>Ga0307373_10013926_pt1 | contig 11159 bp, 7 predicted proteins | sample OX2MG_FD_202534 | JGI IMG/M metagenome (GOLD analysis project Ga0307373, IMG submission 202534) | Soil microbial communities from Risofladan, Vaasa, Finland - OX-2 | ecosystem: Environmental > Terrestrial > Soil > Coastal area > Acid sulfate soil | place: Finland: Risofladan, Vaasa | collected... | reverse complement strand
TAAGGACCTGAAACATCGCGCCCTGCTTGTTCCGGCCACCACTCATGCAGTTCTGGCAGCAGTGTTTTGAGTGGCTTATAGACCTGGCTGAGCGTTTGCTGTTCCGCTATCATCTCGTCAGGTCGCCATACACCCTGTTCTAGCAGGCCACGCAAGGCTTCGCTCCACATGCGATATGGTATGCCGCTTTCCTGCGCGTAGGCATGGCTCCAGACAACGGCCCAACCATTGCGCAGCGCGTCGCGGGCAGCTTCTTCGGCAAGGCGCGTCTTGCCAATGCCCGATTCTCCCATCAGGGTTATGCACTGGGTGCGTGGTTTCTCAAGCGCGATGGCCGAAGCCACAAGAGATTTTTTTTGCTGTTGGTCAGGATTGCTATTGCTCGTTAGCGCCTGTTCTGTTAGCAGTAACATTTGGCGCAGAGTCTCACGTTCTTTGTCACGCCCGACCAGAGGGCTTTGATTGCTGCGGCCAATAGACACGCGATCTGCAGTGAGGTCTTCTTCTGATGGACGATTGATGTTGTCACCATGTTGGATGGATTGATAGAGTGACTGTATCTGCTGCGAGGGGGTGAGATGCAAGCTTTGCAGCGTTGCAAAGAAACGCTGGCAGGCGCGTAGAGCTTCACCGCGCCGCTTTGCCTGTGCCAGCGCGAGGGCTAAACGTTGCAAGATGTCTTCGTTGGTGGGGTCGGCTGCCAGCAATCGATCCAGCGTATCGATCTCGCTATACTGATCTGTGGGAAGCGATGTAGACGAGTTGGATGCATTGGGCGAACCGGATGGGCCGGGCGAACCAGGGCGACCGCGAGGGTCGCCCGTACCCTGTACGGGGACCGTTGGCGATTCCGTTGTAGGGTAGGGGCGACCCTCGCGGTCGCCCTGGCCCACGTTCTGACGGTCGCTCTGGTTCGCGGCTTCGGGAGGGAGGGTTTTGCCAATGTAGACACGCTCTTTGCGCCCATCGGCGCTGAGACGATAGGCGTACCAATAGGGACCATGACCAATACCGTCACGGCATTTGCGACAGTTCGGTTTTCCGCAAAAACTCACCTGCTGGCGATAGGTGATCTGATCGTCCATCTGCTTACCGTCTCCTAGATGTATGTCTCTCCCAAAGCACCATACAGGAGTTGCGTCTCTCAACCGGTCAAAAGGGGATGTATCAGTCAGTGCCATTATAGCGCAAGCGTCAATTTTTTTCATGTTTTTGGAGTTTCCTGAGATATGAATGTATCAGATGTGTCAGTTGTATCAGATGTGTCAGTTGTAGCACTTGTTGCAAGGGTTCGGTTGCGTTTCGATGGAGGATGTAAGACACATAGGATACTGGCTAAAGGAGCAAGCAGGCGGCTTCTTTAGAGAAGTATATAGTCTGTAAAGGAAAAGCGCAAGGGAATGTGAGCATATTGTACTCGATGACAGACAAAGGACGCTCATCTGAGTGGATAAGCGTCCCTCTGTATGCTTAATGCTTAATCATAGTGGGACATGTGGAGTGTTCCTTTCTAAGTGAGACTGACTATAAAGGCTCGGGCTTAGCAGTTTGACGACTATGGTTGGTCGGCTAATTACGGATACAGTTACGGTTTGATAAGGTTCGCAGGGTAGAACAGGACATCTTTATGGAACATGCTACAAAGTCTTTCCAATCTTTTTGAGCTACTCAAAGCGCTTGGATGCTCGGAAGCTGTGCAATCTATATGCGGTGTAGATCAATGCCAACCGCTCAAGATATCCGGGGTAACTGCACGTACAGTGGCGTGCCACAACTCCGGCATGGATGCATGGACGACAAACATGGCTGTTACTAGAAGAGACAAAATGATAAGAATGAACAGTACGAGTTGTGCTTTGCTCATGCGGAAGGCCAGTTTCATGCAGTATACTCCTTTTTGTTGTGCAGTGAGACTGTATCCACTCGGTCTCACGCTCAATTTCTCTTGTAAGAAGAGTGTAGAGTTTTTTAGAAAAAAATGTATTCTATATACACATTGTTTGTGATATACGAGGCGCAGAGTTTAAGTATGAGGTGAGTTTCACAATGAGGAGACACAACGCAAAATTGGTTTGACACCACAATTTTTTTGGATGTAAGATGCGGGGAGCGAGAGTAATATAAATGTAGATGACTAAGCGAAGCATAGTACGAGGATCAGACGCAATCGGCGAAGCTAACACGCAGGCAAGCGTTGTGATGGGAGACTATTAGCGATCTAACCTGGCATTCTTATGTGGTGAAGCTTGCAAAGCTAGCGTATAGGCAGCGAGCATGCGATCAACAAGCTGAAGATCCAGCACCGCATTGCACTCCTGAAATGCTCTGCGCGCCTCTTGTAAGTGGCGCACCCACTGTTGATGACTGTTTTCGTTGCTCGTAGAATGCTGCAACATTGCTTCGCCGTAGCTGCGCATAGTGCGCCCCCATTCCAAGCGCATACCGCATTTCTGCAAGATTTCCAACGACTGCGTAAACTCTCTAATGGCCTGTTCATGCTGGCCTTGCGCTGCCATGATGCTGCCCATCAAGCGCTGCGCACAGGCAAACAGCCAGGTCTGTTCATAGCGTTGCGCCTCTTCCATCATCTGCCGCGTTTGCAGTAGCGACGCATCAATATCTCCCAACAAAAACGTTACCTGGGCCAGTAATAATTGTCCTTCGGTTCTCGTTTCAGCTTCCAATCCTTCAAGCGAAAGTGCATGCCGTAAGGATGTATTCGCACGTTTGAGAAAACATATAGAGGATAAAGTTTTCCCCTGTTTTTTTGTTTCAGTTGAGTGATGAATACTTTCTTGACTTATCAAGGACTGAGCAAGACGCAAGTTTCCTTTTGCAACAAGAGCAACACCTATGGCGGGAGGAAATTTCATAGTGTACCCAACATTTAAAGCCTGATATAACAAAGATACTGCCTCACCGAGTTTTCCTTGATCTAGCATTACAGAGGATAAAAACCCTTGTAAAAGACTTATATTGACAGGATCATTCAACTGCTCGGCTAGAGCAAATCCACGTTTAAAATAGCTCTCCGCCTCTACCAGGTCACCTAAGCGAGCATAAAGCATTCCCAGATTGCCAAGAGCTACAGACATAATTGGAACATGCCCTATGCTATCTGCTATGGCAGAGGAGCGACGCAAGATAGATTGTGCAAGTGTATATTCCGCTTTTCTTAAATAGAAATCTCCAAGATTACAACAAACATTAGCAATCTCTTTTTGACGATCATGTTGCTCAAATATTGTTAGTGCTGCATCTAAATGGTGTAGTGCGTTTATACTTTCTCCTTCTACGATTGCAATATTACCTAAGAGCAAATGGGTTCGTCCAAGATCAGCAGGATCACCTGCAAGCGTGCGTCTTGTAGCTGTCGAGTGATGTATAATTTCTATCGAATTAATGTGTTGCCGCAATATAGCATCAAAAATATTTAATGTATGATGTGCTGTCTCACGAGCCTTTTCAAAGTTGCCTTTCCTCCAAAGAATGTAACTTCGTTCCAAACCTAGACTTGCCCATACAGGCCCAGTTGCAACATCAGCATCATGTAGTACTTGTTCAGCTCGATTAAAACTTTGCTCTGCATGTTCGTAGTCACCTGTATCAAACCAGGTCTTGCCAATTTCAATCCATAGCAAGGCATCAATTTGAGCTTCATATGCAACGTCAAGTTGCAACGCTGTGAGACTATACTGTTTGCGCGACTCCAGCACTCGCTCGAAGTAGTTACGTGCTTCTGTATCATTGCCTTGAACTCGTGTGCATTCGCCGAGGCGTTCTAGCAGGTTTGCCAGGCGCAGATGCTCTTCGGCGGGGGCGGAAGCGGGGAGCGAGCCGAGGTGTTCGAGGGCAAGGCGGTAGTGACGGACGGCTTCTGGATAGGCGGAGAGGGCGTAGGCGCGGTCTCCGGCCAGTTCGGCGTAGTGGGCGATGCTAGCTGATGGCGCACCGCCGTTGACGAGGTGGTAGGAGATGGCGGCGGCTTGCTCTTGCTCGCGGTCGCCGTGGATGCGAATGAGGGCTTCGGCGGCGCGGCGGTGCAGGCTGGCGCGACGACCCGCCGAGAGACCATCGTAGAGGTGGCTCACCAGCAGGGGATGCCAGAAGTGGTAGGTGATGCGCGTGCCACTGCCCTCCTCGCTGAGCATGCCTGTCTGCAACGCTTCTTCCAATAGATCGAGGAGGGTATCTTCGTCGCTGGATTTGGGGCCGTTTTCCAGGGCGCGCAACGCGCTAAATTCAAAGGAGCCTCCCAGTACGGCGGCTCGCACAAGCAAACGCAGGCAGTCACTGCTGATGCGTCCCAGGCGTAGATCGAGCACGGCGGCGATGGTATCGGGCAATGTGTTCGGCAAATCGGGCGCATTGATTGTGCCGTGTGAATTGGATACCGTTGATTGTGTTTCGAGCGCGGCCCCTACGTTGCGGGCCAGTTCTTCGGCGAAGAATGGGTTGCCAGCGGCGCGCGCCTGGATGCGTTGTACGACGGGTTCGGGCAGGCCGGAGACGAGGACGCGAATCTGCTCGTCGGTGAGCGGCTGCACGTCGATGCTTTGGATGGCTTGCTCGCGCTGCAGGTCGTTCAGTACGGAGCGCAACGGGTGGTCTGGCGCAAGCTCGATATCGCGGCAGGTTCCGGCAATCAGCACGGGTTGATGGCGCAGTTGACGCACGAGGTAAGCCAGTAACTCGCAACTGCTATTGTCGGCCCATTGCAGGTCGTCGAGCACGATTAAAAGCGGCGCGCTCTCGCTAATGGTGGCAAGCAGCGAGCGCGCAGCCTCCCACAGGCGCATTTGTTCCTGTTCGGGAGAGATGGCGGACGGGTCAGGCGCTGGAAGCAGGTCTTCGAGTTCGGGCAGCAGGTCGCGCAACGATTGATAAATGAGGGGATGGCGCGCGATTTCCTGGCGCTGCCAGAGTCCACGCGCCATGGCTTTGCGCAAAGTCTCCGTCCACATACGATAGGGGATGCTGGTCTCCTGCGTGTAGGCGCGCGTCCAGGCGACAGTCCAGCCACGCCGCGTGGCTTCGCGCGCCATCTCTTCAGCGAGGCGGGTTTTGCCGATACCGACATCGCCCATGAGAAGCACGCATTGCACTCGATGCATGGATTCGAGCGGCACGGCGGTTTTCTTCTGCCCCGCCAGTTTCACGCGCCTTGATTGTTCGGTATCGAGTAATACTTGTCGCAACGTGAGAAGTTCCTGGTCACGACCAACGAGGCGGCTCTGGTTGTTACGGCCAACCTGTATGGCTGGACGCGCCTCTGATTCGGGCGATACTACGTGCGCTATGTGAGATGGTGGGCTGGCGGTTAGAGATAAGCTAGCCGGATTGCCACGCTGCGCAGCTTCGTAGAGGTTGCGTGTCTCAGGCAGGGGAGTCATCTTATACTCTTGTTTCAGCACAGCGGCAAAACGCTGGTAGATACGCATGGCCTCGCCGCGCCGACCAGATTGCGCCATTAAGAGAATGAGTCGCTGCACGGCGGCTTCGTTGGTGGGATCGATGGCAAGCAGGCGATCCAGCGTATCGATGGCGCTGGAGATGGCTTCGCGCGCGATACGCAGATCGGCCAATTCAAGCAGTAACCCGACCCAGCCGCGCTGGAGAGATTCACGCCGTGTTTGCGTCCAGTCTGTCTGCCTCTCCTCTGGTAAATAATCGCCGGCATAGAGCAGCATGGCTTCTTCAAGCAGTTGTTCGGACTGGCCGGGATCATTGCTGCTACGAGCGCGGGCCAGCAGCGCGTCGAAGGCATCGGCATCAACCCATACCCGCGATTGGTCGGCAAGCTGAAGCGTCGCGTGTTCGGTGAGCAGTAACTCTGAAGTAGCGGGGCGGCTGCGCGCAGGCTCGAAAAGCTGGCGCAGGCTATGTACGGCTTTGTCCAGGCGGTGAGAAGCTGTATCGAAATCGAGGTCGGGCCAGAGCAGTTCGATAGCCTGTTCGCGGCCTATTTTACGGCCGGGGCTGCTGATAAGACAGGTTAAAAGGGAGCGCACGCGTTGATGCTGCATGGATGCATCGGTTACGGCCTGCCAACGCTGCCCGTTGTGGCGTTCGAGGGTAAATTGTCCCAGCACATAGAGACGCACCACCGCGCCAGCCACTTCTGACACGCTGGATACACTGCTATCATCGCCAACTCCCGCGTCTTGTAATCCGACAGGAAGTTGTTTGCCTACATAAGTTCGCACGGTACGCCCGTTGACGGTCTGGTACGAGTACCAGTACGGGCCGTGGCCGGTACCTTCGCGACACCTGCGACAGCGCGGTTTGCCACAATAGCTAACCTGCTGGTGGTAGGTGATTTTGCTATCCATCTCGTCGCTGTCTCCTTTGTACGCCGTTGACGAGTGTTGCCGGGGGAAGCCTCCGCATCAATCGAACACAAAGCTAGCATCCAGTCTTGAGACCGCTTCATTATATCAGCTTAATATCAGCTTATGTCAATACAGGGTATATTTCATGTTTTGGGACAATGTGGGGACGCCGCGACCCACAAAGAGGAAGCAGTCATTTACACCCCCAAAATAGAAAGAACGAGCATGGCGCAAAAACTGTAGGAAAAGCTGAGGCAAAATGAGAGAGCCTGTTTGAAACAAGATGACACATTATAAGAAATAAGAAAGGCGGTATAAGACAAGCATGAGGTACAACCAACAGGCCCCTGGCTGGTGAAACGGGCGTCCTGTCGTGATGAATTTTGACGAATGAACGGGGGAATGATGTCCATTGGGACGCGTGCGTCCCCGGCATTCTGTAGCGAACGGGGACAGGCGCAAGGCCCCCACGTCCGCCCATCCCCGCGTCCCTGTCCCTACGCACGCCGGGGACGGGAACGGGGAAGGGGCGTGGGATATGACACGAAGCCTTGCAAAGTACACTTGGTGCAGAAGACGAGATTTGCTGGAGGGAATTTGTCATGCAAAACATTATGGAGAGAGAGGATAAGATGATCGAGGTACGCGTCATTGAAAAGCGGCCCGAAAAACGTCAGGATCAGCTCGAAAAGCTTTACGCACTCGCGAATATCTCCGATGCGCCGGATAGGAATTCTTTGAGTGATGCCAGCAGGCTGTATCGCGACGAAATCGGTCGCGTGGACCTGCTGAACAACGAGGAAGTTATTTGCCTGGCGCAGCGTATCGCGCGCGGACGGGCGGCAGCCGAACGCCCCAGGCAGCCGGGGCATCAACAGTTGATCGAGGAGGGCGAGCAGGCGAAGCGCAAACTGGTCGAGGCTAATTTACGCCTGGTTATTTACGTGGCGCGCAAGTATAAGGGTCTTGACCTGGATATGATGGACCTGATCCAGGAGGGCAACCTTGGGCTGATGCACGCTGTCGAAAAGTTTGACTATACGAAAGGGTACAGGTTCAGCACCTATGCCATCTGGTGGATTCGCCAGGCCATCACACGCGCGCTGACCGAACAGGCGCGACTGATCCGCGTGCCACTGCATAAGCTGGAGAAGATGAAGCAACTGGCGCGTATCCAGCAGCGCATGTGGCAGGGATTGGAGGTGGAACCGACGGTTGAAGAGCTGGCGGACCAGATGGATTTGAGCGTACAACAGGTGATCGATTTGATGGTGATTACGAAGGCGCAGGAACCGCTCAGCCTGGATATCCGGCGCAGGGTGGGAGACGATGATCTGCCCTTGAGCGATCTGCTGGAAGATGACCAGACGCACTCGCCTGAACAGATCGTGATGACACAGACGCTGGAAGCGCAGATTCAAGACCTGTTGCTGAGCCTCACGCAGCGAGAACGCCAGGTGATCCGCTTCCGCTACGGGTTGGATGGTGATCGCGAGCATACACTGCACGAGGTAGGTCGCAAGCTGGGGTTGAGCCACGAAGCAGTGCGCCAGGTGGAAAGCAGAGCACTGCGCAAGCTCGATCCTTTGAGCCGCGACAGAAAGTTGGAAGAATTTTTAGCATGAGCCATTTTGACGATGATGAAGAATGAGAGGGCATAGGGGAGGCGCTGCCTCCCCTATGCCCTCGCGTGGTAATTGCTTTAGACAGGAGCTACGATGACGCTGATGTTGTCGGAACCGCCGCGATGCAGTGCTGCTTTGACGAGTGCTTCGCTGGCCTGCGAAACATCGGGGAGGCAGCGTTGCAAGATTTTCTCGATCTCGTGATCGCGCACCATCTCCCACAGACCATCGGAACAAAGCAAGAGAAAATCACCCTTGTTCACTGGCTCGATGAACCAGTCTACCTGCACAGCATCCTTTTCACCCAGGCCGCGATAGATTTTGTTGCGATCCGGGTGGGTGTAGACATCTTCGGCGGAAATAGCGCCCGCGGCGACGAGGCGCGCGACCAGTGAATGATCGCGTGTGATCTGCGCAAGCCCTTTCTGCTGGCGATAAATGTAGGTGCGGCTGTCGCCCACGTTGACGATATAGGCGCTCGATGCCACCAGCAGGGCGGCTGTGATGGTTGTTCCCAGATCGACGCCGTGTTCCTCGCGATACTGGTAGATAGCATGGTTGGCCTGGTGAGCGCAGTCTGTCAGCGTGTCCATCAGGAAGGTGTCGCTCAATTCTTCGCCATGCTGGACGGCGGGCAAGACGCTTTGCATCATGCTATGCGTGGCGAGATGACTGGCAACGCGTCCACTGGCATGGCCACCCATGCCATCCGCGATAACGTACAGGGCCAGTGGCAGCAGACTGCCGCGCGCGTCACAGACGCCATGCAGAGCCAGTACCGCATCTTCGTTTGGCTTGTGGCGACGCGTGATGCCGGGGTCCCAACCGATGCCTGCATCCGCGCATATATGTTGCAATGAGCGTTCGGCAGGTTTCGGTATACGCTCGTATTGGCCGGTGGGGAATACTGGCGGCGGAGCCGGCGCGAGTTTACGTGTTCTTTGCGGCCTGGTATCTTTCTCCGTGTGAAGTGGCGGGGAAGTAACAGGCGAGGTAGACCTGGCGAGCACGGCGTAGGCCAGCGAAGCCTGAGGCTCATCATAGCCCTGTCTGAGCAGATTATCGGCTGAGTTGCGCTGCCAGCTGGTTTTGGCAGGCTTGAACCACTGGCGTTTTTCACCCCACAGCAGCGCGGCGGCTATGCATAGCAGCGTAGCCCATAGGATGCCCCACGTCAACGATAACAAAGATAGGCCGGTGAAAGACACCAGCGCGGGCAGGCCACGCGCGGACAGCAGGCGTCCCATGCGCGGAACAGCCTGCGCCAGCACAAGCCACGCCCGTGGTGGAAAGCCGCCTGATACCGCCAGCAGCAGAACTACCACGCTGAGCAGTCCCAACCAGGCGAGTGCCTTCACCCACAGGTTGATAGCATAGGCCATTTTGAATTGTCGTATCATGTCACACTTTCGACTCCATAAACGAGGTGATGGTGATGCTAATGCCTGTTTGTACGATCAGGCGCAGCCCGTCATAGCCGGATATCAGGGCATTATCGGTGGCGATCAGTTGCCAGGTGGATGGCTCAACCTGCCCGGTCTGCCAGACGCGGGCCATAATGCTCGTCCCAATCACGCGGGCGCGCATGCTGTAAGATTTGCCGTCCTGGGCCGGGAATGGCACCGATTGCAGGACAGATATGCCACCATTCACATCTTTAAGCGCGGTAAGGTTTGTGCCGTCGATGAATACTTTGTACAGGTCGCTGGCATCGGTCCAGCGCAACAACACGCCCATATTAGAGGCTGCAAAATGGCTGACAGAGCCGCTGAATAGTACTTCGCTATCGGCGATAGGCTTGCCCAGTACGGCATCGTAGATGCCACTGCCGGTAGCGACCTGGCCAGCGTGATTGACGATGGCAAACGCGGGGGACTTCATGGCATCAGCAGCCCAGCTCTGCCCATCCGAGGCTGTGCCCCAGAATTGCTGGTTGGGGCGTTGAAAGGTGTCCTGTGCCAGGGTATTCACGGCTGATACAGTTTTTGTTGTAGACGTGGTTGCAATAACTACAGGTGAGGGTTTAGCTCTTGCGATGGTTGTTGACGACGCGCGCGTGGTGGTTGCGGGCTTCGTGGCGGAAACATGGAAGGCGCTCTTGCCGAACGCGACGGGCGGCAGGGTCAGCGCCGATTGCACCTGCGCGGAGTAGCGCGCGGTAATCATATCGATGAGTAAGAGCAAGCCAAAAGCAATCAAGCCGAGCCTGACGGCACGCGGCGATGGTCGCCTGGAACGTGCCAGGCGATGGCGATATGTGCGCATATGGTTTCCTTCTATTGCATGACTTTGGTATAGAGGGTATAAAGGAGTTGGTCGGTATCTTGCTGGCCGATGTAATTGGTGAGGGTATGCTGGTATTCATCGATGCGGTCCATACGCGCGCGAATGAAGGCGTGACGCGCTGAGCTGCTGGCAAATCCCTGCATACCGCGCTGCATAGCCTCCATCTGCGATTCGATTTGTTGGCGCAGGCGCGCAACTTCGCTCTGATGCATGTTGCTTCCCTTCTTCTAGTGATATGTATAAGCTTTTCAGATGTCTTATACCAGTCTTATCATGTGACTTCAGGGAACTACAGATAGCAATTCCTGTATTTTGAATGGTTTGGTGATGTGGCCGCGCGCGCCGGCGAGACGACTTTTGAGGCGGTCGAGTACGCCGTCGTGTGCGGAGAGCATAATGACTGCCGTCTGGTCGAAGTGAGGGCTAGCTTTGAGCAGGCGCAGCACGTCATACCCATCGATTTTAGGCAGGCCGATATCGAGGAAGATCAGGTCTGGCAATTCGTCTTGCCAGCTTCGCAGAGCTTGAAGCGCCTCTATGCCATCCCGGTAGCCTGTGCAAGGAATACCGGCGCGCTTGAAAGTTGTTTCCACAATTTTGCGCACCACCAGTGAATCGTCGATGATGACTACCTTGTTCATAGTTCTGCCTCTGGTTTTCCACATTGCCGCTCGCGGCTGGTTCGTCCTACCTATTCACTCATGTTTCCTACAATCCAATCTTTAGAAATGAGGCATGACGGGCAAGGGGAGGGGATCAGAAAACGCCCGTCATACCAGGGTACATTGCTAACCGCTCGCACCTGTTCGGGGTGCAATGAGACAAACGCGACCGGTACTAACAAAGCAACGTACCTGTGGAAAGTATAAGCGGGCAGAGTTCGCTGTATGTCCTTTGCTGCTTCCTGTAACGGGAG
>Ga0307373_10013925_pt1 | contig 11160 bp, 9 predicted proteins | sample OX2MG_FD_202534 | JGI IMG/M metagenome (GOLD analysis project Ga0307373, IMG submission 202534) | Soil microbial communities from Risofladan, Vaasa, Finland - OX-2 | ecosystem: Environmental > Terrestrial > Soil > Coastal area > Acid sulfate soil | place: Finland: Risofladan, Vaasa | collected... | reverse complement strand
ATATGCCTCACCCGGTCGGTCGACGGCTCCTTAAACCCGTTGATCTTCAGCTCGCCGACCTCGGGGCGATCGTCGGGCCCAAGCTTGGTGCGGAACTTGAAGTTCGGGGCCAGCACCTGCTCCATCAGCAGGGATGCGGTGATCGCCTTCAGCATGTTGTTGACCGCGACTTTGACCTCCTCGTCGCCGGCGTCGGGCTGGGCGATCAGGTTGGTGAACTGCGAGTGCGTCTTATTGGGGCTGTCGCGGGTGCAGCGCCCGATGATCTGGATGATCTCGGTCAGCGATCCCCGGTACCCGACCGTCAGGGCGTGCTCGCAGTAGGGCCAATCGAAGCCCTCCTTGGCCATGCCGAGAGCGATGATCAGGTCGATGTCGTCGAGCTTCTCCATCGTGCGCAGGTACTCGACGATCTTGGGGCGCTCGGCCGGGTCGTCGTTGACCAGGTCGGCGACCTTGATCACGCGGCCGTCCTTACGGCGCACCTGGATCACGCCGGTGTCGGGATCCTGTCCCACCACCTCTCCGATCGAGTCGAGGATCGTGTCCACCTCCCGCAGCTTGTCCTTGGTCGACTCGCCTGACTGGACGGATGGGATGTGGAGGATCGTCTTCTTGTCAGTGTCGAGGATCTCGCCAAGGGCGCTCGTGTAGCGGCCCTGGTAGAAGTGGTAGCCGATTCCGAGAGATTTGAGGTAGGTGTATCCGTTTAGCTGCTCGTAGTAGTTGTAGGTCACCTTGTCGAACTTGGCTTCGTCCTCGGTGTGCAGGACCGGGACGGCGTCGCCGCGGAAGTAGGAACCCGTCATTGCGACGATGTGGGCGCTGCTGTTGGCGATCACCGAGCGCAGCAACCCTCCGAGCCGGCTGTTGTCGTCGCTGGAGACGTGGTGGAACTCGTCGATCGCGAGGACGACCCCGTCCAGCAGCTTCTCGTCGATCGCGTCGTGGGCGAAACGCAGAGTCGCGTGGGTGCAGATCAGGATCGGATCGGCTCCCTCGAGGAACCGCCGGACAGCGTCGACCTTGCTCTCCTCGCTGCCTGGGGTACAAAGGTTGTTCTGATCGTCGACCACCCAATCGGCGAAGAACCCGGACTCGGTCAGCGGGGTACTCGCGAATGAGCGTCCGATCGAGCGCTCGGGGACGGCGACGATTACCTTCTTCAGGCCTTGGTTGTAGAGCTTGTCCAGGCCGATATACATCAGCGCTCGGGACTTTCCGGAAGCCGGCGGGGCCTTAATCAGCAGGTACTGGCTGTCGCGCTTGGCGAAGGCCTTGACCTGCATCTCGCGCATCCCCATCGCATCAGTTGCAGTGCTCTCGCCCGTCTGGGCGTACTCGACGTGGACGAGGTCAGGCATTTATTGTCTCCTTTGACGCGACCATCTCCTCATACATAGCGAAGAGCACCTTCAGTCGCTCCTCGTCGGACTCGAACGGCCGGGTCCTGTAGAGGCGATCCACGGCCTCGTCTAGCGTCTTGTGGGCATCGAGCAGGCCGGCGGGCATGTCGTCAGGATCGTAGAGTTCGCCCAAGGTGCACTCAGAGAATTGCTCCCGCGCCCCTAGGACGCCGATCGCCCCGGCCTTGAGCGCACCTTTGGCAGCGGGCGATAGTTCCGGAACGGGGAATGTGTTGTAGACGAGTACCGCCGAGTAGCGGTAGTCGGACTTCAAGCGGCCTCCAACCGCATCCAGCCAGACCATATGCATCCGCGCCTGAATCAAGCCGAACAGCCATGGCTCGGCACGGTATATGGCATTTGCGGAGTCCGCAATTATCGTGTGCTTATCGACAAAGCCTAGGGGCACGTATTGTCGTCTCTCGGATGAATGTCTTGGCACGACGATTGCGGCTCCTGGTCTATGCCGCCGCTCGCCAAACCGATGCGGCGTTTTGGCTAGCGCCTGAGTCGCCTCCCGGCCACTGGCCAACCGATGCTTTCGGACCTGGGCTAGGCGCTCAGCGATCAACGGGCTTTCTTCAGCATGGCCAACCTCGTCGTCCTCGACCCACAAGACGTACCTTGTGATTCCGTCGATTAGCTCCTTCGAACCGACGAATCTACGAAAGAAGACATCGATATCGGGTTCCCGTTCGATCGCCTTCTGAAATTCCTCGGCGGTGAATGTTAGAGCGCCGTTGTCATTGGGCATGCTGCCGAAGGTGATAGGTGGCAGGTCGGATATTTGCTCGCTCTGACGACGCACAACCAGAGAGCTGTCTCCCTCGGTCAGATACGGGGTGATCCCGGTTACCGTGTGCTTGGCGGCGCCGTCATAGATCAGCGGCCGCCGCGCCGGCCCAGGCGCGAGGCCGACAATCACGCAGGTGACCCCCGCTCCCCCACGTGCCAGGTTTGTCCACCGAAACGGCCGAACCGCGAAGTTGATCGAGACCCCATATCGGAAGAGAGCTGGCCATAGGATCGCCACCTGTTCTCCCTGCGCCACCGAATTAGTCGTCACGAAACCCAATGCCGCATTGCGCTCTGCTACATACTCTGCTCCCTTCAGCAGCCAGATCGCGACGTAGTCGAGATTGCTGGCATGCGGAAGGTCTCCCGCCACGGTCATCACATCGACCTTCTGCTGCTTGCTTTGCAGCCTGGCCCCCTGATAGGGCGGATTACCGCACAGATAGACCTCCGTATCGGCGGAACAAATCGACCCCCAGTCAAGCTGCGCTGCATTGCCACACCTGATATTCCCGGCTTCCTTGAGCGGGATGAGGGGGATCTCGACACCGAACAACTCCTCGAACTCCACGTTCATCTGGTGTTTGGCGAGCCAGAGCGAGAGCGTGGCGACTTCATGGGCGAAGTCGTCGATCTCGATGCCGTAGAAGTTGTCGAGATGTATCCGGGAGAACTCGAATAGCTTCCTCCTGGAGGGTTTCAGCTCGCTGATCCGCTCCAGGATCCTGTGCTCGAGCCGGCGCAACTCCTTGTAGGCGATCACTAGGAAGTTGCCGGAGCCGCAAGCGGGATCGAATACCTGAATCGTCGCCAGGCGATCGAGCAACCGGTCGAGCTTGGCGGTGCTGTGCTTGGCCGCCTCGAACTCAGCCTCCAGGTCGTCGAGAAAGAGCGGCCGGATCACTTTCATGATGTTCTCGACCGAGGTGTAGTGCATGCCAAGTTTCCCTCGCTGGCTCGGATGCGCAACCGCCTGGATCATCGAGCCGAAGATGTCGGGATTGATCTGGGACCAGTCGAGAGTCCCGCAATCGAGAATGAGAGACCGCGCCTTCGTCGTGAACCTCGGAGCGCTCGCGTGACGCTCGAAGAGCCTACCGTTCACATACCCGAACTTGAGCAGGTGCGATGGGTATCCGACACGGGAATCCGATTCGGTGTTCAAGACATCGAAGATCTGATCCAGGAGTTCGTGAAGGTCGGCCCCATCGGGGAGGCTGAGCGATCCGATCGCATTGCTGAAGCTGTCCTTCTCGAAGACGCCCGTATCCTCGGCAAAAAAGCAGAACAGGAGCCGTGAAAAGAAGACGTTGAGGTCGTGGATCTGCTCCTCGGTCTCGACGGCGTTGTGCTTGACGATCTCGTCGTAGAGCTTCGCCATCTTCTCGGCGGCTTTGACGTCGGCCAGGTTCAGGTTCTCGATCTGGGTCTTCTCGATCCCTGCCCAGGGGAGAAAGAAGGCGACGTGGTTCTGCAGCTCCCCGATCTCGACATCGAGCGCGTCGCCGGTCTTCAGATCCGCAGCGACGAGCCTGCTCTCGTTGCGAGCAATTGCGAAGCGTGGACGCTCACGGAGAACGCGCTCCTCGGCCTTGGCCGCGTCGACGGCCGCGTAGAGATCCTCATCGGGGCAGTCGAGGGACCGGTAGTAGACCTTCTTCTTCCAGAGGTACTCGCCCGCCTGGTCAGATCTGTTGTAGGAGCCCGACTGCAGACGGGTGATCGAAGCCTTCGGAATGCCGTAGGCGCGCAATAGCTCGAAAAGGAACTCGGACCTCTCCGAGGCGGCCACCCCGGCGAGGCGCTCCTCAACCTCACTTAGGTTCACGTGGACGTGCAAATAGACATCGGACCTCGGAACTCTATGTCGGTTCGCTGATGGCTCTTGCCGCCTGACATTTCGTCACGCCTCTGCCCCCTCCAGCTCCCCGATACCGAGACGTAACCGCCCCGCCGCAAACCCCGCATCCACATCACACAGCAGCGCTCGCCGCCCCAGCGCCCGCGCCGCCCTCCCGGTGCTGCCCGAGCCGCAGAACGGATCGAGCATCAGCTCCCCTGACAGGCTCGACTGGCTGATCAGCGCCTTGAGGATTCGGACCGGCTTCTCGGTCGGATAGCCGCGGGCGACCCTCGCGGCATGCAGCGCGTTGCCGCGGTTCTTGAAATTGCCTGGGCGGTTGCCCTTCTCAAGAAAGAGAATCAGCTCTGTTTGCGAGCGCCAGGTCCCCCCGAGGGAGGGCGAGCCCTTGTCCCAAACGATCCGCTTTCCGACGCGAAAGCCGGCCCCCTCTGCGGCGTCTTCGAAGATCCGCTGCGTTCGCCAGTCGCAGAAAATGTAGGCGTGGGCGTTGATTGCCAGGACCCGGTAGAGCTCAGCCAGGATCTCCGGCCAGACCTCATCGGGAAGATCGGGGAACCAGCGCGGGAAGTACTGCCCGCCACGATTGAATTCGTAGGGCGGGTCCGTGACGATCAGATCTACGCACTCATCCGGCAGGCTCGCGAGGAACGCGCGGGCATCGGCCTCCACGAGGCGCACGAGGCCTCGCCGTAGCCCCTCTCCCTTGCGGCGCCTGTAGGCGACGTTGCGATGGGCATTGGTGCAGTAGCGCTTGCGGCGGCCCCGGGCCGGCTGGCGGAAGGTCCGCTTGCAGACCGGGCAGCGACCGCTCCGCGGCGCGTCCTTGCGTCGCTTTCGCCGTGTTTGCTTGGCCGCCCTCGCCATCGGCGCGACGGTAGGTGCGCCCCTGGGTGCAGCGGCGGTGTTCCACCGGGTGGATTTGCGGCTATGGCTCCCGGTGCGCGAGCCAGCTCGAGGCCGAGATCATGCTGGGGCCGTGATCCCCGCAGGGGTGGTGGTAGGCATAGCTCCCTTCCTCATTCTCCTCCCAGGTCCATTCCTCGGCGGGCACCCAGCACCCACACCGCCCGCAATAGATCTGATCGACCACCAGCTCCCGAAGCTCGGCAACCTCTTCGTCTCGATCCTCGAGGCCCTCGATCAGCTCGACCCGCTCGGCGTTCCAGCCCTCGCCCGCATCCGCTGCCCCCTTCATTGCCCGAGCCAGCTCGCGCTCGCTTTTGGCAAGCGCCTTTTGGGCACTGGCCAGCTCTGCCTTCAACGCCTCGCATGCTTTCTTTTCCTTGGCAGCTTCGGTTTCCGCCCGTTTCTTTGCCCGGGCGTTCTCGTCTTTTGCCTTTGAGGCTGTCGGGGTCTCGGCGGCCTTTGCCTCGGCCTCAAGGCCGGCGAGGAGGGCCGCTCGTTTTGTTCCGTGGCGATCCTCTGCGGCTTCAAGCAGGGGCAGCTGCTCGGCAGAGAGCTCAAGGATGACGCGCCGGCGCAAGCCGTTTGCCCGGGCTAAAGCCGTCCTTTGCCGTGGCTCTGGCGTGATGGACATACATCCATGTACGCACATGAGGGCGCAGACATCCAGGGCTCCCACCGGGTCCTTGCATCCGGTCGGGCTTCTAGCTTGAGGCGATGGAGCCAGAAGAGCGAGAGCTAGCAAATCCCTCGCCGGCGGTCCTTGAGCTGATGAAGAGCCATCTCGCCGAGGAGCATGGACGCGACTTTGAGCTAGAGCATGATCTCTCGATGTCGGGCAGGCCGAATCCCGATGCCATGCTCAGCTATCGCGGTGAGAACGCCGGTGGCGCAGTCGAGGGCTTTTGGTGCAGGGAGCATCCCGGGCTGATCTTCACCGTGGATCCAGTGCCGGCGCTCAGCGCCGAACGGATCGCCCACCTTGCCCGCCTGGATCCAGGGCTTCAGAGCCGCCTTGCCGAAGTCCCCGAGGCGGAGCACGCCGAACTCGTCCAAGCCTACGAAGAGGAAAAGCAGGCCGCGGAGCTTCTCAAGCGCTTCCGCAAACGGCGGCGTCATCGCACCGCAAAGCCCCAGCCTGCGGCGCAGGAACGTCGTGAAGGAGCACAGGCCTACCTGCTTGCCAAATACGAAGAGATCGGCATCGTCGATGAAAGCTGCTGGGATCTCCTGTATCTGCGAAATCGCGACCCCGCCGCCTACCGCGAGGTGATCGGCAGCAACGAGCCATACATGCTCGAAACGATTCGCAAATGGTGGTACGAGATCCCAGAGTCCGACCGGGAAGCGGCAAAACAGCGCTACCTCGACAGCCAAGGCGAGCAGCCCGGACCCTGAGAATCCACCAGGTGGAGCACCGCAAGGAGCGCTGGCGCAGGGGTGATCCTGCGCAAAATGAGCGAGAAAGAGCGCGAGAGCAAGACAGCGAGCACCCGCCTCGCCCTCTCCAAGACCGAGGCGGCCCAGTCGCTCGGCGTCAGCGTTGACTTCCTAGAAGACCACGTCCTCGCCGAGCTTCGCGTCGTCCGGGTCGGGCGCCGGATCCTGATCCCGGTCGCGGAGTTGGAGCGCTGGCTCGCCGACCATTCCGAGCGCCTGCTGCCGGACGCTTGAAACGACTCGATCTCATGGCGAGTCAGAGCTATCGTCGCAACCCGCTCAGAGCGGGACCTATGAGCACCGCAGCCACAAGCCGAGATCAGCGCTCCAAGCCGCGCCACGAGGGCATCACCGTTCGCCACTTGAACCGATGCGCCTCCAACGAGGGCAGGCGCTGCAACTGCGACCCCGGCTACCAGGCGCAGGCCTACTCGCGCCGTGACGGCAAGACGCTGCGAAGGACCTTCCCTACCCTCGCCGCTGCCAAGGCCTGGCGCTCTGAAGCTCAAACGGCGATCCGCCGAGGCACCCTGCGGGGACCGAGCGAGGTGACGATCGCCGCGGCCGGAGCTGCATTGGTCGTGGGGATGAAGGAGGGCACGATCCGAAACCGCTCCGGCGACCCCTACAAGCCCTCCGTGGTCCGCCAATACGAGCGCTCGATACGAATCTACGTCCGCCCAGAGCTTGGCTCCAAGAAACTCTCCTCGCTCACGCGGGTCGAGCTGCAGGACTTCGCCGATCGTCTGCTCACAACGGGCCTTGACCCCTCAAGCGTCAAGAACACCCTGATTCCGCTGCGGGTGATCTACCGCAGGGCCTTTGCCCGCTCAGAGGTGGCGATCAACCCGACAGCCGGACTTGAGCTTCCGGCCAGCCGTGGTCGCCGCCAAAGGATTGCCGACCCCGTCGAGGCTGCAGCGCTGATCGAGGCGCTGCGACCAGAGGAACGGCCGCTTTGGGCCTTGGCCCTTTACTCAGGGCTGCGACGCGGAGAGCTGTGGGCGCTGCGCTGGGAAGACGTCGACCTCGAGGCCGGTGTGATCCATGTAAGGCGGGGCTGGGATATGCATGAGGGGGAGATCGAGCCAAAGAGCGGCGCGGGGATCCGCCGGGTGCCGATCGTGAGTGTCTTGCAGACGTATCTGCTGGAGCAGAAGCTCCGAAACGGTGGGCGGGCTGAGTTCAGGGTGCTGGCGGATGAGAACAACCAACTCCGGGACTCGACGACCTTGACCGCCAAGGCGAAGGGACGCTGGAAGGCGACAGAGCTAACGCCGATCGGCCTGCACGAGTGCCGCCACACCTTCGCCTCGCTGATGATCGCCGCGGGGGTCAACGCCAAGGCCCTGTCCACCTACATCGGTCACGCAAGTATTGCAATCACCATGGATCGCTACGGGCATCTGATGCCTGGGAGCGAGGCGGAGGCGGCGGAGCAACTCAGTGCCTATCTGGAAAACACGACACGCATCGCGGACTGACGGCGCATTTTGCTTTTCGCGCAAAGCGGAGCACTCATTGCTATTCGAACCTTTGGCGAGGCTGATGTTTTGTCGCGGCTAGACATACTCGTCAGGAACGAGGCCGCCTGGCAACGGACCTGCGGGGCCGGTGAACGGATGACGGACGGGATCGCTGTCATAGAAGCGGACGCGCCGCCGCCTGAGAGCTTTAAAGAAAGGATCCGCACCCACACGATCAGCTGGTGCATTAAGCCATTTTCGAACGGATCCCTCGTACGCCAGCAGCCAATGGGCACCGGACATGACGCCGTCATAGTCGGTAAGTGCTTCCCAGTTCGATCGGTTGAGTCGATGTGTGCCAAAGAGGCGACGGCTGTTGGCGTCCAATGCGAGCAGCGCGACCAAGTCGTCATCCATGGCGATCACCGCTTCTCCAGCTTGCCCTGTCATCTCGACGTCAAGCGCTATAGCGGCCCAGAGAGCCCACGCGACCTCACTCGCATTCCGAATCGGAGAATGCGTGAGGATGAGCGCCTCAATAACCTCGGCGGCTGCATCTCTATCAATGTCCAAGCCGCTTTCAGCCGACTTTTCGGCTAGCAGATCGAGAGCGGCCGCCATCGTGGTCGGCTCTGAGGATACGGCCGACCAGACAAGATTCTGGAGTGCCTTCCAGACATCATCATTGACAACGCCGATCTCCCGGCTCCGGAGCAGCGCGTACTTGAGTGGTCCTGCACGGAGCCGAGACATCGCGGCCGCTTGACTGAACATAGCTAAGAGATCAGCGATTGTGTGCGCTGCTTTGCCAGTACGAACACGAAAAGTTGAGAGTTCATGCGTCCAAGCGTCATGAAACGGCTGGGGCAGCTCTAGAATCTCGGTCTTGGTGGGATTGATGGCGAGTTCATACTCGGCGAGTGCATCCTCGAGGAGTGCCAGGGCCTCTTCGGCCCCGGAACGGGTCGTGAACGCCAGCTCGTAGTCGTCGAAGTACCGGTGCCCCCTTAGGGATAGCTTAGATTCCAGCGATTTGTCGACTGCTGTCATCACAATCTCTGCGGCTAGAAAGGATGTGTCGGGTCCGATTGGAACACCCATAGTCTGACCGTCAGAGACGTTTCGCAGCGCCTTGTCGAGCCGATCGCTTGCAGTTTTGCCAAGGTTTTTCTTTGCCTTCCGCTTACCCTCCAGCGCCCAAGGGATCGAGTGGGTGTAGAGCGACGAGTAGAACTGGTTGACGTCCGTCCTGAGCACAAACCTCTTTCCGCGCCAGTCTCTAGGACGCAGGCGATCCCGCTCGCCAATCCGAAAGCGCGGCCGGACCGCGCGCTCCAGCTCAGCAAGCGTGGCTACGGGACGGGACATCGAAAACGAGTGCCCGCGGATATGTGCCCGTATCGTTGGCCACTGTGCCTGGAACTCCTCGGCGAGGTGCAGAAAGCTCCGGGGATTGGGAACCTGTAGGGGACGCCGAAACCCACCCGGACGGGCGAGATTGTGGCGCACGCATTGCGTCCTGGCATTTCCTCGCGGTACTACCTCCGGATCGCGCTCAAGCAGGTTCGCAAGCTTCTCGGTTGAGAATGGCGGGGGCAGCTCCCGCGGGAAGTATCCCTTCCGTACGAGCGAAATAGACGTCAGGGTCGAATTCCTATTGGGCAAGCCGCAATACCTCCAAAGTGTTGCGAGATACGTTGGCCATTTTGCCCTTCCGTGAAGCCTCAGCGAACGTCATATCCCGCTCTTGTCGCCGCTAGCTGGCGATCCCTAGGCCCAATCATCGCCCATCGGAGCTTCCGGAGATCTGCAAAGAGCTTCGGATCTCGCGCGAAGCGGAAGCGGCTTTGATTTTCAACGGTAGGTGCTGCTGCCCGAGGAATTATTTGGAATCCGGTTGTGCCCTGCGTTCGCGCAGCCTCAGCACGAGGTGGACGTTGGCTAGGAAGAGCTGGAAGATGTAGCCGATCCACAGCTCACCGTACTCGCGTTTTTGGGCAGTGTTGTTGTGGCGGATGGCGAAATTGTTGGCAATATTGAACAGATCGCGCTCGTCGCCGCTCAATAGCTCGGTCTTGACGTCGGGGCGGATGGCCTCGAGGACGTCGGCCAATTCGCGCACCGCCCGTCGACGATCACCGACGTCGGAGTGGCGACTACGGAAGAGTTGCCGGGCGTCGGCGATCTTGGTGACGACGAGGTCGTCTTTTTGATCGCCTGGAGGCAAAGGGGCGTTGAGGAGCTTCTCCAGCTCCTCGGAATGCAGCAGGACAACCTCGCCATTTTCCTGCAGCCTGAGGGCTGGTTCGGCGAGGCGCAGGGTGTCATTGACTTGCGCGCGGAACTCGCGCCGGCCAGCCTCGAGGTCGAATGTCTCGTAGTGCCAGCCGCAGTCGTTGAAGCTGTGGTATCGGCCTTCAACTGGCTCTGAGACGAGATCATGCAGTGCTTCAATGACCTCGACCAAAGTGTCGAGGTCATATTCGCCTCCGTACTTCTCGTATGGCCACACATTCTCGCGCCCGGTCAACCGATAGAAGTGCGCCGAGGGATCGGGTAGTTCTCCGCTAACCTCGTCTTGGTCAACGCAGTAGTAGCCGAAGGCTTGCTGGAAGAAATCGCGGGCCCAGAGGGCGTCGAGATCGCTGAAACACAGGCGCTTCAGCCGATCCAGGCTCATCGGCTCCGATTTCGGTCCACGCCCTTGGCGCTCAGACCATAGCGCGCGACGGCGGATCTCAAGCTTTCGAGGCGCTGATGTCTCCATGGCCTCGACTGTAGCGCGAGGTGGTGACCTCCCTGCTGGCGTCCCCGCAAATCCCAACAATTTCTCGCTCTATGGCCACCATCCCGGCACCACGGGCGCCGCCGCATCGATGTCGCGACGCGGAGAATTCCGGGGGAGTAGTTACGTCTCGGTATTGGCTGCCTTAGCGCCACGGCGGCGTGACGAAGAGACCTCTTCGAGGCCACTCCACTGCGGCGCTTAGGCGGTGCCAGACTGCTGATCCGCGTACCAGCACGCGAGCGCTCCGTGCGATCGTCTTGCGATCGGCGCCGTCTCTGCCAAGCGGCCTTGAGCGGCGTTGACCGGCAACGCAGACAGGCTCCGTAAAAGCAAGGCACCGCGCGCAATCCCGCATGGGACTGCGGATTCCGCGCCACAAAGCGGAGGGGGTGGGATTCGAACCCACGAGAGACCTTGCGGCCCCCAACAGTTTTCGAGACTGCCCCGTTCAACCACTCCGGCACCCCTCCAGGAACAGCTGGCCTCCGATCCTAGCGA
>Ga0307373_10013924_pt1 | contig 11160 bp, 6 predicted proteins | sample OX2MG_FD_202534 | JGI IMG/M metagenome (GOLD analysis project Ga0307373, IMG submission 202534) | Soil microbial communities from Risofladan, Vaasa, Finland - OX-2 | ecosystem: Environmental > Terrestrial > Soil > Coastal area > Acid sulfate soil | place: Finland: Risofladan, Vaasa | collected... | reverse complement strand
AGCTCGTTGGGGTGCTCACCCACGACGGTGAGAGCCGCCTCGGCCGCCTTGGCCCGGCCCTCGGCGGTGCGCAGGTCCGCCGCCTGCAGCACCCGGTCGATGCGGAAGGCCAGGAACGGCTGGGCGGCGGCGACGGCGGCCCGCAGGGCGTCGGGGTCGGTGCGCGCCAGGTCGGCGGGGTCGGCCCCGGGCGGGAGGGCGGCGACGGCGACGTCGACCTCGTGGTGGCGCTCCCACTCGTAGACGCGGCCCGCGCCGGCCTGGCCGGCGGCGTCGGCGTCGTAGGCGAGCACCACGCGCGAGGCGAAGTTGCGCAGGAGCCGGAAGTGGTCCTCGCCCAGGGCGGTGCCGCAGGTGGCCACGGCACGCGGCATGCCGGCGAGGAAGAAGGCGATGACGTCGGTGTAGCCCTCGCACACGATGACCTCGCCGCTGGCGATGACGTCCTGCTTGGCCCAGTTGAGGCCGTACAGGGTGCGGCGCTTGGAGTAGATGGGGCCGTCCTGCGAGTTCTTGTACTTGGGCCCCGGTCCGGGCCCCGCCGCCGCGCCGGCGGCCCCGGTCGCAACGTCGACGTCGGTGGTGGGGAGGATGCGGCCGCCGAGGGCGATGGGCCGACCCGAGGGGTCGAAGATGGGGAAGAGCACCCTCGCCCGGAAGGCGTCCTGCTGGCGGCCCCGGCGGTTCACGAAGCCGAGGCCCGAATCGACGAGGACCTTCTCCGACACCTTGAGGTGCGTGGCCAGCGTGTCCCAGTCGTCGGGCGCCCATCCGAGGCTGAACCGCCGCACGACCTCCCCGTCGTAGCCGCGCGAGCGCAGGTAGTCGCGCGCCCTGCCGGCGTCGGCGGCCGACAGGAGACGCTCGTGGTAGAAGGCGACGGCCTTGGCCACGGCGTCGTACAGCGGGGCGCGCTGCTGGCGATCCGCCGTCGCCGAGGGGTCCTCGGTGATGGTGACGCCGGCCCGGTCGGCCAGGCGGCGCACCGCCTCGGGGAAGTCCACGTGCTCGGTCTCGCGCACGAAGGTGATGGCGTCCCCCGAGCGCTGGCAGCCGAAGCAGTGGAAGACGCCCATCTCGGCGTTGACGCTGAACGACGGGGACTTCTCCTGGTGGAACGGGCACAGGCCGACCCACCGCGTGCCCTGCTTCTTCAGGGCGGCGTGCTCGCTGATCAGCGCCACGATGTCGGTGGCGCTGCGCACACGGGCGACGTCCTCGTCGGGGATGGCCACGTCCGGACGGTACCGCGCCCGGGTGTCACCGGTGGCCGGGCGCTCCCCCGGCGCCCCGGCCTACCGGGTGCGCCTGGTGGCCTTCCGGGCGGCGCCGGGGCGCTTCTTGGCTGCCGGGGGGCGCTTCTTGGCGACGGCGGCGCGCTTCTTGGCTGCCGGGGCGCGCTTCTTGGCTGCCGGGGCGCGCTTCTTGGCCGCCGGGGCGCGCTTCTTGGCGACGGCGGCGCGCTTCTTCGCCGCCGGGGCGCGCTTCTTGGCGACGCCGGCGCGGGGGCGCTTCTTCGCCTCGGGGATGCCGGCCGCCGCGGCCAGCACGCACTGGGCCGCCGACAGTCGGGCGATGGGGACCCGGAACGGCGAGCAGCTCACGTAGTCGCAGCCGGCGTCGAAGAACACCGAGATGGACTCGGGGTCGCCGCCGTGCTCTCCGCACACGCCGATCTTGAGCGACGGCCGCGTGGCGCGGCCGCGTGCCACACCGATCCGCACCAGCTCGCCCACGCCGTCGGCGTCGACGATCTCGAACGGGTTGTGCTTGAGGAGTCCCTTCTCGAGGTAGGTCGACATCATGCGGCCCTCGACGTCGTCGCGGCTGAAGCCGAAGGTCATCTGGGTGAGGTCGTTGGTGCCGAACGAGAAGAACTCGGCCACCTCGGCGATCTCCCCCGCACGCAACGCCGCCCGCGGCGTCTCGATCATGGTGCCGATGAGCACCTGGAGCCGCCCGTCGCGGTCGCTCTTGCGCCGGGCAGCGGTGACCGGTCGCCCGTCGGCCGGGGACACCGGGGCCAGCGCCGCGGTGACGGCCTCCTCCACCCACCGCCGCGCCAGGGCGAGCTCCTCGCGGCTGACGGTGAGCGGGATCATGATCTCGATGACGGGCGTGCCGCCGGCCGCCACGCGGTGGACGGCCGCCTCCATGAGCGCCCGGACCTGCATGGCGTAGAGGCCGGGCTTGATGACCCCGAGGCGCACGCCGCGCGTGCCGAGCATGGGGTTGAACTCGTGCCACTGCTTGGCCGCCTCGAACAGCGCCTGCTCCTCGTCGGTGAGGCCGACCGTCGCCTCCTTGATGGCGAGCTCGCCGGTGTCGGGCAGGAATTCGTGCAGCGGGGGGTCGAGGAGGCGCACGGTCACGGGCAGGCCGTCCATCGCCTGGAGGATCTCGATGAAGTCGGCGCGCTGCGCCACGCGCAGCTCCTCGAGAGCGGCGTCCTCCGCCGACGGGTCCTCGGCCAGGATCATGCGGCGCACGATGGGCAGGCGGTCCTCGGCGATGAACATGTGCTCCGTGCGGCACAGGCCGATGCCCTCGGCGCCCAGGCGCCGACCGTTGGCGGCGTCCGGGCCGTTGTCGGCGTTGGCCCGGACCTGGAGATGCCCCTTGCGGATGGTGTCCGCCCACCCGAGGAGGGTCTCGGACTCCGCCGACGGCTTGGCCTCCGCCAGCGGCACCGAGCCCAGGACGACCTCGCCGGCGGTCCCGTCGATGGAGATCCAGTCACCCTCGGCCACCACCGTGGTGCCCACCTTGAACGACTTCCCGCTGATCCGGACCTTCTCGGCACCCACCACGGCGGGCTTGCCCCAACCGCGGGCCACGACGGCCGCGTGTGACACGAGCCCACCGCGCGCCGTGAGGATGCCCTCGGAGGCGAGCATGCCGTGCACGTCCTCGGGCGACGTCTCGCTGCGGACCAGGATGGCGCGCTCGCCGCGCTTGGCGGCCGCCTCGGCGTCGTCGGCGGTGAAGTAGACGCGGCCCACCGCCGCGCCCGGCGACGCCCCGAGCCCGGTCGTGAGCACCGTGTGGCCCGACTCGGCGAACTGGGGGTGCAGCACCTGCTCGAGGTGCTCGGCGGTCACGCGCTGCACGGCCTCGGCGCGCGACAGGCGGATGCCGGGGTCCGTGGTCATCTCCACCGCCATGCGCAGCGCGGCCCGGCCCGTGCGCTTGCCCACGCGGGTCTGCAACATCCAGAGCTTGTCCTGCTCGATGGTGAACTCGGTGTCGCACATGTCGCGGTAGTGGCGCTCCAGGCGGGCGAAGATGCCGACGAGCTCGGTGTGGATCTTCGGGAAGCGCTGCTTCAAGGCGGAGAGCGGCTCGGTGTTGCGGATGCCGGCCACCACGTCCTCGCCCTGGGCGTTCACGAGGAAGTCGCCGTACTCGCCCTTGGCGCCGGTGGCCGGGTCGCGGGTGAACCCCACGCCCGTCCCCGACCGGTCGTCGCGGTTCCCGAACACCATGGCCTGCACGTTCACAGCCGTGCCGAGGTCATGGGCGATGCCCTCGTGCTCGCGGTAGGCGATGGCCCGGGGGCCGTTCCACGAGCCGAACACGGCCTCGATGGCGCCCCGCAGCTGCTCGTCGGGGCCCTGGGGGAACGCCGTGCCGGTGTGGTGCCGGACGATCTGCTTGTAGGCCTCCACGAGCGAGCGCAGCTCCCCCACGGGGACCTCGGCGTCGGAGGTGGCGCCGGCCCGGGCCTTGGCCTCGTCGAGCAGGGTGTCGAAGGCCTCGCCGGGGAGGCCGAGGACGATGCGCCCGTACATCGACACGAAGCGGCGGTAGGAGTCGTAGGCGAAGCGCTCGTCGTCGGTCTGCTTGGCCAGGCCCTCCACCGACTCGTCGTTGAGCCCGAGGTTGAGGACGGTGTCCATCATGCCCGGCATCGAGAACTTGGCCCCCGACCGCACGCTCACCAGCAGCGGGTCGACGGCGTCGCCGAGGCGCTTGCCCATCTTCTTTTCGAGGCGGGCCCGGGCGCGGGTGACCTCGCCGGTCAGGCCCTGGGGCCATCCCCCCGCCATGTGCGCCCGGCAGGCGTCGGTGGTGATGGTGAACCCGTAGGGCACCGGCAGCCGGAGCACCGACGTCATCTCGGCCAGGTTGGCGCCCTTGCCGCCGAGGAGGTCCTTCAGCTCCATGGGAGGCCGGCGGTGCGTGTGGTCGAAGTCGTAGACGAACGGCATGGGGGGCTCCTGGCCGTGCGGTGGGGGCACGTGTGACGGGGGTCCGGGGACGCCGCGAGCCTACCGGCCTCGGCGCGGGCCCCCGGGGCAGGCGCAGGCGCCCGCCCGCTACCGGCGCAGGCGCCCGGCGAGCTCCTCGGCGACCCGGTCGATGGGCACGCGCACCTGCTCGGTCGTGTCCCGGTCGCGCACGGTGACGGCCCGGTCCTCCAGGGACTCGAAGTCGACGGTCACGCAGTATGGCGTGCCCACCTCGTCCTGGCGCCGGTAGCGCCGCCCGATCGACTGCGTGACGTCGAAGTCGCACACCGCCACCGGCTGCAGGAGCCCGAGCACCTCGCGCGACAGCGGCACCAGCGCGTCGTTCTTCGACAGCGGCAGCACGGCCGCCTGGTACGGGGCGAGCCGGGGGTCGAGGTGCAGCACCGTGCGCCGCTCCCCGCCGATCTCGTCCTCGTCGTAGGCGGCCAGGAGGAACGCCATCATCGTGCGCGTCGCCCCGGCGGCGGGCTCGATCACGTACGGCACGTAGCGCTCGCCCGACGCCTGGTCGAAGTACTCCAGGCGCTCGCCCGAGTGCTCGGCGTGCGCTTTCAGGTCGAAGTCGGTGCGGTTGGCGATGCCCTCGAGCTCGTCCCATCCCCATGGGAAGTGGAACTCGACGTCGGCCGTGGCCGCCGAGTAGTGCGACAGCTCGTCGGCCTCGTGGTGCCGCAGCCGCAGCTTGCCCTCGGGGATGCCGAGGCCGAGGTACCAGGCCATGCGCTCGTCGAGCCAGTAGTGGAACCATGTGTCGGCCTCGTCGGGCGGGACGAAGTACTCCATCTCCATCTGCTCGAACTCGCGCGTGCGGAACACGAAGTTCTGGGGCGTGATCTCGTTGCGGAACGACTTGCCCACCTGGGCGATGCCGAAGGGCGGCTTCTTGCGGGTGGTGGTGAGGACGTTCATGAAGTTCACGAACATGCCCTGGGCCGTCTCCGGGCGCAGGTAGGCGACGGTGGCGTCCTCCTCCACGGGGCCGGCGTAGGTCTTGAACATGAGGTTGAAGGCCCGGGGCTCGGTGAGGTCGGTCGACCCGCAGTTGGGGCACGAGCCCTCGATCTTGTCGGCGCGCCAGCGCTCGTGGCAGTGGCGGCAGTCGACGAGGGGGTCGGTGAAGTTCGCCAGGTGGCCCGACGCCTCCCAGATCTTCGGGGACGACAGGATGGCGGCGTCGATGCCCACCACGTCGTCGCGCAGCTGGACCATCGCCCGCCACCAGGCGTCCTTGACGTTGCGCAGCATGAGCACGCCGAGCGGCCCGTAGTCGTACGTCGAGCGGAACCCGCCGTAGATCTCGGCCGAGGGGAAGATGAACCCCCGGCGCTTGGCCAGGTTGACGACCCGGTCCATCAGATCGGGATATGGCAGATCGGGATATGGCCCCCCTGGTTGCTCGTTCATGCGACGAGGTTACCGGGCACGCGCAAGCGCACCGCACTGATCAGTGCGCAAGGGCACCGTGCCCTCCTGGGTGCGCAGGCGCACCGTGCCCTCCTGGGTGCGCAAACGCACCGTGCTCTCCTGGGTGCGCAAGCGCACCGTGACCTCGTTGGCGAGGAGCCGGCCCCGCACCGTCAGCACCGCCCGGTCCCCGCGCCGCTCGACCAGCCCGTCGAGATCGGGGTCGTCGGGCACCGCCGATGCAGGCACTCCCGCGGACGTGCGCAGCGCCAGGGCGAGGCCCTCGAACGCCCGCTGCCCCTCCGACAGCACCTCGTCGCCCGCGGTGGCGCGGCGGCCGGCGCGCACGGCCTCGATGTAGCGCTCGGGCGTCCGGGTGTTCCACCAGCGCCGGCCCCCCCGGTGCGAGTGGGCTGCGCAGCCGATGCCCCGGTAGTCGCCCTGGGCCCAGTACAGGGCGTTGTGCCGGCACTCGTGGCCCGGCACCGCCCAGTTCGACACCTCGTACCAGCGGTAGCCGGCGGCCGACAGGGCGGCGTCGACCATGGCGTAGCGCCGGGCGCAGGCATCGTCGTCGGGGTGGCGCGCCGGGTCGCGCGCCAGGGCGGTGCCGGGCTCCACCGTGAGGGCGTAGGCGCTCACGTGCCGGGGCCGGGGGTCGAGGGCGAGGACGGCCTCGAGGGTGGCGGCGAGGTCGGCGTCGGTCTCGGTGGCCGCCCCCAGGATGAGGTCGACGTTCACCGCGGGGATACCCGACTCGGCGGCCAGCGCCACGGCCCGGGCCACCTGCGTCGTGCCGTGGCGCCGCCCCAGGGCCTCGAGCACGTGCGGGACCATCGACTGCACCCCGAACGACACCCGGGTCACCCCGGCGGCCCGCCACCGGGCGAAGCGCTCGGCGGAGGCGTCCTCGGGATTGCACTCCACGGTCACCTCCGCCCCGGGCGAGCGAACCACGGCCTCGAGGACCCCGGCCAGCAGCTCCGCCGGCAGCCGCGAGGGCGTGCCGCCGCCCACGTACACGCTCGTGGCGGCGGGCAGGCCCTCGGCGCGCGTGGCGCGCCCCAGCTCGGTGGCGCACGCCTCGGCGTAGGCGGCCATGAGCGGGTCGCGGTCGGTCCACGTGGCGAAGGCGCAGTAGTCGCAGCGAGCCGCGCAGAACGGGACGTGGACGTAGATCCCGAAGGGTCGCTCCATGGGGAGCCGGTCAGGCCGTGGGGCTGGCGCGCAGGCTGCGCAACCGCCGGTCCAGATGCCCCTCCATGGCCTCGGTGACCAGGTCGGTCACCTCGGCGACGAGCGGCCCCTCGGGCTCGGCCAGCGCCGAGGCGAGGCCGCCGCCGAGGATGCGGCGCAGCAACGCGAGCGCCTCGGGCGACACCGACCGGCCCCGCCGGCACGACCGGCACAGCACGCCCCCCTCGACGAGGTCGAAGGCCACGAGGTCGTGGCGCACCCCGCACGACGCGCACTCGTCGAGCAGGGGCGCCGAGCCCTCGAGCGCCAGGGCCTTCAGGCAGAACGCCGGCACGAGGAGCGGGGCGTCCTCGGCGTCGAGGGCGCGCAGGGCGCCCACCACCATGTCGTAGAGCCGGGGATTGGCGTGGCGCTCCTGGGAGATCTGGTCCACCACCTCCAGCACGGTGAAGGCCTTGGACACCCGGCCCAGGTCCTCGCGCACGGCGCGGAACGTGTCGGTGACCTCGGCCTGGTTGACGATGTCGAGCTCGCGCCCCTGCCAGCACAACATGGTCACGTGGCTGAGCGGCTCGAGCCGGGCGCCGAACTTGGACTTGGTGCGGCGCACGCCCTTGGCCACGGCGCGCACCTTGCCGTGGCCCTTGGTCATGAGCGTCACGATGCGGTCGGCCTCGCCCAGGCGCATGGTCCGCAGGACGACCCCTTCGTCGCGGTACAGGCTCACCGGTCGCCCTCGGCATGCGGTGCGGGCCCGGCCCCGGCGTCCTCCTCGAATCCGTAGGGGGCCCGGTCGGGGGTCTTGCGGCCGCCCACCATGTTGCCGAGGCCGATCATGGCCACGACGGCGGCCCCCGTGACGAGCACCGCCGTGGCCGCCGACACCCCGGCCACGGCCAGGACGATCAGCCCGCCGAAGGCACACAGCCCGAGGACCCAGGCGGCCACCTTCACGAGCGGACCCGCCCGTATCGGCGCTCGCGGCGCTGGAACTCGGCGACGGCCTCGAAGAGGTGCTCGCGCCGGAAGTCGGGCCACAGCACTTCGGTGAACACGAGCTCCGAATAGGCCAGCTGCCACAACAGGAAGTTCGAGATGCGGTACTCCCCCGACGTGCGCACCACGAGATCGGGATCGGGCTGCTCGGGGTAGTACAGGTGCGACCGGATCGCCTTCTCGTCGATCTTGTCGGCGGCGATGCCCGTGGCCACCAGGGCGCGCACGGCGTCGACGATCTCGGCCCGGCCCCCGTAGTTGAAGGCCATGGTGAGCGTCATGCGCCGGTTACCCTCGGTGAGGGCGACGGACTCGTCCATGCGCCGCAGGACCCGCCGCGGCACCCGCCAGTCGCGCCGGCCGGCGAAGCGGATCCGGACCCCCTTGTCGTGCAGCTCGTCGCGCCGGCGCACCAGGAGCGACTCGTTGAACCCCATCAGGTAGCGGACCTCGTCGCGGGGGCGGCGCCAGTTCTCGGTGGAGAAGGCGAACATGGTGAGCCACGAGATCCCGATGTCGAGCGCTCCGTTGACGGTGTCGAGGAGGGCCACCTCCCCCGCGGCGTGCCCCTCGGTGCGCGCCAGCCCCCGCTGGCTCGCCCAGCGCCCGTTTCCGTCCATGACGCAGGCCACGTGGGCGGGGACGCGCGCGGTGTCGATGCCGGACGGCGCTCGCCCGGCGGGAGGGAGGGCCACGTACCGAACCTACTTGGTGGCGACCGGGCCTCCGGGACGGGGCACCGGGCCGCCGGGAGCGGCGACCGGTCCCGCGGGCGCGCCCACCGGGCCCGCGGGCACGTCGACCGGGCCGGCGGGGCGGGGGACGGGGCCCGTGGTGGTGAAGCGGGCGGCGCGCCGGTGCACCCGGTACCCGGGCCGGCGCGGACGCACGGCGGGCGCCACCGGCGCGACCCGGTAGAACCAGCGCTTGCCGGCCTCGATGAGGGCCAGGTAGCAGACGACCATGCCCGCCAGGGCGAGGTAGAAGGTGCCCGGCAGCGGCCGGAAGCCGAGGGTGTGGGCGAGCCCGGTGGCGGGGACGATGGCGCCCACCGTCACCACGCCCAGGGCGGCGAGCAGGAGCGGCACGCTCGGGTGGCTGCGCACGAAGGGGATGCGGCGCGTGCGGATGGCGAAGATCACCAGGGTCTGGGTGGCGAGGGACTCCACGAACCAGCCCGTACGGAAGAGCGGGGCGTGGGCGTGGAAGACCCACAGCATCACGCCGAACGTGGCGAAGTCGAACAGCGAGCTGATGGGCCCGAAGAACAGCATGAAGCGGCGGATGAAGTGCACGTCCCAGCGAGACGGCCGGGCGAGCTGCTCGGGGTCGACGTGGTCGGTGGGGATGGCGAGCTGGCTGGAGTCGTAGAGCAGGTTGTTGAGCAGGATCTGCGACGGCAGCATGGGGAGGAACGTCAAGAACGCGGACGCCCCGGCCGCGCTGAACATGTTGCCGAAGTTGCTCGACGTCCCCATCAGGACGTACTTCAGGGTGTTGGCGAAGATGCGGCGCCCCTCCATGACTCCGTCGGCCAGGACGTCGAGGTCCTTCTCGAGCAGCAGCACGTCGGCGGCGTCCTTGGCGACGTCGGTGGCCGAGTCGACCGAGATCCCCACGTCGGCGGCGTGCAGCGCCACGGCGTCGTTGACGCCGTCGCCGAGGAAGGCCACGTCCACCCCGGTCCGGCGCGCGGCGCGCACGATGCGCGCCTTGTGCTCGGGGCTCACGCGCGCGAACACCATGGCCTCGGGGACGACGGCGGTGAGCGCCTCGTCGTCGAGCGCGTCCACATCGGCGCCGCTCAGCACGCGGCCCTCGGGCAGGCCCAGCTCCCCGCACACCCGGGCCGCCACGGTGGCGTTGTCCCCCGTCACCACCTTGACGGCCACACCCAGGCGCGCCAGGCGCTCGAGCGCGGCCCGGGCATCGGCCTTGGGCGGGTCGAGGAAGACGAGGAAGCCCGACAGGGTGAGGTCGTTCTCGTCCTGCGGCCCGAGGGCCCCGGCCCCCGGCGCGGGCCGCGTCGCCACGGCCACCACCCGGTTGCCGGCGTCGAACTCGGCCTGCAGGGCGGCACGGGCGGCGTCGGTGACACCGGGGCACCGTTCGAGCACGGTCTCGGGGGCGCCCTTGGTGATCACGGTGCGGTTGCCGACGGCGTCGTCGACGAGGACCGACACCATCCGGCGGTCGTGGTCGAAGGGGAGGGTGGCGAGCTTCGTGTAGCGCGCCGCGGCCTCGAGCCGCGAGGCCGCCACGGGGGACTCGGCCAGCGCCACGTCGAGGGGGTTGCCGCCGGCCACCCGGCCCGCCTCGACGACGGCTTCCGAGCACACCAGCCCGAGGACGACGGGCTCGTCCGCGGCCGCCCCCTCGGCGGGGACGGCCCGCATGAAGCTCAGCCTCCCGGCGGTGAGGGTGCCGGTCTTGTCGGTGAACAGCACCTCGATGTCGCCGAGGTCCTCGATGCACACCAGCCGCTTCACGAGGACCTTGCGCCGGGCGAGCTGGCGCGACCCGGCCGCCAGGCTGGTGGACACCACCGCCGGCAGGAGCTGGGGGGAGATCCCCACGGCGATGGCCAGGGAGAAGAGCAGGGCGTCGATGACCGGCCGGTGCAGGGACACGTTCACCACGAAGATGCCCACGGTCAGGACGCCGGCGACCTCCACGAGCAGCATCGAGAACCGCCGCAGCCCCACCTGGAACTCCGTCTCGGGCCGGTGCTCGCCCAGGCTCAGCGCGATGCGGCCGAACTCCGCCCGCCCGGCCGTGGCCACCACCACGCCGCGGCCGGACCCGGCGTGGACCACGGTGCCCATGAGCGCGCAGCCGGCCAGCTCCGCCAGCGCCGAGCCCGCCGGCACCGGCGCCGGCGCCTTGTCCGCCGGCAGCGACTCCCCGGTGAGGATGGACTCGTCGCACTCGAGCCCGGTGCACGACAGCAGCCGGATGTCGGCGGGGACCACCTCGCCGAGCTGGAGGTCGACGACGTCCCCGGGGACGAGCTCGGTGACGTCGACGGTGACGGCGCGCCCGCCGCGGCGCACCACGCCGCGGTGGCGGATCTGGGAGTGCAGCGCCTCCGCCGCCTTCTCGGCCCGGTACTCGTTCACGAGGCCCAGGCCGACCGAGGCCGACAGGATGAGGGCGATGATCACCGCGTCGGAGCGCTCGCCCACGAAGTAGGAGGCCGTCGCCGTGACGAGCAGCAGGGCCAGCAGCGGCGAGCGCAGCTGGCGTCCGAGCACCGGCAGGAAGCGGGCGCGGTGCGAGCGCACGGCGTTGGCGCCCAGTGCCGCCAGCC
>Ga0307373_10013922_pt1 | contig 11161 bp, 7 predicted proteins | sample OX2MG_FD_202534 | JGI IMG/M metagenome (GOLD analysis project Ga0307373, IMG submission 202534) | Soil microbial communities from Risofladan, Vaasa, Finland - OX-2 | ecosystem: Environmental > Terrestrial > Soil > Coastal area > Acid sulfate soil | place: Finland: Risofladan, Vaasa | collected... | reverse complement strand
CCGGTAGCGCGGCTTGGTCCAGGGCTCCACGGCCCCTTCGTTGAGCGTTTTTCGCTTGTCGGGAATCACCAGGTCCGGATCGAAATCAATCGTGTTGCCGAATCCCTGGCAGCGCGGGCAGGCGCCAGCGGGATTGTTGAAGGAGAAGAACGACGGTTGCGGCTCCGGGAAAAGAATGTGGCATCGCTTGCACTCAAACCGCTCATTGAAGCTCAGCCACTCCGGCTGGCCGTCCGGCGTGGGAGGCAACAGTTCCACGATGGCCTCGCCGGCCTCGCGGTAACAGATCTCGACGGAGTCGATGAGGCGCTGGCGAATCTCCGGATGCACCGCCAGGCGGTCCACCAGGGCATAGACCGGCCTGCCGAAATCAATGTCGAGAAGCGATTCGGGCGTGGAGAACTCAAAGAGCCGGTCGTCCTGAAGAAGACGGTTGAATCCGCGCTGGCGCAGCAGAAACAGGTGGTGCTTCAGCGAATCGCTGATGGCGGCAGGCGCGGGGCCGGGCGCCTCTTTCGAACCTGGTGGAGCTTTTTGCTTGCTCGCGCGTGTTCGCGGGCCTTTTTTCCTGGCGGGCGGCGCTTTTTTCTCCGCCGGGATTTCCCCGGCGTGCTCCGGGTTAAGCCGGAACAGGACGTAGAACCGGCGTCCTTCCTCAAGGGCCAGGATCTGCGCGGCAATGCCGTCCACGTGGTCTTTCTGCACCACCTGGCCACACTGCGGGCAGCTTGTGGTTCCGATCCTCGCGAACAGCAGCCGCAGGTAGTCGTAAATTTCAGTGGAGGTGGCAACGGTCGAGCGCGGGTTGCGCGTCATGTTCTTCTGCCGGATGGCAACCGCCGGGGCTATTCCCTCGATATCATCGACATCCGGCTTCTCCATCCGCTCCAGGAACTGCCGCGCGTAGGCGGAGAGCGATTCCACGTAGCGGCGCTGCCCCTCCGCATAGAGCGTGTCAAACGCCAGGCTGGACTTGCCCGAACCCGAAAGGCCGGTGACCACGGTCAGGCGGTTGTGGGGAATTTCGCAATCTATTCCCTTCAGGTTGTGGACACGGGCTCCGCGCACAACAATGGCGCCATCGGTCGCCTGGGCACCGGAATCCACCACAGCTACCGCCGCACCGTTGGGGATGCCCGCGGCGCCGGGAGCGGATGGGTCTGCCAGACCCATGGCGCGGTCCTGCCCGACCTCCGGGTTTGTCCTTTTCCTGGAAATTTTGCGTAACTCCTTCTGCCCCCGCCGGAGAGGGATGGGAACAACACAGATCGCGGGAGAGTTGTAAAACCAAACTTCTAATTATAGGTTGCGGAAGCCTTCGAGGCAACGCAAAGACCAAACACGAACACAACGGTGCCGCTGAGGGTTGAGCGATGGGGTGGACGTGCAGAGGCAATTGGAGGTGCAGGAGAGAGCGCCGCGCTCGATCGTGCTGCCCTGTTACTTGGACCCGGTCCCCCACTTCGCGCGCAATGCATCATGCAGGCGGTCACGGACGGTGCCGGGAAGCTGGAAAAGCTTGCCGTCACAATAAAGATCAACGGTCTTCCGTGTGGTGTCGAACACCGCCTTGCAATGATGGCAGCCGTTCAGGTGGACTTCCAGAGTGCGTTTCAGATCGTCGTCCAGATTTCCGTCCAGATAGCCGGAAATCTGTTGGATCGCATTTCTACAATTCACGAATGCTCAACCTCAAGTCTAGGAGTCTTTCTTAATTTTCAAAGTTTTGCTCAACTCTTCGCGAAGGCGAAGGCGCGCCCGGAACAAGCGGGCTTTCACCGCACCTTCGGACAAGTTCAGCATTTCCGCCGTTTCTTCGGTTGAAAGGCCCTCCACGTCCCGGAGCAGGAAGACCGTTCGAAAGGTCATGGGAAGAGAACGGGCGGCATTCTGCAAAATGGCCTCCAGTTCCGTCCGCTCCATTTCCTGCTCTGGATTAGGGCGCCAATCGGCAAACTCTCTGGGGATCACGTCGCCGTCATCGTTCGAGGCATCGTCCAATTGCACTTCTTTGCTGCTGCGGCGTTTGCGGAGCTTCATCAGTCCCTGATTGATGGCAATCCGCACAATCCAGGTATAAAAGCGGGAGTCTTCGCGGAATGTCGGCAGATGCTCAAAGGCCTTCAGGAAGGTCTCCTGAAGCATATCCTCCGCATCCTCAGGATTGCCCGTCAGGTTCAGGCCGAGGCGATAGATCTTCTTCTCGTACCGGTTGACCAACTCTTCGAAGGCTTCATAATGGCCGGCCTTGGCTTCCGTTACCAGGACAGATTCGTCCTTGACAAGACCGGCATCGGGAAAATTTGCCATTGGAAATTCAGCGTTCCTTTCGGATCTGCGCCCCGAATAAAGACTATCATGCCCCATGAGTGTTTGAGATGCTTTCGCACATAAAAAGATACAAGCAGTTTGGGGAATGGTACCCCGCGCTTTGCCGATTCGGCCGGCAGCGGGCTTTCAAGGGGCGGCAGTGCCACCAACCGCCCTGGTTGCCAATTCCGGCTTCCTCAGCCAGAATAACAGGGCGCCAGGGGCCGCACCTCCTGACAGCGGGCCAGGGCGGCCGGCCGGAAGGCGCTACAAACCAGCAAGGAGCCAATCAACCCCTCGTGCTGTTACAACCGCAACAACCGTTCGACTTTCTTCGCACCCTCAAGTTTATTTTGAGCCCGCCAGCCCTCCTGAACGGCCGGGATTTCTCGCCGATCATGGACCACTTTCAGGACGGCGAGTATCGGCGCGCCATCCGGATTAACGGACAACCGGTCCTGTATGGCGTCTCCGAGGAACAGAATTCGAGCCTGCCCAGGCTGAAGGTCCGGGTGCTGGCAGGGACGGGCGGCCCGGGCCTTGCCCACCGGGTGCAGAAGGCGGTGGCCCGGCAATTCGCCTCCGAACTCGATCTGGCGCCCTTTTACCGGCTGGCCCAAAAAGATCCGGTTCTCGGAAAACTCGTGGATCGCTTCCGGGGCCTGCGCATTCCGCAAACCCCTTCGGTGTACGAGTGCGTGGTCTGCGCGATCCTGGAGCAGCAGATCAACCTCTCTTTTGCCCATCAGGTCAAAAAAGCCCTGGTTGAAGCCTATGGCGGGACCATCGAGTTCAAGGGAAAACAATACAGCGCGTTTCCCGAGCCGGCTACCCTGGCAGCAGCAACCCCGGCCGAGTTTCGAAAACTCCAGATTTCGGGTCCCAAGGCGCGATATATCATTGAAATTTCCCGCGCCATCACAGAGGGCAGGGTTGACCTGGAAGCCTTGCGCTCCGCAGCGCCCGACCCGGCCCGCACCCGGCTGCTGGAACATAAGGGAGTCGGGCCCTGGACGGCCGAATACGTCTGCCTGCGGGCTCTGGGGATGCCGGATCACCTGCCGGCCTCCGACGTGGGATTGCAGAAGGCGATCCAACTCTTCTATCGCCTGCGCAAGATTCCTTCGCCGGCCCGCGTCGAACAGCTTGCCGGAAAATGGGCGGGATGGCGAAGTTATGCCACTTTTTACCTCTGGTTGACCTATTGGGAGCAGGCGGACTGGAAGCAGAGCCTGCTGGCGGAAATCTATCCAGGAAGCGGACACAAAACCGATGAAAAAACAACACACCAGCCTGGCCGGCCCCATCGTAGGCGAAGCGCGCCGCGTGATGGTTGAAATTTACCCGCCGCGCATCATCCGTTGTTTGAAGCTGCTTTCCGAAGAGGAAATCTGGTGGCGCCCGAATCGCGCCTCCAACAGCGTGGGCAACCTGGTTCTGCACCTTCAGGGGAATGTGCGGCAGTGGATTATTTGCGGCCTGGGCGGCCAGGCGGACCAGCGCGACAGAGACCGCGAATTCACGGAGAGGGGATCCGTTCCCCGGCGCGCGCTACTGGCCGGGCTGCGAAAAACCTTGAAGGAAGCCGACCAGGTTCTCGCGAAGATCGGAGAACCTGACCTCGCGCGCCAATTTTCCATCCAGGGCTTCGAGGTTACCGGACTCCAGGTTGTGTGCCACGTGGCCGAGCATTTTGCCTTTCATGCCGGGCAGATCATCTTTGTCACCAAACTGAAGTGCGGAAAAGACCTGAGATTTACGCACCTGCCCGCACAGCAGAAAGCCTCAAAGAAAACAAAACCGTCTCTGTGAATTGGTGGAAGTCCCCGCAAGCGGCGAGCAAGGGCCTTTCAATCAACTTTCTACATTACCCAGGCTAAAATTGCCGGACTTCCTTGGCCAGAAGGACCATGGTTCCGGCAGGGACCGGAGTACCGTTGACCGTGCTTCCCGCAACGTCCAGGAAGGTCAGGCCGCGGACCAGCAGCGCGGTTGTAGGCGATAGGGTGCTCAAACCGCTGGTGTTGACAAAGTTGGTCTGAGCATCCGTCACCACCATAACAGGATGGCTGCCCAGAATGCCTCCACACGGAGACAGATGGAAGGCTCCCGTCTTGTCGTCGGAACCCGGTGAGCCGACCAGCGACGAAAATGTTCCCTGGACGGACTGCAGCCGCGAGTAGACAGAGTTGGCCGCCACACTGATCGGTCCGCTGGTGGGCTTGGTAAAGACGCCATGGACAACCACCTCCTGTCCGGGCGCGAGGGTGGTGTCATCAAAGGAAAGGTTGCCGGACGCCAGATTCGTCAGGTCGGAGGAAAGCTGGTAAGGACTGAAGGTCGTGGACGAAGAGACATTGACCGTAATCGTCGAGTCGACAGGGATATCAACGGCATCATTCGGTTGGGTTTCGCGCGCCAGCATATCGAATTGAGTGACGTTTCCATTCGAGTCTTTGGTCACGTCCAGGACGGGACCCATGTATCCCAGCAGTTGCTGGCTGACGGATTCGCGGTCTTCAACCTGGACGCCATTGGCGACCAGGTTCCCATCCTGATTAATGTAGGCGTCAACTTCCACATAACTGCCGGTCGGCAATTGGCTGATTTGCGGCACCCCGACAAGTTGCGTCTGACTGGTCAGGTTCACAGTAAGCGCCGGCCCTCCCCCGGAAGAACTGGTAGCAGTCTGGGACAGCGTCTGGAGCAGAAAAGCGCTGGTAAAACCGGCGACGTTGGTCACAGGTGTCACGCTGCGCACAAACCCGTACAAATTATCCATTTCCCCGAAGCCGGTGGTGGCGGAGGCAACCAGAGGCCGTCCGGTAAAGACCCAGTTAACCGTTCCGGTCAACGCCCCCAGGGAATCCACCGCAAGGGACTGCGGCAGGTTCAAATCCAACTGCACCGTACTGACCTTGCCGGACGTCACGGTAAGCTCAGGCTGAAGGTTAATGGTCACACTTTCGGTCGAAACCGCCGGGGCAAAATTCGAGACGGGAGGACTTTGAGTGGAATCAAAGGTGGAAGCACCATTCACAACGGCTTTCAAAACGATCTGGTCGTAGGTTCCCGGCGGAACCGTGGTCAGATTGGCAATCGTCATGGAATCCCGCAAGGTGCTCATTTCAATCACGGGCGAGATCGGGGCGGAGCCCGTCGGCCACACCGTCAATAGCGTAGTTGAGGCGGCCCCTGCCTTATGCAGGTCCATTTCCGTGTAGAAGACGCCAAAGGACAGAACATCACACGAAGGCGTATCGCCAATCAAGGTGTAGAGCGCTCCGTTGGTGGGGGCGGCCGTTGACGAACTGCTTGAGCCTCCGCAGGCGATGGTCATCAGCGCAGCGACGGACGCCAGCAGCACGCCTGCTGCCAGTCTTCCCCTGCGGATTCGCGCGCCACAATTCATCGTCCCGGAGTTTGCCCCATGCCGTCCCGGCCGGAATTTCAAGCTCTTCAGAGCAGATCCTGCTGACGTTACAAACGAATGATCAGATGACAAAAACCATCCTCCGGGTTATCTGCCGCCGCAAGGCATTTCACCTGGTCAGCGGCCGGCACAGAGACAAAAGCTCTGAATCTCTCACGACCAAAGACGGCAAGGATCGCTCCCCAGGCTTGGCGCACGCCAAGTCTGGAACGTCTCTCCGCCAACATCATTTCTTCCTGCCGTGGCCCCCACCCGTTGTGCAAGCGGGAACTCCGTCATGCGCCTTGGATGATCTCGGCTTTGGGATTAGGACCCCTGCGATGTTTTCGAAGGCGAACCTGCCGACAGGCAATCTTTCAAACCAGTCATTCAGGGGCGCCGTGAGAATCGAGAAATTTCTTGGCGACCCGCTGCCGGCATGCCCCGCTGAACCGGGTCAACCAGCATTACTCACGATCATAGCACAGACATTTCCCTGCTGACATACAAGTAAGCGGTTCCGCCTCAGGGCCGGGAGGCGCCTCCGGATGGCTCATCCGATCCTGAAACCGGTGACGACGGGCTGGAACGCATCCGGGGAAGCTGGCTCATCGGTGCTGGCGAAGCCGCAAGGTCGTAAAACCCAACCGCATAAGGGAGCTTTCCGGACCCGAGCAATCCGGAGTTTTTCAGGCGCAAGGGCCAGGGTTTCCCACCGTCGCTTGAGGGGACGCCGAGGCTGATTTCCTCCTCGCAGGTCGAGGCGTAGATTCCCACCCCAACGCCAAAAACCGAGCTGACGGTGGGCACAAACCGCGAAAGGGAGGCGGGAAGGTAAAGATGATGGGGATAGGCATACTGGGCTTTGTATCCCCGCTCGCACACGATGACTTTCCCCCAGAGGCTCACCGTACCCAGGGCTACCTCAACCGACATGCCCAGCAGTCTGTCCCGAACCGTGACCAGATAACCAAACGCCTCCGCCGGATCAATGAAGGCATACACCCCACAGGAGCAGTCCGATTTCAGCAGGCCGCGGCACCTCTCTCCCAGGTCAAAACTGTGCTCCGCCGATATCTTCCTTCGGGGTGTCCAGGGCGTATCCAGGATGACGCTGCTGAAGGTGGGGGATAGATCGGAACCGGGCCGCGGCGTCCAAACCCTCCAGGCCCGCCACCCAAGCAGGGGTTCAATCAGGTCGGGGATCCCGCCCAGGCAAGGCTCAGGCGGGCCGGACTGGCGCATCGGAGGGCTGTTCTTCCGGCCGGTGAACCGGCTCAGAGGGTCTTTCAGGTTCATGCGGCGCCTCCCTTGGAACAGGATCTTTCAAGGGCTCGACAATAAAAGTTCTCTTAGGTTCACCGACCTGTGTCATTCCAACTCTCCCGACAGGCCACAGCTTTAACTCCAGTTTGACCCGGTGCCGCGTTGGCGGCTACCTTTATTTATCTATATTGAACCCATCTACCGGCAGGAATAAAGCAAAGAGTTGGGTTGGCGCCTCCTAGAACCCGGTCCGTCAACCGGCCGCTGGTGCCCGGAAGGCCCGGAAAAAAATTATCGAAACCCGGGGAAGACGGAAACCCCGATCTCGGGACAAACGTCTAAAGTCAAGTAACGCTCGGAGTAGTTAAAAATGAAAAACTGGAAATTATGCCTTAAATGGGTTGTCCCGTGCTTTATTCTGGCGCAGGCCATGGCCTTCGCTCGATCTTCGCCGCAAAACGCGCCAGCTTCGCAGGTGGTTCGGCCCATTGGTGTTGTCACGCAAATAAAGTCAGGACAGTTGACCCTGCATACGGATGCAGGCCCAAGCCTGACGGTGAACCTCCCGGACGGGATTTCTGTTCTGCGTGTCCCGCCGGCCGCCAAGAGCTTGAAAGAGGCCACCAAGATCACCGTGGGCGACATCAGCATGGGTGACCGCGTCATCATCATCGGCCCCGTAGCGCCCGGCCAGACAACCCTTACCGCCAAGTCGGTTATCGTCATGAGCAAGACTGCGCTGGCCCAGGCGCGCGAAGCCGAGCGCCGGGAATGGGAAGAACATGGCATCGCCGGCGTCGTCAAGGCGGTTGACCCTGCAACCAAGGAGATCACCCTGGCGGTTCCCAACACACCGCCCAAGCCGGGCAATCTGACTCGTCCTGTGACGGTCTCGCTGGCGCCCAACGCATCGTTGCTGCGTTATGCGCCCGATTCGATCAAGTTTAGCGACGCCAAGCCCGCCACTTTCGGCGAAATTCTGGTGGGTGACCAGATGCGCGCCCTGGGGACCAAGAGCGCCGAAGGAACCCATTTCACCGCCGAAAAGCTGGTTTCCGGGACTTTCCGGAATATCGGAGCGACGGTAATTTCAGTGGACGCGTCCCAGGGCACCATCACTGTCAAAGATCTGGCCACAGGAACACCCGTCCTGGTTCGTACGAATGCGGATTCACGGTTGCACCAGCTGACTCCGGCCGTTGCGAACACGATTGCAGCTTTTAATGCCGGCCCCACTGAAAAAGGGACTGCGGGCCAGCAAGGAGCAACTCAGGGCGGTGAATCACCCCGGCGGACCGGTTACCAGGGCCAGGGACGGTCAGGCGGCGCCCGGGAAGGGGCTGGGACGGCCGAAGGGCAATCCGGGAACTTCGAGCAAATGTTGCAGCGCATGCCGCCCCTGTCGCTGAGTGAACTGAAGCCCGGCGAGCCGCTTATTGTAGTGAGCACTGAGGGAGCCAAACCGTCAGAAGTGACCGCCATTGCGGTGCTGAGCGGAGTGGAACCCATTCTCCGGGCACGGCCGAAGGGCAGCAAAGAAGTTGCGCTGGGGCCGTGGAATATGAGCGTCGGCAGCGGTGGTGGAGGCGATACGGGCGAGTCGACCTCGCCCTAATCCGGGTGGCCGCGGTGGTCGCGGAACCCTCGAACAGCTTGATGGGTAAGAAGAGATTGCGGAGGATTTTGAGATGATCGAATTGCTTTTGAAGTTCAAACGACCCCTTTGGGCAATGCTGGCGTCGATTTGTTTTTCCGTTGCGGTTTTCGCGCAAACGGGGAGTCCCAGTCTGCATGGCCAGGTCACGGACCCGTCCGGCGCTGCAATTCCGGGCGCGACCATTACCCTGACCGGACCGGACCACGCAGCGAAAGTGGCACAGACCGACGAGCAGGGGCGCTACGCTTTCCGTGACCTCGCGCCGGGTGCTTACACGGTGGAAATCAGCACACAAGGCTTTTCAACGTTCACGAAGGCCGAAGTTCAGATTGCCGCCGGCCACCCCCAGGTCGTGAACGCCCGACTGGCCGTAACCATGCAAACGCAGCAGGTCACCGTGCAAAGTGAGGGCGAGCAACTCAGCGTCAATCCCGAAAACAATGTGGGCGCGATGGTGTTGAAAGGCGAGGCGTTGAAATCTCTTTCTGACGATCCTGACGACCTGGAGGCTGAACTTCAGCAACTGGCTGGCCCGGCCGCGGGACCGAATGGCGGCGAGATTTACATCGACGGATTCTCCGGCGGCCAGCTTCCGCCGAAGGAAGCTATCCTGGAAGTCCGCGTCAACCAGAATCCCTTCTCCGCACAGTATGAGAGGCTGGGCTACGGACGGATCGATATCACCACCAAGCCGGGATACCAGAAGTTTCACGGAAACGCCTTTGTCTTTGGCAATGACTCGGCCTTTAACTCACGCAACCCCTTCGTCACCGAACAGCCGGGATACCATTCGCAGATGTATTCCGGGAGCATCGGCGGCCCCCTCGGAAAGAAAGTCTCGTTCTTCTTCAATATGTTTCGCCGGAGCACCGACAGCACCTCCATCGTGAGCGCTAACGAGCCCAACCTCAACTATGACCCCACGGCTCCGAGCACTTCGCCCAACAGCCAGCCAGGCCTAAGCTTCAACCAGGCCGTTCCCAGCCCGGCATCGCGGATCAACCTCAGCCCGCGCGTGGACCTGCAGCTCAGCAACAATAACGTCATGTCCATCCGCTTCCAGCACTGGTCGAACAGCAACACGAACGCCGGCATCGGGCAGTTCGTACTTCCTTCGCAGGGGTACAACTCCACGGCCACGGAGAACAGCGTCCAGATCGGCGACACGCAGGTGATCAGTTCCCGGACGGTGACCCAAACCCGTTTTGAATACGAGCACCAGACAAGGGGCCAGAACCCGCTGAGCCTGGATCCAACCCTGGACGTGATTAGCAATTTAGGAGCGGGCGGCAGCAGCGCCGGGCTTTCGCAGAGCGTTGAGAACCATTACGAACTGCAGAGCCTGACTTCCACGACCATGGGCAAGCACAGCTTCAGTTATGGCGGGCGGGTGCGGGATCTCGATCAGTCCGTGAACACGACCGGGGGGTACAACGGCACGTTCGTTTTCCCGACAATGACGACCTATACGATTTACCAACAGGGCCTCGCGCAGGGTCTGACGCCTGCGCAAATCGTGGCCGCAGGCGGAGGCGCCAGCCAGTTCTCGATCACCGCCGGAAATCCGGTTGCCAAGGTGAACCGAATCGACTATGCGTTCTACGGCGAGGATACCTGGCGCGCCCTCTCCAATCTTTCCATCACCATGGGCTTGCGCCTGGAGGGCCAGAACCACATTCAGGATCACTTTGACGTGGCGCCGCGCATCGGCATCGCCTGGGGGATCGGCGGAGGCGGCAAGACTCCCAAGACGGTGTTAAGAGCTGGGGCCGGTATTTTCTACGACCGCTTTGACGTGGACAATATTCTCCAGGCGGTTCAACTGAATGGCATCAACCAGCAGCGGTACGTGGTCAACACCCCCGATTTCCTGCCGCAGAATATGCCGCCCGTCAACACGTTGTCAGGCGCTACGACCTTCCCCACCGTGTATCAGATCAGCCCGCAGTATCAAACGCCTTATGTGATTGAGGGCGCCATCGGGCTGGAGCGGCAATTAACCAGGAACATCAAGACCTCTGTCACCTACATCACGACACACGGAATCCATCAGCTCCTTACACGCAATATCAACGCACCTCTTCCGGGGACCTACGACCCCACCGATCCATCGAGCGGCATTCGCCCCTTCGGCGACGTGGGCAACATTTACCAATATGAGTCTGCCGGCCTCTATAACGAGAACCAGTTGATCACCAACTTCAACATCCGCATGGGGGCAGCCCTCTCGCTCTTTGGGTATTACACGCTCAGCTACGCCGATACGAACGCCGGTGGCTTCCCCATGAACCAGTACAATCTTGCCCAGAGCTATGGACCGGCCGCCTGGGCCACCCGCAACAGGTTCTTTGTGGGGGGCTCGTTCGGGATGCCCTATGGCTTCAGCCTGAGTCCCTTCATGGTGCTGACCTCCGGCCGCCCCTATAACATCACCGTGGGACAGGATTTGAATGGGGATTCTTTTACCAATAACGACCGGCCTGCTTTCGCGACGGCTGCTTTCGCGACGGGCCCTT
>Ga0307373_10013921_pt1 | contig 11161 bp, 8 predicted proteins | sample OX2MG_FD_202534 | JGI IMG/M metagenome (GOLD analysis project Ga0307373, IMG submission 202534) | Soil microbial communities from Risofladan, Vaasa, Finland - OX-2 | ecosystem: Environmental > Terrestrial > Soil > Coastal area > Acid sulfate soil | place: Finland: Risofladan, Vaasa | collected... | reverse complement strand
TTCCAAAGCGGCGGAGCGGTGCTGCTGGAGCGCGATTTGGTCGATACGCAGCGCTGCGGCACGGTCTCCGAGGCGGTCACCGACGAAACCGTGGACGGACAGAAAACCCTGGCGGTGATGGCGGTGCGCCTGAAAGTGAAACACGGCAAAGTGACGGAGATCGAGCAGATTATCACGCGCCAAGCCGGCGAAAAGGGCTTCTACAATCCCAAGGAACTGCTCTCCACCAAAGGTCAGGATTGGACCACGCCGCTGCCCAAAAACAAGCGTCTCACCCGCTACTACATGAACAAGGCCGGCAATCAGTACTTCGACGACTTCGTGAAGGATCCGAAGGTGCTGCCGCCCTTCGCCACTCCCTGCAATCGATGGGAAGGCGGCACTCACACCACGCGCACCGGCAACTGCTCGCCGAAGGGATTGGTGCTGACGCACACCGACCGCCGCTTCCCGGTGACCGATCTGGAAATGGGCGAGACAGCCGTGTTCGTCAATTTCGCCAAAGGGCTTCCGGACGTGCACATCTTCAAATTCAACGCGGATGGGAAAATTTATCTGATCAACGCCGTGTTCGGCGGCCGCGTAACCGGCCCGGTGTGGCCATCCGGCAAAGACACCGCGATGAAATAATATCGCGATTGGCCGAGATCAAGGATCCGGCTGGGGAAACGTGGATCGGTCAATCGACTCTTCCAAGGTAGTTGTCCAGCCAGCCGAGCACTACCTTCACTAGTTCCGTGCGCTGTTCTCTCACGTCGTGGGGGGTATCCAGAATTATATGGCGTTTGTCCGCGTCCGGCGTGCCCAACATGCGGAACAGCGGGTCCTGGCACTCCTCGACCGAAAAGACGTAGTCCTCTCTCCCATTCACCATGAGCACCGGCACTTTCAGCCGCGGCGCGAAATCAGCCTGATCGCCGCCCGGCGGAGGCTGATCCAGGAAGTACCCGCCGTCGAGGAAGATCACCGTTTTTAGCCGGCTCTGCGCGATCGTGGAGTAAATCACGCCCTCCGCTGAACCCATGCTTACGCCAAGATACGCAATCCTGCTTTTATCGATATCCGTGCGCGTGGCGAGGTAGTCAAGCGAGCGGCCGAGATCCTTCGAGCGATTCGCGAGATAACTCAACTTCTGCGCCGCGCCGAGGTAGACCGTCGGGCCTTGCCGCTCGTACGTTCCGTAGTAGACCGGGTAGAGAACCGCACGGCCGCTCTGCACGATGTAGTCGAAAAACGTGACGTCGCCCAGATTTTGGCTGTCGTGCAGGTTCAGCACTCTCGCGCTGGGAGAGAAAACGATTGTCTGATACGGCGGCTTCACGTGCTTCGGCAGGAACAGGTACGCGGCCATCCGCTCGCCGTTGTACGCTGTGTCGTAGGTGACTTTCTCCTCGCGCCAATCATCCGTTTCGCCTACGATGCCTTCCGCCTTCGCGTTCAGGGGCGTCTTATCGTAGGCATACAGAGTCAAATAAGCGCGAAACACGTCGTCCTGCACGGGCTTGAATTTCGAAAAGTCCCGCTCTAATTTTTTGACTGGTTTTACCAACGCCGCGGAAAGTGGCGCGGTGTTGCGCACGCAGCGAAAGCCATTTTCGGGCGAGCGATCGAATGGAGACAGAGCTTCCGGCTCGCCATAAAGGTACGTTTGCGCCCTCCATGATCCGCCCAGGATGAATTTCGTTCCCTCGCCCGTGTCGTTCAGCACCCATTCCCGGACATTCCCAGCCATGTCGTAAGTCCCATCCGGCCCCAGTCCCTGGTAGCTTCCTACCGGGGCAAGCTTGGAAAGCGAAATATTGCTGTCCTGAACTATGTAATCGGCCAGATCCGGCGCGGCCGAGGCGTACCACTGGGCAAATGCAGGCAAGCTTTTCCCTGCGAACGCCGCGTAAGCCGATGCCTCGTACCAACTCACCCCAGAAACCGGATCATCGCTTTGCCCGGCCGGATAGTGGCCGCCTTCCCACGTGGAAGGGCCCGGCCGCCCTGTGGAGTCGCGGAAGATCGCCATCGCGTCTTCCCATTTCATTTCCCGGCCGTCGCGGACGAAAGTGTTGGTCCAATATTTTGGGTTCGCATATCCGCCCGCATCCACGAATTTCTGGTAATCGCGATTGCTCACTTCGTAGCGATCGATGTAATAGGGCGAGAGTTGGTACGGGCCGACCGTTCCCACAAAACCAATGTAGCTGATCCACGGCCCGCCGCTCGCCCAGGACATAGCCGCCGGCGCAGACACCTCTTTGTCCAGAGCAAAGTTTTGTTGTTGGTGTACGAACGGCGCGGCCTCATACGTTCCAACGCCCGCTCTCGATACTTGCCATCGGAAGTAGCCGGACGGAATTCGAATATTTTTCAGAGGAGTAATTCCCAGCGGATACCAGGCGCTTGCGGGAGAGAGATAGTCCTTGATTTGGACGGTCGCTCCCGAAGGCGACGAGTTGATGGACACAATTTGCGTGTTCTGCGCTGCAAGCTGCGCAAGGCGCGGGTCGCCGGGCAGAATTCGCTCCGCTTTTTTGAGCAGCAGAAAAGCGGCCAGCGCTTTACGTTCATCCTGCAGCTTGGCGATCTGTGGGATCGCCTGCTCGCGCGCCCACTGCCGCTGTTCTATCCGGTGGTAGAGCCAGGCTCCCGTCGCAATCGATGCGACCAGCGCGAGCGCAGCCGCAACGGCATATCCGCGCGACATCCTGACTTCTCGTCGCGCGCCTGTCGCCGCCGGCCCGCTGACGCGCGAAAGCTCCGAGGAAAGATCGCGCGCCATCTCTGAAGCCGACTGGTACCGTTTCGAGGCATCCTTTTCGAGGGCGCGCGATACGATCTTCTCGGTTTCCGCCGGTATATCCGGCCGAACTTCCCGTAGCGGCCTTTCTTTTTCCTCCGCGATCGCGCGAAGCAGCGCCGTCCCGCCCCGTCGCTCGAAAGGCGGCTTGCCTGCCAGCAACTCGTACAGCACGACCCCCAGGCTCCAAAGATCGGTTCGCGAATCGACAGCCTTTCCTTCCGTCTGCTCGGGAGACATGTAGAGCGGTGTTCCCACCGGCCCGATCGTTTCGGGAACCGATAATGTGACGTCCCCGGCCCCTGGGTCTGCCAGCAATTTTGCCAGCCCGAAATCCAAAACCTTCGCGTGGCCCTTCGGCGTGACGATCACGTTGGCGGGTTTCAGGTCGCGATGGACGATGCCATGTTCGTGCGCTTCCTGCAGCGCTTGGGCGATTTCCTCGCCCAGCGCCAGAGTTTGCGCGAGCGGCAGCGGTCCCGATTTTACTTTTTCCGCCAGCGATTCTCCCGGGACGTACTCCATCACCAGAAAGTCCCGGCCGTCCTGTTCGCCTAAGTCGTAAACCGCCGCAATGCTCGGGTGATTCAGCTTGGCCAGCGCCAGCGCTTCCTTGCGAAAACGTCTCCGGGCGGAATCGTCGATTCTTCGCCACGGAGCGAAGATCTTGATGGCCACGTCGCGCTCCAGCCGATGATCGCGTGCGCGGTAGACTTCGCCCATCCCGCCCGCGCCAATGCGCGCCACCACTTCGTAGGGCCCTAGCCGATCTCCGCTTTTCGGCGCACCGCTGGCTTCCGGTATGAGTGTCGGTTCATCGGCTGGCGAAAAATCGCCGCTTTCGTACTCCACCAGAAGCGATTCCACTTCGCGCCGCACTTCGGCATCGGCGCACGTCGCGTTCAGGTAAGCGGACCTCTCCTCCGGCGCCTTTTCCAGCGCTCCGGCCAGCACCTTTTTCACTTCTTGCCAGCGTTCCGGTGTCATGCCCGCGTGGCCCTCCGCGCAGTCTCAATTCGTGTGTAGGTGGTGGCCCATTCGTAGCAGTTCGGCCCTGCCGCTCGCGCTGCGGCTGACACGATCCCGTCGCCGCTCGCTAGTGGTCGAAAAAGTATCGCCTCGCGGTCACTAAAGTCAATGAGCGCAACTCTTGACGAACTCGCGGCCAGGTGTGCCTGCCGAAGTACTGTTCGCGATGAAGTTGCCATCAGATGCTATAATCACCTATCAGCTCGGAAGCGCGCGGCGGAGTAAAGGAATCAGGCATGAGTTCACTGGCAAAAAAGATTGTGGCTGTGCTTTCGGTGTTCGTCTTTGCGTATGTGGTGGCCGGGTTTGCGATGGGCCGCTCCACTAACGAGAAGGAAAACGCCTACAAGGCGATGACCGTCTACACCGAAGTGCTCGACCACATCCAGAACGACTACGTGGACCAGCCGAATATCCATCAGGTCACCAGCGGAGCGCTACACGGGCTGCTCGATTCGCTCGATCCGCAGTCGAGCTACATGAGTCCGCTCGAATATAAGGATTACGAAGAGAAAACCCGGACGGCCGCGAAGGCCAGCGCCGGCGTCGCGCTGACGAAGCGCTTCGGATACGTCAGCGTGATTTCATCGCTGCCCGATAGCCCCGCGGCCAAGGCGAATTTGCGGCTCGGCGATGTGATCGAAAAAATCGCTGGATTCACTACCTCGCAGATGGGCGTCGATCAGGCGCAGGTGCTCTTGAGCGGCGATCCCGGCACGGTCGTTAAGCTGTCCGTGATTCGCCGCGGCAAAACCGAACCGGAAGAAGTGAGCCTGACGCTTGAGCCGCTGCCCGCGCCCAAGGTCGTTACCGCCACCATGCCCGGGGGAGTGGCCTACATCCGCGTGCCGCTCTTCAGCGACGGCATGGCGCAGCAGATTCGCGCCAGCCTGGAACAGTTCAAAAGGCAAGGCGCGAAAAAGCTGATCCTTGACCTGCGCAATTGCGCGTTGGGTAGCGACAAAGAAGGCATCGATACCGCTCAGCTTTTCCTGACGTCCGGCACCATCGCCACTCTGAAGGGCCAGACCGTTCCGGCGCAGACTTTCTCCGCTGAGCCATCCAGCTACGTATGGAACGCGCCTGTCGCGGTGCTGATCGGCAACGGAACCGCCGGTCCCGCGGAACTGGTTGCCGCTGCCATCGCGGATAATCATCGCGGCGATAGCGTTGGCGACCGCACCTACGGCACCGCGTCCGAGCAAAAGTTGATTCAGCTCGACGACGGCTCTGCTCTGATCTTGACGATCGCTGACTACTACACCCCAAGCAATAAAGACATTCCCGTCGGAGGCGTCACGCCCACGGATGTCGTCCGTCCAGCGGCAGCCGACGACGTTGCGCAGCTGAACAATATTTATCCTCCCGCGCCCACGGACTCGCCCACCGATCCGGTGGTCAAGAAGGCCCTTCAGGTTTTGCAGGGTCCAGCCACTCAGAAGGCCGCGTAGCAAAGAGTGAACGGATCGCGCCGCGCGGCCCCAGCGCTGCTGATCGCGTTTGGAGCACTCGCGTTCGCGGGATGCTCGAAACTTCTTCCCTCGCGGCATCAAACTCGCCAACGTAGAGAGCGCGAACGGGCTTCGAAGCCATCGCGTGGACCTCGCCTAGCCATCGTCATCGACGATATGGGCAACGATCCTTCTGAGACACGCGCGGTTTTGGACCTGCCATTTCCGATCACCGCGTCGGTGATGCCGCACCTCGTATATTCCGCGCAAACCGCGGACCAAGCCTGGCGCAGGGGAGATCAGGTGATCCTGCATTTGCCGATGCAGCCTATCGACGATGGCGCTCAATCCGAAAAGATCGAGCTGCGCGTCGGGATGTCTCCAAATCAGGTGGGGTCGGTGCTGGCGGGCATGCTGGCCAGCGTTCCCCATGCTGTGGGCGTGAACAATCACGAAGGCTCGCGCGCCACCGCCGATCCACAGCTTATGGCGGAGCTGATGCCGTTGCTGCGCGCACGCGGATTATTCTTCATCGACAGCCGTACCACCGCTGCTACGGTGGCGTATGAAGCCGCCGAGCGCGCAGGAGTCCGCGCCGCGTCAAGAAAAGTGTTTCTCGACGACGTGACCACCCGCGAAGCGGTGCTGGCGCAGCTCGATCTTGCGGCCCGCGACGCCGAGCGCGACGGCTCGGCCATTGCCATCGGGCATCCGCATCCGGAAACCATTGCGGCGCTCGCCGAAGGCGTTCCCAAGCTTGAGCGGCGCGGCATTCACATCGTTTTTGCTTCCCAGCTCACCCGTTAGAATTTTCTTCGCCTGTACCATCAGACAGGTAAAAGGACTGGAACTAAAGCTGTCCTTACGTCCTATTTCCAAGAAATCTTTCGCGGGCTAGTCTTTCGTTGCTGCTTCGCGACGGAAGATTCGTCGCGGCCCAGGAAGGAGCCTAATGACCCACTGGATTGGAACCACCTCCCCGGCAGACGCCGGAATGAACGAGTTCAAGGAATGCCTCAAACACCTGCGCGACGGCCACCCGGAAGAAGCCTTGCAGGACGCGCGGCGCGCTCTTGGCGCGGCACCCAAAAATCCTTTCTACCTTTCCTATACCGGGCTGCTCGCCGGGCTTGCTGAACAGCGCTTCGCCGACGCTGAAAATCTTTGCCAGGAAGCGCTTTCGCTGCGGCATAACCACGCGCAGCTCTATCTGAATCTGGCTGAGGTTTATCAGCAGTGCGGCCGAACGCAGGAAGCAATCGACGTGCTGGAAAAAGGATTGGTTTCCGCCGGGCGCGATTTCCGCATTCGCCGCGCGCTCGAGCGCATCGGCACGCGCCGCGAACCGGTTCTTACGTTCCTGCACCGCAGCCACCCGCTGAACCGCACGCTCGGCAGGCTGCGCCACCGCATTACCGGCCCTTCGCAGGCGGCATAACGCGAAGCAAAAAGTTCAGTACACGAGTTGCGTCCCCATGACGCAATCCGGGGCGGGTTGCCCGCGAGAGGCCCGCTCCGGACCCCCTTCTTCTGCCTCGGCCGCCCTTCGATTACGTTCGGCTCTTTTTGCGAGGGATTGCCGCGACGGCCCAAACCTCACGCACCACAAATTCCGCACAACCTAAAGCCGGATCATCGAACGCCAGCGATTCGCCGTTCGGATGGAAGCCGACAACGAAGTGGCTGCCTTCTTGCGCGAAGTACCAGCCCGACGTCACACGTTTGTTTGCCGACCAGTCTAGCCACGCATCGACGAGTTCTGGCTGCCCGTTGAGGCGGGCGACTACGCTAGCAACCGCGAGAGCTTCCGGATGCGCGCTGACTCCTGATTCGCTGACTAGCTCAGCCATCGATTTTGAGCCGGCATGAAAGTCCAGGGGTAGCCTACAGATTTTCTTGACCACTTCGTCTGCGTTCACCTTCTCCATCCTAGCCATTCGGTTGCTGCATCATTCGGTTGCTGCATGTGGATAGTTTGCATCAGCTCGCGGCCGGGATGTCACGGCTGGCCGAGGGGCAGAAAATATTGCGTGCCTTTAACAGGCTGGCGCAGGCGGCGAAGAAGTTCCTGCAGGTCTGCGTTGTGCTCCACGAAGTCGATTTCCGTGGTGTCCACCACCAAAAGATTTGAGGCGGAATAGCGGAAGAAGAAGTGCTCGTAGGCGTTGGCGACTGCTTCGAGATATTCGGGCGAAATATCGCGCTCGGAGGGCTCGCCTTTTTTCGACACGCGCTTGCGCAACACCTCGGGCTTGGCTTGGAGATAGATGGTCAGATCGGGCGTGGGCACCGACGGCGCCAGCATGTCGAAATATTTTTCGTAGAGCTTCAGCTCTTCGTTGTCGAGATTGATGTAGGCGAAAATTTTGTCTTTCTCGAATAGGAAGTCGCTGACGATTGGCGCGGGGCCGTCTTCCGGACGCGTTTCGATCAGGCGGCGATGGCGCTCGTAGAGGAAATGCATCTGCGCTTTGAACGCGGCGCCGGGTTGCTCTTCGTAAAAGCCGGCCAGAAAAGGATTGCGCTCGCAATCGAAGACGCGCCGTGCGTGCAGTTGCTCGGCCAGCACGCGCGCCAGCGTGGATTTGCCCACGCGGACCGGCCCCTCGATCACGATGTAGCGCGGCGCTTTGAACGAGGGATGCTTCGGCTTATTCGAGTTGGGCGAGCGGCCAAGCATGAGCGATTATAACAAACCGGCGCGCCATATCCCTTGACGCGCGGGTTCATGCAAGCGGGGCATTGCTAGTCGCACGGGGTGACAATCCGCGTATTTTTTCGACCGATCAGCTTCAGTGCGACGAATGCGGAAATGGAGTAGATGGCGGCCGACATAAACGGAAAGGCAAAAAACAGCACGTCCAAGCATTCGGTATCGCCGCATTTGGCGCCGAGGAGATTATCGATTAGAAATTGGTACGGCGTCGAGCCCCGCCACTCGCCTGTTTGAAGCACGCCTCCGGCGTAGAGCATATCGTGGACTCCGAACGCGAGCCAAAGTAGCGCAGGTGCCCAAGCCCAGTGAGCGCATCGGTCGGATCGCCAGCGAGCCCAAAAGACCGCCAGTACGAGAGGAAGCGTTGAGGCAAGAGGCGAGAGCGGCCCCAACGACACGTTACTGTCGAACTTGAGGCCAACGACCGAGTCCACTGCCAAACCGGTACAGCCAACAAACACCGCAGCCGCCGAGTGAAGGCCGACTCTCGCAAGAACCGCACTGAGCTTAGTGGTGCCGTTCCAGATCGCGCCCATATTGCTTCTCCCTGCGGCGTTACCAGCTTTTGGCGATGAGGGCGATGATGCGAGCGAGCGCATCGGCGTCGCGCGTGTCGATTTCCTCGGCGGGCGAGTGCGAATAGCGCATCGGCCAGCCGAGCGCCACGTCGATGGAGCCGTACTGCACGAATGCCGCGCCGTCGTTGCCGCCGCCGGTTACGCCGTATTGCACCGGAATACGATTCTCGCGCGCGAGTTTCACCACGCGCTCGACCAGATCGCGCGGGACGATGTTGGAGCTATCCACTGCACGAACCACGAAGCCCATGCCGAGTTCGGCGTCGGCAAAGCGCTTCGATTCGACCGGCGAATCGGAGCTGACAAACGTGTCGACGGCAAAGACGTAATCGGGCGTCTGCCCTTCGGCGGCCAGTCTCTTCGCGAGCGCCTGCGCGCCATCCAGCCCGAGTTCCTCGCCAGTGGACCAGACGAACGTAACGTCGCGATCCGGGAGCGATTGGCCCAGCGACCAGACGGCGGAAATCAGAGCGGCATCGCCCACGCGATCATCGAAGCTGCGCGCCGTGGCAAAAGTGCCGAGAAGCGGGCGATATTGTTTTGGAATGGTGATCGAATCGCCCACTTTTATCCCGAGTTTGGCCACCTCCGCAGGATTTCGCGCGCCCACGTCCACGCGCAGAGCAATACTGGGATCGGAGGGCCACTGAAAATCCGGCTCGTCCCACCCATTCGGCAATTCCAAAATTCCCCAGCGCTCGCCCGTCGCGGTGTGCACGAGCACCGGATGGCCTTCATAGTAATTCAGGTCCATGCCGCCGAGGAGCGAGACGTCCAGCAGGCCGTCCTCGGACATGGATTTCACCTGGAATCCGATTTCGTCCATGTGCGCGACGATCAGGATTTTCGGCTCTTTCGAATCGGCGGGCGCGGCGCCGAGGTGCAGGATCAGATTGCCGGCGCTGTCCGTTTCCGTCTTGGCCCACTTAGGCAGGAGGCTTTTTACTTCTTCGCGGATCGTGCCTTCATGGTTGCTGGCGCCATATGCTTCGACGAGAGGCGCCAATTGGCGGGTTATATTGGATTGGCCGGGTTCGCCGCCGGCCACGCCGGATTTCATGGTGACCCAACTCGTATCATGCGCAGCTCCCGAAGCGCCGGCGTAGGCGAGCAGAAAACGTTTTAACTGCGAAAGGTCACCGGAGTTGATGCTTTGTATCGGAGTGTCCGGCCACGCGGTAGCGATAGCCAGATGCGCCCATTTGGCCGGCAGGGAAGGCTGCGCTATGTAGCTATCGGGGATGATGGCGCTCGAGTAGTCACTCGTGAACGGAATCTTATTCGCAGCGGCGAGCCGCTGAAGTTCGGCGGGAAAGCCCGAAAGCGTGCCGTTGGTTTGCGAGAGGCCGACAAGAACTCCGCTGCCGGGCGCCTGGCGCGGCGCGCGATGAACTTCTTTCATGCCAGGAATCGCGCCGCCCGGCGTAAGCCGGCCCACGTAAATCATCTCGTCAAAATGCTCGGTGCGCAGAACGCGCTGCAAGCCGCGTGCGCCGGTGCGCTGTTGGGCAACGAACGCGACGGTCAGAGTGCCGTTTACTTTCGCAGGATTGATTTCGCGCAGGAGCGTGACGAGCACAGCCGCGCCGAATTTATCCCCGACGGATGCGCCGGCCAGTCCGGAATCATTCATGTCGATCATCTGACGATCGATCACGACCGGGCTAAGCACATCGACTCCCGCGGCGCGGGCATCCGCGGCGGATGTCGCGCCGATATCGACGTACATGTTGTTGAGATTGGAGAGATACGACTCCGGATCGTCGCTCGTGTGCAAGTGAATGGACGTGCCGGTGACGACGCCGTTGATCCATTTGCCGCTGGCGGTTTGTATTTGCACCGGCTGCGCTATATAGAGCGCGCTAAAAATCGGCGGCAGACCCGATTGCGGAAGGCGCTGCACGCGAAGGTATCCATCGGGCGTGATGTCGCTGACGACGAAGCCGGGCTCGTCGACGGGCGCAACCAGCAGGCGATGCGGCGAGCCGCTGCCGATGGTGACGATCACGTCGCCGAGATTGTCGATCACGGGATGGTACGCTGTCGGACTTTGCCGAATGGGTTGAGAGGAGCTGTTGTTGACGTCGATGTGATGGGGCGCGATTTCGTCGCTGATTTGTTTGGAGAGAGTGCCTTCGTAGCCGGAAACGGACGGCGTTTCGACAAGCGTCTGGAGTTCACTATCCAACCCGAAATGTTTCGGTCGCAGGCTCGATCGCTGCGCGAAAGCCGTTGGCGAGGCGAAAATCAGCAGCGCGAGGACCGAGAAAAGTGAAGCGAGCGTCAGCACGAGTGCTGTTCGGCGATCCTCCAGTCGGCGGATTTTCATGCGTTGGCGCTCCGTGAAACGGTGGCCATCAAGCTAGCATGATTTCATGTACTTTGCGCGGGAGGCGTCTGGGGAACATACTTGCACAAAATGCGCGGTAAAAGTCGGGCGGACCGTTGCGGGCATTGGACGGGTTAGCCGCCTGGGTGTAAGCTGCGCGGCAGGCAACAAAGAAAAACGGCGAAGGAGATGAGCATGAGCGAACCAGCGACGGCAATGAGCGAAAAGATGACGGGCAATCCTCTCGACCCCAAATTATTCGATCCCAAG
>Ga0307373_10013919_pt1 | contig 11162 bp, 14 predicted proteins | sample OX2MG_FD_202534 | JGI IMG/M metagenome (GOLD analysis project Ga0307373, IMG submission 202534) | Soil microbial communities from Risofladan, Vaasa, Finland - OX-2 | ecosystem: Environmental > Terrestrial > Soil > Coastal area > Acid sulfate soil | place: Finland: Risofladan, Vaasa | collected... | reverse complement strand
TGTACACGGGGCGGGCGCATGCCGTGATGATGGCCACGCCCACCGATCTCGAAGACCTGGCCGTCGGGTTCACGTTGAGCGAATTGATAGTGGCCGAGCGCGGGGAGATCCGCCGGGTGACCGTGGCGCCGCACAGTCGTGGGGTGGAGCTGGCGATCGAGATTCCCGCCGAGGCCGTCGAGCGGCTGGGCGAGCGGGCGCGGGCGATTTCGGGGCGAACCGGCTGTGGGTTGTGCGGCGTCGAGGCGATCGACGATGCCGTGCGGGCGCCGCGTGTGGTGACCTCGACGCTCGCCATCGAGTCTGAGGCGTTGTGGAGGGCGGGGGCCGCGCTGGATGCGCGCCAGCCCTTCAACCAGGCCACGCACGCGGTGCACGGAGCGGCGTGGGCCTCGGCGGACGGCGAGTTGCGCGTGGTGCGCGAGGATGTCGGCCGGCACAACGCGCTGGACAAGGTTCTGGGTGCGCTGGCCCGCGGGGGAATCGACGCGTCGAGCGGATTCCTGGTCGTGACCAGTCGCGCGAGTTTCGAGCTGGTGCAGAAGGCGGCGGTGTTCGGGGTCCCGCTGTTGGCCGCCGTTTCGCGTCCTACCGGTCTGGCCGTGCGGCTCGCCGAGATGTGTGGCATGAGTCTCGTCGGGTTGTTGCGCGGGCGGACCGCGAATGTGTATGCCCACCCGGAGCGTGTGCGCGCTCCCATCACGCAGGAGCAGAGTTGACGGTTCCACGAGTTCCCTCCGACATCGAGATCGCGCAGGCCGCGCGGCCGCGTCCCATCGTGGACGTGGCCGCGGACATCGGCCTGGGCGCGGACGAAATAGATTTATATGGGAAATATAAAGCCAAGCTGCCGCTGGACGTCGCGTCGCGGCCGGTGAAGGGGCGGCTGGTGTTGGTGACGGCGATCAGCCCGACGCCGGCCGGCGAAGGGAAGAGCACGGTGAGCGTGGGGCTGGCGCAGGCGCTGCGGCGCATCGGCAGCAACGCCATTCTCTGCATACGGGAGCCGAGTCTGGGTCCCGTGTTCGGTGTGAAGGGGGGCGCGGCCGGAGGCGGGTATTCGCAAGTGATCCCGATGGAGGACATCAACCTCCATTTCACCGGCGATTTCCATGCGATCTCGAGCGCGCATGCGCTCCTGTCGGCGATGCTCGACAACCATCTGCAGCAGGGGAATTCGTTGAACATCGAACCCCGGCGGATCAGTTGGCCGCGCACGATCGACATGAACGATCGGGCGCTGCGCAACGCGGTGATCGGACTGGGCGGCATGGGAGAAGGCGTGGTGCGCGAGGAGCACTGGGTGATCATTCCGGCCAGCGAGATCATGGCGGTCGTGGCATTGTCCACGAGCCGCAAGGATCTGGAGGAGCGGCTCAGGCGGATCATCGTGGGTGCCACGGCGGGCAAGGACCGGCAGCCGGTGCGGGCTGGTCAGCTGAACGCGAGTGGGGCGATGGCGATGCTTCTCAAGGACGCCATCCGGCCGAATCTCGTGCAGACGTTGGAGGGTGGGCCGGCGCTGGTGCACTGCGGGCCGTTCGGCAACATCGCGCACGGGTGCAACAGCATTCTGGCCACGCGGTCGGCGCTAGCGCTGGGCGACGTGGTGGTGACCGAGGCGGGGTTCGGGTCGGATCTGGGCGCCGAGAAGTTCTTCGACATCAAGTGCCGGTTCGGGGGGTTGAACCCCGAAGCGGCGGTCCTGGTGGCGACCATCCGTTCGTTGAAGATGCAGGGCGGAATGGACAAGAAGTCGCTGACCAAGGAGGATCTGGGGGCGTTGGAGCGTGGGCTGCCGCATCTCAAGCACCATCTGGAGAACGTGCGGCAGTTCGGGGTGCCGGTGGTGATCGCGATCAATCGGATCCTGAGCGATACGCCCGAGGAGTTGCAGATGGTGCACGACTACGCGGCCGGTCTCGGGGCGCGGGTCGTGCTGGCCGACGTGTGGGCGCGGGGTGGGGCGGGCGGGGAGGATCTGGCCCGGGAGGTGCTGGCCATGCTCGACGAGAAGAGCGCGAAGTACGCGCCGTTGTACGATGCCGCGAAGCCCATTCGCGAGAAGATCGAGACTATCGTGAAACGGGTATACGGAGGCGACGGGGTGGACTATGCGCCGGCGGCCGAGCGGGCGATCGACTATCTCGAGTCGATCGGGATGGGTGAGACGCCCGTGTGCATTGCCAAGACGCAGTATTCCCTCACCGACGATGCGACGAAGCTGTGCAAGCCGACCGGGTTCCGGATCACGATCAACGAGGTGTACGGGAGCGCCGGGGCGGGGTTCGTGGTGGCCAAGGCGGGGGACATCATGACCATGCCGGGGTTGCCGAAGGTGCCGGCGGCGGAGGGGATGTCGATCAAGGAGAACGGGGAGATCGTGGGACTGTCGTAGGCCTGGCGGTCGCCGTGGCGGGGGGCTTTGCCCCCGCCGGGCGACGATCCACTCTTGTGCGCAGTGATTCGATGATGCCGGTTCCGAAAGGGTCCGGCATTGTCGTTTCATGCCATTGCCGCCGATACCTGCGTCGCACTTGAGCGGCCCGTCGGAACCAGAGCGCCGGTTCCGGTTCATGGAGATCGTGCGCCGGAAGCTCCGGGAGCGGCGATATAGCCGCCGGACCGAGGAGGCGTACGTGCACTGGATTCGCCGCTACATCGTATTTCACGGGAGGCGGCATCCAGGGGAACTGGGGCCTGAGGACGTCCGGCGGTTCCTGTCGGACCTGGCCGTGGGCCAGCAGGTGGCGGCGAGCACGCAGAACCAGGCGCTGCAGGCGCTGTTGTTCCTCTACGGCCAGGTCTTGGGGATGCCCTTGCCGAGGATCGACGGGATCGCGCCGGCGAGGCGGCCGCGGCACGTGCCCGTTGTGTTGTCGCAGCGGGAAGTGCGTTCGCTGTTTGGACGGTTGCCCGAGCCCGTGCGGCTGTGCGCCATGCTGATGTATGGAAGCGGGCTGCGGGTGGCCGAGTGCGTGGGTCTGCGGGTGAAGGACGTGGATCTCGATCGCCGGGAGATCGTGGTTCGGGGCGGGAAGGGAAACAAGGACCGTCGGACTCCGTTGGCGGAGACGTGTGTGCCCGCGCTGGAGCGGCGGTTCAGGGAGGGGTTGGCCGAGTACCGGCGGGATCGGAAGGCGGGTGTGCGGACGACTGGCCTGGCAGCGCCGCTGGCACGGAAGTACCCGGACGCCGAGACCGGGTGGGGATGGTGGTACGTGTTTCCTGCCGCGCGGACCTTCGTGGACGCCGCCCGGGTGCGGCGGCGACACCACCTGCACGAGACCGTCGTGCAGCGGGCCGTGAAAAATGCGGTGAACGAATTGGGGCTCACGAAGCGGGTGACCTCGCACTCGCTGCGCCACTCCTTCGCGACCCACCTGTTGGAGTCCGGGTCGGACATCCGGACTGTGCAGACCCTGCTCGGTCATTCGGACGTGCGGACGACCATGATCTACACGCATGTATTGAACAAGGGTGGGTTGGGCGTTCGGAGCCCCGCCGACCGGCTGTAGATCCCCTCCGGCCTTGCTCTGCCCGAAACAGTCGACTTCGCACGCTACGCAGCGTGGCCTTGCAGCATATCCTCCAGCCGACCGCGCCTTCTAATCCCTCTAATGTGATGTCACGGCAAGAGTTGCCTTGCCACATCGCGAAAATGGCCGCAGAATACACAGCAACGGGCCGCAGCCTTTCGTGCGGCTTCGCAGCATATCATGACTGCATAATTTGTAGTTAGGAGGCCGAGGCCAGGCCATTGGGCGCGATGTAGGGCAGGGCAGCGAACCGCGTGGCAGGCGTCGCGGCCGGGCGGACCAACCCTCCCGCTGGCCCGATCTCGGCGGAGAGCCTCGCTGTGGCCCCGCTCATGCGCCGGGCTTGTAGAGATCGCGACCAAGCCGTTGGGTATTGCGCCATGGAGTGCGCCGGGGCATATGTGGAAACTGACAAGAGGGAGAGCGATGCGGCTCACCCCCTGCTGCCTTTGCCGGTTCCCCAGTTCGCCTCCTAACGAGGCGCTGCTGCCGTCGGCGTGGGCTTTGGAAGCGGCTGGCTCGCTACGCTCGCCCGCCGCAATTATTGTGAAACGCCGCAGCAGAGCGCCACGGCGTTAGGCGCACGACGATGCTCAGTGCGAGGTAAGGATGCCCGATCCTGTCGTTGGGATCGCCTGGTACACCGAATCGGAGTGGCAAGTCTTCCGCGCGAAAGTGGCGGACCCGGAACGTCTCGAAGCCACGTATGCGGAGTGGGTTGAGGTCGCGGAAGCCGCATTGGAGGACTTTCGGCGACTGGGCCTCAAGCCGCAGCGGGTGCCGATCCGCGCCGCGGAGTTCTTCTCGTGGTGTAAGGAAGAGAGCCGGTTGCCGGATTCGGAGGCCCGGGCGTCGTATGTGAGCGAGGTGCTGGCGCGAGCTGATGAAGCCTGAGCGCGGGAGGCAGGCGGCGCCTAACGAGGCGCTGCTGCCGTCGGCGTGGGCTGCGGAAGCGGCTGGCGGCCGGTTGCCGCCTGCCGCATTGTTTATGAACCGCCGCAGCAGAGCGCCGCGGCGTTAGGTAGCTCAAGGGGCCTCTTCAATATGCAACCCTCCGATTGGCTTCAGCGCGGCGTTGAGATACTTGCGCCAGTGCTCACCCCATGCGGGTTTGAGTTTCGGGCGGGCGAAGCTGATACTGGCAGCGGTGGTCCCTTCGCCACGGGAACGTTTGTCCGAGCGGACCGACGGCTGGAGGTCCATTTTCGCTGGTCGCTTGGGCTGGTGAGCTATCATGCCGCCGGACACACCGTTTCTCACGAAAGTTTTATGGCCGCAGTTATCGGGCGACGGCATGCGAGCCACTATCCGGGGTTTTCAGATGATCCTCTACAGGCCTTTCGAGATCTGGCTTTGGATCTGCGAGAGTCCGCGGGAGTCTTTCTCAACGGTTCGGATGACGAGTTCCGAAGTGTCGCAGTGCGTGCGGAGCAGATCGCGGTCGTTCGCGGACTCAACGCGTTGTCCGATCCGCGAGCTACCTAACGAGGCGCTGCTGCCGCCGGCGTGGGCTATGGTAGCGGCTGGCGCCCTGCGGGCGCCTGCCGCCATTATTACAAAACGCCGCAGCAGAGCGCCGCGGCGTTAGCTGGACGACGAATTTGGATCCCCTCTTCGAATACGCCAATCACTGGCTTCGGGCCACGGCCATTCGCCTTTATCGTCCGTTCGATCTCTCGGCAAATAGGTTGCGGGTGCGAGAGATTGAGGAAGGGCGCCCTGGGTTCGCGGCACAGTTGCGCCTCGTCGCCCTGAAGGCGCTTCACGACGCGGATCCGTCTATCGTGCATAAGGGCATTGCCACGCTGGCGGTCGTCGGAGAAGTACGAGATGTTGACGAGTTGGAGGCCGTCCCTCCTGACCACGCCAAGGCTGCTCGGACGGCCATTTTCGAAATTGAGCACACGGCGCATGCCAGCTAACGAGGCGCTGCTGCTGTCGGCGCGGGGTAAGGAGGCGGCCGGCTCGCTGCGCTCGCTGGCCACGATTATGATAGGACGCCGCAGCAGAGCGCCGCGGCGTTAGCCGGACCACGGGATGCCGATGCGAATTGACCCGCTGCGTGATCGATGAATACCGTTGACCGATACCTGGATCCTGCACGACCGACTCGTCGCTGGATCACAGTTGGCTTGGTAATGGCCGGTGCATTGGCCGGGGCCGTGGTGGGCGTCGGCCTTACAGCGCTTGGGAAGATTGTCGCGGGTGCGCCTCCTGCTGACTTCGCGAATTATCGGTGGAACGTTGGTGTGTTCGGAGTGCTCGGTACGTTCATCGCCCCGTTCGTCACATGGGCGTCGCTTCGGCGCGTGCCCCTCTGGCGAACAATCACCGAGCCGCTGGCCGGGGCGTTGCTGGGGGCAGGGATCGGGACACTGCTTGGTTCGGGAGCCCTCTTCTTGCTACTGACACCGCTTGGGGCTGGTGTGGCGGCGGTTCGGCTCGAGCGGCACTATCGGTATCCGGCCATTCCACCGGCCGAATCGTGATCCATCGGCCGGCTAACTTGGCGCTGCTGCCGTCGGCGGGATTGGAGGCGGCTTGCTCGCTGCGCTCGCATGCCGCAATTGTTATAGGCCGCCGCAGCAGAGCGCCGCGGCGTTAGACATCGACGAAAATGCATCGCACGCGCGAATTCCGAACGAAGTTCCCGGAAATCAAGCGCATTCTCATGGAGCAGTGGGATCCAATCGGGGTGCGAGATGAACCGATGTGCGCCGACGAATACGATGTGTACGCCACCCATCTCTTCGGGCTACTGGCGCGTGGAGCAAGCGACAATGAAATCGTTGGGTATTTTGGCGAGGCGGAGGACAGGATTGGGCTCGGGCGGTCATCGCGGCGAGGGCTCGCCCCGATAGTCACGTCGCTGCGGGCGATTGGGGTTCAAGGCCAGCAACCCGAAGCCGATGTCTAACGAGGCGCTGCTGCCGTCGGCGTGGGCTGTGGAAGCGGCCGGCTCGCTGCGCTCGCGGGCCGCGATTATGATAGGACGCCGCAGCAGAGCGCCGCGGCGTTAGACTGCCATGTCGCTTCGTCGCCGACCCCAAATTCCGCTATGGCCAAGCCCCGACCCGCAACCAAGAGCCGCACCCAGAAGCCGTCCCTGTCCCGGATTCTGGCCGCGTACGCCAAGGGAACGACCGAAGACTACGATTTCGTCAGCGCGCTGAACGACTGGGTGCAGGCCGTGCCCGGCCGCCGCGCCCTTCCGGACGCGGAATGGCCCGAGAGTGCGCGAATGCTGATGTGGTTGTACGTGCTGTATGCCGAGCTGTCTTCCGGCGGGTCGCTGTACGTCACCGACCGGCGGGTCGGCAACTTCTGCGTCGATCTCAAGCGTTGGCTCCGCCGGATCGGTGCGAAGAAGGGAGTCGCGTACATGCAGGCGCTCGCGCGGCTGTACCCCGGCGGGGTCGTCCCGACCGATCTCGATGAGCGAGAGCACGCGCTCTCGGAAGACGACCGTTTTGAGCACGATGGCGCCTTGAGTGTGCTCGACCGGAAGTACCAGGAGCCGCTACTGGAGGAGCTTCCGCAACGGTTGCACGCCTACGTGGCGGCGCACCTCGCGGAAATTGAGGGGGAAGCCAAGCACGCGGCGCGTCAGATGCCCAACCAGGACCCCAACGAGATCATCGTCGAAGAGAGCAACGTACTGAGTGCCTTCGCCCGGGTGCGAGAGGCGAGGTTGGAGCGCGAGCGAGAGGGGAAAGGTCGGGACGATGGTCCCTGCCCCGCTATTGGCGACGTGATCGAGGTGTTCGCGAAGAAGCGCTTCGCGTACGTCCAGGTCACTCACGAACACTTCTATCACGAGACGCGCGGTCCGGTGGTGCGGGTATTCGACTCGCTGTCGGAGCGCCCGCTGACGCCCGCGGCGGTGAAGAAGCTCGTGGCCGGTCCAGAGCTGTACTTCACGACCTTCAACGTGCGCAGTCACCTGTACGTGCTGAAGCACGACCCGGCGATGTACCCGGGACTGAAGATCCGAACGGTGGGCAATCTCCCGGTACCGCGGCATGCGGCGCCCTTTCCGCGGTTTCTCTTCCATCTCGGCAGAACGAGGGACGGCCGGAATTCGTGGGGCACCTGGACGGGTGGCGCCGAGGCGGATGAGCGCTTCATCAGTCCGCTGAGTGATGAATTGAAGGCGCTGCAGAGCCTGCAGCATAACTCGCTTCCGGAGTTTCTGGTGATAAACCTCAAAAATGGGTGGCGTCCGATGGACGGGCACCGGGGTCATGGTGAGGTATAGGCACGGTTGTTGTTGGCATGTGCGGCAGTCTAACGAGGCGCTGCTGCCGGCGGCGCAGGCTTTGGAAGCGGCCGGCTCGCTGCGCTCGCGGGCCGCGACTATTATGAAACGCCGCAGCAGAGCGCCGCGGCGTTAGGCAGGTGTGCTGAATTCCTATGTGCGAACCGACTATTGCACCCGATTCGCGAGAGGACACGATGGCACTGGATCGTGAGAAGATCAGATACCGTACGAACTGTCTTCCGTGGAGTCGGGGCGCGCGCCTGTTCCTTCGGACAACCCTGATCGCCGCGACAGTCGCGGGGCCCCTCTGGGCCCAGAGTCCCTGGGGCCGCCCCGAGGTCCACGTGGCCGTCGACATGGGGTTCCCGAGCGGCGGCCTCAGCACGCATACGTCGGCCGGGCTGGGCGGCTTGATCGGGGTGGGTATCTACTCGCCTGCGAATAGGATCGGTTTGCGGGTAGAGGGGATGTACCAAGCGCTTCGAATGAGTGGGCGCTATATCACGGTGTGTCAGGTAGGCCAGTGCAACTTCCGGCCTTATGTCAGTGGCGCGAACATCGATGCGACACTCGACATCGTAGGTCGTTCGAACACGGCGCCGACCCCCAGGGTCTACCTGCTCGGCGGCCTTGGCATCTACCACACGCAGGCGCTTCTGCCCTTTGCGACTCCGGGTGGGATTCGCGACGGTCTCGTGTCCGCATCCGGAGCTGGGTGGAACGTCGGGGCGGGCGTCGGAGGGCCGATAGCCGGTATCTGGTGCTATCTCGAAGCCCGGTACTACGGCGTGCCGGTTGCTCTTGATCAACGCGGCGGTGTCGTGCCGGTCTTGGTCGGGGTCCGGTTCTGAATACTGCGGCAACACGTGGCGCGTTCGTAACGTCGTTCGTCCATCCGGACGCACCGTACAATGTCGTGTGGCCCGTTTGGCGAGAGGGTGCGACGGGATACGTCAAGAATCGATTGGTTCATCGGGCCCAAATCGAGGGGGATCCGATCCGGATGGCGTCGCCGGAGTGGTTGGGGAGCGAGAAGCGCTATCAGACGATGGAAGCCCGATCGCCGAAAGGGTGGTTACGATCGATGATCTCGTCGCGTTCACTGCCTAACGAGGCGCTGCTGCCGTCGGCGTGGGCTAGGGTAGCGGCTGGCGGCCTGCGGCCGTCTGCCGCATCTTATTAGGAAACGCCGCAGCAGAGCGCCGCGGCGTTAGGCGGACGACGCGGTGCCGAAGCGCGCTCGTGCGGGGCGCAACGACAGCCATTCCTCGGGGGATGTCAATGAGCTCTTGGAAGAGGCTGCGAACTCCGGCGATTGCTACGGTGGTGTCCTGCGCCTTATGTGCGTCTCTGGGCGCCCAGGGGAGACCGTGGTACGCCAATGTGGCCGGCCGCTGCTTTGCCGTCACCTTTCGGCTTCCAAGCGCCCAGCTCGCGCCTTCTTCGCCTCCAGTCGACGCGATTGTCCGACTCCTACCGAAGGCCCTCAGCTTCGGGTCGCCCACCGGGGCCCCGGTCCGCTGGTTGCCTGGCCCCCGGCCCGGACGCTGCGGCACTCTGGTCATTGAATCAAGGCGAGGCGAGGGGCATTCAGCGTCGAGGGGACACGACAACGATGCTGTCGAACCCGGACGTTGACGTTCTTTGGCGTGTCGTGCTCATCGCGCACGGCCGAGCAGACGACTGGCGCGGTGGTCCGTGGATGGGCCTGGACTCCGGGTATGCTGACTTGTCCGTCATTGCAGTCCCCATGCCGTGCGCGGAGTTCGACGTTCGCTACCGAGCGCTGGCGCCACCCTGTCCCCCGGGAGCCCGCTATGAATTTGAGACAACCCGCCCGGCGCGGTTCCTTGGGGACAGTGGGTTGCGGGTTCACCCCCTACCGACGGAGCGGAGGCCGCGGAATCTGGTGTCGTTCGTCGTGGACACGAACGGGGCCGTCCTCCCGGAGACGTTCAAGGTCATTGTCGTGACGGATCACGACGTGGTCGAGTCCGCTCGCGGCGAGCTGGGTCAATGGCGATTTAGCCCCGCAATGATCGGAGATTGCCGAGTTAGACAGCTAGTGCAGACACCGATAGGTGGTGGATGACGGTATGCCAACCGACCGCCTAACCTGGCGCAGCTGCCACTGGCGTGGGCTTTGGAAGCGGCCGGCTCGCTGCGCTCGCGGGCCGCGATTATCATAGGACGCCGCGGCAGATCGCCGCGGCGTTAGACGTCCCTGATGTCTCTCGCCATTCCTACAATCTCATGCGTCATCCTTTAGCTGCTGGGTCGCTCCTGTTCGCCGTCGCGTTAGGCGCTAGCTGCCGTTATCGACCGTCAGCGGCGCCAACGCCGGCGGTCGCACACGAGGATTATTGCTGGGCATACGTTCAGAGTTCGCCCTTCCCCGCAGACTCCGTGGCTGCGCGTTTCGCTAACGCGTTTACAGTCGCCGGCTTGACGAACGCCCGATGGGATCATCAGGGGGACACGGCGTGGGCGACCGCCGCTCCCACGGAGCTCCCTGGACCGCCGGGAGGCGTGCAGTTTACGAGTCGCGTCGTCGGGTATCAGAAGGGCACTAACACCCACTATCGCCTCTATGTGACCGTGCAAGCGCCGCCGCAAGGCTGGCAGGTAGCGGATACGGCTGACGGCGCGGCCACTCGGCGTATCATCGGGGCATGCAGTGCAATTGCGAAGGCCGCAGGCGTTCATGCAACCACGCCGCGCGCGGCGACCGGCGAGGAAAGCCTCTCAGTCTGGGCCAGAAAGTGATAGGACGTGTACATTGGCCGCAAATCCGCTGCGCCGCAGCCTAACGAGGCGCTGCTGCGGTCGGCGTTGGCTAGGGTAGCGGCCGGCTCGCTGCGCTCGCGGGCCGCGATTATGATAGGACGCCGCAGCAGAGCGCCGCGGCGTTAGATAGCGACGGGGTTCTTCTTAGGATGGGTAGATGCCTACACCACTCCAGAAGGCTGCGGAGCAACTCGACCAAGCCGTTTACTACCTGGCCATCGGACAGGATGAGATTCGCGGGCGGCTGCGACTCGCGGGGCCAGAACTGCTTCGCGTACCGACGACGGACCTCGATCCAGAGATCAAGGAAGACTTCGAGGCAGTCATTCATGACCTCACTTGGAAGGGTGTCCGTGACGGGTGTGAGAGCCCTCTGGCGTCGACACTCTTTGGCATGCGCAAAGCAAAGGCAATGGAAATCGCGAAGCGCATCTGGGCGCTACGAAGGCTAGCGCGAGAACTGGCCTATGGCGATTCGTAACTTGTGCGAGCCGCCATCTAGAAAATATGACGGGCTGGCCCTCCAGCCTGATCGTGGATTAGCTCCTCCCATGATCACGCCGGAGTTGCCAGAG
>Ga0307373_10013918_pt1 | contig 11162 bp, 6 predicted proteins | sample OX2MG_FD_202534 | JGI IMG/M metagenome (GOLD analysis project Ga0307373, IMG submission 202534) | Soil microbial communities from Risofladan, Vaasa, Finland - OX-2 | ecosystem: Environmental > Terrestrial > Soil > Coastal area > Acid sulfate soil | place: Finland: Risofladan, Vaasa | collected... | reverse complement strand
GGCGTCACCTTCTCGTTCCTGATCTCAGCGCCGATGGTCAACGAGGTGGCGCTGTCGTTGCTGTTGGCGCTGTTCGGCTGGCGGATCGCGCTGCTCTATCTCGGCCTCGGGCTGTCGGTGGCGATCGTGGCGGGCTGGGTGATCGGACGGCTGCGCATGGAGTCGTCGCTCGAAGATTGGGTGCGCGAGATGCCTCGCGTGGAGACGCAGAATGCGCACGAGCGCCTGACGCTTGCCGAGCGCCTCGCGGCGGGGTTCGCCGCCGTCCACGAGATCGTCGGGAGAGTCTGGCCGTACATCCTCGCCGGCATCGCGATCGGCGCCGTGATCCACGGTTACGTGCCCCAGGCCTTCATGGCCTCGTTCATGGGACGGGACGTGTGGTGGGCGGTGCCGCTGGCCGTGCTCGTGGGCGTGCCGATGTACAGCAACGCAGCCGGGGTGATTCCCATCGTGCAGGCACTGCTCGCCAAGGGGGCCGCGCTGGGGACCGTGCTCGCCTTCATGATGAGCGTGATCGGCCTCTCGTTCCCCGAGATGGTGATCCTGCGCAAGGTGCTCAAGGTGCGCCTGATCGCGACGTTCGTGCTGGTGGTGGCCGCGGGCATCCTGCTCGTGGGTTACGTGTTCAACGCGGTGCTGTGAACGGAGACATGGAGAACGTCATGACGAACATCAAAGTGCTCGGTACGGGCTGCCCCAATTGCCGGAACACCATCGCCTTGCTCAAGACCGTCGCGCGGGAGGCCGGCGTGGACGTGGAGTTGGAGAAGGTGGAGGATATCCAGGACATCATGCGGTACGGCGTCCTGGCCACGCCGGGGGTGGTGATCGATGGGAAGGTGGTGCACGCCGGGGGCGTGCCGAGCCGGGCCAAGGTGGAAGGGTGGTTGCGCTGAACGCGGTCCGCATGCAGGATGCACGCGCCCCCGCGCGCACGCCATTCCATCTGGAGATTCCCGTCATGAAGGCGCCCGCCACCCTTGCCGTCCTGATGTTCGTCTGCGTTGCCGCCCCGTCGGCGAGCGCGCAGGGCACCAAGCCCCGCCCCGAAGAGACCGAGGTCTGGAAGCCCGTCCCGGCCGTCGTCACGCCGGGCCGCACCGATCTCGATCCGCCATCCGACGCCGTCGTCCTCTTCGACGGCCACGATGAGTCCCAGTGGGTCTCGGCCCAGGACCACTCGCCGGCAGCATGGGACGTGCACGGCGGTGTGCTCACGGTGAACAAGAAGGCTGATAACATCGAGACCAAGCGCTCATTCACGAACTACCAACTGCACCTTGAGTGGCGCGTGCCCGCGGGGATCACCGGCTCGGGGCAGGCGCGCGGCAACAGCGGCGTCTTTCTCGCCTCGACCGGTCCGGGCGACGACGGGTACGAGATCCAGATTCTGGACTCGTACAACAACGCCACGTACGTGAACGGCCAGGCGGCGGCCATCTACAAGCAGTATCCGCCGCTGGTGAACGCCATGCGCAAGCCGGGCGAGTGGAACGTCTACGACGTCATATGGACGGCGCCGACGTTCAAGCAAGACGGCTCGCTCGACACACCGGCGTACGTGACGGCCTTCCACAATGGTGTGCTGGTGCAGAACCACGTGGCGCTGTTGGGGCCGACGCTCTACATCGGCAAGCCGTCCTACAAGGCGCACGGGCCGGAGCCGATCAAGCTCCAGGCGCACGGCGATCCGAGCGCGCCGATCAGCTTCCGCAACATCTGGGTGCGGGTGCTGCCGGATACGGCGCAGGTGCACATGCCGTAGCGGTCGCCGAGTACTGATCTGGCCGGCAAGGGCGCGCCCCCCGCGCCCGCGCCGAGGACGCGTCACCTCTCGCACGGCTCGGTCGTCATTCTCGCGCCCATGCTGACGCAGAAGCTGATGGCCCTCGTCTTCCCCGAGGGCATCCTGCTCGCCGCCGCGCTGGCGCTGGTCCATTGGGGGGCGGCGGCTCCCTCGGCGGCGCCCGTCGTCCGTGCCTATCCGATCGTCGTCCTCGTCGCGGCCACGCTGCTCGCCTGGCGGTTCGGGCGCGGTCGCCTGCTGCTCGCCCTCGCCGCCCTTGCGCTCGCAGACGGGGCGTTGCGCTGGCTCATTCCATTCGACTCGGCCACACCGTTCGCCGGGCCGGCGGTCGTGCGCGCGGTGGCCATGCTGCTCCCCGCCACGCTCGCGGTGTTGGCGTTGCTTGACGAACGCGGCCTGTTCACGATCGTGTGGCTGCAGCGCCTCGGCCTGCTCGCCGTCCCGGCGGTGGCGGTGCTCGGCGTCTGGCTGCTCTCCGCGGTGTATCCGGAGGCTACGGCCCGCGCTTTCGACTTTGCGATCCTGCCGCCGCGCACGCTCTCGTGGCTGCCGCTCGGGCAGCCCGCGGCCATCGTCGCGTTGGCGGCGCTCGCCGTCCTCGTCGTCCGCACCTTATGGCGGCCCGAATTCGAGAGCCGGGGATTCCTGTGGGCGGCGGTCGCGAGCGTGATCGCGGTGGGCGCGGGGCCGGCCGGCGGACGCGCGACGCTGTACCTGTCCAACGCGGGGCTCGTGCTCGCGGTTGCCACCGTGGAGACGGCTTACGCCATGGCGTACCGCGACGAGCTCACCGGTCTTCCGGCCCGGCGGGCATTCGACGACATGTTGAAGCGGCTGGACGGCACGTACACGGTAGCGATGGTTGACGTGGACCACTTCAAGGCGTTCAACGACACCTACGGTCACGACACCGGCGACCAGGTGCTGCGCATGGTGGCCGGTTGCCTGAGTCGGGTCCGGGGCGGTGGCCGAGCATTCCGCTACGGCGGGGAGGAGTTCGCCGTACTCTTTCCCGGGAAGACCGCTGAAGAGAGTGCACCGCATCTCGAGACGCTGCGCGAGGCGGTGGCCGAGGCGGCGTTCACCATCCGCGGCCCCAAGCGCCCCCGACGGAAGCCGAAGACCCCCCGCGCTGGGGTTTCGAAGCGACGGGAAACCGCCGTCACGGTGAGCATCGGCGCCGCGCATTCACGCGGCTCGGCCGAGCCCGGGAACGTCGTGAAGGCGGCAGACCGGGCGCTGTATCGCGCGAAGCAGGGTGGCCGGAATCGCATCGAGAGTTGAGTCCGGATCGGGGTGGTAGGGCGCTCGTTCATAGGGTGAGAACGTCGCCCCTTGCCTCCCGCACGGCCTTGGCGTTCCGTAGGCATGGCGCTTGGGAGGGGTGCCGGTATAATCGTATTGAGATCATCTTGGCGACCGGCGGGCGAATGCGTTCTCCAACAACGAGTTCGGAGGCCGCCGGTCTGTGCGCACGCGGCACGGCGCCTCAGGGCGCGTGAACGCCCTCGCCCTTGTACACGACGCCGCCCTTCATTACGAACTGCACGCGCTCTACCGCCGTAATGTCCTGCAGCGGATTCCCGGGCACCGCAATCACGTCTGCAAAGTATCCGGGCGTCAGTTGTCCCACTTCGTTCTGCCACGTCAGAATGCGCGGATCGTTCCGGTAATCGGCCTCGAGCACGGCCAGCGGGGTCATCCCGTACTTCACCATCAACTCGAATTCCCTCGCCTGCGTCCCGTGCGGGAACGGCCCCACGTCCGACCCCACAGCCATCGGGGTCCCCGCCGCGACCTGCCGTTTGAACTCGCGGATCTTATAAGCCAGCATGGCGTGCTCGCCCGCCGCCGCCGCCGGACTTCCTGCGTGATCCGCGAAGTATTCGAAAATGGTGAACGTCGGCACGGCGGGGATGTCCTTCTCCTTCATCATCTGCATCGTCCCGTCACTGAGCTGCGTCGCGTGATCGATGGACGCCACGTCCGCCTCCACGGCAAACCGCGCCGCCGGCTCGCCCTGGCAGTGCACGCCCACGTTGGTGTTCAGCCGAGCGGCCTCGGCCACGGCTGCCTGGAGCTGTTCTTCAGTATACTGATATGGCGTATGGAAATCCCAGAACTGCGGGTCGCCCGCCTGCTCGCCGATCCCGAGCTGCGCGCAGATCGGATTACCCATGCAGGGAGCCGAGCCGTCCGGCACCATTTCGTCGGGCCCCGTTTCGTAGATCTTCACGAAACTCGATCCTTCCTTGTGCTGCTCGCGGATCGTCTCGATGAGCTGCTCGGTATCGTTGGCGTAGTCGGCATTCCCCAGGACGTGTTGCGCCGGGTTGAAACCAATTGCGTCCTCGTGGCCGCCGAGGATCGAGATCGCCATGCCGCTGATGCGGAGCCTTGGGCCCGGAATGAGCCCCCGGTTGATGGCATCGCGCACGGCGGCGTCCGCCGGGCCCGCGCCTTCGGTGCCCATCTCGCGCTCGGAGGTGAAGCCCGCCATCAAGTCGGCCTTCGCGGCCAGCGTCGCCTCGATCGTCCGTTCGGGCGCCGACTCGTCCACCGTCTGCATGCCCTCCGAGGGCGGCGCCGGGTGCAGAAAGAGGTGCACGTGGGCGTCGATCAGTCCCGGCATCAGCGTCATGTCCCCGAGGTCGATGACTCTCGCGCCGGCGGGATGCGGCACCGACGTGCCGGCGGCCTGGATGCGGTCGCCCTGGATCAGCACCTCGCCGGGGCTGACGATCCGCCCCGGTACGACCTCGAACAGCCGCGCCGCGTGCAGCACGATCGGCGTCGCGATGGTGGCGGAACCGGTTCCGCGGGCCTGCGCCCGTACCACCGCGGGCGCGGCGCCGAAAATCGTCAGAGCCAGAGTCAGCGAAGCAATCGTTTTCATCGAACCCTCCAGACCGCTACCGAGAATTGCAGACGAACCGCGCCCGCTGCGTGCAGGAGGCAAAAGCTGAGGGGAGGCGGCCCGCTGTCAATGGCCGCGCTCGTTTCGCTTCGCCCGATCCGCCGGGGCCGGCCTGACTGCGGAGCCGGGACAGCGTCGCTTGCGCGCCCTCGATGGGCGCTCATATTCGACCCAATGCGTCTGCGGAGCTGGGTCGCCGTGTTGTTCGTGGCCTGCGCCCGCCCCGCGTTGGCGCAGCAAGCGCACGGGGCGGTGCGGGATGCGTTGAGCCACCAGCCGGTGCCCGGCGCCGTCGTATCCGCGCTCGGCGCCGACGGGGTGTCGCTGGCCCGCGCGCTCAGCGACGCCGCGGGCGCCTTCTGGCTGGCGCTGCCCCCCGGCACGGTGCGCCTGCGGGTGGTGCGCATCGGCTTCCACCCCGTCGATTCCAAGCAGCTGGTCAGCGCCGGGTCGACGCTGGAGGTGAACTTCACGCTCGAACCCCTGCCCTCGCTGCTGGAAAAGGTGACGGTGAGCGAGGGGGAGCAGTGTCCGGACCGCAACGACCGCGAACAGGCGCTCGGCCTGTGGGAGCAAGCGGGCGCCGCCTTGCTCGCGTCCGTGGCTGCGCGCGCCTCGCGGCCCGGGGATATGCAGCTGATCGAATACGAGCGCCTGTTCGGCGAGGACCGGGCGTCGGTGGCCTGGCAGCAGATACGGCGGGCGTCGGCGCGCACGTCGCGCCCGTACGTACCGATCGCGACGGCCGCCTACTTCGCCGCGCACGGCTATCGGTTGGAACGCGGCACGGATTCCGAATTGGGGGCGCCGGACGTGGACGTTCTGCTCGACGACAGCTTTGCCGCCACGCACTGCTTCTCCATCGCCGACTCCGCCGCGGCCCACACCGGCGAGATCGGGCTCGCGTTCGAGCCGGCGCCGGGGCGCGACCGGCTGGTGGACGTCCGCGGGGTGCTGTGGATCGACCGGACGCATCCCGCGGTGCGGACGCTCGAATTCCAGTACACAGGCCTCCCGGATTGGCAGCGCGCCGCGGGAGCCGGTGGCGCGATCTCCTTCCGCGCGATGCCGAACGGCGTCGTATTCATCGATTCGTGGTCGATCGCCTCCCCCGAACTGGTGTCGCGGGGCTTCGCGGCGGGTTCGCGGTCGTCTGGCGGCACGCGGACGCGCGTGATGGTCAGCGGCGGCGTGGTGATCGGCGCGCAGTGGCCCGACGGCAGCCACTGGGATGCGCCCACTGCGTCGATGCACGGGTACGTGACGGCCGCAACGGGCGGCGACCACGACCGCCCCGGCGCGATACGCGGGGTCGACACCGCTGGCGTGCGCGTCTGGCTCGCCGGCACGAACGACACGACCACCACCGACTCCCTGGGCCGCTTCCGCTTTGACGGGCTGCTGCCGGGACGGTACGCCGTGCGGGCGGCCGAACGGCAGCTCGCCATCGGGGGCGTGGCGCAGAATTCACCGACGGACTCCGCGTTCGCGGCGTTCACCGACACGGTGCCGGCGGTGGTCCATCTGGACTCGGCCGTCGTGGCGGCGCGCGGCGTGTGCGGCGATCCCAACGGTCCGATGCCCGCAACCGTGCTGCTGGTGCACGTGGTGAATGGCGATGGATGGAACGTGCCGCGCGACAGCGTGGTCGCGACCTGGAAGGAAGCCTCGTACCGGGTGCTGGGGATTCCGATCGCACGTGAAGGGCGGTCGGAGGGGCTGACCGACAGCGACGGGCGGGTGGCGGTGTGCGATCCGCCCCGGGGCGAACCGGTGGCGCTCGTCGTGGGGAGTGCGCTGAGCCCGCAACTCACGACCACGGTCACGGTGCCCAAGGCGAATTCGGTCGCGCTCGCGACCGTCCAGTTGGCGGCGCCGCACGCGAAGTAACCGCCGCCGCACCGCGTGGGAGATGTGCCCCGGCGACACCGCGCGGCGCCGCGGTTCCGTTCGCCTTGCCCCGTCACACGCCGATCTCCACCTTCCCAGGTCCCAGACCCTATGCATCGCGGACACTCTTCGCCGACCCCTCGCGGCCAAACAAGCGTCGCGTCCGCTCTCTCCTGGAATGAGGCCGAATCATGAGACGCCGCTCTGCTGTTCGCTGGTCGCGCCGAGGGATCGTTCGCGCGATCATCGTGACGTTCACCGCGGTCGCACTCCCTGCGGGCGCGCACGCCCAGGGTACAAAGATCTCCGCGCCCGTCAGCGCACTGCGTTGGCGCAGCGTGGGGCCCTACGTGGGCGGCCGGGTGGTCGCCGTCGCCGGCGTGCCGGGCAAGGCGAACCTCTTCTACATGGGAGCTGTGGACGGCGGCGTCTGGAAGAGCACCGACTACGGCAACGTGTGGAGGAACATCTCCGACAGCACGCTGCCGGGCTCGAGCAACAGCATCGGAGCCATCGCGGTGGCGCCGTCCAACCCGGACGTGATCTACGTGGGGACGGGCGAGAGCGACATCCGCGGCGACATGATCACCGGGGACGGTGTCTTCCGCTCGGCGGACGGGGGGAAGACGTGGCATGCCGCGGGCCTTGAGGACACGCACACCATCAGCAACCTGATCGTCGACCCCAGGAATCCCGACGTGGTCTATGCCTCTTCGTTGGGCCACGTATTCGTTCCCGGTCCCAACCGCGGCGTCTTCAAGACGAACGATGCCGGCAAGACCTGGCAGCGGGTGCTGTTCGTGAACGACAGCACGGGGGTGGTGAATCTGGTCATGCAGCCCGGTGCGCCCGACGTGCTCTACGCGGCGACTTGGCAGGCCTACCGGACGCCCTGGTCCCTCTCGAGCGGCGGCGCGGGCAGCGGCATCTACAAGTCCAACGACGGGGGCGAGCACTGGACGAACATCTCGCGCAATCCCGGGTTGCCAAGCGGGCTGCTGGGCAAGATCGGGATCGCGGTTGCCGCCAGCGCGCCCAACGTCGTCTACGCGACCATTCAGGCCAAGGACGGCGGCGTCTTTCGGTCGGACGACGGCGGCAACAGCTGGACGCGCGTGAACACGGAGTGGAAGCTCCGCCAGCGCGCGTTCTACTACATGGCGATCTTCGTCGACCCTACGGATGCGAACACCGTGTACATGCCGGAGGTCGACGCGCTCTATGTGTCGCGTGACAGCGCCAAGACGTTCACCGCTCTCAGCCCCCCGCACGGCGACAACCACACGGTGTGGATCAACCCCAGCGATCCGAACATCCTGCTCGAGGGGAACGACGGCGGGGCCACGGTCTCGACCGATGGTGGCAAGACCTGGAGCACGGAGGACAACCAGCCGACCGGGCAGTTCTACGACGTCAACATCGACGGCCGGTTTCCGTTCCACCTCTACGGGGCGCAGCAGGACGAGGGCTCCACGGAAGGGCCGAGCGCGTCGCCCAACGGCGAGATCTCGCTGAGCGATTGGAAGATGTCGGCGGGCGGGGAGAGCACGCCGAGCGTGCCCCAGCCCGGAAGGCCGGACATCACGTACGGGGCCGATTATTACAGTCTGTTCATGACGTACGATCGGGCGATCGGCGAGTTCAAGAGCATCAGCCCCTGGCCCTACTATCAGGACGCCGCGTCCTCGGCCGAGCTCAAGTACCGCTGGGCCTGGACGCATCCCATTCTTTTTTCGCCCAACAATCCGGATGAGCTCCTGGTCGGGTCGCAGTACGTGATGCGCAGCGACGACCATGGCGCCACGTGGAAGACGATCAGCCCCGACCTCACGCGGAACGATCCCGCGACGGAGGCACCGAGCGGCGGCCCGATCGACATCGATCAGTCGGGCGCGGAGGTATATCCGTCGGTGTCGGCGCTGGCCGTCTCCCCGCGCGACGACAGCGTGATCTGGGCCGGCTCCTCCGATGGCCTCGTCCACGTGACCACGGACGGCGGTGCGCACTGGACGAACGTCACGCCGCCCGCGCTTCCCACGTGGTGCGACATCAGCTCCGTCGAGCCCTCGCACGTCGACCGCGGCACGGCGTATCTGGCCGCGCAGCGCTACATGTGGGACGACTTCACGCCGTACCTATTCAAGACCACTGATTTCGGGCGGCACTGGACGCCGATCACGGCCGGGCTGCCCAAGGACGCGTACGGGTTCGTGATCCGTCAGGATCCCGCCGACTCGAACCTCTTCTTCCTCGGCACCAAGACCACGGTGTACGTGAGCCTCGACGGCGCGGCGAGCTGGCGGCCGCTCTCGCTCAATCTTCCCCCGGTACAGGTGCGGGGCATCGCCATCGACACGCGGCAGGGCGACGTCGCGATCGCGACCCACGGGCGTGCGTTCTGGATTCTCGACAATCTGACGTTGCTGGAGCAGATGACCGGACGCGCCGCGCCGCCCGCCGACCGCGCGGCGCTGTTCACGCCGGAGCGTGCCTGGCTGAGCCACGCATACGGCGGGCCTGGAGACGAGGGCGCGCCGCACGACGCCGGTGAAAATCCGGCGTTCGGCGCGCGGATCTTCTTCCAGATTCCCAAGACCTATGACGGTTCGACGCCGGTCGAGCTCTCGTTCACCGATTCGTCCGGGGCCCTGATCCGCGAGTTCCACCTGCACCTCAAAGACACGTCCGAAACGAAGAAGTCGAAGGCCGCCGAGGATTCGGAGTCAACGAGCGAGCAGCGGGCCGACGCCCTCAAGCATCTCACCGCGATCCAACCAGGCATGAACCACTTTCAGTGGGACTTACGCTATGCCGACGCAGCGGAGGTGAAAGGATTCAACGCGCCGGAGGACGCCGATGTCGACAACAACGTCGACGGCCCGGTCGTGGTGCCGGGCAGCTATCGGGTCGTGCTCGCCTACGGCGGCGAGAAGCTGACGGCGCCGTTCGAGGTGTCGCTCGATCCGCGGATTCACGTGGGGCCCGACGCGCTCGCGCAGCGTCTGGCGCTCCAGCTGCAGATTCACGCGACGCTCGACTCGCTCGACACCGCGCTCAACCGGGCGATCACCGTGCGCGACAGCCTGGCCAGGGCCGGCCGCGATTCGACGGCGCTCACCCCGCTTACCGGCGCGATTGATTCGCTCGTCCAACTGAAAATCACTTCCAGCGAGGGCGACCTCGTCTTCGAGCCGAAGCTGCGCACCCACCTCGGGCTTCTCGCCGGGCAAATCGACATGGCGTATGCCGCGCCGAACGCCGCCGAAGCGGCCGTCTACCACGTCATGGCGCAGGAGGCGCAGGCGGGCGAGGCCAAGCTGCGCGCGGCGATGGCGAAACTCGGGGTGGCGCAGTAGATGGCGAACCGGCGCAGCTCTCCGCCGACCGGCGGGGCCGAGAAGCTAGTCCGCGCGCATCGCCAGCACGGGGTCGACCCGCGTCGCCCGCCACGCCGGCAGCAGACAGGCCAGCGCGGCGGCGAGCAGCACCACGCCCGCGGCCGCGCCGAGCGATACCGGGTCGTGTGCGCCGACCCCGTAGAGCAGACTCCGCAGCAGGCGCCCGCCGGCCAACGCCGCGGCCAACCCCGCCAGCGCTCCCAGCCCTACGGGCGCCAGGGCCTGTCCGGCAATGAGCCCGCGAATGGCGCCAGCCGGCGCGCCCAACGCGAGCCGGATCGCCAGTTCCTTCTTGCGCTGCGCCACGCTGTGTGCCACGAGCGCGTACACCCCGATCGCCGCCAGGAGCAGGGCCAGGCCCGCGAACGTCATCAATAGCGTGAACTGATAGCGCTGCGGCGCCGTCGCGGCGGCCCGCAGCGATCCCAGCGGCTCGATCTCCGGAATCGCCGCGTTCGGCGCTAGTTTCCAGACTGCTTGGCGCAGGGGCGTTGCGATCGCGCTCAACGGCAGCGCGGCGCGCAGCACCAACGAAAAGGCCCCGGGGTCCCAGTTCCAATACGGCTGATAGACTACCGCCGGGGCGGCCGACGTCAATGTCCCGTCGAGTGCATCGGCAGCCACGCCCACGATTGTCGGCGTCAGCCCGTTGAACGCGATCGGCTGCCCCACGAGGGAGCGCGGGTCGCGTCCCGGCCAGATCAGCCGCGCGGTGGCCTCCGAAATGATCACACCCTCGTGCATCTTCTCCTCGTCGGCCCGGCTCTTCGGCGGCCATCCGGAGGGCCGATCGCTCTCGCGGAAATTGCGCCCCGCAATCAGCGGAATGCGCATCGTCGAGAAGTAATCCCCGCCGACGAAGCGCACGTTCACGCTCGGCTGCTGCGCCGTCGGATACGCCTTTCCCGGCGCGCCCGCCCCGTCGATCCACGTCTCGCCCTGCAGCGGCAGGTGCGACGTGAGTCCCGCGGCCCGCACGCCCGGGATCGCCCCCACGGCCGTCGTGATCTGCTGCAGAATCCGGTCGCGTCCCGCGTCGCCATAGCTGCTGACCACCACCCGGGCTTCGACCGCCTGTTCGGTGGAGAATCCCGCGGGCCTGGTCATCAACCTGTACAGGCTGACGCCCAGGAGTCCGGCCGCGGCT
>Ga0307373_10013917_pt1 | contig 11162 bp, 7 predicted proteins | sample OX2MG_FD_202534 | JGI IMG/M metagenome (GOLD analysis project Ga0307373, IMG submission 202534) | Soil microbial communities from Risofladan, Vaasa, Finland - OX-2 | ecosystem: Environmental > Terrestrial > Soil > Coastal area > Acid sulfate soil | place: Finland: Risofladan, Vaasa | collected... | reverse complement strand
GATTGCTGCGCCAGTATTCCTGCTTCCATAAACTCTACGAAACGCTAGCATGCGCCTTCCACGCCCCCGCTAAAGCCGGATAAAATCTCGTGCCGAACAGGATTGCCTCCGTGGCGTTCCGCGTCGAGCGAAAAGTCGTCGTACCCGGTTCACGGAACGCCACGGAGGCCACGGAGGGCGTTCCCTACAGATGGATTGGCCCTTTGCCGGCCCAAATTGGCCCTTGTCCCGAAGCGGCGTCGATTGTAGATTATTGTATTGCCTTTTCGTTCGATTCGCCGTCGGCGGCCAAGCGCGCGACGGCCATGCAGTTGGCGACTTGACGAGGACCGCGGGCCATGAAGAAGGGAATTCATCCCAAGTATTTTGACACGACCGTGAAGTGCGGCTGTGGCAATTCCTTCAAGACGCGCAGCACCATGGCCGAATTGAAGGTCGATATTTGCAGTGCCTGCCACCCGTTCTATACGGGCAAGCTCAAGTACGTCGACACGGCCGGCCGGATCGAGAAATTCAAGACCAAGTTCGCCGGCGCGGGCTACGCCAGCCTGAAGCGCGACAAGAAGGCCGCCAAGACGGCCGCCTCCGAGCCGGCCGCCTCGGCACCGGCAGAATCGTAGCCGCGCGCTGGAGCCGCCAGGCGTGGCGGGTTCGTGCGAATTCCGAATTGCTTCAGCGTAAGCCGGACTTCTCACGCTTTTCCGCGACGGGGTCTTTTGGCACGTTGAAAACCCTGCCCTATGGTGCGATGCCATGCGCGAACTTTTGGACCAGAAACTTACCCGTTTCGAGGAGCTCGAACGGCAACTCGTCGACCCCGCCGTGCTCAGTAACTCGGCCCTGGTGGCTGCCGTCGCGCGCGAGCACGGTTCGCTGGCCAAGCTGGCCACCAAGTACCGCCGCTTCAAGGAGCTCAACGCCCAGATTTCCGACGCCCTGGCGATGGTCGCCGGGCATGACGCCGAAATGCGCGAGCTGGCCGAAACCGAGTTGCCCGAGCTGAAGGCCGAGCGAGAGAAATACTGGAACGAGCTCTTGGACATGACCGTCGGCGGGGAAGACGCCAACCGTGGCCGTTGCGTCATGGAAATCCGCGCGGGCACCGGCGGCGACGAGGCGGCCCTCTTTGCTCGAGACTTGTACGACATGTACAAGCATTACTCCGAGTCGAAGGCATGGAAGATGGAAGTGCTCGACCTGCACCCCACGGAGCTGGGCGGCTTCAAGGAGGTCATCCTGGGCGTCGAGGGAGAAGGGGTCTACCGCGAGCTGCAGTACGAAAGCGGCGTCCACCGCGTGCAGCGCGTCCCCGAGACCGAGGCCAAGGGCCGCGTCCATACGTCGACCGCCACCGTGGCCGTCATGCCCGAGCCCGAGGACGTCGAAGTCGACGTCAAGCCCGACGATTATCGACTCGACCTGTTCTGCGCCAGCGGCCCCGGGGGACAGCACGTGAACAAGACCGCCTCGGCCGTGAGGCTCACGCACCACGAAACGGGGATCGTCGTGCAGTGCCAGGATGAAAAGAGTCAGCACAAGAACAAGGCCAAGGCGCTGCGCGTGCTCAAGACGCGCATTTACGAACAGAAACGGGCCGAGGAGCACGCCAAACGGGCCCACGACCGCAAGACACAGGTCGGCACGGGCGAGCGCAGCGAGAAAATCCGCACCTACAATTATCCCGATAATCGTGTGAGCCACCACAGCATCAATCTCTCGATCAAGCGCCTCGACCAGATCATGGCCGGGCACCTGGAGCTGCTGCTCGAACCCTTGATCGAGGAAGACCGCCAGCGGCAACGCTCGTCGATGGGGACCGTGGAATAAAGGATGAAGGATGAAAGTAGCGGAACTCGTAAGAGTTCCGATGTCGTGTGCCCAGCATCGGAATTCTCACGAATTCCGCTACGAACGCCTAATGCCTAATGCCTAGCGCCTATCGCTTAACGCCTATCGCCTTGTCCCCCATGCCCCATGCCCCGTTACCGCCTTCTCGCCATCGATATCGACGGCACGCTGGTCAATAGCCGCGACGAGCTGACCGACGCCACGCGCACGGCGCTCCGGCGGGCAAGCGCCGCGGGCGTGCGGATCGTGCTGGCCACCGGGCGCCGTTACAGCCGCGCGCTGCCGCTGGCACAGCCGCTTGCGATTGACGCGCCCGTGGTCACCGCCAGTGGGGCGCTGATCAAACATCCGGCCGACCACCGCACGCTCTACCAGGCGACCTTCGAGGGCGACTTGCTTCGCGATGCGATGTGCGTGGTGGGGGAAGCGGGCTACGAAGCCGTGCTGTACTCCGACTCGTACGGTGAAGGGTTCGATTTCTACTGCGCGCGGACCGAAGTTGAGCAACCTGAATTGGCCGATTACCTGGCTCAGAACGCCGGCTGCCAGCGGCTTTGTCCCGGTTTGATGGCCGATCCGCCGGCGGGCGTGTTCGCGGGCTTTTCCACGGGGACGCGGGCCGAAATGCTTGTGCTGGGCGACCAACTGCAACGTCGCTTACCTGGGAGGCTTTATACCCACGTGCTGCGAAGCCCGCGCTATATCGGCTACATGTGCGAGATCGCGCCGGCCGGCGTCACCAAGTGGTCGGGCGTGATGCGCGTGGCCGCCTCGTGGGGAATCGCGGCGGAAGAAGTGTGTGCCGTGGGAGATGACGTGAACGACATTCCGATGATCGAGGCGGCCGGGATGGGGATCGCGATGGGCAACGCCCACGCCGAGGTCAAAGCCGCCGCCGATCGGATCGCCCCCAGCCACGACGAGGACGGGATGGTGCAGGTGGTCGATTGGATCTTGAAGTAAGATCTTGAGGTAAGACAACCGTGTGCAGGCCATTGCGATTCTAAAAAGGGGATGTGGGGATAAGGAGGAGATGGGGGGATGCGGGAAAAGGTTACAGGGAACAGGGAACAGCCGGAAACGTTCGGTGCATGTTCCCTGTAATAGTCTCCGCCAACTTCATCCCCATATCTCCGCCTGATCCCCACATCCCCCTAAAAAAAGTCTCCCATCCGCGTTGTCAGTTTCGTACCACTTTGGTTGGACACGAAGGACGTGCGAATTGTGGTGCGCTCTTGTTCGGCTGCGCATGAAAAAGTCGGGCGAGTTGGTCGCCCGGCTCGTTCGTTCTTGCTTGGCAGGTTGCCGTCCACTTTTCGCAAGCCTGCTTGCCGCACGCTAGTCCAAGAAGCCCGAGAGCTCCTGGCTGCGGCTGGGTTGCTGCAGCTTGCGAACGGCCTTGGCCTCGATCTGGCGGATGCGCTCGCGAGTGACCTTGAAGATGTGGCCGACTTCCTCGAGCGTGTAGCTGTAGCCGTCACCCAGGCCGTAGCGGAGCTTGATGATCTCGCGCTCGCGATAGCTGAGCGTCTTGAGCACCTTGTTGATCCGCCCGCGCAACATTTCCTGGGCGGCGCCGATGGCGGGGCTTTCGGCCCCGCTGTCGGGCAGCAAGTCGCCGAAGTGGCTGTCTTCACTGTTGCCCACCGGCCGGTCGAGACTGATCGGGTAGCGACTCATGGCCATCACCCTGCGCGCCTCGTCCACCGCGGTGCCGGCGGCCCTGGCCGTCTCTTCAATCGTCGGCTCGCGCCCCAGCTCTTGCAGCAACTGCCGTGAGACGTTTCGGACCTTCGACATCGTTTCGACCATATGCACCGGAATCCGGATCGTTCGGCTCTGGTCGGCCACGGCGCGGGTGATGGCCTGGCGAATCCACCAGGTGGCGTACGTGCAGAACTTGAAGCCGCGGCGGTACTCGAACTTGTCGACCGCCCTCATCAAGCCCGCGTTCCCTTCCTGGATCAGGTCCAGGAAGCTCAAGCCGCGGTTACGGTACTTCTTGGCGATCGACACGACCAATCGCAGGTTGCCTTCCGACAGCCCGCGCTTGGCCTTCTGGTACTGCGTGTAGACGACCTTCAGGTACTGCACGCGGTGCCGCAGGCTTGAGGGGGTTTCCTGGGTCACGCAAAGGATATTGCGGAACTCAGTCACAAGCTTGGCACGATCTTCCCCCGTACCTTTCGCGCCCCCCGCCGACCCCTTGGAGGCGGCCGTTCCCTTGGAAACCTTATGGGCGTCGATCTGCCGCTTCAGCTCGTCAACCCGACGGCTGAAATCCTCAAGCGCCCGGATGCTCGACTCGATCCGTTGCGTGCGCAGCCCCAGTTCCTCGACCAGCCGCACTGCCCGTAGGCGCCGCCGGCCGAGCCGGCGCCAAGCCGCCGTGCGTTCGGCGGGCCTGGCCGATTTCGCCGAGGCGACGCGGTAGTCCTTGCGGTTCTGCTTGAGCAGGTAATCGAGCGTCGCCAGATTGTAGGGGAACCGACCCATGATCTGTTCTTTTTCCAGGCGATCGGTCACCGATACCTGTACGGTGCGGTCGAACGGCAGCTCGCCCGAGTGGACCCGTTTGAGCACTTTCACCGCCTGCTGAATCACGTAGTCGCATTCGAGCAGCTTGCGGCGGAAGCGGGCGCGCGTGATTTCGATCTCTTTGGCCAGCGAGATTTCCTGCTTACGAGTCAACAGCGGGATTTCGCCCATCTGCGTGAGGTACATCCGCACCGGGTCGTCGGACCACGATTCGTTGTCGTCCGACGACATCAGCAGTTCGTCGGCCTTCAAATCGGCTTCGGGGTCCAATTCGACCTGCGCCACGTCGTCGACGACATCGTCGTCGACTTCGTCGACCTCGTCCTTGTCGGCCAGATCGACGGCGTCCTCGGGGCTTGGGGTCCCTTCGTCTTCCAATTCATCCAACAATGCGTCGTACAAAGCAACACTCCTACAAGGTGTACCTAATTGGGCGGGCCGGGCCGGGAATGGAACTGACGTCGGCGACGATTACCGATGCGTGTCGCAGAGGCATAGTAGGAGCGGGCCTCCTGCTGAAGACCAACACATCGAGTGCGCGACGCCAAGCTCAAGTCCGACAATTATCCACGCTCGGCACTCAAAAATCCAACAAATTCTAACACGATTTTTACGGAATTCCGCCCACTCGCCGCGTTTGGCAAGAAATACCACTCGCGGAAACTTCTCGTGGCCAATCCAAAATACCCAGCCTGTCCATTTTACTGTTTTCAGCACTAAGCCGCGTGGAATTCCGTCGTTTCAAGAGCGCGAAGAACATCGTGCGTTCGCAGGAGGGTTCATCCTGATTGGACACTCTGGCAAAACCGCCGACGTCCAAGAAGGTCGGCGACTCGGCCCAGCGTATAACCCGCTATCCGAAAACCCGCGCATCGACGCCTTTCGCTCCGCCAAAGTACGCCCTTTCGCGGAGCGAAAGGCGACACACCGCCGCGCCGGAATTCCGCCCCTCGTTTCGAGGTACACGATTGCCTGCCGCAAACCCGCAGCAGGCCGTGTGGTGGGCGTCGTTGCGACGCGCGGCAAGCTCGCTGCGCAGCGCGCGTTGAGACTCGCGTCATGGGTCTGGTGTCCCTATTCATCTCTCCTAACAATCTTACGCTCCACCCTGCCGATGGGTCTAGGGTCCAAGACGGAAAAAAAGTCACGGTCCGCAAAGGGCATCGATTCCGCGTGGTTCTGTCGGCGGCGGGTGCGACGTCGACGGGGATGTTGGCCCGCGAAGGGACCGTAATCGGTGTATGCCCTGCTACTTCAGGGGGGCATCTTGTCCCTTTATACTTCACGCGGCCGAAAATGAGACATTGACCATGCGAAACCGCGCGATCATTCGCCCCCCTCGTCAGACTTAGGTGATGGCTCCGCTTGGATTCGTTCAAGCGCCCTGGCCGCGTGTCGTCGCAGGTCTATATCTTGAGGCACGTCGTTGCGATCAACCCACAACTGGAGTGCGGGAATCGCCTGCTTCGCACCCGGGCCGATTTGGCCCAGCGCGTTCATCGCTTCTTTGATGATCCCGATCTGTCCCTGGCCCTTAACGATTTCGATCAGCGTGGGGACCGCCGCGGCGGCTTTGGGTCCAGCACGTCCGAGAGCCTGGACAGCATCGCACGAACGACCGTCGTCTTGTGTATTCATTGCCACGATGGCATCCACCAGCACCGGCGTCGTCGTCTCGACGTTCTTTCTTTCATTGAGCAGCGCGACGAGGACATCATCCGAAACGTCCGGGTCTTCATCCCGAATGAGCCGCCGCAAGGCGTCAATCACCGTTTCGGTTTTGTATCCGTGGGCAACCAGCGCCTGGCCCGCACTCGATCGGACCCGCGGCTCAATATCTTTGGTCGCGGCAACGAGCAGCGGCAGCAAGCGCGGGTTTTCGCCGAGCCGCTCAGCCAGACCTTGCACCAGACTGGCCCGAACAACCGAGTCGTTGTCACGGATCAACCGTCGAAAAGTCGACGTCAGTTCCACGTTGGCTGCGCCTACTTTGGCCAAGGCCAAAGCGGCGAGGGTGCGCCACGTGGATTTGTGGTCCGCGCAAATCGTCAACAGCGCCGGTAGCGCCGCCTGGGCCGGCGGCCCAATTTCGGCGATCGCCGACATTGCATTCATGGAGAGTTCGTCGGTATTCGAACCGAAGGCGCCGACCAGGACCTCGACCGCCGGCGCGCCGATCTTCGCCAACGCCGAGCAGGCAGTCGAATTGACGGCGGCATCCCCGGCGGCGAATGTCTTGGAGATCGCCCGGACGGCCTCTTCCGCATAACCATTAGCGCCAAGCACCCCGATGGCTTTGATCGCCTCCATGCGGCTCTCCGGCTCAAGGTCGGTCACCAATTGCTCCTCCCATTCGTCGAACGACATGCCGCCGTAGCGGAGCAATGTGCGGTCGCCCGCCAGGCGCGCAGGCGCCGACTGTGGCGCGTTGCCGATGGTGGCGGCTTGTTTCGGATCATCGGGCGGACTTGCCGCTTTCGCCGCCTCGGCTTCCTCGGGCGGGACAACGTCGCGGTCCATTTCCTTGAGCAGTTCCACGGGCAGTCCGTGAAGGTAAGCGGCGCCGGTGGTGAATTGGCGGAAGGGATATTTTTCCGTCGTAAACGGTCCTTGGCCGTCGGACGTAAAGGTGTCGGTCCGCTTCGGTCTCGCATCGGAGACCTTGGTGCCGGCCGGCACTTCGAAGTCGCTGAACTCTTCGGCGGGGATCGGTTCGTTGAGCCGCTTGACCTCGAGCATAAAGTAGTTCCTCTCACTGCCGAAGCGGATGCTGAACTCCTTCGGCAGGAAGATATCGGGCTGGTGCTTCTGCTTCTTGAAATCCGCGGCGTCAAACGTGGCTTGCACTGTCCCGAACCGGTCGACGTATTCCATTCGTGGCAGCGCGCCTGCCAGCTCATCGGCCACGTAGAGCCGCAGCAAACCGCCTTGTTCGAGCATCTGGTTCCACTCCTGAAACGCCGAAAGCTCGTCGGCCGCCACGGTCCATTCGAGGCGTTGGACGGCGACGCCGTTGATTTCTTCGCCGTCGCCCAGGCGCGCATCGCGGCGGTGCTCGGCGATGAATTGACGGGTACCGTCGTACCAGATCGTGCCGGCCTTTAGAGGCGGTAACGGTTGCGCTTGCGACACCCACGATGGCAACGGTAGCGATCGCGACCACCACGGTTTCGCGTGCGAGATCATCATGTTCGTAGCGCTTCCCGGTGGGACGAACGGCGATTTACCGAGATCGACCGTCCGCCCGGCATGGCTGATCGTCAACGCATTGCCGCCGATGACTCCAAGCGACCAACTGGGATCGCTTCGGCGAAATCGCCAACTAGCCGCGTTTGGCGGATTCGAATTGCCGGAGTCCATGAACTGGAACAGGAATTCACCGCCGGTGATCGCCTTGCTCCGTTTGAGCGCGAGGTCAACCAGCCGGCGAACGTCGCTCGTATCTTCCGCATCGCTGGTGGGTCCGCCGGCGCCCTCGCGATCGGCGGCCTCGGCCCGGTCCGATTCAGGCGGAAACCCCGGCGCACTGCTTGCCGTTGCACGGCCGGCGTTTGTCGCTTCGCCGGCACGTTTCCCGCCGGGCGGATCGCCGTAAGTCGAGGCCGTGACGACCAACACGATCGCCGCGAGCGCGGCGGCCAGACTCCAAACGCGTGGACAGCGTGAATCCAACGGCTTTTGACGTGCGACGAGCATGACGACCCTCCGGTAAAGTTCAGACCGCTTGCCACCAATCCCCAGCCCGGCGACCGGCCGCACTCGGCGGCCGGCGGCCAGGCACGTGAGAAACTCCGCATAATCTTCGACGGCGGGTGCGTGGCCGGCCGACGCGGCGTCGGCCAGGTAGTCCTGCTCGAGCCGCAAACGGGCCCGCAGCCACCAAACCAACGGTTGATAAAAGAAGACCACCCTCGCGATACCCGCCAGCGTCCAACTCCATGCGTCGCGCCTGGCCACGTGCGACCATTCGTGCGCCAACGACCAGCACAGCGCCTGTTCCTGACCGCGCCGGCAGAGCCTGCTCGGAAGGACGACGATGGGCCGCCGCCACGTAAACGTAAAAGGTTGCGCCACGCGCGAGCTGACGACCAATCGTGTACGCCGACCCGCGTCGCCCGCGACCTGTTGCCAAATGGCGCGGCAGCGCTCGTCGGCGGCCCGGCCGGCGCGCAAAAGGCGGGCCAGCGCCACGATGCCCGCCAGCCACCAGGCCGCCATCGTGGCGACGCCGGCCAGGTAGGCGGTCGCAAGCCAGATGGGCAATTGCGGATTGCCGATTGCGGATTGTGGATTGGGGGCGAGGGCCGATCTCGCAATCACCGCAGGCGGGTGGTTCGTTCGTTCTGCGTTGTCTTCCCGCTCCGCTATTCCACCTTTCCCCTCGTCCTCTCCTCGAACTGGCTCCGCGCTCCCCAATCCGCGTTCCGCGCTTTTCTCCTGCCCGGTCTCCACTGTCTTCTGCCCACCGCCTTCTGCTTGCCGACGACTTCCCCCTGCCGGCTCGCTTGCGCTTCGGGTTAGTCTGGTGTGCTCCGCGCTCCGCGGCGGCCTCCAATCCGCAATCCAAAATCCAAAATCCGCAATTCCTCCTCGCGGCCAGCCCGGCAACAGCCCAAGCCAGGGAACGACCAGGCAACCGCCCAGCGTCCAGGCGATCAGTCGAGTTCGCCGGACGGGCTGGCGACAAACGACGACGGCCAGGCTGCCGACCGCCAGGACGAACAGGCTCTCGACCGCCGACCGCGCGAGCCAGTCGTTTACCGTGAGGTGCCAGGGCATGTCAGGTCCTCCGAGCCTGGTCGTCTTGCTTGCGGCGCCGCGCGTCGGCGATGAGCCGCTCGACGTTCTTCAGTTCCGCGGGACCGGCGTCGGACGATTTCAGCAAGCTGACGACGAACTGGTCGATGGCCCCGTCGAACACCAGGTGTAAAAGCCGCGAAGTCTCTCGGTCGCGGCTGTGGCGGGGCGTGTAGACGAACGTCCGACCCCGCGCGCGGTGGCTGACCAGCCCCTTGTCGTCCATGATCCGCAGCAGCGTCTGGACCGTGTTGAAGGCCAGCTCTCCCCCGGGACACATCCGCTGGTGGACCTGGCGGACCGTCGAAGGTCCCAAGTCCCAGAGGATCTTGAGGATCTCCAACTCCCTGCCGCTGGGCGCCGCTTCGCTCACGACGTTGACCTCCGTGGGGGGTTTGTCTACCTAACTTCTTCGGTGATTATGCGGAGAATACGCGACGTGTCAAGAGCGATTACCGAAGAAATTAGGTCATGGAGCCACAACGATTTCGAGAAAGGGGATAGGGGGATGAGGAGGAGATAGGGGGATGACGACGGCAGGATCGAGAAGGGACCCCGCGCGTTATGGCTTCGACGTGGCCGCGGAGCGGCCGAGGAAGACGTTCGGGGCACCCGCGCAGCGGGTCGGCGGAGCGTGGGAACGAGGATTCTTGCGTTTCGCCTTCATCCTTTCGCCTTCATCCTTCCGCCTTCATCCTTCCGCCTTCATCCTTCCGCCTTCATCCTTCCGCCTTCATCGTTCCGCCTTCATCCTTCAACCGGTAGAACTTCACGGCGTTGTCGTGAAACAGCTTGCGCCGCTCTTCGAGCGGGCGGTCGGCGACGATCGCGCGCAAGGTCTCGACCCACTGGCGGAAGCTGGCCGCCAGCGTGCATACGGGCCAATCGCCGCCGAAGACGACGCGATCGGGTCCGAACACGTCGAGCGTGTGGTTGATGATCGGCGCCAGGTTTTCGATCGTCCACTTGCCGCCCGCGCCCGAGGCGATGATGCCTGAGATCTTGCCGATCACGTTTTTCCGTTCGGCCAAGGCGGCGATGTCGCGGCGCCAAATGGTCAAGTCGTCGGCGAGCACGCTGGCATTGCCGCAGTGGTCGAGCACAAAGCGCGTATCGGGACATTGATCGGCCAGTTTCACCGCGTCGGCCAGCTCGCCGGACCGCATGCAGAGGTCGAAACTCCAACCTTGCGCGCCCAGGCGGCGGATGCCGGCGACGAACGGCTTCTCCAGGCAGTAGCCCGGCGGAGTGCCGGGCACGTGCAATACCTGGCGGACGCCGCGAACGTAGGCGTTGCTCTTGTGCCGGTCAAGATACTTGGCGAAGGCGCCGGAGGCCGGCCGGCCGGAGACGACGGCCGCCGCCATCGGGTTGTCGTCGGCCCGGCACAGTTCGGTTACGTAGTCGATCTCGGCGTCTTGCTGGGCCGGATCGACGTCGACTTCCATGTAGACCGTTTTGACCACGTCGAGCCCGGCCGTGGCTTCACGGTAATCGCTCATCACGAAGCTCCTGGCAAGGGGCTCGCCCGGCGTGATCCAGGGGAGTCGGAAACGATCGAGATCCCAAAGGTGCTGGTGCGTATCGACGATGGGCAGCGAGTCGAGCATGTCGGCGGCAGTCGAAAAAAGGGGCGACAGAAAAGGCGACGCAGAGCCGACCGCCGCCAGGGCGGCCGACGTTTGCAAGAACGTCCGGCGTTGTTGTTGGAAGGGCACGGGTGTGGTTCCTGGCGTGGTTGTGCGTGCGGGGCTTGGTGGAAGAACATGATAGTCGAGCGTCGCCCATGGGGAAACTGCGGCCTTGTCGGCAACCCAATTGATCCTTTCTTTTTCCCATCCCCTATCTCCTCCGTATCTCCCTATCCCCCTCTAAGAAACGTTCCCATCCGGGGTTGTTCTTTCCGTTTCAAAGATCCGCCGAAGGTGGGTTGAAAGGATCATCGGGACCGCTTTGCGTTATCGACTGCCGCGATACGC
>Ga0307373_10013915_pt1 | contig 11165 bp, 9 predicted proteins | sample OX2MG_FD_202534 | JGI IMG/M metagenome (GOLD analysis project Ga0307373, IMG submission 202534) | Soil microbial communities from Risofladan, Vaasa, Finland - OX-2 | ecosystem: Environmental > Terrestrial > Soil > Coastal area > Acid sulfate soil | place: Finland: Risofladan, Vaasa | collected... | reverse complement strand
CACCTCGTTTTCCGGGGTTTCCATGGCAGCCATGACACGTCCGATTTCCGTTTCAATCCTGCGGAAGGCCTCTTCGGCGTGTTCCAGGTCGCCATTGCGAGCCATCGTTTCCAGCCTCAACGCCGCCTGGACAGCCTCCTCAGCCCCGAAGTTGCTTACGGATCCCTTGAGCGTGTGGGCTATGCGCTCGATGGCCGCCGAGTCCTTGATCTCGACGGCAGCCCGCAGCTTGCCAAGGGCCGCTGGCGCTCCGTCCGCAAACAGTTTGAGCAGGTCATGGAAAAGTTGGGAATCCCCTTCGACCGTTGCCAGCCCGCGTTTCCAGTTGATCACAGGCCGTTCGGGCATCTTCACCCCGGACTCAGGGTGTGCCTCTCCGGCGGCGGGCAGCGTTTCTTCAATGGCGCTGATCAACTGGCGGGCCTGGACCGGCTTGGCGACGTAGCCGTCCATGCCGGCTTTCAGGAAGCGCGCCCGGTCACCTTTCATGGCGTGTGCGGTCATGGCGATGATCGGCAGGCGCGTTGATGTTCCTTGTTCCAGCGCCCGGATGGCGGCCGTTGCTTCGAGGCCATCCATCTCCGGCATCTGGATGTCCATCAGGACAACATCAAAGCCGTCCGGGCCGGATGACTGGATGGCCGCCACGGCTTCACGCCCATTCTGGACCGCCGTTACCTGGTAACCGGCCTTTCTTAAAAGATGTTTGGCGAACTGGCGACTGACCAGGTCATCTTCAGCCAGGAGGACCCGGAGGTTTCGTTGTTCTTCGCGCAGGGTGTGCCGGGTAATCAGTTCGGCGTCTTCGGCATGACTCCGGTGCGGCGACAGGGCCAGCAGGATGGCCTGGAACAGGTCCCGCTCTTTGACGGGCTTGTGGAGGTACGCCGCAATACCCAGCTTGCGGCACCGGGCGGCGTCGCCCCGGCGGCCGCCCGAAGTCAGCATCATGATCGTGGCCCGGGAAAGAGCGGGGTCCTCTTTAATGCGTTCGGCGAGAGTAAACCCGTCCATGTCCGGCATGCTGGCGTCAATCAGGACCAGCGGGAAGGGTTTCCCGGCGCTCTTGGCCTGTTCCATGGCCGCCAAACCTGTCCAGCCGCCGTCGGCCATCGCGGGCCTCATGCCCCAGTTGACCAGGATCTCTTCGAGCAGGCGACGGTTTGTCGCATTGTCATCGACCACCAGGGTCGCCAATCCACGAAGGTTGACGGTTTCGGACGAAGGCAGGGCATCGCTTTTCGATTTCGCGGGACGAAGACACACGACAAAGTGAAAGCTGCTGCCTTTTCCTTCCTCGCTTTCCACCCAAAGACGCCCTCCCATCAATTCGACGAGTTGAACGGAAATCGCCAGGCCCAGGCCGGTGCCTCCGTACCGCCGTGTCGCGGAGCTGTCGGCCTGGGTGAAAGGGGCAAAGATCATCTGCTGCTTCTCGGAAGGAATGCCGACGCCCGTATCCGTCACGGTAAAATGGAGGAAGATCTCCTCTTCGGTCTGCGACTCCATCCGGGCGTGCAGAACGACTTCCCCATGATCGGTAAACTTGATGGCGTTGCTGACCAGGTTGATGACGATCTGCCGCAGGCGTGTCGGGTCGCCCTCCACCCGGTAGGGCACGTCATGAGCGACGTGCAGGGCCAGCTCCAGGCCCTTTTGGTGGGCCCGGAGGGAAAGGGCCTTCAGCGTATCTCCGAGGGAGTCGCGCAACTCAAAGTCGATCGGGTTGATATCCAGCCGGCCGGCTTCGATCTTCGAAAAGTCCAGGATATCGTTGATGACCGTCAGGAGAGTTTCTCCCGAGGTTTTCACCAGGGTCAGGTATTCGCGCTGTTCTTCAGAAAGCTTGGTGTTCAGGGCCAGTTCGGTCATGCCCAGGACGCCGTTCAAGGGCGTCCTGATTTCGTGGCTCATGTTGGCCAGGAACTCACTTTTGGCCCGGTTGGCAGCCTCCGCCGCCTCATGGGCATTCTGGCGTTCGAGTTCGGTGCGCTTCTGGGCCGTAATATCGCGAACCAGGCCGGCGTGACAGAGCACATCGCCGGTATCACTCAGGATACTGAATGCCGATAATTCAACGTTCAGAGATTTCCCGGAACGGGTTTGAAATACGGCTTCGGCGCGAAACGAACTCGCTTGACGACCCTGCTCATGCAATTCCGAAAGGGTCTTTTCGCCCGTCATGGCTGCCGGGCCGGCCTGGCGAAGTTCGTCGTCGGAAAACCCGAGAAGGTCCCGGTGGGCTGCATTCTGTTCCAGGAAGTGATATTCGCGATCGAAGATGGCGCCCGCTTCGTTGGAACGGGCAAAGACTTCCCGGTAGAGCTTCAATCCTTCCTCTGTCTGCTTGCGCTCTGTGATATCGGTGCTGATGCCATCCAGCCGGATGACGGCGCCTTCTGCATCTCGGATAGCGCGCGAGCGGTCATGAAGCCAATGAATCGCGCCATCCGGCCGCAGAATTCTGAACTCCTGATCGACCGATCCTTTCTCAAACAGGCGGGCAAACGAGTCGGTGATCTGCTTACGGTCGTCGGGGTGAGTGATTTTCAGCCATAAGCCGGGGTCCTGATAGAATTCGCTGACCTTGCGGCCATAGACTGTTTCCGTTGCCGGGTTCAGGTAGAGGACGCGGTGGTCTTCGGGTGCAACCGACCACACAACATCTTGCAAGGAACCGAGAATACTGTTTAAGCGCTCTTCACTCATCCGGAGCGCCTCTTCGGCGCGCTTGCGATGAGTGACATCCACGGCGATGACCGCAAGGTCGGTCGCTTCACCTTCCAGCGCCGGGATGGGAAAATACGAAGAAATCATATGGCGCAAGACGCCCGGCTGGGTGGGGGTTTCTCCCTTATGTGAAAAGTTGACGAGCGGTTTCCCATCCCTCAAGACTTGTTGCATGGCCGGTTCGATAACGGGCGCGAATTTCGGAACTGCTTCGCGAAGCGATTTCCCGATGATTTCCTGTGGACTTAACCCGATGAGATGGGCCAGCGTCTCGTTGATCTGGAGGAAGCGAAGCTGGCTATCCAGAATCGCAAGTCCGGCGGGAGCGGCGGCAAAAAAAGAAGCTAACCGCTTTTCCCGAAGGGCAAGCTTTTCCTCCAGGGCCTTTCGCTCCGTAATGTCGCGGGCGATGCCTTGCAGCCCGGCGGCCTTTCCATCCTCGTAAATCAGGCGGCTGCTGATTTCCAGTGGAACCCTGCGCCCGCTCTTGGCAACAATTTCCAGGTAGTGGGTGGTGGATGCGCCTTCCTGGGGCATTTGACTGAAGAATTGCAGGGCCCGTTCCCGGTATTCCTCCGCCACGTAGTCGGAAACATCAGCGCCCAAGGCCTCTTCCCGGCTGGCGCCCGTAAGCTTTTCGGTCGCCCTGTTGATGGACGTCAGTTTTCCCTTGAGGTCCGTGGAAAAAATCGCGTCGTTGGCGTTCTCGAACAACTCCTCGTATTTGTTTTTCAGCGCCACTTCGCGGCGCGCCCACTCTTGCAGCAGGGTCGTTTGGCCGCGGACACGCCGCCGGAGGACTTCAGCCCAGAGGAACGAAAGGAACAGCAGAATCGCTGCGCCGCCGAGGAACTCGTTCCAGTCGTGCGTTTCCCGCAGGTCGGCTGTTTCAGGGAACGGGAGGCTATTTGCAAGGACCAGCCTGAAGGAACAGCCGTAAGATCCGCTCACGCCTCTTGAAGGTTCCAGGACCTCTTTCTGGAAGGGGGGCCCCACGCCGCCCGTCAGGGGACGGTCCGGAAGGCTGCCCCGGCATAGCGGCGCAGCAGACGCCAGCAGGGCCATCGATACCGCAATTTCCAACAGCCGGCGATGAGCGAGCAAGCGAAGCGCCGGCAGGTTTTTCCGGACAAGCAGCTTGCGAAGGCGCCCAGTGAGCTTCTCACTCGATCTGGGACTTAAGGGCCTTTTCATAGCACTCGGGACAAATCCCATGGCTGAATTCCGCCTCTGTCTGTTCGCTGATATAGGACTCAACCTGCTGCCAGTAGTCCGTGTCCCTGCGGATTTTCTTGCAGTACATGCAGATGGGTAACAATCCCCGCAGTTGTTTGACTTGCGCCAGGGACGTCTCCAGATCGTGGACCCGCTCGGCAAGGCTGTTCTGCAGCTCCAGAACACGGATTCCGACTTGAACTCGAGCCCGTAATTCGGCGTGATGGAAGGGTTTTGTGACATAGTCGTTGGCCCCGGCCTCGAGCCCGGCAACGACATCGGCGTAATCGTTTCGGGCGGTCAGCAGGATGAGATAAGGGCCCGGGGACAGGGGCACAGCCCGGATGCGCCGGCAAATGGTGGGGCCGTCCATCCCCGGCATCATCCAGTCGAGAAGGGCGATCTGGGGCGCTTCCGGGGTGGTCAGGGCCTGCCAGGCTTTCGTCCCGTCGCTGGCGAGGATGACCTCATGCCCCCACTTCTCAAGGGCTTTTTGCAGTATCCGCAGGGACACCGCATCGTCATCGGCGATAAGAATGCTCGGCGCCTCCCGCTTCACCTCCGGCTTGTTGTCCGTTTTGGCCATGACGCGCCTGTCCGGAGCGGGCAGGCCCTCAATTTTGCTGAATTTTCTGTAGCGCCTGGGACAGCTCTTCCAGTGTGTAGGGTTTTTCCAAAAACTCCGGACTGCCTGCGTCGATGGCTTCGCGCTTGACGCGCCCGGAACTATATCCAGAGGAAAGAATAACTTTTACGTGAGGATTAATGTCCCGCAGCCGGGCATAAGTGTCCAATCCACCCATCCCCGGCATAATCAGATCGAGCAGGACACAGTTGATTTCTTCAAATTGTCCGGAATAGATCTTGCAGGCAATGCTTCCGCTTTCTGCGGCCACAACGTCGTAACCCAACCGGGTCAATCCCTTCTCGAGAAATTCGAGGACCCGCGGCTCGTCATCCACAACGAGGACCTTGCCCCGGCCGGATACCAGCTCACTGGGTCTGGGGCGGACGGCGCGCGGCAGCACGCTGAAATCAGCGGGCAGGTAAATCGCAAACTCGCTTCCCGCGCCGGGCGTGCTGCTGACAGCAATGAACCCTTGGGCCTCCCTGATGACTCGATCGACCATTGCCAGGCCTAAGCCGGTGCCCTGGCCGCGGCCCTTGGTGGTGAAAAGAGGAACGAAGATCTGTTCCATAACTTCCGGCGTCATTCCCATTCCTCCGTCACGAACGGCGATGCGGACATACTTGCCGGGGGGAACGGACGCGGGAAGGCGCGGGTCCGTTGAGTTGAGCGTCTGGGAGGTTGCTTCAATCGCCAGGGTGCCGCCGCGCCGCATGGCGTCGCGGGCGTTAATGCAAAGATTCAGGATGGCCTGTTCAAGGCGGTTGCGAATTCCTTTGATATAAGGCAACCCCGGGTCGATTCGATGGTCGATCCGGACCTTGCGGTCAAACGTACGGGTAATGATGCTCAGGACCGTGCCGATGAGATCATCCACGTCGATGGGTTTCTCGCCATCCGGATCGTCCTTGGACACGTCGAGAAGCTGCCGGGCCAGGTCCGCGGCGCCTTTGGCGGACTCCTCGATGATCTTGAGCGGCTCCTGCAGTGGATCAGCAGGTGACAGGCGGATGCGCGTCAGGGAGGCGAAGCCGATGATGACTTCCAGCGCATTGTTGAAGTCATGCGCAACACCGCCCGCCAACATGCCCAGAGTCTGAAGGGCCTGTGCCTGATAGAGTGCGCTTTCAAAGCGGTTGCGCTCTTCGGCCTCTTTCCTTGAGCGGGCGTCCGCAACGAAAACCAAAAAGTGAGTGGTGTTCCCGCTGGCATCACGGATGGCATGGGAATCGATCTGGCACGCAATCGTCTCACCCGATTTTCGCGCCAGATGGTTCACCTCTGGCGGTCCCCGCCGCAGGCTGGGCAGCGTCTCTGTCCCCGCGTGACAAGGCTGTGCCCGCTCTGCCGCGCAGACAAAATCATCCAAGGCCTTGCCGGTCAGTTCTTCCTGCTTGTAGTGCAGAAGGTCTGCAAGCGTTTGATTGACATGCTGGATCCTGCCGTCCATGCCCACAAGCGCCGAGCCGATTTGCTCCTGCTCGAAAACGGCCATCGTAACTTGAGCATGCTGAGGACCCTCCAGGTGGAACGCCAGTCCAGCCTGCGCCCCCGGGGTGCCTGGTCCGGCCTGATCGCGCGCGACCGTCTGCGAGACGGGCGGGCGTTTTCCGTCCGCTCCAGAATGTCCTTTTTCCGGGGCCTTCCGGGAAGTATCCAGGGTCCCGCCGTGGTTGGGCCTTTTTGAACGTCGTGTGCTTTCCGTCATGACGCTTAATCCTGACTTTAGCCGTTCGATCAGCGGGCCTTTGCGCTTTCCAATCCCGGCTCCGCGTTTGATGGCAACCGGGTCTGCCGATTCCAATATCGCAAAGAACTTCCGATTATTTAACTTTCGGCATAGTTCCTGGAAACTTGAACGTCCGGCCATGACCGGCGGGAACCGCGCTGAAATAAAGCGCGAACCGGCGGTGCGCCATGCTGATTCGCTGGGGTTTCCGGCTAAACTGGTTGTGTTGCGCAGCCTTAGAATCAACAATGAGCGTTAATCTGGATTGGAGGAGGACTGGATGGTTGATACACCTTCGACGATGGTTCCGCTGGGCACCCAGGCTCCATCGTTCCGCCTTCCGGACACCGAAGGCCTTCTCGTTTCGATCGAGGATTTCAAGAGCTCTTCTGCCCTGCTGGTTGTTTTCATTTGCAACCACTGCCCTTTTGTAAAACATGTGCTCCCGCCTTTCGTCCAGCTTGCGCGGGAGTATCAGCGCCGCGGCGTTGGAATCGTTGGAATAAGCTCCAACGATGCGGACCGTTATCCTGATGATTCGCCGGAGCAAATGGCGGAGTTGAGCCGGACTCTGGGCTTCACGTTTCGCTATCTTTATGATGTGAGCCAGCAGGTCGCGAAGGCCTACGGCGCAGCCTGTACGCCCGACTTCTACCTATTTGACCGCGACGGCCGCCTTGTCTATCGAGGGCAGATGGATGACAGCCGCCCCGGCAACGGCCGGCCCCTGACCGGAGCCGATCTGCGCGCTGCGATCGGCGCCGTGCTTGAAGGGCGGCCGGTTTGCGAGGACCAGAAGCCCAGCGTCGGGTGCAACATCAAATGGAAACCCGGAAATGAGCCGGACTATTTCCGCCGCTAGCACATCGTGTCGTTGGTTTTTTGCACTATGGGAAGCCCAATGTCATTGTGGAAAAGCGGCCATATTCCTGACAAACCAGGCCCGGATTGATTTGACGGTACGATAAAGAATGATCTGTACGATTTACTGGACGCTCTGTCCACAAAGCAGGCTGAAACTGGCAATCAAGCAGGTTTTCCGGTGGAGGACGTCGCGCCGAACGTCACAAAAGCTGAATCTGAGGGAACGATCAATCTGCAAGCTATGGAAAATAATGGCGGGGACGACGGGACTCGAACCCGCGACCTCATGCGTGACAGGCATGCGTTCTAACCAGCTGAACTACGTCCCCGACTTTTTGTACGCACGGGAAATCCCTTGCGGTTGGCTTTATTGTAGCAAGTACAGTGACAAACAGGAAAGTTAATCCCGAGCCCTGACGCATGGTGGGCGGTATCCGGCTCGAACGGATGACCTTCTGCTTGTAAGGCAGACGCTCTGACCAACTGAGCTAACCGCCCTTTGTGGCCGCGCAGCGCTCGATTCGAACCAGGTCAAACTGCGCGCCTGCCTTGACACTCCCAACCTAAAAACTATACACTAACAAATTTGGGACGGTCAACTCCCACTGTGCTTCGCAATGCAACTATCACGTGAATACGTATCGTATATGAGCAGGGAGCTGATGAAGCGCCTTACGGACCAGGGGCTGGTCCAGTTCGAGCAGCCGGAATATGTGAACGAGGTCATCCTGCAGGTCGTGCTGGACGAGCTGAGCGTCGAGGACCGCATCAACGACGAGGCCCGCCGGATCCTGGAAGAGCATAGCGACCAGATGAGGCTTCTTGGCGCCACCTACGAAGATGCATTTAAGGCGATCAAGAAACAGATCATCCGGGAACGAAAGGTAGTTCTTTAGAGTGATTTTTCTCCTATGATCCCATGAAACTTTCCCACGAAAAAATCATCCAGCTTTCCCACCGTATCCTGTCCGCCATTGAGGCCCTTGACGAAGTTGAGATCTTCGAGGAACCCAATACCATCCGGCAGGAGGCTGTGCGGGTCCTGATGGACCTGCTGCACGAAGAAGAGAAGGTCGAGCAGGCCGCCCGCCAGCGCATTGCGACGCACCAGCGGACCATCCTGGAAGGCGGCGGTGAATGGGAGATCCTTTACCGGAAGTATTACGCTGACGAGCTTCGAAAGCTTGGTGTGACGCCCCTGGCACACCACAGTTAGCCCTTCTACGCTGCGCCTTCCGGCCTGATCCCCTGTGCGAGATTGCAGTCTTCAGTCACGGCGCTGCAGGACCGGCGGCTTGTCAGCTTCGGGATTTTGTTTGCCGCTTGGCTGCGTGGTTGGAGATGTTTTGCTGGCCGGCTGACGCTTCCGCAACGTGGGACCGTTTTCAGATTTGCCCATCTTTCGTCGCAGCGACATCACACCGGCGAGCCGCGTTTTCATGTCGTTGAATTCTGACGTGCTCACCAGATATTCGCTGCGCTTGGGCAGGTCGGTCTTGATTTCCTCTTCAGTTTTGATAATGCGATCCGCCGTGGGCGGATGGTCGGCGAAAATGGAAGGGACGGAGCCGGGGTTGCTCCGCTGTTCCTGGACGATTCTACCGAAAAAGGCGACATAGGCATTCGGGTCGTAGCCTGCTTTGTACATGTATTGAATACCCAGGTAATCGGCTTCGGCTTCATCGTCACGGTTGAATTTAAGGAACGCGAGGGGAATTCCCATATTGAGGCCCTCAGAAAGGCCGATGTACACGGGATAGGACAGCGGCGTGAACATCAGCGGCAGCATCGCGTATTGCAGGATCGTTGCTTTGGTCATCTGGCTTGCCCAATGCCGCGCCGCGACATGGGCAATCTCATGGGCCATGACGCCGGCGAGCTGGTCTTCCTCGTCGGCTGCTTGCAGAAGCCCGGAATTGACATAGAGAAATCCGCCCGGCAGCGCGAAGGCGTTGATGTCCGGTGAGTCGATAACCTTCACGGTCAGCGGGATTTTCAGGTCGGAATTCCGCGCCACGTTCTGCGCAACACGATTGACGTACTCGTTGATGACCGGGTCTTTGATGATGCGTGCTGAGCGGTCTATTGCCGTGGCATAGCGCTTGCCGATCGCGATTTCTTTCTCCTCCGAGATCATGCTGCGATGAGCAACTCTGCGGCTTCCGATGGCGTCGACGTCCTTTTTTTTGTTGGAAGCCCAGGCTGGGACGGATGCCGCAACCATCATGACAGTCAGAGCGAGAGGGACCCTCTTACGCATTCTCATGGCTGTCCTCCTTGGCTTGATTATACTCGGGATATTCCTTCCGGGCTTCAAATTCGCCAACTGCATGCGCAGGGCGGCTCCCGCATCAACCCCGAAGGAGAAAGCTGCCATCCGACGGGCTGGAAGCATGAATCGCACCGTCGCTGGAAGCAGCCAGAACTTGACGCCATAGCGCACTGCCTGACGATCTTGCCGGCTTCTGAGGACTGCCCTATTCCGTCGTGGTCCTTTTCTACCGTGCTTCCCCGGCGTTGACTCTGCAACCCCAGGCAGGGTAGATTGACGTTTCGGAATTCGGGGAGATTTCCCAAAACTCTTTTGGGCACGGTCCCCGGAAAGGCTCGGTTTTCCGTTATGGCGGTAGCTAAAGTACAGGCGGGCCAGGTGTGGTGCCGGGAGGGAACGGAGGAGAACTGGCTGGTGACCAAAATTTATTCGGAAGCGTTTACCTCCTATGCCATGCTCCGCAAGGTGGGCGGCGGCGATCATGATGTTCGGCGCTTGAAAATTCTGAAGTCTGCCGATGGCATCGTTCTTCCCGGCTTCAAGTTCACACAGGAATCGGAGCTCTTTTAAGGAACCGTCGTTTTGCGGCTTGCTAGCGCCGTATTGCGGTCCGGGCGCCGCAGAACAGGCCGGCATCTTCTCATCCATGCTATCAACGGTTATCAAGATCATCGGCGGATTTATTGTGTGGTTCATCTCAGGGTCGGGTTACCTGGGAATCGCCCTGCTCATGGCCATTGAGTCGGCGTGCATCCCGCTGCCCTCTGAAGTGATCATGCCGTTTTCGGGCTATCTGGTTTCGACGGGACGCTTCAGTCTCTGGGGTGTGACCCTGGCGGGAGCGCTGGGGTGCAATATCGGGTCCATCGTGGCCTATTACGTGGGCGCAGCCGGCGGCCGGCCGCTCGCCGAGCGTTACGGTCATTACGTGCTGATCACGCGCCACGACCTCGAATGGGCTGACCGATGGTTTGCCCGTTATGGCGACTGGGCGGTCTTCTTCGCCCGGCTGCTTCCGGTGGTCCGTACCTTTATCGCCCTGCCTGCGGGTATTTCGCGCATGAATTTTCTGCGCTTCAACATCTATACTTTTCTCGGTTCGCTGCCGTGGTGTTTCGCTCTTGCCTATGCGGGAATGAAGCTCGGGGAGCGATGGAAAGACCTGGAGCCGTATTTTCACCACTTTGACACACTCTTTTTAATCCTGCTGGCGATGGGAGCTTTCTGGTTCATCCGCAACCGATGGAAGAACCGCTTGCCCGCCCAATGATTGCTCAGCAAGGACCCGACCGCCGCCCATGGCGCGCCTGGCAGGCAGGCCCTGATAGCGTTTGGGCAGGCGGGCTATCCACTCTCGCAATCAAATCTGGCCGCTAGTGTGGCGTCACAGAAATTCCTAGAATAACCTGGACCGTCAGGATGGGGCTTCGCCCTGCCGATCGAGCACGGGTTGGATTTTTTCAGGCCATTAGGCCCTGAGGGGACAGCCCTCAGCGGCTAAAGCCGTTTTCGGAGGGCCCCCGTGAGCGGCACGCCTGAAGGCGTGCCCTGACGAATGATGGAATGAACTTGGGTGACACGATGCTAGATCGACTTCACGGGCATGGTCACAATGTCTTCGACGGCGGCGACCTCGCGCATCACGAAGGGCTCGCCGTAGCGGACGCCGGTCATCAATCCAAAGTGCCGGGCGAGAGATCCCACGCGCTCGCGGAGGTCCTTGCGGG
>Ga0307373_10013914_pt1 | contig 11166 bp, 10 predicted proteins | sample OX2MG_FD_202534 | JGI IMG/M metagenome (GOLD analysis project Ga0307373, IMG submission 202534) | Soil microbial communities from Risofladan, Vaasa, Finland - OX-2 | ecosystem: Environmental > Terrestrial > Soil > Coastal area > Acid sulfate soil | place: Finland: Risofladan, Vaasa | collected... | reverse complement strand
CGCGCCGCGATCTCGGCGGCGATCGTGTGGGCTGGGAGCAGGCTGGGATCGTTCGTTGATGAGGGCATGGCGGTCCGGTCGGGCGGCGAGGGGGTACGCTCAGGATACGCTGGCCCTCGGCGCACTCCAAAGCCAATCGGCCGGCCTGGTTCGGCTAATTCGCCCGGTCTCTCGCCTCGGCGATTTGCTCCGGGACGCTCTCGCGACGCTCGCGGGTGGCGACATGGTGCGGATGCCGGCTCGCCGGGTGTTCGACCCGCGCCGAGCGGGTTTCCGCATGACGCAGATGTTCGGCCTTGGCGGCGCGATGCTCGGCAACCCCGTGATGCTCGGCAACCCCGTGATGCTCGGCCTTCGCATCCGCAACGTGGCTCGGCGCGCGGCGGCGGGCGTGTTCGGACGGCGCCTCGTGGCGGGCTGCCAGCCTCTCTTTCTTGGCCTCGAGTTCCTCGCGGCGCCGCAGCTGTTCGGCCGCGGCGAGCCGCGTCGGCTCCGCCTTTTGTTCGTGGCGGGCCGCCAGCCTCTCTTTCTTGGCCTCGAGTTCCTCGCGCCGCCGCTGCTGTTCGGCCATGGCAAGCCGCTCGGCGTGCCGGTCATGGGCCTTGCTGTCCTCGCGGCGTGCCGCCAAATCGACGCGGTGCCGCTCCGCCTGGGGCAGGTGCTCGGCGACCGCCCGTTCGTGCCGCGTCGCCTCGGCGGTCCGCGGGTGCGGGTGACGGCGCTCGCGCTCGCGCTCGGCGAGCGTCTCACGGCGGGAGGTCGCGCGGAAGCCGAGACGATCGTGACGCGGACGGCGGTCTCGCGCCGGCTCGGTGTCGTCGATGGTCTCGTCGGAGGCGAGGCGAACCGCCGGAGTGTGGTGCGCCTGCCCGGCCGGATGATAAATCGCCGCGACCACCATGTCGTTCCCGTCGGGCTCGGGCCGGTGGGGATAAACAAAACCGAAAGTCGGGTTGATGCGGCCCCAGCTTACCGAACGGTAATCGGCAACCCTGACCGCCGACCAGTTGTTGGCAGCGGACACGTCGTAGACCGCCATGTCCTTGACCACCCGGCCCGGCACCCAGTTGGCCTGATTCACCAGGATCTCGCGCCGGTTGACGAGGTGCGATACGACCGCGACATGGCCGTGCCACATCGCGCCGAACGGTTTGAAGACCAACACTGCGCCGGGAGCCGGTGCGTGGCCACGGCTGTAGCGGCCAGCCGCGTTGTTCCACCATGCCCCGGCGTCGCCCGAGATATGCATCCCGGTGACAGCGCGCGCATAGGTGACGCAATTGCCGCCATAATATGACGCTGCTGAAGCGGGAACGCTAAGCCCTGCCGTCAGCAGGCAACAGAATAGCTGAGTAACCCCCGGTCGCACCCCGTGTCCCCCTCCCCCATCGGTGGAATTTCCCCATTCCTGCCGAGCGGACGCGTGTATCTCCTGAGGCACTGTAGCCGATAAACTTGAGGATGCCAGCCTTTTTTGACTTCACCATTGTCGCAGCTATTTGCGTTCTCGCCCGGAACTGGGTGTGTTGTTGTGGAAACACTGTGCTATTTGGGAAACACTCGACGGTAGACGCCCGGCGAACCGACGTCGTGCCGCATCGCCGGGCGCACCCGGTTGCTCCACGGATTGGAATCGCGCGCCTTTACCCATTCCGCGCTTTCCGAAACGGTTTCATGGGCGAATTCATAGAGCGTCAGGTATTTCGGCTGGCTGTCGATTACGACATAGCGGCGGGCGCCGAGGCAGCCGGGAACAGCCCGATAGGGCGGGATATAGGCGGCGTTGTACCAGTCGTTGAACTCTTCCTCCATCGCTGCGCCGATGTCGATCCGGCCCATTTGCAGAAACGGTGCGGGACCTTGCGTCATTTCGATCGGGTTGGTCTTGGTCGGAAAGATCTGGCGATAGCCGTTGATCAAGTAATTCCGGCCGATCGTGCCGCCGGAATACTGTACCCGCCGCGGTGAAGGGCGAAACCGCACGCCATCGAGAAACGCCGGGCTGCGCAGCACATCGGGGGTTTCGAGTTCATACAGCGCGAGGTTTCGCGGGCCGCCCTTGACCGCGACATAGCGTCCGGCGCTGAGAAACCCCGGTATCGCGAGCAGGTGCGCGATGTGCTCCTCGTCGTACCAGCGGTGGTAATCGGCTTCGAATTCGGGGTCGATGTCGGCCCACACCATCAGCAGCCCGGTTCCGCGCGTCTTGGCCATGGTCACCCTCGTCGTCTGAGGTCACCCTCGTCGTCTGATGCGCCGATCATTAAACACGCGCCGCCGAAGAGTGGCGAGGCTGCACTGGCGACTGCCGCTGCTCCGGGAAATGCCGTAGGATACCGGGCAACAGAGCGGGCCATGCGCGGTCCCGCTCGCGGAACGGAGCGCGCATCCCGTGCCGCAGCGCGATGTAAGGCACATCATCCGGCAGTGGGACCGGGAGATTCAGGAACAGCACCGCCTCGACGCCGAGCGCGAGGCGGCCCAGCGCGGGCCGTGGCGCTTCGTGTCGGGGCTGGTGCTGTGGTTCCTGTGGCTGGGCGTGCTGGTGATGATCGTTGCGCTGATCCGCCCGCTACACTGGTAGCCCGCCCGGCCACCGCCGATCAGTAACGCGGCGGGGGCGGCGGCATCGGGGCGCCGGGGCCATATCCGCCGGGGCCATATCCGCCGGGGCCATATCCGCCGGGGCCATACCCGCCGGGACCATATCCGCCGGGGCCGGGACCGGCCGGGGCCGGCGACATGCCGGGCACCGAGTTGCCACGGGACGACATGCACTGGGCGTAATACATGTTGTATTGCTGCTGGATCGACATGCCGGCCATCGACGAATTCTGCACGCCGACGCCAGTGCCGAGCGCCGCGCCCGAAGCGGCGCCGATCGCCGCGCCGCGGCCGCCGCCGACCGCCGCGCCGACCCCGGCGCCGAGGGCGGTGCCGAGCAGCGCGCTGCCGAGCGCGTTGTTGTTGGCCTGCGCGGTCAACGGTGCGACCTGCTGGTTGGCATAGCCCTCACAGGTCGCCTGATCGTTGGCGAACTGGTTGAACGGCTTGCCCTGGGCCGGTGCGACCGGCACTGTCGGCGCCATCACCGTGGGTGCACACGCGCTGACGGTGAGAACCGCCGCCATCGCAGCGGCGAGCCGCCCATCGATATGCTTCATTTCTTTTCTCCTCCATCCGGCTCCCCTCCGGCTGCGGCATGCAGCCGGACCAGTCGCGCGGGCATGGCCAATTTTCGCGCCATCAAATTATTCGCGCCATCATAAGAACGCGCCATCATAACAAAGTGTCCCCGACAGAAATTGTCCCAGACAGAAATTGTCCCGGCGCGTTCAACGCGCGATCGGGCGGCCAGGCCACCCGAAGCGATTTCGCCCCGGGCGAAACTGATCTAACCTCGCGTCAGCGAACACCCCATCCCGAAAGCGGAGGCGATATGCCCGACACCAACATCCTGTCTATCACCGATACAGACGCGGCCCGGCCGGCCGCCGAGCGGCAGGCGCGGATCGACCTGGCGGCGGCGCATCGCCTAGCCGTCGAACATGGATTCAGCGAAGGGATATTCAACCATCTGACGCTGGCGGTGCCCGGCAAAACCGACCGCTATTACCAGATCCCATTCGGTCTGCATTGGTCGGAAGTGACCGCAAGCTGCTTCATGGAGGTCGGGTTCGACGGGCGCGTCCTGGCGGGGCAGGGCGAGGCCGAACGGTCGGCCTTTTGCATCCACGCGCCGATCCATCGGCTGGTGCCCAGGCACGCCTGCGTGTTGCACACCCACATGCCCTATGCCAGCGCACTGACGCGCCTCGAAGAACCCGAGATTCTGCCGATCGGCCAGACCGAGATCGGGTTCCTCGACAAGATCGCCTACGACCACGACTACACCGGACAGGCGTTCGACCCGGCCGAAGGCGAGCGCCTCGCCGGGGTCATAGGGCCCGACAACAAGGTGCTTTTTATGGCCAATCACGGGGTTCTGGTCTGCGGCGAGACAGTCGCCGAGGCCTATGACCTGCTCTACTATCTGGAGCGGGCCGCCCAGGTACAGCTCTATGCGATGTGGACCGGCCGCAAATTGCGCGCGGTGCGGCCCGAAATCGTCGCCCACACGATCCGGCAGTACCAGACGGTGTCGCCGACCTATGGCGGCAAGCCGACCGCGCAGCACCATTTCGATGCACTGAAACGCATGCTTGACCGCCGCGAACCGGACTACAAAGACTGAGGGGTTGCTGTATAATTTTGACCAGCGCACCAGACGCGACCGAAAGACGAGGGAGAGCCAGCCATGCCGATACCACAGCGTATCGCGTTTCCCGACGCGATTGAGCCCCTGGTTCAGTTCATTGAGGACACCTCGCCCGATGAGATTCTCGACCGCACGTTGGAAAAATTGCGGGCGGGCGTGCCGACCGAGACGATGCTGACTGCATCGGCGTTGGCGGTGACGCGTTCGACCGAGATGCCGCCGGGCCATCACGGCGGCCCGCTGCATCCGCTCGCCGGGCTTTATGCGATCTCCAGACTGCTCGACCGCCTGGAGGGCGAGGAGAAGTTTCTGCCGGTGCTGCAGCACGTGGCCCTGTCCAACAAGCACATCCACCACCCCGCGATGGGGCCTTACCAGCTCCTTGAGTTCGAGGCCGAGGATGCCGGCGGTGTTGAGGCGACGAAGGAAGCCTTCTGGACCGCGGTCGGCCGCGGCGAGTGGAACAAGTCTGACCATCTGTTCCTGTGGCTGTGGGATAATGTGCCGCACATCGAGGCGTTCGACCTCCTGCTGTCGGCGGCGCTGCCGAAAAACTTCCACGATGACCATTATTTCATGTTCCCGAGCACGCTGTGGCGCGCCTTCGAGAAAGGGGTCATCGACGAGAAGTACCTGACGACCCTGATGCGGCCGGCGGTGCGCTATGTCACGCGCAACCCGGTCGCGGCCAACAACCCGGCGGCATCGCCGATGCTGGCGATCAACGACCTGATCAGGGAGCATAAGCTGCTGCAGCGGGTGTTGCGCCAGCGCAGCGGCGACGACGAGACGGCGGCGCTTGGCGCGCTTGGCGAAGCGATCGGCCGGGTCGACGTGTTTGCCGACATTCCGCGCCTGATCGCGAAAGCCCTGGCGGACGGGCTGTCGCTGGAAGGCGCAGGCGAGGCCCTGTCGATCGGCGCCGCTTCGCTGTTTCTGCGGTCGCTCGGCGGCAATCCGATGGACGTGCACCTGCACACCACCGTCAATATCCGCCGCTACCTTATCGCGCTCGACGGCATCAGCCTGCGCAACAAGCTGCTGCTGCTGCTGACCTGGCATACCGGGCCGGAAATCCGCTCGACCGCCGGCCGCATGCAGCCGGCGCCGCAGCCCGACATGGCGACCGTCAACCGCATGCCGGCGCGCTCGCAGCCGGAATTGCTCGATGCGATCAAGCACAGCATCTACAACCAGCCGCCGACCGATTGGTCGCAAGTTACGAACCTCGGCATGATGGAGGCGGTGCCGGAGGTGCGTGACGTCGTGAACCTCGCGACGCAGTACATGAAGAGCGGCTACGACCCGCAGGCGCTGACCGCGATGCTCGCCGAGATCGTCTGCCACGACAATTTCACCGAGATGCACGCCTTCAAGCATCATCAGTCGATTGTCGAGGAATACAATGCGACCCGCCAGCCGTGGCGCTGGATGCATCTGGTTTGCGGGGCGCAGGCGGCGGCCATCTCGTTCGGCAAGAACATGGCCGTCTACGAGGAATATCTCGACCTGCTGCACGCGGCGTAATCCGGCGGAGCGGCGCGGGGGCCGGCCCTCCGCGCTCGCTCTCCGCTTGGGGAGGGCGCCCGTGAACCGCACAAGATTTTCGGGAGGAACCCTTCGATGAACGACGCTTCCCCTCTGCGCCGGCTCGCGCCGGTGACGCAGGCGATCATGCCTGCCAAATTCGCTCATTTCGTGCTGCGGACCGGGCAGGTCGATAAGCTCGCCGCGTGGTACCAGACCGTGCTCGCGGCGCGCCTCGTGTTTCGCGACGAGCGCCTATGCTTTCTGTCGTACGACGACGAGCATCACCGGCTGGCATTGATCCAGATCTCCGGCCTGCCGGTACGCGACCCCGATGCGGTCGGTACCGATCATGTCGCTTACAGCTACAACAACCTGGGCGAACTGCTGGCGACCTACCGCCGGCTCAAGGCCGCGGGCATCCTGCCGCACTGGCCGATCAATCACGGCGTCACGACCTCGATGTATTACCGCGATCCCGACAACAACCGGGTCGAGTTGCAGATCGACAATTTCGCGACGCCCAAGGAGCTTGACGGGTATTTCCAGAGCCAGGCATTCCGCGATAACCCGGTCGGGGTGACTTACGACCCCGAGGAATTGTGCCGCCGCTACGAGGCCGGCGAGCCGATGGCCGACCTGTTGCGCATTCCGCCGCTGCCCGAAGGCAAGACGCCCTGGGACATGCTGGCCAAGCATTAAGGGGCGCCGCGTGATTGGCGCCGATCTCAACGGCAAGACCGCGCTCGTCACCGGCGCGGCCTCGGGCATCGGCCTTGCCGCGGCCGTCATCTTTGCCCGGTGCGGGGCGACGGTGGCGCTCAACCACCTGCCCGACGATCCGCGCGGCGCCGACGAGGTCGCGCGGCTGAAGGGCCTCGGTTACCGGATCGTCGGCGCGCCTGGCAATGTGGCGCAGCCGATCGAGGCCGAGACGATGACGATCCGCGCGATCGACGCGCTCGGCCGGCTCGATTTCCTGGTCAACAACGCCGGCACCCCGGCGACCCCGATGCCGATCCCGTTTGCCGAGCTTGACCGGCTGACCGAGGGGTTCTGGCAATCGATCCTAAACACCAACCTGATCGGGCCGTTCCGCTGCACCCATGCGGCGGTGCCGGCGCTGAAGGCGGCGCAGGGCGCGATCTGCAGTACCGCCTCAATCGCCGGGGTGCAGGGCAGCGGTTCGTCGATCCCCTATGCCGCCAGCAAGGCAGGGGTGATCAATTTGACGCGCAGCCTCGCCCGCGCGCTGGCGCCAGACATCCGCGTCAACGCGGTCGCGCCCGGATTTGTCGACAGCCCGTGGAACAAGGAATGGCCGGCAGACCGCAAGGCGCAGGCGATCGAGCGCACCCCTTTGCGGCGCCCCTGCAAGCCGGAAGACATCGCCGAGGTGATCTTCTTCCTGTGCGCCGGTGCGGCGATGGTGACCGGCCAGACGGTCATCGTCGATGGCGGGCTCACCCTCTGAGCGAACGCCGCGGCTGGCGGTTGCGATCTTGAAGAGAATTCGCGGTGTCGACGGTCGGGCGGCTTGGTCAGCCGCACCCGGCTTGAGGCCGCGACGCAAAGGGAGATCCGGTGATGACAGAACCAGCCAGGATGAACGGCGCCGAATGGCTTGCCCGCGCGCTTGCCGGAACTGGCATGACGCATGTGTTTTTTGTCGAGTCGGTGATGCGCCGCACGCTCTTGGAACTGGGTGATCTTGGCGTCACCCCGATCCTCGCACATTCCGAGAAGGCCGCCGCCTACATGGCCGACGGCTATGCCCGCGTGGCCAAGCGGCCGGGCGTGTGCATGGCGCAATCGGTCGGCGCGGCGAACCTCGCGGCGGGCTTGCAGGACCCCTGGCTCGGGCGCAGCCCGGTCATCGCGCTGACCGGGCACAAGGAGCCGTCGTTTCAGCACCGCAATTCCTATCAGGAGATCGCGCATGCGCCGCTGTTCTCGGCGGTGACCAAGTTCTCCGCCGCGGTCGATTCGACCGACGAACTGCCGCGCCTGCTGCGCCACGCCTGGCGCACGGCGCTGGCCGACCCGCCGCGGCCGACGCACCTCGATTTCAATGGGCTGCAGGGCGATGTCATCGAGCTCGGCCAGACCGGCGACGACACCCGGATCGAAAGCGAGAAGCGGCCGATCCCGGTGCACCGGCCGGTCGCCGACGCGGGCGACATCGCACGCGCTGCCGCGCTGCTGCTCGGCTGTCGCCGGGTGGCAATCGTCGCCGGCGACGGCGCCGCGGCGTCTGGCGCGGGGCCGGAGGTGCTGGCGCTGGCCGAGGCGCTGTCGGCGCCGGTCGCGACCTCGCTCGGCGCGCGCGAGATCATTCCGACCCGGCACCGGCTGTGCGCCGGTGTCGCCGGCAGCTATTCGGCGCCGACCACCAACCGCATCGTTCACGGCGCTGAACTGGTGCTGTTCGTCGGCTGCGACACCGGCGACCAGGTGACGCTGAACTGGACGATCCCGCCGATCCGCACGCCGATCGTGCAGATCGACGCCGACCCGACCGAGCTTGGCCGCTCGTATCCGAACACCACCGGCATTCTCGGCGATCCAAAGGCGACGCTGGCGCGGTTGGTTGCGGCTGTCGGTCACCCGGTGCGCGACACCGGCTATGCCGATGAGGCGGCGCGCATCGTCGCCGATTGGCGCGACAGCATGGCGTCGCTGGTCGAGAAGAACACGGCGCCGATTTCGGTCGAGCGGTTGTGCGCCGAGATCACCCGCGCGCTGCCGCAAGACGGCATCCTCGTCGCCGATACCGGCTATTCCGGCATCTGGACCGGCACGATGATCGACTTCAATGGTGCCGGGCAGACCTATCTGCGGGCCGCCGGGTCGCTCGGTTGGGCGTTTCCCGCCTCGCTCGGTGCGACCTGCGCCGCAGGGCCACGCAAGGTCGTGTGCTTTACCGGCGACGGCGGGTTCTATTACCACCTGCCCGAATTGGAATCGGCGCGGCGCTGCAAAATCCCAGTCACTGTCGTGGTCAACAACAATTCCGGTTTCGGTCAGAACCTTACCGGCGTGCATCGCGCCGCCGGCAACCGGCCGGGCCGTGGTGAAGAGCTGATCCGGTTTGGCCCGACCGATTTCACCGCGGTCGCGCGCAGCTTCGGCGTTCGCGGCATCCGCGTCGAAGATCCGTCGCAGATCGGACCGGCTCTGGCCGATGCGATGGCGGCCGACGAGCCGGTGCTCGTCGATGTCGTCACCGCACTTGACCCGCGGGCACCGGAATTCTGGTCTCCGCCGCAGAATTGACCCGCCGGGGCGCGAGCCGGCCGCTCGCGGCCAGGTAGATCGCCTGGTTGGTGTCGACCGTGTAGCGCCGCCGCGCCGCGTCGGGCGGAAACTGCCGGCGGGCCCGGACCCGCTCGGCGAGTTCGAGGTAATTGCCGATATCGAAGAACTCGATGGCGTCGGGGTGGTAATCCGCAAAACCGAGAAACGCGTGCGTGCGCGAGGCGATGATTCGGCAGCCGAGTTCCAGCGCCTGCGCGATCGGGCCCGACGCCGACTGACCGACTTCGAGATAGGGGAACACAACGGCATCGCAGATCGCCATGCCGACCAGGAAATCCTCGTCGGCGAGCGCTCCCATGAAGTGAATCCGCGCGGCGAGGTCGCGCGGGTGCGGCCCGATCAATTCGGCAAGGCCGCGATCGACATTGAAATTCAGCCGCGGCGCGTTGTCGGACCGCGGAGCAGACAGCCGGTCGTACGGGCTGGCGTCGATATACGCCTCGTCGTAGAGCGTTAAAAGGAAGGGGTGGATCGGTTGCTGCGGCACGATCTCGTTGGGATGAATGCCGCCGAAGACCAGCAGGTGGTGGTCGTCAGGCAGGTGGTGCAGCGCCCGGATTGCCGTGCTCAGGCCTTTGTAGTCGTTCAGGAAGCCGAACGTGCCGACGAGCTTGGCGTCGCCTGGAACGCGGTCGAGGATCGGGAAGTGGTGGCGCGTCGCGCGGCGGTGGACCGCATCTGCCTCTGCCGGAGAGAGAAACGTCAGCGGATGGTCGAAGACGTGATCCAGGCCGTAAATATGGCGCACGTCCTTAGCATTGCGCCGGGTATGGACGATCGCGCTGATCGGCCTGGCGCGCTGCCCGCGCCGCAGGCGCTGGCCAAGCTTGGGCCCCAGCACCCGGCCGCGCCGGTAGTGGTCAAGGGCACGGCACGCCTGGCGGAATTTAAGGGTCAGCAGCGCCGTGACGCATTCGGCCACCGGCAGGCGAACCGGCGGCGGCAGGGTGTGAAAGGTGACCGAAAGCTGCGGCGCGGCCGCAAGGATTTGGCAGAAACGACGATAGATATCCTTGGGCGCCCGTCCGAGCGTACCGTGTTCGAGCTGCAGGTTTACCGCATCGAAGCCGCCAAGCAGGACGCAGATTTCCGCAATGTGGCGGTCGCCGAGCCGTCGCAGGCGTGCGCCGCTGCCGCGCAGCAGGTACTGGTCGAGATCGAACACGGTGAGATCGAAGACGCGGCCCAGGTTGCGTTCGAGCGCCGCGGTATAGGCCGCGATCCCGCACAGCTTGTTGGTCGTCGAGACGATCGCGAGGCGGGCGCGGGGCCGTGCGGGGGCACCGTCGATGCCAAGCGGGGCAGAAGAGGGCGGCGTCAACGTGTCCATGGGACGCTCTCCGACGTTCAGCGACGCTTCCTCGGCATCGGCTAAAGGTGGTCTCGGATCGATTGCAGTGTCAGGCAGCCGATCCCCCATCCGGCCAGGGAGATCAGCGCGACGACGCCGAGCGCGCGCCAGCGCCGCGGATAGAGCGGCTCTTCCGGCAGCCGCGGCGGCACAAAGCTGGCGACGTAGACGTGCTGGCGGTCGGCGTTTGCCCGCGCCGCGTCGAGCCCGACCAGCGCATGACGATAGGCGTCTTCGGCGAATTTACGCTCGCTCTCCAGCGCCTCGAACGAGCCCAGCGCACGCGACAGGGTTTCGTCGCCGCCGGGGGCCGGCGCCGATGCGGCGCGGGCGAGGGCGCTCTGCTGGCTTTCGAGCGAGCGGATGCGGGCCTTCAGCACCGATAGGGTCGGGGAATCGTCGCGCATATAGGTTTCGAGCGTCGACAGCCGGGTATGGGCGCTGACCAGTTCCTGCTGGACCCGCGCGGCGAGCGCGGCGCTGGCGGCCGCGGTCTTGCCCGGGTCGATCAGCCCTTCGCGGGCTCGCAGGTCGCCGATCTGCGCGAGCACCGCAGCGAGGCGTTGCCTCGCCTTGTCGGCGTCCGCCCGGGCCTGGCGCAGCGCGTCGCGGCGGACCTGCAATGACAGGCTATCGACCAGGTGCTGGCACGCGGCGACGACGGCTTGTGCAACGCGCAGCGCGTCGTGCGGCGTGAACGCCCTGACCCGCA
>Ga0307373_10013913_pt1 | contig 11168 bp, 9 predicted proteins | sample OX2MG_FD_202534 | JGI IMG/M metagenome (GOLD analysis project Ga0307373, IMG submission 202534) | Soil microbial communities from Risofladan, Vaasa, Finland - OX-2 | ecosystem: Environmental > Terrestrial > Soil > Coastal area > Acid sulfate soil | place: Finland: Risofladan, Vaasa | collected... | reverse complement strand
CGCCGAATCCATCGAGTAACGCCCGCCGACCCAATCCCAAAACTCGAACATGTTGGCGGGGTCTATGCCGAACTTCGCCACCTGCTCGGCGTTGGTAGAGACAGCGACGAAATGTTTGGCAACAGCGGCAGTATCTTTCAAAGACTTAAGGGCCCAATCGCGGGCCGTGTGCGCGTTGGTCATCGTCTCAAGCGTCGTAAAAGTCTTCGACGAGATGACGAAGAGCGTTTCCTCGGCTTGGAGGTCGCGGGTGGCCTCGGCGAAATCAGTGCCGTCGACGTTGGAAACAAAACGAAAGGTCAGGTTGCGCTGGCTGTAATACCGCAATGCCTCGTACGCCATCACCGGCCCCAGATCGGACCCGCCAATGCCGACATTGATGACGTTGCGGATCGGTTTGCCGGTGTGGCCCTTCCACTCCCCGCCGCGCACCCGGTTGGCGAAGTCAGCCATCCTGCTCAGGACGGCATGCACCTGCGGCACCACGTCCTCCCCGTTCACAACGATGGATTGCCCTTGGGGGGCGCGCAGGGCCACGTGCAGGACGGCTCGCTTTTCCGTGACATTGATTTTGTCCCCGCGAAACATGGCATCCATGCGGGCCCGTAGACCGGACTCTTCCGCCAATTGCAACAAAAGCCTCAGAGTCTCATCGGTAATGCGGTGCTTCGAGTAGTCGAAGTAGATGCCGATGGCCTCGACCGCCATCCGTTCCCCCCGGGTGGCGTCGTCCGCGAAGAGTTGGCGGAGGTGCAACTCGCGGATCTTTTGGTAATGGGCTTCGAGGGCCTTCCACGCCGCGCATGTGGTGGGTTGTGCGATTGCTGTCATGCTGATCTCCCTTTTTTTTGCGCCTCGATGATCCCAGCCCTGACGATGGCCAGGAACTCGCCGGCATTCAGGCTGGCGCCGCCGATGAGAGCGCCGTCCACGCCGTGGCAACTAAGCAGTGCGGAGGCGTTTTCCGGCTTGACGCTGCCGCCGTACTGTATGACAAGCGTCTGAGCTGATTTCTCGTCGAATATCTGACTGAAGCGTCGCCGGATGAGGCTGTGCGCCTCCTGAGCCTGCTCGGGGGTGGCTTGGTGTCCGAGATTGCCGATTGCCCAGATCGGTTCATACGCGATGCTCAGGTGGGTCAAGGTATCCGCCGACACGCCGGCCAATCCCTGGATGAGTTGCCGGTCGAGCACTGCTGTGGTCTGGTCGGCCTTGCGTTGGTCCAGAGTCTCGCCGACGCACAAGATCACATCGAGACCTGCGGCAAGAGCAACCCGCACCTTTTGGTTGATGAACGAATCGGACTCGCCGAGTTTATGCCGGCGCTCGCTGTGTCCGAGGATGACGTACCTGCAGCCGAGATCGAGGAGCATCGTGGGGCTGACCTCGCCGGTAAACGCGCCTTCCTTTTCGGGATAGAGGTTCTGCGCCCCGAGTGCGACTCGGCTTTCCTTGAGAATCTCTCCGACAAGGGCCAGATAAGGGAAGGGCGGACAGACGGCGACGGATGCTCTATCCCCCATGCTCATAGTGTATACGCCATCCACTATCGCCTTGGTTAGCTGCCTGGCCTCGGCGGCGTTCGTGTACATCTTCCAGTTACCGACGATGAAGTGTGGGCGCATGTCCGGTTTCATCGGTTGCTCGTAGCACGTTTCGTGGATGATCCGCCTCGGGGCACACGCTCCCGACCATCTCGCTCCATCGCGGCATTGTATTCGCCACGGTGGGTAGCCCGGTTACACCCGGCTCGACCATAGAAAGCATGCCGTGCCGCCAACATGTGGGGCTCCTCGCCTTGCCAACTTTCCAAGACCGGTTGCTGGATGACGCGGGCAAGCGAAAGAGCAAACCGCCGGGGCAGTCGCGACTTGAATCGAACATCGTCGGCTACCTCGTCCACCACTTCCTGCTCGGGGCAGGCCACTCCCGGCAGCTCCAGGTTCGGCTTCAGAATCATTTCGATACGTGCTTGTGTATTCATTTGAGATTGCCCCATTTCCAATCCCTGATCTCCGGCAAATCCTGGCCGTTTTTATCAATGTAATGTTTGTGCTCGACGAGCTTGTCCTGCATCTGCTGCTTCAGGTAGGCGCCCTTGGAACCCAAATGCGGCAGCCGATCGATCACGTCTTGCACAAGGTGGAACCGGTCCAGGTCGTTCTGCACCCTCATGTCAAAGACCGTCGTGATCGTGCCCTCTTCCTTGTAGCCCCGGACATGGAGGTTGCGGTTGGTGCGGCGGTAGGTCAGCCGGTGGACCAGCCACGGGTATCCATGGAAGCCAAAGATGATGTGTTTATCTTTGGTGAAAAGCGAATCGTAATCCGCTTCGCTCAGTCCGTGCGGGTGCTCACTCGCCGATTGCAGCTTCATGAGATCAACGACATTGATCACCCGGATTTTCAGGTCGGGCAGATGTTGGCGAAGGATGGAAACCGCGGCCAAAATCTCCAGGGTTGGCGTGTCACCGCAGCAGCCCATCACCACGTCCGGCTCGGCGCCTTGGTCGTTGCTGGCCCATTGCCAGATGCCAATTCCTTCGGTGCAATGAACGACCGCCTCTTCCATGGTCAGCCATTGGGGAAGAGCGTGCTTGCCGGCAACCACCACGTTGACGTAATTCCGGCTGCGCAGGCAGTGATCCACAACCGACAACAGGCAGTTGGCGTCGGGCGGAAGATAAACGCGCACGATATCCGCCTTCTTATTGATGACGTGGTCGAGGAATCCAGGATCCTGGTGCGTGAAGCCGTTGTGATCCTGCTGCCAGACGTGTGAGGCGAGCAGATAGTTCAGCGAGGCGATCTTCCGGCGCCAGGGCAGTTCCAACGTTACCTTCAGCCACTTGGCGTGTTGACTGAACATCGAGTCGACGATGCGAATAAAGGCCTCATAGCAGTTGAACAACCCGTGCCGCCCGGTCAGAAGATATCCTTCGAGCCAGCCCTCGCACTGGTTCTCGCTGAGCATCGAGTCCAGCACGCGTCCATCGGGCGCGAGGAATTCATCATTTGTCACTTGCCGGGCGTCCCACTGACGGTTGGTGGTTTCAAACACCGCGCTCAGGAGATTCGAAACTGTCTCATCGGGACCGAAGACGCGAAAATTGCGCTGGTCCTGATTCAGCTGAGCCACGTCACGCAGAAACTTTCCCAACACGAGCGTATCTTGGCCGTCAACGGCGCCGGGCGAAGGCACATTCACCGCGTGGACGCGGAAATCCGGCATGCGCAGGTCGCGCAGCAGAATTCCGCCGTTGGCGTGTGGATTGGCGCCCATCCGGCGGTCGCCCTTCGGCGCCAGCTCGGCCAAATCGGCAATGAGTCTCCCATTTTCATCAAACAACTCCTCGGCCTTGTAGCTTTTCATCCAGCCTTCCAGTTGCTTGACATGATCGGGATGCCCGGCATCCACCAGGAGCGGCACCTGGTGGGCTCGGAAAGTGCCTTCGATTTGCAGCCCATCGACGACTTTCGGCCCCGTCCAGCCCTTGGGTGACTTGAGGACAATCATCGGCCAGCGCGGCCGAGTGGCATCGTTGTTGTTCCGTGCATTGCTTTGGATTTGCCGGATGTCCTCGATGGCCTTATCCAAGGTGGTGGCCATGCGTTCGTGCATCTGTTCCGGTTCATCACCTTCGACAAAATGGGGCGTCCAGCCGCAGCCTCGTAGAAATTGATCGAGTTCCTCATGCTCGATGCGGGCCAGAACCGTCGGATTACTGATTTTGTAGCCATTGAGGTGCAGGATCGGCAGCACGGCTCCGTCGGTAATCGGGTCGAGAAACTTGTTGGACTGCCATGAGGTCGCCAAAGAGGCTGTTTCCGCTTCACCATCGCCGATGATGCAGGCGACGATCAGATCCGGATTGTCGAACGCGGCCCCGAAGGCGTGGCTGAGCGAGTACCCGAGCTCGCCGCCTTCGTGAATCGAACCCGGCGTTGTCGGCGCAACATGGCTGGAGATCCCGCCGGGAAACGAGAATTGCTTGAACAGCTTTTGCATCCCGGCCTCGTCCTGGCTGATCTTCGGATAAATCTCGCTGTAGGAGCCCTCGAGGTAAGTATTGCCCACCAGCGCCGGCCCGCCGTGGCCGGGACCGGCGATGTAGAACATATCCAGGTCGTACTTCTTGATGACCCGGTTCAGATGAACGTAGATGAAATTCTGGCCCGGCGTGGTGCCCCAGTGTCCGACCACCAGCGGCTTCACGTGCGATAGTTTCAGCGGCTCCTTCAGCAGCGGATTGTCGTAGAGATAAATCTGGCCGACCGACAGATAGTTGGCGGCGCGCCAGTAGGCATCCATCTTATGCAGCAGTTCCGGGGAAAGAGTTTGTGAGTCCATCATTCAATTCTCCCTTTTCAGCCAAGGCCGAGAACGCAGCACCCCGTCTTGGCGATCATGCTTCCCTCGTCCGTGTGAATCACGCGGAACGCAACACGCATGGCCCCGCGGGAATCACGTCCACATTCACAGCGTTGTAATCCACAGCGGCTTCCAGACCCGGTCTCCGGCTTGGCGCCGGCGGGACCGGGCAGAAACTCGTGCCGACAGTAGTCGCCGCACAATAGAAGGCCTTTCCATTGGCGATGACCTCCCCCGCCAGGATTCCCACGCGATCGCCGGCTACACAATGCATGGTCGAACCCAGAACCTGCCTCCAGCGTGCCGCGACGTAGCGTTCGTGCAGCCCGGGGAGTGCTTCACGAGAACCCAATACATACAGAAATGCTCCCAGCGGCCCCGTGTACGCGGTGAGTAATATGAACCCCACTTGAGGCCCGGGGATTCCGGCGTGGTACGAACGTCAACCACCACAAACAACAGCGATAGTGCGGTCAGAAGGAACCACAGAAGCATCCCACCATCAAGCATGTTGATTCCCCTCTCCCAACACACGTGTCCGTTCAGGCATAACAGGTCACTTCACGGACGGGTCGTGAACTCACGATTATTTCTTGGACCGCCTGCCGATCATGAAGAGCAGCGCGACCACCACCAGGACGGCGATCACCGTCCAAAGCCACATCCCTCCGCCCATCCCGCCATTCATCCATCCGTGTGCCTGATTCATCACAAATCTCCTTCCGTTGCGCCATTCTCACCGGGCATGCCAAGGCCAAGAACGCCGCAAACCGTCTTAGCAATCATCAGTTCTTCGTCCGTGCGAATGACGCGGACCGCAACCCGGCTGCCCGCGGCGGAAATCAGGCCCTCATTCACCGCGTTTCGCCTCTCTTCGAGTTCAATTCCAAGAAATCCCAGCCCTTCGCAAATCCGGGTGCGGGCTGTGGGCGCGTTCTCCCCGATGCCACCGGCGAACACCAGCGTGTCCAGTCCGCCGAGCGCCGCAGCGAATGCGCCGATCCATTTCTTCACCTGGTAGCAGAACAATGCAACCGCTTCAGCCGCTCGCGCGTCCTGCGTTTCACTCTCCAGCAGGTCATGCATGTCGGAACTGGTCTCGGATATCCCGAGCAGTCCGGATTGGAAATTGACCATCTCATTGAATTGTTTCGCATTCATTTTTTCAGTGCGCGCCAGATACCACACCAGACCGGGATCGAGATCGCCAGAGCGGGTGCTCATCGGCACTCCGGCAGTCGGGGTGAAACTCATGCTTGTGTCCACGGATTTGCCGTCACGCACTGCCGCCAGACTCGCGCCATTGCCAAGGTGGCCGAGGATGACGCGGCCAGTCGTTGCACCCGGGTCGCCGAGGCGCGCGAGTTCTTCCATCAGAAATGCATACGACAACCCGTGGAACCCGTACCGCCGCACGCCCTGCGCCTCGTACCGGCGCGGGATCGGCAACATCTGGGCGACCCGCGGCAGGTCGTGGTGAAAAGCCGTGTCAAAACACGCCACTTGGGGCAGGTCAGGAAATCGGCGATGAAACGCCTCGGCCAACAGGATTTCCTCGGGCATGTGGTCGGGATCGAATGGACTGAGCCGGCGCAGTTCCTCAACCATTTCCCGATTGATTCGCTGCGGCTTGTAATACTTTGGCCCTCCATGCACTACGCGGTGCCCAACCGCGGTCAATCCATCGCGCCCATTGCGTTCCTCGATCCAATCCACCAGAACGCTCACCGCCGAGGTGTGATCCGGCGCCGTCACTAACCGCGACAAGTTGTCCGCCTGATCCACGCCTTTCACGCGCAAGGTGGCCTCCGGCAGTCCAATCCTGTCGATCCTGCCATCCAGAATCCGTCGGAGCGAGTCACCGGCATCGAAGACCGCGAACTTGATACTCGATGATCCGCCATTGATCGTCAGGATACGTGGGTTAGCCGGTTTCATGGATGAATCCTTCTTCATTTTGCAGTTTTAGAAAGGGTGCGCATCATATCCGCTTTGCCATGCCTTCATAATGCCCGTGCAGGCTTTCTTAACCGCCAGTGCTCTTCAATTTGTTCCAGAGTCTTCCCTTTGGTTTCCGGCACCAGCAGATAAAAGAAGACCCAGGCGCCGATTGCGATGACACCGTATAGCCAGAAAGTTCCCGCGTGCCCCAGAACCCCTACCAGGGTCAGGAAGGTTACGGCCACCACCAGGTTCAAGGCCCAGTTGGTAACCGTCACGGCGCTCATGGCCGCGCCCCGGATCTTCAGTGGATAGATCTCGGAAATCAGCAGCCAGAAGATCGGCCCGAGTCCAAAGGCGAAACACGCGACATAGATCACCAGGCCGCCAATGGCGACATAACTTTTGAAACTCGCCAACTGCTGGAAATGGAAAGCCGCGCCCAAAATCGCCAACCCAATAACCTGGCCGGCCACTCCGACCAGTAACAAAGGCCTCCGGCCAACGCGGTCCAGCAAAAAGATGGCCAGCACATGAAAAAGCCACATGACCATGGTCAACCCCGCTCCGGCCAGGATCGCGGGACCCACAGCGGCTATGCCGGCGAACTTGAAAATGGTCGGGGCGTAATAGATGACCGTGTTAATGCCGGTTATCTGCTGAAATACCGCCAGCCCCAAGCCGACGATAAGGGGCATCCGGAGTGAAGGCCGGAACAGTCCTTTCATCCCGCCGACACCCTGTTGGTCCATACTTTTCTGGATGTCCGTGATTTCCGGACTGACGTCGGCATCAGTCCGGACCCGCTGTAGAACCTGCTTGGCCTGCCCCAACATGGAACGGCTGATCAACCAGCGCGGACTGTCCGGCAACCGCCACATGCCAATGGCCAAGACGATGGAGGGGATTGCCGCCAGGCCAAACATATAGCGCCATCCTCCGCTGAACGAAAAGGCATAGTCCACCAAGTAGGCAACCACGATGCCGCTGGTAATCGCCAGCATGTTGACCGCCACCAAAGAACCGCGAACGTTTGCCGGCACCAGTTCGGCGATATACATCGGAGAAATAAATGAAGCGATACCGATGGCGAGTCCGCTCACTACCCTGGCCGCAATCAACCAGCTAACCGTTGGTGCTAGAGTCGTGCCGATGGCGCTGACCGTAAAGATAATACCGGCCAGTATGATCATTTTGCGGCGGCCGAAGCGGCCAGTCAGAGCGCCTCCGATAGTCGCGCCAACAACGGCACCCACTAAAACGGAACTGACGACGATTTCCTCCATGGTGGCCGACAGGGAAAACTGTTGTTTAATGAACAGTATGGCCCCGGAAATAACGCCCGTATCATAGCCAAAGAGCAGGCCGCCAACGGCCGCGATCCCCACCGCGACATAAACAAAAGGTTTCACCTCCGATTTAGCCTTGTTTTCCATTTGTCTCACGGCTTTCCGCCGAGACCGTTCCTTCTCTGCGCCAGGCGGCGATGCGGACCATGAAGTCTTTGCCTTCCCAATGACCGGCGTCCGGCCAGTAGAACGTGAATTTGATCTGACTGCCTTCGGGCAGCGACTGGGTTGGAAGATCGGCCATGTGGATTCCCAGCCCAGCATCGTGAGTCTTCAGGTCTTGGCACGTTTTCCAATCATCGGCAGTCCAGTGAATGACCGCCGGAGCCATCAACTCGATGCGCAGGATTTTTCCGGGCGGCAGCGAGCGCAGCTTGTGGTTGAACCGCCAGGTCAGGCGCGGAGAAACGGTTTTTTCCTTCAGATAGCGTTGCACGGTTTGCGGCGGCAGGTCGAAGAGCCGGCTGTCGCGCAGCGAGCGCCGCAGCTTCAGATACTCGGCGTGCGCCCAGACCAGCGGCATGGCAGAGCCGGACGGCCTGCCAAAATGCAGTTCACGTTCCGGTATGTCCGGAGAGTCCCAGACTTGTTCCGATATCAGGCCTCCCTCGTTGGCAAAGGATTCCAGTGCGGCCAGGAGTCGTTTGGCTCTTTCGGCCCGGCCTGCCGCCAGTTCGTAATGGGCTCGCTCGCCCGTGAGCAGCGGCCAGCCACGACCGATTCCCGTTCCGTCAAACGGCGAACCATCCTCATGCTCCCCGTAACCATCGTCGTTGTAGCGGTGCCAGGCGGTGCCAGACGGTGTCTCTACCTTGAGCAACGCGTCGATGACTTTTGCCGTGTCGAGGATGCGCGGGTCATCGGCCGAGCGCAAACCAAAACGCACCAGCGCCAGAGCGTCGGGACTGATCAGATGACTGGCTCGGCGCGTGTCCTCGGCGGCCGAAACGTTCTTGACATGCACATTGTTCTGGAAGCGCGACACGCCGGCGCCAGTCTCCTTCGACGCGATTCGGACGTAATATCCTTCGACGTTGAACTTCCGGCACCAATCCGTACCGCTAACGTACATCCAGCGATCGATGGATGTGTTCCAAACATCGGCGATTTCGCGGAGGTAGGTTGCGATGGAGGCTTCGTGATTCAATTCGGCCAGTTCCCCCGCCGCCAGCAACGCCGCGATTTCCGCCGCGACCGTGAACGGGGTATAGCCGGGATCTTCCTCCCAGCGATCCTGCGGGCTTACCGGGCCGTTGCGGACCAAATAGCCCGCGGCTTTCCGCACCATCGGCCAAAACCGGGCCACATCGCCTCCGGCCAATGCCTTTTCACGACGGGCCAAATCCACAAGGAGAATCGGCAACGCCGTCTCGTCCATTTGGATTCCGTCCCAATAGGGTGAGCCATCCAGCCACATGTTTTGCGACCAGTGTCCGTCCGGCCGCTGAGTTGCCTGCAAATAAGCGAGCACGCGGCGCACATCCTCGTGCGCGCCGGCCGCGAGCAAGCCACCTGCCGCTTCCACCATGTCGCGCGACCAGACAAGATGGTAACCGCCCAAATCATTGTCACCCTTGCTGAATCCCCACGGAATGGCGAGGCTGGCGATGAGCCCGCCGGGCGCGGTCTTGGATTCATGCGTGCGCAAGACGACGAGGCTCTTTTGGGTAAGATCGCCCGGAGCAGCTTCTCCCGGTTTCAGCGACGCGCGCGTCTTCGTCCATTCCTGCCAGCCGGCGATATAGTCCTGCTTTGCTTTTTTAAAACCGTCATGCAGGCTGGCAATGGCATTCCGGGCCGCTTCTTTCGGGTTGTTGCCAAACCCGAGCGCTACCACGAAGTCTCCCTGCGACTTGAGCAAATCGATCTCGGCAGTCAGGGCCACATTCCCGTTCTCAGCTCGCGTGTATTCCCAAGTCATCTGTTTGTGCGCCTTCAAATCCTGCCAGCCATCGGACGAACCGACGTAGCCAACAGAGCGCGTCGCCCACGCAGCCGAGCATGCCAGCGCCAATGCGATCCCTTCCCTCTGCGCAAACAGCAGCGGCGTGCCTTCAAATTCGTCTACCCAGGCGGTATTGCCACTGCCCTGGTTTCCCAGGTGCGGCGCGAGCAGGACATGAAGGTGATAACTGGACAGTGCGCCTTGCTGCGCGATAAACCGGACATGTTGTAATACCGTGCTCCGATGTGGATCGCTCACAATCTGCTTTTCGATGCGGTAGCGGCCATCACGGCAGGTATTGACCAACCGGAATGCAGGCGCACCGTCGGCCAGCCAGTGAACGGCGGAGTCGGCGTCGCGTTTCTCTTCGGAAAAGAAATCCGCTCCGTCCGTGACGATCAATCCCATGTCGCGGATGCAGGCTTGGTCAATGCGCGGATAATAGATCTCGTTGAAAATGCCGTGGCTCAGCGTGAACCAGACCTGGCTCTTGTTGCTGAGGGCCGTGCCAACGCCGGTTTTCGCGCTGGAAGTCCAGCGCGCTGGACTTCCGGGCCCGCCTGGTGCGGAATGATTTGGTTTAGGCATGCTATCTCCTTCCTTCTTGTTGAGTTCACCTCATCGGATCGCCTCCAGCCCAAGTGCGGATAGTTGCGCGCACGTAGACTTGTGATCCGTATGAAGAATGCTGCGAATACCCACACCTTGCGCGATCTGGACGAACATCGGGGTGTTTTCGATATACACTACCTGCCGGGCTGGCGTCTGAGCGATGTCCATGGCAAGCCGAAAGATATCCGCATCGGGCTTGCGCACGTGAACAAAACAGGAGGAAATAAATAAATCCACAAACCCGTCCAGCTTGAACTTACGAATCCGATATATATTCAAGTCTCGAGCTTCGTTGCTAACCACAACGACTTTCAATCCGTGCCGGACCTTGATCTGAGCGATCAACTCGATCATCTCGGGATAAGGTTTCGATTGCGCGAACATGAAGCCTCGAAACCGAGCCCGGGTGAACGGTCGCTTTTGGTGGAAGACTACCTGGCCTAAATATTCTTCCAGGGTGAGCTTCCCCTCCTCGTAGATGGCGAAGTTCAATTGATGCCGATCTTCCATCTCGGTCCATTCCAGCTTGAACTTCTTCGCCGCCCGCCTGCGAGCGTGATGGTCCCATCCGTTGGTGAGCAAGACGCCGCCGACATCCAGAAACAGCGTTGTGATCGGGATCGCTCTTTTCATTTGGCCTCCCTCAGCGCAATCCGACAACTTGAAGTAGCATTCAACATCCGCCGTGTGATGGCCCCTGATTGATCCTGTGAATAGATCATCACCGTGTATGGCCCGGTACTGATTGTTCCGGAGCAGTCCAGTCCATCAACCTTTTCCTCCTGAGCCTCGACAGCACTGGCTTGTCGGTCCCCGCGCACTTTGCCCCGAAAACACACTCGGGTACATCTGCGGCATCCTTCGACTGGCTGGATGGCGCGCGCTTGGTCGGCGCTATCTTTTCGACGATCCTGCTTGCGCCTTGACGATCGGCCGTTTAGCCGCCGTGA
>Ga0307373_10013912_pt1 | contig 11168 bp, 9 predicted proteins | sample OX2MG_FD_202534 | JGI IMG/M metagenome (GOLD analysis project Ga0307373, IMG submission 202534) | Soil microbial communities from Risofladan, Vaasa, Finland - OX-2 | ecosystem: Environmental > Terrestrial > Soil > Coastal area > Acid sulfate soil | place: Finland: Risofladan, Vaasa | collected... | reverse complement strand
GCCTCCTTGCCGCGGGTTGCCTGGGATGTTTGATGCACCACAGGTTTACCCGTTTTTGGCATGGAGGCCGATTTCAATTTGACCGAAACTGCCTCGCGAAAACCGCGAAACTTGAACTCAGACACTCGCCCATTTCCTTGAGCGATTCGCGGACAGTCAGGTGCGTGATGCGGCCCGTCTGTATCGCGCGATACAGTTCGATCACATGCCGGTTCGTATCCGACAACCTGGCTTCTGTCGGCCCCAGATTGAGCGCCACAACGCCGCTGCCTAAGAACGGCTCAATCCAACGTCCGCGGCCATCCCATTGGATATTCGTCGCGATGAACGGAACCAGTTTCGTTTTGATCCCCTGGCATTTTATCGGCGGCACGTGGATGGTTTCGACTCGCCTGGGGAATGCTTGGCGCGTCACTTGGCAGCTTCCTTATAGGCAAGGTACGTCTTGAGATTCTTGTAAGGAGGAGTGGAGTCGATCGCCTTGGCCATGTCCTTGGTCAAGTAGAACATCCAATAGTCATTGAAAACCGCTTCTCCGTTAGGCTGCTTGGTGAAGACACCAGTGCCGTTCCTCAGCTCGTCAATGACCGTGGACGAGCCAATGTTTTTCGTATTTCCGCTGCCTGGTCTATCACTCGCGACCTTCCATTTCTCCCGCACAAAAAAATCGAACTCGCAAACGACCGACATGATGTCTGGCAATTGCTCGAGATTGTATCGCTTCTTCTCGTCGATCAGGCAAACTTGGACGAGCTCCTTTAACTCGTCCCGCTTGTCATCATCTTCCGGGCTTCCGAGCAAGGCCGCGAGGGTCTCAAGCGCGTCGGGCGACTGCTGAGCTATGTACAACCCGAGTGCTTTGCGAGCATCGGCGGTGATACTGTAGCCCGCTTTTTCCAGCTCATTTGTGGCCTTAAAGAGATCGGCCCTGGAATAGATGACGCCAAGAATGTAGTGCTTCTCGTACTCGGAATAGGGGAAACTGATGTTCTTGCGAGATGTACGGTTGCGAAAGTATCCGGTGAACGCGCCCAGCGTCATTCCGTTGACCTTATTGGGGCTCAGCCGATAAGTGCTCTTCAGATCGAGCGCGAACTTCTCGTGCCTCTTACGTCCAATGAAAGTCACGTCTGGATAATGGTTCTGGTGAGTGGCCAGGACGATTTTGAAATCGTTTGCTCTGGCGAAATCCAAAATGACCGGGAATATCATCAATTCAACGATCTTCGACACGACTTTCGTGTCCACGCTGATGGTGTAGATGTTCTTGTACACGTCGATGAATCCCTTGACCGTCCAGTCGCCTTTGTCGGTGGCCACAAGGCTGAAAAACTCGCCGAAGCGTTTCTCCAGGGCCTGCTTGAAATCCATTCCCATGAGTGAAAGTGAACAGGAGTCGTTGAGGGCCAAACGGAATTCGCACTACGTCGCCTGTCTCCAATTCAAGGCGGTAAGTGAAGACACGGGCAGGCTAACATCGCCCCAGGTGAAAGTCAACTCGGCGGAGCCGTCACGTCCGGCCGCGGTCCATAATCCGGGATGCGTCCGCCTCGACCAATCCGAGCTGCTGCAGCTTTTCGCGGCACTCGTCGCGCTCGCGGCAGCGCTTCATCTCGGACCATTCGGGCGGCTGCAACGCCAGGAAGTCGTCGAGCGTGGCCCGTCCCCGGCCGGCCCCGCACGTGCTGGAGCATCCCGTCAGCCCGGCTAATCTGACCGCCACGATCTTTCACTCGAAGCGCGGCCGCGTGATCGCCAAGGCGTTCGAGTCGCCCAGCGACGTTGCCCGCGGCCGGGCGAGGGAGATCGCCCATAGTCCCAGTCCTCGGGCGGCACAGACGATGGTCAAGGCGAAGAACAGACCGAAGGCGATGTGCAGCGAGACCAACATGCCGTACACGGCGGCCACGGCCGCGCCAAAGACAACTTGCCGTCCGGGTTGCCGCGGCGTCGTTGCGGGATCGGGGGCCATATAGAAGGTGAAGAGCACGAAAGCAATGCCGGTCATCGGCGCCAACCCTGCGAGAAGGGGCGTGCCGAACACGATCGCCCGCACTACTGCCTGTGTGGCGAACACCGTCAGCCAGGAGATGACCAGAGGTAAGCGGCGAGTGAAGCGGCCGTTGATGTAGCTGCCCAGCGCGAAGATGGCGGCCGGCAATGCCCAATCGAGGGCGCCCGAGAGGTTGGTGCTGAACTGCCATGGCATGACCAACCCCACGTCGTGCGGGAAGAGCAGCAGCGTCGCGGCAATGCCAAAGTTCGACGGATTGAAGAAGTGCCGGCTGCCGTTTCCGACCGGCGCGCGGAAGACGTGCTTCGACGCGATGGAAGCGGCTGCGGCAAAGGCGACCAGCCACAGGCGGTCGTTGAAGTAGAGCAGCATCGCCACCGCCAGCGCGGTGATGTGCGCCGGCAGCAGAAACTCCACCAGCCGGCTGAATGAACCGGCGAACCGCGGCCGCCGGCCCCGCGCCCAGGCGTCGATCGCTTCCAGCAGGATCTGAACAGAGTAGGCCGTCGCCAACGCCACCAGCGGTTGCACGTACGACTGCTCAAAGCCCAGCACCGCGTGACCTAGAATGGTGAGGGCCGTAATCGCCAGCGCGAAGCGCTGCAGCGCGGCCAAATGGTCGGCGGAGTAGTACGGTTTTTCATTCATGTTGCGTTGTCCTCGACCTGGGGCTTGCCGAGAATGACGGTGTGCCAACCGGGCGACAGGCGTAACGTGGCTTCCTGTACTTCGCCGGCCGAATCGCGCCAGCGCAGTTCGACGCGCAGCTTCTGCGGAGCCTCGATGCGGCCCAGCCCGAAATGGACATCCGGCGAGCGCTTGCCTGAATGGCCGTTGCCACCGTCCACCTGCGCCGCCAGCTTGCGACCGTCGGGTAATTGCACGCTGGCCGAGGCGCCGAGGGCGGGTCGCGTCGGGCCGCCCATGGCACTGGGATGACCTTCGTGGACCGCGAATGGGCGGCTCGGTCCGGCGCCCAGCGGCAACCGCAGGCAAAGGCCCAAAAATTGGCCTGCGTTTGGCGCCGTGTTGCGGAAAAAGTACGACGCTCGCCATTGATTCGCCAGCACCAAGTCGAGCAGTCCGTCGCCATCGACGTCGGCGATGGCGATGCCGCGGCTGTTCAGCGGTTGGTCGAATCCGATGTGCGGGCCGACGTCGTAATAGCGACCGTCGGCGGCGCGGACGAAGAAGGGATTTGTGTCGTCGCCCGCCACGTTGTCGCCCGGCTGCATGTGGGGCCAGACGTGCGGATCGCGAATCATGCGATCATTGGCAACGGCCGTCTCCTGATAGTCGGCGAAGCGGTCGGCGGCTCCCTTCAAGAATCCAGTGGCCTGGATGGCTTCCAGCGTGCCGTCGTTGTCGAAATCGGCCAGCTTGGCTTCCCACGACCAGCCGCTGCGGGCGATGCCCCAGGGCTCGCTGACGTCGCGGTACGGTGCGATTCCGGCCCGCATGCGGTCGATTTCGCCCGTGCTAAGAAACAAAAAGTTGCTTTCGTGCAAGCCATAGGCCGAAGTGATGTTGCTGACAAAGAGATCGGGCCAACCGTCGCCGTTGAGGTCGCCGCAGTCGATGCCCATGCCGTTGAAGGTGTCGCAGCCGAGCACCTTCGACATGGGTATGGTCGCCGTTCGCTCGCCTGCCAGCAACTCGAATCGCAGCCGACCCGGTTCCGACCGGTTGTGAAGCAAGCGGTCAGGGCCCCAGTCTTGCACAAAGTAGATTTCCGGCAGCAAGTCGCCGTCGAGATCGACGGCCGCCTGAGCGAACGTCCAGCCACAAGCCACATCGTGCGCCAGTACGTCGTCCGCTTCGCGAAAGAGGGCAGCACCGATCAGGCGCCGGCCGAGCTGAGAAAGCAACAGGCGGTTGCGGCCGCCATTGAACGCTCGGGAGAAGGAGTCGGGCATCTCTTCCTGACCGTCGCCGCGGGCGTCGAGAATACGCGCATGGTCGGCGAAGTAGTTGCCTAAGACGAGGTCGACGTGTCCGTCGCCGTCGAGGTCGGCCTGCGTGCAGGTGCTGGTGTACCATCGCTGGACCGGGTCGACCAGCTCGACAGGATCAAACGCCGTTGCGGAAGGTACGGCAGCGCCATCGCCGCCGTCCGTCCTGCGCAGGAACATGACCGGCGAGCGGCCCCAGTAATACGTCAACACGTCGGCCGATCCGTCCTCGTTGAAATCGCCGATGACGGTGCCCATGGGCGCGGTCGTCGTCACATCATAGGCCAAGGGAGAGGGGTGCAGCGCGAACGGCGAATAGCGCTCGCCTGTGCCGGGAACGGGCGCCACGATCACTTGGTCGATTCGCGGATCGACCAGCAGCAGGTCGTTGGCCAGGCCGTCGCCGTCCAGATCGCCCAGCGCCGCCGCTGCGCCGACAAAAGAGATTTGCCCCGAGAGATGCTCTAGGCTGGGATGCACCTGTCGCACGGTCTTTTGTTCATAGCCCGGCGGTTCCGCGAGCGGCCGTTTTTCGAAGGCAAACCGGCCGGCCAAAGCGGCGGCTTCGGCCTCGCGCAGTTTCGGCGGCTGGCTGAGATAGTAGAGCATGCCGACGATGGCGAGCGCGGCGATGGGGGTAATGAAGCGATGCATGGCAGGGTTCGAGGGTCCTCAGGCCCGGTGTTCGTGCGAATCAGCCGCCGGCGTGCCGCCCCCAGCAACGGTTTTCTCGATCGCATCCAACTGCGATTGCGCTTCGGCCACGAGTTGCGGACCATCCGCGTGGCCGAGCTGCGTAGCCAGGTTGCCACGCACGAGCAAGCTTTGCGCATATTCATATTTCGCTTTTTGCCGCTGGGCGACCGAGCAGCTTTTTTCCGCAACACGCAGCGCCTTGCGCGGCCGCCCGCGCGCGGCCAGCGCGAGAGCCAGCTCGCGCAGGGCAAGTGGATACGCGGCGGGGAAGATTCGCGTCAGCCGCACCGCCCATTTTGCCGCGCGTAAGGCGCGCCGACGCAGCACACTCGCCTGTCGCGCGTCAGTCGGCGCGACAGCCTCGGCGCGACGCCGCAAGGCGAAGGCCAGCATGGGCACGACGAGAATCGTATGGGAATTCACGCATAAGCTTTTCCGCACCATATCGGCCGCCCGCTCGAAGGCCTCGAGCGATTCTTGCGTGCGGTTATGGAACGAGTGCCATAAGCCTTCCGCCATGATGCCGTGAACGGTCGACATCACGTCGTCCGGGCGAGAGGGAAAGCAACTCCTCAGATCCTCAAACGGAAGGTTCTCCTGCGTGGCCCGTGCCCAGAGCCAACTGGAACACATTGGGCGCGAGTCGCCGATGCGGGCACTCGACTCAAACACCCAGCGCGCCTCCGCGACCGCCTGCCCGAGGTCGCCCAGACCGAAATAGCAGCAACCTCGGTGGAAACGGGCGATGTGCAACTCCCAGTAGTCGCCGGCCCGCTCGAAGGCGGCGACGGCCTTCGCCAAGTGTTCGATCCCCTGCTCGTATCGCGATGAGGCGTAATCGCCGACGCCGAAGTAGTTGTAGGTCTTCCCGCGTACCAAAAGGTCGTTGAATTGCTCGGCCGCTGCCAACCCCCGTGCGCCATAGCGGGCCGAGCGGCTCTGCCAACCGAGCATGGCCGTGAAAACGGCGTGCGTGCCATAACAAGACGCCATCTGGGGCGTCGGCGGCACTCGCTCGACGCGGTTCATCGTTGCCAAATGGCTCCACAAAAGCTTCGTCGTGCTTTGAAAGATGTAGGCGTGCGTCAAACCATCAAGCACTTTTATGGTTAGGTCAAAGTCACGATTCGTTTGTTGACGGTGCAGGCGCCCCGGAAGGCACGTGTGTACCGCTTGGATCGCCCCTTCTCTCAGCAAGGCGAGGAGCAATGTCGGCAACGTTTTCGGGACCCAGTTCCCCAAGCGGCGCAGCGACGACTCGCCGAAACGAACGCTGTCGTCGATCTTGCCGCCCTTCCAAGCCAGCTCACTTTGGAGGCCCTCGATGCGCGCCCGTTGGTGGTCGTCTTGTGCCCAGGCCGTTCCCGCCTCGAACTTCGCCGCGGCGTCTGCGTATCGACCCAAAAGCATCAGTGAATCGCCGTAACCCTCGGCGATGCGGAACCGCGTGGCCGCGGCGCTCGATTCGGCGTTTCGCTCGGCGATCGCATACTTTTGGGCAGCGACTTCGGGTGCAAACTGACGCCGCGCTTGTTCGGCCGCCAGCAAACCATAGGCCAGCGCCTGCCGCTGGGCGCCCGCGGCGTCGAAGTGATAGGCGAGATCATAAATGCGGGCGAAGCTCTTTTCAGTTCTGGCCTCGTCGCCTCGCTCAATCGACGCCGCTAGCTCGCTTGGCGCCTCGCCGGCCTCAATCACGCGGGCCAGCGAGAGGTGAAGTCCTCGCCGCTTGTCCGACTCCAATTGGCCGAGCACGGTCTCGCGAATCCGGTCGTGATAGGTGTCGACCAGCGGTTCGTCGGGACTGCCGATCAGACGAAGCAGCCGCTCCGTGCGCATGTGAGTGATCGTGGCCAATGCAGGCACATCGTAGCCCGCCGTCTTCGACACCTCGGCCAACGGCAAGGCCTGGCCCGATATCGACACCACGTCGAGCAGCGTCTCCGCTCCAGCCGGCAGCCGCGACAGCTTTTGACGCACCGCCTCGTGCATCGGCACCGGACGGAACGAGTCGCTTTCGGGATCGAAACAGCTCACCAACTCGATCAAGAGGAACGGGTTGCCGCCGGTTTCCGCGTGAATCTCCGCAGCCCGACGTCGAATCACGTCGTTGTCGCGCCCCAGCAGCGAAACCACCAATTCCCGACACTCGTCGTCCGACAGCGGCGAGACGCTCACGTCGCGATGGTCGATCGTGGCGCCGTGCTTCTTCTGCACGCTCTCCCATTCCAGCCGGAAGGGGCTTTGCTCCCATTCGTCGCTGCGAAAGCTGCCTAGAAACAGCACCGCTGGCGCCTCGGGCGGCCGCAAGACGGCAAACAGCGCCTCGGCGCTGCCCGCGTCGCCCCATTGCAGGTCGTCGGCGAACATCACGATCGGCCGACGACTGCTGAGCTTGGCCAGCAACTGTCGCAGCGCGGCGAAGGCCCGCGTGCGGACTTGCTGCTCGTCCAGCTCAACGGTCCGCGGCCGCGGCGCCTGCGCCACCACCTCCACCCGCTCCAGTACGGGAAAGAGCTGCGCCAGCAGTCCGACATCGTCGGGCAACATCAAGGCGGCTTCGGTCTTGTCGAGCGACCTGAGATGCCCGCACAAAGCGTCGATCAAGCTGTCGAGCGCCTTGAAGGGCACCGACTCGCGATCGTAACAGCGGCCGGAGAGAACCGTGGGCCGCGCCGCGCCACTGCGCAGGCCTTCCAAAAAGTGTTCCGCCAACGAAGTCTTCCCTTCGCCGGAGCGGCCGCGGATAAAGACCGTCAGCGGCTGATGTTTGGCGGCGACGGACTGGTGTGCCTCGGCCAGCGCGTGCAGTTGGGCCGAGCGGCCCACCAAGTTCGATCGCGAGGAATGGGTCACGGTCGTCACCGAGGTTTGCAAGGAAATCGCCTTGGCGATCTCTCTGGCGTCGGGCCGCGCCATGGGGTCGCGGGCCAAAAGCCGCATGGCGAGCTGCGCCAGGTCTTCCGGAAAACCGGCGTTGGCCGGCAACGGTGGCGCATCGAAGCGTTGTTTGTCCTGCAACAGCTTAAGTACCGGTCCCTCAAACGGCGGCCGGCCGGCCAACGCCTCGTAGAGCATCACGCCCACCGCGTACCAATCGGCCGCCGCCGTCACGCTTTCGCCCGCCGCCTGCTCCGGCGGCATATAGCGAGGAGTTCCTTCAATGCGGCCGGCGGTCGTCATGCCCCCATTGGCCTTCGATTCCATCACGAGACCGAAATCGAGCGCCACCACGCGGCCGTCGTGCGTGACCATCACATTCGACGGCTTGAGGTCGCGATGGATGATATGCTGGCCGTGCAGCGCCATGACCGCCGCCACAAGCTGCGCCAGTGCCGCTCGCAAGCGGTCAACATCGAGCTCCGCCACTCCCTGCGCCGTCGGTCTGTAGGAAGCGCCCTCCGTGGCGTTCCGCTGCGCCGCCAAGGCGTTTTCGCCAACGCCGTGCGGGTGGGCTGTCGAAGCGGAGGTGCCGGCAGGCGAAACGCCACGGAGGGCGTTCCCTACAGGCCTCGGCCGCACATAGCTGAGAAAATCCGTCCCCTCGATCAAATCCATCGTAAAGAACCAATGGCAGCCGTCGGCTTCCAGCGTGCCCAGGCCGATCAGGTTCGGATGGTTGACGTCGGCCAGCGCGCGAAACTCGCGCTTGAAGCGGTGCAGCCGCGAGCCATCCACGGCCGGGAGCGTCTTCAGCGCCACGCGGTCACCCCGACGCACGTGAAGGGCCTCATACACCGTGCCCATGCCCCCGCGGCCCAGTTCGCGGAGCAGCTCATACTCGCCCAGCCGCCTGGCCGCCAAGTCGGGCGCCGCTTGGGGCGCGTCCCAGGTAGTGGCCAGTCCTGCGGCGAGCGACCTTGTGCCGCCCGAAAGCGAGCCGGCGTCCAAGAATGCTTGACGGATGACGTCGGCGAATTCCGGCAGTCGGACGAGATATTCATCGGCCCGCGGCGACTGGCCCGCGGCGCGACGGCGCCGAATGTCCAAATCGAGCAGGTTGCGCAGCAAGGTCGGTTGCGCGCCGTCGGGCACGCGCCGCAAGTAGGTTTCGATCGGCCGTTGCGAGGGCGCCGCCTCTTCTTCGGCGAAGGCGCGGCAGAGTGCATTGACATCGTCGAACGACGCCGTCGCTGCCAACACGTCGAATTGCCTGGCCGCCGAGTCCACATGGCACCTGCGATTGCGACTACCTTCTTCCGCCCCCCAGATTACGGATTGCCGCATAGCTTTGCAAGGTCCGGCTCGTTGAAAACCCGGGCACGCGGCACATTGCTTACTCACCGCCATGTGGCGGACAACAGATATTCCTGCGTCGAATCTCTTGGCCAGAAAGATGCCAGGCACGACCCGTCCTGTCGCGTTTCGTCGCCCCAAGGACGCGCCGTACGGCCCCAGCGCGAAACGAGCTGCGTTCCGATTTCTCGCCCTGCGCTTGTACGGCTTTGTCCGGAAGAGTCTCCCGCTGATTGCCTAAACCGTGGTACAATGCCAAAAAGGGTCCAGCCGCTTGAGGTAGCAAAACCATGTCGCTTTTGGTCCGACCGTTGCCGGGCACCGCCCGCGACCCACTTTATCCCGACTCCGATGGGCTACCGATGGGCGAAACCGATTTTCATTTTATCGCGATCAAATACCTTTACGGGGCGCTGTCGTACTGGTTCCGGTCGCGCGACGACGTGTACGTGGCGGCGAACATGCTTCTTTACTACGAAGAGAGGAGTCCCGCCAAGAATCGCGGTCCAGACGTGATGGTCAGCAAGGGCGTCCGCGGCAAGCACCGTCGCCGTTCCTTTCGAACCTGGGAAGAGGGTGTCGTTCCCGCGGCGATCATCGAAATCACCTCGATCGGCACACAGCGCGAGGACGAAATCGTCAAGCCGCACGTCTATGCCGGCATCGGCGTGAAAGAGTATTTCATGTTCGATCCTGAGGGTCAGTATCTGCGGCCTCGCCTCAGAGGTTTTCAGCTCGTTGACGAAGAGTACGAGCCGATGACGGCCGACGCCGCGGGCAACCTTTACAGCTCGGAATTGGGCATGCGGCTCGTTGCCGACGACGAGTTGCTCCGCCTTGTCGATCCGGCAACCGGCAAGCCGCTGCCGACCGAGGAGGAGTACGCGGAACAACTCGAGCAGGCTGCGGAACAACTCGAGCAGGCTGCGGAACAACTCGAACAGACCAAGGAACAACTCGAACAGACCAAGGAACAACTCGAACAGGCCAACGAACAGGCCCAAGCCGAACGCCAACGCGCGTCCGAATTGGAGGCCGAGCTAGCGCGGCTACGCGCGTCGCGACCGGCCCCTTAAGACATCCCAGCGCCCAACGGACCTCCGGCACATCGCGCGGTTCGGGCAAGGCGTCCGCATCCAGGCCCTCCGCATGCCGCAGGAAGAACCGCCAGCGGTCCAGCGGCGACCGCCATACCTTGCGATCGAGACCTATCGCTGTTGAAGCTCAGCGACAACCAGATTGAAGACCTCAGCGTGATCGGCAACTTCAAGCGGCTGAGCATGCTCTTTTTGGAGCGGAACAAGATTCACGATCTGGGGCCGTTGGTGGCCTCGGCCAAGGCCGATGCCGAAGGCGAAAAGCGGTTCGCTCCCTACTTGCGGCTTTATCTGGCAGACAATCCGCTGACCGACGCGGCCAAGAACGAGCAGCTTGCGGCCCTGAAGAGCTTTGGCGTGCGAGTGCCGTAGATCCCCACCCTTTTGGCCAACTGTCGGATTCCGACAGTTGTTCGCTGCCGGAGGGGCAACAACCTCCGCTCGTGCAAGCGCCGACCGCAACGGCGGGGTGGGCGCGGCGCCCACCTGAAAAGCGGCGGCCGATGCGACGATCGCTCGTCGTCGGGAACGACCGCCAGAATTCTTACGAATTCTGCCACGGCCCGCGTTTCAGCTTCCCAATTGCGAAAACAGGTCGTCTTTGGCCGCTACCGCCGCCTGCGACTGAGCCGTCGCCTGGTAGTAGTCGGCCAGCGGCGTGCCCGTGTCGGCCGCCGGCTGAGCGGGATTGTTCGCGTACTCCGGCAGGTTGGTGATCGCCTGCTCGATGGTCCGGTCACTCGCGCCGCCCTCCATCTGGGCCGCGTACTGGGCCTTTTCGGCGTCGGTGGGCGCGCGGAACAGATATTCCTGGAACCAGCCCGTCACGTCGTTGCCAAACCCCTCCGGGCTGTCGAAGAAGCCCAACGCAATGTCGTATCGAATGGTGCCCGCATCGACGCCAGCCGCCGTTTGCTGCTGGTAGTAGTTCATCCAGAACGACTCGCCGTTGGGGTCGGGAGTACGGTTGAGAATGCGCTGATAAAGCGCGGTGAGCCACGATTGCGGCGTGCCGCCGGCCGAATTGTAAAATTCCGGGCTGTCGGCGAAACCGGCTTTGATCTGCCTTCTTTACTACGAAGAGAGGAGTCCCGCCAAGAATCGCGGTCCAGACGTGATGGTCAGCAAGGGCGTCCGCGGCAAGCACCGTCGCCGTTCCTTTCGAACCTGGGA
>Ga0307373_10013911_pt1 | contig 11169 bp, 14 predicted proteins | sample OX2MG_FD_202534 | JGI IMG/M metagenome (GOLD analysis project Ga0307373, IMG submission 202534) | Soil microbial communities from Risofladan, Vaasa, Finland - OX-2 | ecosystem: Environmental > Terrestrial > Soil > Coastal area > Acid sulfate soil | place: Finland: Risofladan, Vaasa | collected... | reverse complement strand
TTTTCGGCTCCCTCGAGCCCGAGCAGGTCCCAAGCGCTTCTCGGGTGTTCACCCTTGGCGTGGTTGGGCGGATTACCAAGCCCAAAGGTCAGAGAGTATTTCTGAACGCGCTAGGGAGGTTGGGTCCTCAGCTCAAGAATCGAATTCGAGTCATTTTCATCGGCGCCCCTTCGCCAGATGACCGTGCGGATCTAACCTATAAGCAACGTCTCGAAGAGTGCGTCACACAATTCAATCTCCAAACAAAAGTTGAGTGGGCTGGATACCAAAAGAGCGTTGGTCCGTTTTACCGGGCGATGGACGTGCTTATTCACCCTTCGCTGTTACAGTCTGGGGAAGCGATGCCTCTGGCAGTGTTGGAGGCCCTGCAGCATGGAGTTCCCGTCATTGCCTCCTGGACGGGCGGCATTCCGGAAGTTATCAGGCACGGCGCAAACGGCCTTCTGGTTCCTCCCGGCGATGAAGTCGCGCTCGCTCGAGCCTTGGAGCGCTTCCTACAGGACGCTTCGCTGCGCGCGCGCCTTCGCATGGGAGCCCAATCCAACCTTGATGACCGCTTTTCGCCGGAGAACTTCAACTCGAAGGTTCACGAGCAGATATGGAAGCTTTGCAGTGGGCAAGATGCAAAGAAGTCCAAAGTGATTCGCGAGGAATCGACGGCTTAGGATTTGGCGGCGTTTCCGGAATTCGAATCGCTCTCGTCCACCATTGGCTGGTCACGATGCGAGGCGGCGAGAGGGTACTCGAGTCGCTGGCCGAACTATTTCCGTCGGCCGACCTCTTTACCCTGGTTTGCGACCGGTCAATACTCCCGCCGGCTCTCAGCCGGTTGCGGATTCGCAGTTCGTTTCTTCAGAGATTTCCGAGGTCCACGCGATGGTATCGCTACTATCTTCCGCTGTTTTCTGCCGCAACGGAAAAGCTTGACCTCAGAGGCTACGACCTTGTGATTAGCTCCGACGCGGCAACCGTGAAGGGCATTCGCACCGATGCCGATGCCATGCACATTTGCTACTGTCACACGCCCATGCGCTGCCTCTGGAGCGGCCATAGAACCTATTGCCAGACCTCTGGAGCGGTCTCTCGGCTTGCCCTCTCAGCCCTTCGGAACCGCCTGTGCCATTGGGACTACGAAGCCGCTCAACGTGTAACTCAGTTCGTTGCTAATTCCCAAACTGTTCGAGAGCGAATCCAGAATTGTTACGGCAGAAAATCGGTGGTGATTTGTCCGCCTGTCGATACCGAGCGCTTTGTCCCTGGCCCCCTCCGGCGGCCGCGCGACCATTACTTCCTGCTGGTTTCACAGTTGGTTCCTTATAAGCGGGTGGATCTTGTTGTGGAGGCCTTCAATAAGTGCGGCAGACCGCTGGTCATTATTGGCGATGGCCCGGAGCGAGCAAGGCTTGAGCGACGCGCTCGAAAAAACATTCGGTTTAAGGGATCGCAGCCGCAGTCAGCCGTTATCGATGCCATGCAACGATGTAAAGCCTTCGTATTCGCCGGAGAAGAGGACTTCGGCATTGTCATGGCTGAGGCTCAAGCTTGCGGCACGCCAGTGGTCGCCCTGGGGAGGGGTGGGGCAACAGAAATCGTCGAGGACAACTTTACCGGAGTCTTATTCGAAGAGGAGTCTGTGGATTCGCTCCTGGCGGCGCTGGACCGTTTTGGAAAGATTTCCTTTGACCCAAATCTGATTCGTGCTTCCTCTTTGAAATTCGCGCGCCAGCGTTTCTTGGTGGAATTTTCCAGTCTCGTTAAAGAGATGATGAGTTTAGAGAGGAATTACAGGCTGGGTTTGTGACCGAGGCCGATGTCCACCGTTACGCGGGTCATTCTGAAAGCACACTCGGCGTTACGAGTCCCTTCTCTTCAATCGAAGATCAGGGCTGTCGCGAAAGATTCGCGCCAGCAGATCCCAACGCTGCGGCCGCAGTGAAAGTGCAAGATGGATGAACTGCCTTGAAAAGATATGCGGCCGAAGGATCGCCCTTTTTCATAGAACGGCACAAGAAACCAACACCTTTTTAGACAGGTGAAACGGTGGAATCCGGGTATGTAGAATCGTCGGTTTGCGGAGGCGGTTGCGGCAAGGGTTTATGACACCCCCGTTTGGAGGCCTCATCCAGCAGTTTGCAGATGCTGGCCTTGTTGACCTGGTGCTTACGGGCCAGGTCTCTCAGGCTCATGCCCTGGGCGCGGTCCCGCAATATAGCCTCGCGATCCATCCGGAGCCGAGGCCATCTATTCTGCCGCGTTTGAACGCCTCCAAACGGAAGAGCCCGGCCACGGTCAAGCCCAGGAATACCACCGCGACAAAGACAAAGTAGGCCACGATCTGGTTGAAGGTGCCGATCGCCACCAGCAGCGAAGCGAGAATGGCCTGAACGCCAATGGCGCGCGCAGGGGTTCCGTAGCGAGGGTGAAGCCGCGCGACCTGATGAAAGAACAAGCCGTCGCGCGCCATCGCGTAGTAAACGCGCGGGGAGAGCATCAGCAGAGCCGCCATGCAAGCGAGCACGCACAGCACAACGAGCGCGGCCATGATCGCAGCGCCCGCCGCGCCAAACAGCCGCCCTCCCGCCTGGGCCATGAACGTTTCGTCGGAGGTAATCCGTGCGATGGGGACAAGGTACACAAACACGCCGGTAATCAGGATATAAACCAGGGTTACGGCGATTACGCCAAGCATCAGGGCAAGCGGCATATTGCGTTCCGGCTGTCGAATCTCTTCGGCGATCTTGGTGGCTTCCCACCATCCTCCGAATGAGTAGAAGGCCGCCATCGAACTTGCGGCCAGCGCGGCGAACAGAGGAGAGGAACCGGGACGCTGGGCGACGAAAGGAGCAAAATGCGACCAGTCTCCCAAGCCAAGCGCCAACGCCCAGACAACCACTAACCCCAGCGCCCCAATCTTCAGCCAAGTGAGCCCCTGCAAGAAGCCCGCGCCCAGCCGCGTGGCGCGGATGTTGACCGCCGCCAACACCAGGATCACAGCGATTCCCAGCACCTTTTGCTGTATCAGCGTGATGTGCGTGACGGAAGCCGTGTAAGCCGCCATGCCGACGGCCAGCGATGCGGTCACGCCGGGGTCAATCACCAGAAGCTGCATCCATCCATACAAGAAGGCCAGCCGTGGGCCAAATGCTTCCCGCAGATAAACGTATGCCCCGCCTGCCTCCGGATAGCGCGCCGCCAGCCCACCGAAGCTGAGCGCCCCCGCCACGGCCATGAGGCCCATCAAGAGCCACACCATCAGCAGCCAGAAGGGCGAACCCAACTGGCGCGCCATGCCGGCGGGGGTAAGAAAGATACCAACCCCAATGGCCTCTCCGGCGACGGCGGCAGCAGCCGATGCAAGCCCCAGCCGCCGCTGGAGATGACTTTGCCGGGCGGTAGGGTTCATGAGAGCGGAAGACTCGGGGGCGAGGCTGAAAGTTCGGACTCAGCGTGCAGGCTCGATCTCCTCAGGCGAGTTGCCGTGGTGGGGCATCATTTCTTGTCCTCGTGAACGTACCCTTCGGTTACCAGCCGGCGGCCCGACATCTGGTAGCCAAGTGCCGGCATGTCCTGTACCCCGGTGGCGTCGATCCAACGGTTATAGAAATTGAAGAGGGCGCAAACGGTAATGGCGTCGTAGAGCGCTTCATCCGACCAGCCGGCCCGGCGCGCTTCTTCAACATCACCGGGCGTGATCTGATTGGAAGTACGATTGACCTTGGTCAGGAATTTGAACAACGCCTTCTCGGCGTCGGAAATCGGCGCCGAGTCGTAGTCTTTGAGCACCGCCTGCACTTTTGAGGCATCACCCAGCAGTTCCGCCGCGACCGCGGCGTGCGAGCCGATTCAAAACAGGCACTGGTTGCGGCTGGAAGTGAAGGCGGCAATCAACTCGCGGAGGCCGGGGCTCAGCGGCGAAGGCCCGCGCATTAGCTCCTGCGTAAATCGCGACAGATGTTCCGTCATGCGCGGCTTAAAGGCGAACAGGTAGAGGATTTGCGGCACGGGAATGCCTTGCGCCTCCATTGCTGCGAATTGCGCGCCTGCCGGGCCGGATTTGGCGATTTGCTCGACTTCTGTTATGAAAATGGGTTCCATAGGAGTTCAGTCTCCTCAGTTGTTTAACTATACCGTACGTTAGCAGAAATCCGGTGAGGCGCAGAGCGAGAAGCGCCCTCAGCCAAATGGCGATGCGCACGCGCTCCCTGGCAACTATGGTCTAGCCGCTTTTCGAATCTTGTTAATGACGATGGCGTGCGATCCGCCCTTTTCATACACCGTGCCGCTCACCGAGACCCACTGGCCGGCAAAGGGAATCAACTGCTCGTTCTGCCCGGGAGCGGGCACCTCCGCGGAAATCGGCCAGTAGATCACTCCGTTGCTCCCCAGGATGACCAGAGGTGAACCCGCCTTGGCACAGGCTAGGGCGCACTCGGAACTAATCGGCTTCTTGAGATTCTTGACGAACGTGCAGGCCGAATCAATCACGTAGCCTTTGACTGTCGCAGGCTTTCCTCCACCCTGCGCAGTTCCGAACGCCAAGACCGTTGACATGAAAAACAGAATCGGGATTACGAATTTCTTCATCATGGCTCCTCCAAATCTCGTCACAGCGGCGCGTGCGCCGGTCTGCGGTGTTTTCGTCCCGCTCGCTCCACCATTTCCCCTCAGAACATCAGCTTCAGCGCAAATTGAATGAGCCGCGGGGGTAAAGCCTGCTGAATCCGGCCGACCGTCGGTGGGATGCGCTTCTTCGATATAAACCACATAGAATGCGACTCGATCCTTGTACTGCGCATAGAGCTTGTTGAGCGCGGGAACCTCCCGGCGAAAAGGCGGTCAAGTATGACTGCCAAAGATGAGCACCACGGGCTGCCGCCCGCGAAAGGAAGAAAGGCGCACCACCTGGGAGCGGTCCAGGGTCTGGAGCGCGAAGTCCGGCGCCGGTTGGCCCACTTTCAGATGACCCCGGCGCGCAATCAGCCACATCGGCTCGAAGGGAAAGAGGAAATAGGTGAACGCCGGAAGTTTCGACATGATCCGCCCAAACACCGCCGGCGGCTGCAGCATGGCTATAAACAGCCCGCTGAGCAAGACCATGTAAACCACGAGCGCTGAAATGGCGTACTTGAGAAAGGCCGGCATCCAGTCGTGCACCTTGCCCCGAAATTGTGTCACTCGAACGGACACAGAAGAAACCACCATCTTCTCGACGAGTGGAGGCACTCACCGCGCCGCAAGGTGAATCAGGTTTGAAGTTTGACTTTGGACCCGATGAAGGTTGCCCCTAAGACCCCTGTAGCCTATATTCAGTAGGTAGGAGCGTCAATAATCTCAGGCTGCTATTCGCTTCAATAAAACAAGCTAGAAGTCATTTCAAAATCCTGTACAAAGGGTTGAATTTCGAGTAGTTATTCTCCTGTGGAGGTGGTTCGCAACAGGAACCAGCGCCAGAAGGAGGGCCGATGGCGCGATACGGTCGGTTGCTGGCCGACGCCCAGTGGGAAAAGATCCGGCCCTTGCTCCCCAAGCGACCGCCGCGACCGCGCGGGGGTCAGCCTCCGGCCCCTGAGCGCCAAGTGCTGGAAGGCATTTTGTGGTTTCGCGCAGCGGGGCACGGTGGCAGGATTTGCCCGCGGAGTTTTCCTCGCCATCGACCTGCTGGCGACGGCTGCGAGACTGGGAGGAGCAAGAAGTCTGGCTGACGATCTGGCGGGCGTTTCTAGTGCTTAGTTGCGTAAGTTAATGAGTGTATTTCTAAGCTGGCTGCCCTTGACTTCTCGCTTGCGCCATCGGAATGGTTTGGATTTTTCATTATGTTGCTGAATGAAGGCTTCGGTCGCCGCGCGAAGTTGGTCCTGAGTCTTGAAGCTGGCGCCCCGAAGAGTCTTGCGGGTGAGCAGGCTGAACCAGATTTCGACTTGATTGAGCCAACTGGCCGAGGTGGGAGTAAAGTGAAATTGCACTCGGCCTTCGTACTTGGCCAGCCAGTCGTCTTGGTCACCGCGGGAATCGCAGCTCCCACCTCGCGCGCACCTTGCTGGTTCTCTTTGCCCTGCAAGCACGCCAGAATAATACGAGCGCGCTCCACCTTGCGCACCTCTTCCGTGCGGCTCCTGCTGAGGACGACGAGTTGGTTCAATACCTCTTCGGAGCATTCGAGTTTGGGGGCATGTCTCAGCATGCCCAATTGTTATATACTATAGCTAACTAACGCACTAGTTCTCGAAGGTGGCACCTCTGACGTGCTGCAGGGTACTGCAAATGTTGCCGGAACCGGTGCGTATGAGGCGTTAGTGCGTTACTGCTGTCTGAGTGTTGGGCGTCGGGTGGCGGGTCCCATTTACCAGGAAAGAAGCTTCCAAATATTAGGCATAGGGCAAGCTGCGCGGTTGGGCCTTCACTCAAGCGAGGCGGCACACTGCGACTCCGCGCCCAGCTTTCAAGTTGCCTTCGTTGCTCTCCGGTCAAAGTAATCGCTGGGGCGCAGCGCAGTTGAGCCGCCAGCCCAGGATTGTCGAAGGCTGTGATCCCTGTCACAGCCAAATGCGTGCCAGGTCGCTGACGGTTTGTTTGCTTGCGAGGTATCGTTGCCGTAATCAGTGGGAACGCGCCTCGGACAATGGATGCAGGCCAACAAGCGGGTTCGATGGGCACGGCTTCCCGCCTGCATCCTGCGCGAGCCAGTATCGGATTTCGAGGAGACTGGGGACATCACCGCAAGGAGGCAGAAATGAGAAAGCAGCGAACCATCGTTCTGGCCTTATGCACGGTGTTGCTGATGGCTGGATGCAAGGCAGGCGCGCCCGACGACGCTGCCATCAAGACAACTGTCCAATTCAAGCTGTATCATGACTCCACCCTGCGAGGGCGTGGCATCCAGGTGGACTCTCAGAAAGGTGTGGTGACACTCACAGGCACTGTGAATTCTGACGCCGAGAAATCGCTGGCGGAGCAATTGTCGATTCAAGCCCCAGGCGTCAAACAGGTGGTTAATCAACTCAACGTTTCCCCGCCCCGGGCACAGGCCTCCGCACAACCGCGAACTCCGTCGGCGCGCGCACGCACATCTCCGGCCTCCTCTTCGCCCCCGGCGGCCGCTTCGGCCGCGCCGCAGTCCGGTCAAAGCGCTTCCCCACCTCCTGCGCGACCCTCGATGGCAACCGTCCCAAGCGGCAGCGTGATCACGGTGCGGATGATCGATGGCATTGATTCCCAGGCGAACCGGCCCGACCAAACCTTTGCAGCCAGCGTGGCCGCACCCGTCGTGGTGGGTAATCAAGTGGTGATACCGCAGAACTCCGACGCCACCGTACGATTAGTGAGCGCCTCGAGCTCCGGCAAGTTCACGGGGAGCGCGCAGCTACAGCTCCAACTGGTTTCGGTAACCATTCGAGGAACACGCTACGACGTGCAGAGCGGGAATTACCAGCAAAGCGGAGCCTCACGCGGCAAGCGCACCGCCGAGACTGTGGGCGGGGGCGCCGCGGTGGGAGCGCTTGTGGGCGCCCTCGCTGGAAGAGGGAAGGGCGCCGCCATCGGTGCGGGAGTGGGCGCGGCCGCGGGCGCGGGTTACCAGGTGCTAACCAAGGGTTCGAAGGTGAAGGTTCCCTCCGAGACGAAGATTGATTTCACCCTGGGAGCACCACTCAGCGTGGCGATGAGCAATTAGCGCCGTCCATCTGACCTTAGGCGGCAAAGAGGTAACGTGAACAAATATCTGACCGGGCTAATCGGAACGGCAGATAGACCATACTCCCATCCAATAGTTTAGGAACTCAACTTAAGGTCATGGAAAGCGAGATGCTACCACTTTACTCGGTGAGAGGTGAGCCGTGAAATTGTCGCTATACGCTCTTCTGGTGTTTGTATCCTTCGCAGCAATGGCACGCGCTGACGTGGTGACTCTGAAAAACGGCGACCGGATTACCGGAACCATGGTGGCCGTCAAGGGCGGCAATTTGGAGCTGAAGTCCGACGTCTTGGGCAGCCTGAAGATTCCGCTGGCGCAGGTGGCGTCGTTCTCGGCGAAAAAGCCGGCGGCGGTGATGGTCAAGGGCGAAAAAACCCTCCAGGGCCAACTCCAGCTCGAGTCCTCGGGCGACTGGCAGGTGACCGCAAACGGCAAGCCGCAAACCGTAGCGGCTGCGAGCGTGGACGTGATCATGCCCGAGGAGGCTTACAACAAGCTCGTGGAGCACACCGCGACGCCCTGGCAGGACTGGAAGGGAGGCGCCAGCCTGGGTTACAGCATCCAGCGCGGCGACCAGCAGGCGAAGACCTTCAGCACCACGGTGGCGGCGGTCCGGGAGCGGCCCGAGACCCCGATCTTCGCACGGCACTGGCGCACCACCTACGGCCTAGCCATGCTGCTCGCCCACGCTTCGCAGCAGGGGAGCTCGGTGACGTCGAACACCATCAGCACGAACCTGCGCCAGGACTACCTCTTTGCGCCCAACGATTTCGTCTTCGGATTTGCCCAGTTCGATCACGTCGGAGCCCAAAGCCTGTATCTGCGGCAGGCTTACGGTGGTGGCTACGGACACGACGTAATCAAGACCTCGCGCACCCTCTTTAGCGTGCTGGGCGGCATCGACTTCGTCCACGAGAAGTTCTTCACCGGCGCCTACGACCAGAGCGCCGAGGCCCTGGTGGGCGAGAGGCTCGGAATCCAGCTCACCAAGCTGGTGCGGCTGGACCATAACCTGAACTTCTACCCCAACCTGTCCACCACGGGCCAATATCGGTTTGACACGGCCACCACCCTGTCGGCCAAGCTCAGCAACAAGTTTTCGCTGAACGCCGGCGTGATTGACTTTTACCTGAGCAACCCCGCTGCGGGAAGCCACAAAAACAACGTGGGCTTCACCACCGGGCTGGGCTACACCTTTTGACCCCGTTGGCCTGGGGCAGGCGAATGGAGAGCGCAGGCGTGGTGTTCTGGTCGGCTCGCGAGCACGTCCATCGGGGACGCCGCGGCGCGCTGAGCGGCCCGCGGACTTCAAACCATACGAGAGGAGACTCCACATGTCACTAGGAAAACGCTGCGGGGCGGAATTCTTCGGCACGTTCTGGCTGGTGTTCGGCGGTTGCGGCAGCGCAGTTCTGGCTGCTGCCTTCCCCGGCCTCGGCATTGGATTCTCGCAGGGGTTGCGCTGGCCTTCGGACTCACGTTGTTGACCATGTGCTATGCCATCGGACACATTTCGGGCTGTCACATCAATCCGGCAGTGTCCGTAGGGCTTTGGGCCGGCGGACGCTTCCCGGCCTCCGAGCTTATCCCCTACATCGTGGCTCAGGTGCTCGGCGCCATCGCGGCCTCCGCCACCCTCTACGTGATCGCGAGCGGCAAGGCCGGGTTTGATCTGAGCGCCGGCTTCACCTCCAACGGTTACGCCGCGCATTCACCCGGCGGTTACTCTCTCGAATCCTGCCTGGTGGCCGAGATCGTGCTCACTTTCTTCTTCCTGTTTGTGATCCTGGGCGCCACTGACCGCCGCGCACCCCAAGGCTTCGCTGGCATCGCGACCGGGCTCAGTCTGACGCTGATCCACCTGATCGGTATTCCCGTCGACAATCTCTCAGTCAACCCCGCACGCAGTACCGGACCGGCGCTCTTGGTGCGAGGCTGGGCGCTCACGCAACTGTGGGCGTTCTGGGTAGCACCGATTGTGGGCGCGCTCGTGGCCGGCGTTGTGTATTCAAGGCTCTTCAAGCAAGAGTAATTTGGCGCAGCGCCGGAGTTAGGATCTAGCCCTCGAAGACCGCCCCCGTGCACGGCGGGGCGTAGCGCGTTCCCTCATCTCAAGACGGAGGAATCGCATCTGGAAGGAATTCAACGCTTTTGTGATGCGGGGAAACGTGATGGACATGGCCGTGGGCATCATCATTGGCCTCGCCTTCGGCAAGGTCGTGACCTCGCAGGTGAATGACATCGTCTTGCCGCCCGTCCGCAAGCTGCTCGGCAACGTGGATTTCTCCAACTTCTTCATCACCCTCGCCGGGCAGCACTACGTTACGCTGGCTGACGCCAAGAAGGCCGGGGCCGTCACCATCGCCTACGGGACCTTCCTGAACACCATCATCGAGTTTTTGATCGTCGCGTTCGCCGTCTTCGTGCTTATCAAGTGGGTGAACCGATTGATGCCGAGGCCGGACGCGGGCGTGGATGCGAAGACGCGGATGGATCGGCTGGGGCACGTCAACGACCGTGTGAATATGATTTACTCACACACCGGAGACAAGGCTCAGCGGGCAGCCTCGCAACTCGTCTTTCAAAAGCTCAAATCGGCGGCTGCGCCATTCCCGACCCACAAGAGTGCCGTTTCGCTTAAAGTAGCCGGGAAGGTAGCCCAAGGTAGCCGGATGGAGAACAACTGTGAGGTAAGTGATTGAAATCTTGGAGCCGGCGAAGGGAATCGAACCCCCGACCTACGGTTTACGAAACCGTTGCTCTACCAACTGAGCTACGCCGGCTCGAAAGGTGAGACGTACTTTACTCTTCGATGTGCCTATCGCTGACAGCGCCTCGAACCGGAAGGCGGACATCCTTGTGGTGGCCCTCGCCAATTCAGAGTTGTGGCGCTAAGCTATCGGATCTCTGCGCTTGAAAACGATCGACGCGGTTGCGGATTCCTGTTCTTCCAACCCGCCCTTCAGCTTCCTGTCTATCGTACTCGACATGCCGCTCCATCTTCAAGTGGTGTGTTCGGATGTTGGCGCGTTCCTGCGCAGGAACGTCAATCGCTCTTTCAATTTCAGGTCGACGCTTTCCGCCGGGCAGAACGATGCTCCTCAATTAGTTGCCTTGCTTCGCCCGTTGTGCTGAGGGTTAAAAACTTAGATGAGCATTCTATTGTTCATCATATGGCGAAATATGAGGAACGGAAATAATGCAACATGCCAAAGGTGGTCCACCCCGGGAGAAAAAACTGAATCACTTCGAACCACAAAACGCCCCGACCATACGCGCCAACTACAAACCGCGACGTGATAATAAAAAATGCTCACCCAACAGGCAAAAGACGCCAGTCCCTGCCTGCGGGTGAGCATGAGAGGAGAATAGAACGGCGGACGCGCCCCGCCATCTAAACCCGGTTGGAGTGTAATTAAAAGCGGGCGGGGATGTCAAGGAAATTCTCCCAAAAAAATTACACAATAAGTCTATTGCTT
>Ga0307373_10013910_pt1 | contig 11170 bp, 7 predicted proteins | sample OX2MG_FD_202534 | JGI IMG/M metagenome (GOLD analysis project Ga0307373, IMG submission 202534) | Soil microbial communities from Risofladan, Vaasa, Finland - OX-2 | ecosystem: Environmental > Terrestrial > Soil > Coastal area > Acid sulfate soil | place: Finland: Risofladan, Vaasa | collected... | reverse complement strand
CGTCGAGCCGACCAAGTTGGTCGTGCTGCTGGCCGGCACCGGCGCGCACGGCTACGCGATCGAGGCTGACCTGGTCGCGGCGGGGATGCCGGTCGAGAGCGCCGACCGCGACACCGTCATCCCGATCGTGACGATCGCGGACGACGAGGAGCGGGTGGCGGCGTTCCTCGACGTCCTGACCGCGTCGATCGAGCGGCACCGCGGCACGCCGCGCACGCCGAAGATCGCCGCCTCGTGGTCCGTCGTGCCGCAGACCGTGCTGTCGCCGCGCGAGGCCTTCTTCGCGGATAACGAGACCGTTCCCGCCAGTGCCGCGGTCGGCCGGGTGAGCGCCGAGCTGATCGCGCCCTATCCGCCCGGGGTGCCGGTCCTGGCGCCTGGTGAGCTGATCACGGCCGAGGCGATCGAGTCGCTGCGCGAGGTGAAGGCCGACGGCGGACGGATCGCCTACGCCGCCGACCCGTCCCTGGAGACCTTCCAGGTCATAGCCGGCTAGCCCGCAGGCTCGCGCACCGGGATTCCGGCCGGTCGCCGGACACCGCCGGTACGACTCCGCCGGTACGACTCCGCCAGTACGACTCGTACCAGCGCTCCCGCAGCAGGACAGCAGCCTGGCGCCAGGACTACAGCCCGGCGCCAGGACTACAGCCCGGCGACCGACACCTGCGCCGGATGCTCGACGGTGAACCGGTGCCTGATCGTCGCCGACTGCCCGGCCGGCAGGGCGAGCTCCCAGGTGAGCTCGCCCAGGTCGGTCTGCCCGGCCGGGGCCGGGCTCGCCTCCCGCAGCCTGACCTTGATCTCCGCGTCGGCGGAGACCGGTATGTGGTCGTGCACGCTGATCCTGGCCTGACCGGGCCGGTGGTTCTCGATCGTCGTCTCGTATGCGATATCCACCGTGCGGGTGCTGCCGATCACCGCCTTGCTCGTGGCGCGGCGGTGCAGCTTCCGCTCGATCCTGATCTGATCGTCGACTCCGAGCTGAAGCTCGAATTCCTCGCCCGCGGCGACGGTCTGCAGGGCGGTCTCGCCCGCGAACTGGCCGTCGTGGAAGATCCTGGCGGGCCCGGCGAGGAGCAGCAGCGGCGAGGTGTTCGTCATGGTGGCCCGCAGGTAGGCCTCGGGTGCCAGGACCGGCACCGTGAGGTGGTCGACGGCCGCGTCGAGGTCGAACCGCGAGATCGTGGTCTTGTGCGGGTTGCCGTCGGCGGGCACCGCGAGCGGTCGCGGCACGTGGTAAACCTGTCCGGCCGCTGACTCGCCGAGCTCGGCAGTCATCGGGGCCGCCTGCGGCGCCATGACCGGCTGAGCGGCCGCCGCGAAGCCAGGTGGGACGGCCTCCTCGGCCGGGCCGCCGGCCGACAGCATGGCCGACCTGGCGCGCATCCGCAGGCCGGGAGGCGACTCGGGCGAGCGGCGGCTGATATACCACGGCCGCAGCTCGGGCAGTTCGGAGTGCCGGCCCCGGCGGGTGGTGGACAGCACCAGCGGCACCGCGGGCCAGTCCTCCCCGGTGCGCTGGATGACCTGGGCCAGGTAGCTCACCGTCAGCAGCTCGCCGCTCAGGCCCAGGTCATACAGCGGCTGCCAGGACGCGCCCGGCACGTGGTACGCAAGCTCGATCTCGGCCCTGGTATCGGCCGTCGCCTCGATGGCGGCGGACACCTCGGTGAATTCGGCCGCACCCGCGCGCCGCTCGGCATCGGCCAGGCGCTGCTCGGCGGCCTGCAGCTCGCGCTCGTCGGCGCGCTTGCGCGCGGCGATCTCCCGGCGGCGCTCCAGCGCGCTGGCCGTGCTGGCGGCCAGATGATCGGCCATCCGGGCAAGCTCGTCATGGCCGGCCCGCCCGGACCCCACCGCCCGGGCCAGCGCAGTGGCGGCCGACTCGGACAGGTGGCCGGCGAAGCCGAGACGCGCCTGCTCCGCCGCGTCCTCGTCCGCCAGCGCCTGGACCGTGTCGCGGCAGCTCTCGGCCTCCGACCGCAGCCGCACAACCTCCGCGCGCACCGGGTCGGCACCGTACCCCCGCTCCACCTCGACCTCGAGCAAGGCCACGTCGTGGCCCCGGACAGCCACCCGGACCGAGGCCGGGTCCGCCGAGGGCGGCAGGCCGCCGACCACGACGGGCCGGAGTCCGGCGGCCAGATCCAGGACGCCGGTGCGCACTACGCGCGCCCCGTCGCGGAAGACGGTCACGGCCGTGATCGGGGCGTCCAGGTCGGTCGCCATGCCGCTCTCCTCCCGGTCAGCGCCAGCTCCCGACATTACCCGCGCGCCACGCGCGCCACCGAGCACTACCCGCGCGCCACGCGCGCCACCGAGCACTACCCGCGCGCCACGCGCGCCACCGAGGCGTGCAGGGCGAATAGGACGGCGACATAGTTGCCGAACTGCGATGGGCTATGGACACTGTTAGCCGTAGACTGGGGCACCGCTCGGTCATAAGGGAGCCACACATGGACATGTCAGTATCGGGTCCGGCTCGCCAGCAAGCTGCCCAGGGCGGGAAGGCCACCCCGCATCCGGTGCCGGGATCGCCTGAGGATCCGCTGACCGACGCGATGCGGATCGCGCACGGCGCGGTGGCGGCCGGCGTGGGCCTCAAGCTGCTTGGCGGCCTCGGCGTGCGGGTGGTCTGCCCGGATTACCCGCCCAGGCTCCGCCGTGACCAGGACATCGACTTTGTCTGTCTGTCGAAGGAGCGCAAGGCGGTCGCCGCTCATCTGGAAGAGGCCGGCTGCGAGGCCGATCGCCGGTTCAACAACCTCAACGGCGACCGGCAGATGTACTTCACGGCTCCGTCCGGCCGGCCCATGGATGTCATGGTCGACCGGCTCACGATGTGCCACGTCCTGGACTTCCGCCCGTCGTTCCGCAAGCTGCCGCATACCGTCGACGTGGTCGACCTGCTGCTGTCCAAGCTCCAGATCGTCGAGCTGAACGAGAAGGACGCCAGGGACATCATCCAGCTGCTGTCCTGCATACCGATCGCTCCGGCGGGGGACGGGCTGGCGATCGACTCGGACCGGTTCTGCGGCGTGCTCGGAGCTGACTGGGGCTGGTGGCGGACGGTCACCGGCAACCTGGACAGGCTGCCGGGGCTGATCGCCGAGCGTCCGCACCTTGCTCAGCCGGGCATGCCGTTCGACCCGGTGCAGCAGGCCGCCCGGCTGCGGCAGGTAGCCGACGCGACGCCCAAGAGCATGAAGTGGAAGATGCGCGCCGGCATCGGCGACAAGGTCCGCTGGTACGAGCTTCCTGAGGAAGTAGGCCACTGAGCCGGACCACGCGCGGTATGGCACTGCGAGGGCGCCAATCGCCGGATTGCGAAGTCGGCTCTTCGGATTTGTAACAAACCATCACTTGACGCCCAGTTAGGCGGGCTGCTACACCCTTGCGTAGGCAATAGTCAACGGGGCGGGGTTGCGTCAGATGAAGATCTTTTTTGCCACGGACATCCACGGATCGGAGATCTGCTGGCGCAAATTCCTCAATGCCGCCGCTTTTTACAAGGCTGACATGGTCATTCTCGGCGGTGACGTCACCGGCAAAGTGATGATCCCGATCGTGCAGCACAACGGCTACTGGCAGGTCACCCTCCGCGGGGAGTCGCAGCGGATCGAGTCGCGCGAGGCGCTGGCCGAGGTCGAGAAGCAGATCCGGAACCGCGGCTCCTACCCGGCCATCGTGAGCCCGGACGAGCTGCAGCACCTGAGCGAGCACGAGGGCGAGGTCGACCGCCGGTTCAGCGTCGAGATGATGCACTCGCTCGACCGCTGGCTCGATATGGCGGACACCAAGCTCCAGGGCGGTCAGATCGGCTGCATCCTCAATGGCGGCAACGACGACATCTTCGAGATCGACGACATGATCGAGTCCTCGCCGTGCGTCACCTTCGCCGAGGGCAAGGTGCTCGACCTCGGCGGCTTCAGCCTGGTCTCGATGGGATGGACCAACCCGACGCCGTGGGACACGTTCCGCGAGGCGCCCGAAGACCAGCTCGCGGCGAAGATCGAGGCGGTCGCCGAGCACGTGCCCGACATGGGGCGGGCCATCTTCAACTTCCACGCCCCGCCTTACGGCACCGGGCTTGACGAGGCTCCGGCGCTCGACGAGACGCTGCGGCCGACGCACGGCGGTGCCGTGATGAAGCCCGTCGGCTCGATGGCCGTGCGCGACTCGATCGTGACGCATCAGCCGCTGCTCTCGGTGCACGGCCACATCCACGAGAGCCGCGGCATCAAGAAGATGGGCCGGACGCTCGCCATCAACCCGGGCAGCGTCTACGGCGACGGCGTGCTCCAGGGAGCGGTGATCGAACTGGACGCCAAGAAGGCGAAAGTCAGCAGATATCTGCTGGTAAACGGATAGCCCGTGGCGCCCGCCCAGGCCCAGCTAGACGGCTCAGAAGGACGGCTGTACGACCAGCCGAAATGTCACGGAAGGACTTGCCCAACCCGAGTGACAGCACGTGCGGGAAGTGACACAGTATACGGAAAGTAACGTAACGCACTAACAATGGCTGATCGGCGCCGCGCAGAACCGGTCAGCCGGACCGGCCGAACCCCGCGGCCGGGCTGCGAAGCGTTGCCCTCACCAGTACCTGGAGGCGGAGTAGTACATGGCTGCTGAAGCTCTCGGCAACGAGACGCCGACTCTTTTCCTGAGGAAAGCGACCGGCCTGGTCAGAGGCTGGTCTGTCCGGGACTCGATGATCTACGCGACCCTGTCGACCAACGTGGTCACGCTCGGCATCTTCGAGTTCTCCTACCAGTCGTTCTTCCCTAAGGGCCAGTTGCTGACCGCGGTTCTCGTCTCGGCGGTCTGGGTCTCGTTCCTGGTCATCGCCTACGCGGGACTGATCGTCACGATTCCGCGGGCCGGCGGCGACTACGTCTGGCAGACCAGGATCCTGGGCAGCGGGATCGGCTTCGTGATGGCCGCCACCGGCTGGTGGTTCATCCTGTGGCTCTGGGCACCGATCTACGGCAACGTGCTCTCGGCCGAGTTCTTCCAGCCGCTGCTGGCGACGCTCGGGCATCCGAGCGCGGCCACCTGGTTCGCGGGGAAGAACGGCATCTTCCTGGTCTCAGTGATCACGATCGGGCTGGCGGGCCTGCTCGTCTCGCTCGGAATGGCCGGCTATGCCAGGCTGCAGAAGTGGGGCTTCTACGGCGGCCTCCTGGGGTTCGGCGTGATCCTGCTGCTGCTCGCGATCAATAATCACGCCAGCTTCGTCAGCTCGTTCAACCTCGAGGCACACAAGATCTTCGGCGTGGCCAACGCGTATCAGAAGACGAACGCCGGCGCGAAGGCGTCCGGCTATGTCTCGCCGGCGTTCGGGTTCAGCCCGGTCAGCGCGAGCATGCTGCTGGTGCCGATGATGATGTTCTACCTGCTCTGGCCGAACTGGGGCTCGACGCTGTACGGCGAGATCCGCGGGGCCAGCGACTTCCGGCGGGTCTTCGCCGGCATGTTCGGCGGCCTGTGGATCACGGTGGCGCTGTCGGTGCTGTTCCTGGTGCTGATCAACAAGACCATGGGCCAGGCGTTCTACAACAACACCGGCGCGCTGTACTGGAGCGCTTACTACGGCGGTAAGGTGCCCGCGGCGATCCCGATCTGGCCGTATCCGGTGATGTTCATCGGCTGGATGGTGCACAACCAGATCTTCCAGGTCGTGCTGCTCGTGGTCATGTTCCTGTGGTTCATCGCGTGGGTCGGCACGCTGTTCCTGTCCTCGACCCGGGTGATCTTCGCGGCGGCGTTCGACCGGATCCTGCCTGACCGGGCCGCCGAGGTCTCGGAGAAGCGCAAGGTGCCGATGTACTCGCTGGTCCTGATGCTGCTTCCGGCGATCGGGCTCAGCGCCGTCTACGCGTACTGGTCGAAGTTCTACACCTACACGCTGGACGCGACCCTGGTCATCGCGGTGACCTACCTGTTCACCGCGATCGCGGTGGTGCTGCTTCCGTTCATCAAGAAGGAACTCTGGCAGGCGTCGCCGGCCAGCCGGATCAAGCTGCTCGGCGTGCCGATCGTGCCGGTCGCCGGCTGGATCACGATCGGCCTGCTCGGGTTCAACCTCTACGAGTGGCTGACCAACGCTGCCTACGGAGTCAACAACAATGACTCGCTGATCTACATGGGCGCGATGTACGTGCTTGCCATCGTCATCTACGTGGTAGCGCGCATCGTGCGCAGCCGGCAGGGGATCGACCTCGGCCTGATCAACAAGGAGATTCCGGTCGAGTAGCCGGGACAGCTTGGAACATCGTCGGCCCGTTGATGCTGCTATGACGACATCAGCGGGCCGACGATGCGGTTAAGGCAGTAACGCCGGGACGGGAGCGGCTCAGCGCAAGCGGCCGGCCCGGCGTCAGGTAAGAAGCAGAGCTATGGGGGCCTCCAGGTTATGAATGACATCCCGAGCCGGGCCCGCGTCGTCATCATCGGCGCGGGGATCGTGGGCAACAGCCTCGCCTATCACCTGGCCGAGCTTGGCTGGCGCGATCTGGTCCTGATCGACAAGGGACCGATGCCCAATCCGGGGGGCTCGACCGGGCACGCGTCCAACTTCATCTACCCGATCGACTACTCCAAGATGATGATGGAGCTGACCCGCGACAGCACGGAGCAGTACAAACAGCTCGGCGTGTTCACCGAGTCCGGCGGTCTCGAGGTAGCCCGCTCCCCGGAGCGGATGACCGAGCTGCGGCGGCGCTGCACCGCGGCGAAGGCCTGGGAGATACCCGCCGAGCTGATGACCCCGGCGCAGGTCCGCGATCTCGTCCCGTTCCTCGACGACTCGGTGATCCTCGGCGGCGCCTACTTCCCGACCGTCGGGGTCGTGGACTCGCTGCGGGCCGGGACGCTGATGCGCGAGCACGCGGAGAACTCCGGCGCGCTGACCGTCGTGCCGAACACCGAGATCCTCGGGATCGACACCGCACCGGACGGCGCCGGGTCCGGCCGCCCGGGCGGCCGGATAACCGGCGTGCGCACGACGGCCGGCGACATAGCCACCGAGCTCGTCGTGATCTGCTGCGGCGTCTGGTCGCCGCGGCTGGCGACGATGGCCGGCGCCAGGATCCCGCTGACCCCGATCGTGCACCAGATGATCAGCGTCGGGCCGATCGCGCAGTTCGCCGACAGGCCGGGCGAGATCAGTTACCCGATCGTGCGCGACGTGGACCTCAACATGTACGAGCGGCAGCACGGCGGCGACATGGAGGTCGGCTCGTACGCGCACCGGCCGATCATCGTCGACCCCGATGCCATCCCGTCGATCGAGCAGTCCGTGCTCTCGCCGACTGAGCTGCCATTCACCCAGGACGACTTCGACCCGCAGCTGGCACAGGTGCTCGAGCTGATGCCGGAATTGCTCGGCGATGAGCGGGCGGGAATTCGTTATGCCATCAATGGCCTGATCTCGATGACGCCCGACGGGCATCCGGCTATCGGGGAGACCCCGGAGGTCGCCGGGCTGTGGTCGGTCGCCGCGAGCTGGATCAAGGAAGGGCCCGGCATCGGCCGCGCGGCCGCGGAGTGGATGACCGGCGGCGCGCCGGAGATCGACATCCACGAGGCCGACATCTCGCGGTTCTGGCCGCACCAGCGGACCGCCGCGCACGTCACGGCGCGGGCGGCCGAGGGCTTCAACAAGATGTACGGGATCGTCCACCCGGGCGAGCAGTGGGAGTCCGGGCGGCCGACGAGGGTCAGCCCGGCCTACGACCGCGAGCGCGACCTCGGCGCGGTGTTCTTCGAGACGGCCGGCTGGGAGCGGCCGTTCTGGTACGAGTCCAACTCCGGGCTGCTCGACCGGTACACGGGGCAGCTGATGCCGCGGTCCGCTGAGTGGGAGTCGCGCTGGTGGTCGCCGATCATCAACGCGGAGCACCTGGCGATGCGGGAGCACGCCGCGCTGATCGACCTGAGCGCGTTCGCGGTGCTCGACATCGCCGGCCCCGATGCGCTCGCCGCCGTGCAGTACCTCGCGGTCGCCCAGCTCGACGTCGCGCCCGGGCGGGTGGTCTACACCTCGCTGCTCGACGACCGCGGCGGGTTCCGCGGTGACCTGACGATGATGCGGCTCGCGGCGGACAAGTTCCGCGTCGTGACCGGCGGGGCCACCGGGATGATGGACCTCAAGTGGATCACCGATCACCTGCCGGCCGGCTGCCAGGCCGTCGTTACCGACGTCACCTCGGCCTGGACCACGCTCGGCCTGTGGGGGCCAAAGGCCAGGGAGATCCTCGCCAGGGTCACCTCCGACGACGTGTCGCACCCCGGCATGCCGTTCGGGACGTGCCAGGAGATCGAAGTCGGCGGGCTGACCGTGCTGGCGTCCCGCATCTCCTACGTAGGCGAGCTCGGCTGGGAGCTCTACCTGCCGATGGAGGAGGGCGGCAAGCTCTGGGACGCGCTCTGGGATGCTGGCCAGCCATCGGGCATGATCGCGGCCGGCATCGGCGTGTACGGGACCACAGGCCGGCTGGAGAAGGGTTACCGCGCGTTCGGCAATGAGCTGACCGGCGACTTCAACCTGGTCGAGGCCGGCATGACCAGGCCCAAGGTCAAGGCGCAGGACTTCCTCGGCAAGGCCGCGTACCTGGCCCAGCGCGAGCAGCCGTCGGCCGCCGTGCTGTGCACGCTGACGGTCGACGACCACGCGCCGGCCTCCGGTGAGCTTCGCTATCCGCTGGGCGGCGAGCCCGTGCTCGGGCCCGACGGCGCGGTGCTGACCGACTCGCGCGGCCGGACGTCGTACGTGACCAGCGCGGGCTCCGGCCCGTCGGTCGGCAAGCACATCCTGCTGGCATACCTGCCGGCCGGCCAGGCGGCGGTGGGAAGCAAGCTCGCGGTCGAGTACCTCGGCGAGCAGTACCCGGTCACCGTCGCGGTGGCGGGCTCGACGCCGCTGTTCGACCCGGCGAACGACCGGATCAGGTGCTGACGCCCGTGGAAATCTGCGTCTGCGTGAAACGGGTGCCGATGGTCGGCGGGGCGATCATGGTGACGCCGGACGGGCTCGAGGTCGACACGACGATGTCCGGCTTCACGGTCAGCCCGCATGAGGAGTGCGCGGTCGAGGAGGCGGTGCAGATCACTGAGCGGCTCGGCGGCTCGGTCACGGTGCTGACCCTCGGACCGCCCGAGGCGGCCGGTCAGCTGCGCGACATGCTCGCGCTCGGGGCCAGCCGCGGGATCCTGCTCCAGACCGACGACACCGAGTGGGGACCGATCGCGACCGCTGATGCCATTGCCGACGCGGTCGGCGGCGGGGACGTGGCGTACGACCTGCTGCTGTTCGGCAACGAGGCGGCCGACACCGGCGGGTATCAGGTACCCGTCCGGGTGGCGCACTCGCTCGCCCTGCCCTGCGTGACCGGGATCAAGGGGCTTGAGGTCGTCGCGGACGGGGACTGGCCGGAGCGGATCGTGGCCAGCCGCGAGTATCGCGGCACCGAGGAAGTGTTCGACCTGCCGCTTCCCGCCGTCGTCAGCGTGAAGGAAGGGATCAACCTTCCGCGCTATCCGTCGCTGCCCGGCCGGCTGCGGGCGAAGCGGGCCACGATCGAGACAATCGAGCCGAGCTGGCGGCCAAACGGGCTGCGCAAGGAACGGCTGCGGGTTCCTGAAGGTGCCGGCAAGAAGGCACAGGTGCTCGGCACGGGGACCGAGGCGGTCCCCGCCCTGGTCGGCCTGCTCGACGAGCTCGGGGTGCTGTCATGACCGTCCTGTGCCTGATCGAAACCGACGCGGGCGGCGGTGCGGCGGACGCCTCGATGCGAGCGATGACCGTGGCCAGGGGACTGGCCAGGTCGGCGGACGAGGATCTGGCCGCGGCCTGGTTCGGTCCGGCGGAGGCGGTCAGCCCGGGGGAACTGGTGGCCGCTGGCGTCACGCGGGCCTGGGCCATCGGCTCGGCGGAGCTGCCCGGATACGCGCCGCTGGCCTGGGCCCGGGCGCTGGCCGGCCTGGCGGCTGACCCGTCGGCCGATCCGTCGGCCGATCCGTCGGCTGGCCCGCTCGGCGCTTTCGGCTGGCTCTCGGCAGTGGTCGCGGCGGCCACCGACCACGGCAACGAGGTGCTCGCTCATCTCGGCGCGATCACCGGGCTGCCGATGGCGGCGAACTGCGTCTCGGCCTCCCGTACCTCGGCAGGCGAGTGCCGCCTCGTGCGGCAGCGGTGGGCAGGCAGCCTGCTCGAGGATGCTGTCCTGGAGGCACCGGTCGCGCTGCTCACCGTGGCCGCCGACGCCGTCCCCGCCGATGCGGTTCAGGCTGGCGGCGAGGCGGCGGCCGGTGGCGAGGCGGCCGGTGGCGAGGCGGCTGGTGGCGAGGCGGCCGGTGGCGAGGCGGCCGGTGGCGTGGCGGCCGGTGGCGAGGCCGCGATCAGCGTGGCGGCCTACCAGCCCGAGCTGGCCGACGGGGACCTGGCCGTGCTGGCCGCCGAGTCGGCGGACCGGCGCTCCGGCGTATCGCTGGCCAGCGCCCGGGTCGTGATCGGTGGCGGCCGCGGCGTGGGCGGCCCGGAGGGGTTCGCCGTTCTCGAGGAGCTCGCCGGGCTGCTCGGTGCGGCGGTCGGCGTGTCGCGGGTCGTCACCAGCCAGGGCTGGCGACCGCACAAGCAGCAAGTCGGCCAGACGGGAACCAAGATCACGCCCGAGCTCTACCTGGCCTGCGGGATCAGCGGAGCGATCCAGCACATGGCGGGCTGCCAGGGCGCCAAGACGATCGTGGCGATCAACACCGACGCCGGCGCCCCGATCGTCACCAAGGCCGACTACGCGGTGATCGGTGACCTGCACGAGGTGCTCCCCGCGCTCGTCGAGGCCATCAGGGCGCGTCGGCCGTAGCCACGCCGACGCCCCCGGCGGCGCGCGCCGACCATGATCCCGGAAGGCAGCCGATCGTCCCTGGCCGACAGGCTTCCGTGATCACGACGCGGGGGCCCGAGCCGCCCCGCAGGGCTGCCGCGCTCGTCGGCCATGATCGTGGACGATTCTCAGATCGTGGTCGTCTGTCCGCAGATTGCGCTGAGAATCGTCCGCGTTCTGACAATCGTCCACGCTGATCCCGGAAAACCGGGCCTGATCCCGGAAAACCGGGCCTGACCCCCGAGGACCGGGGCTCATCCCGCGCGGGACCGGGGCTCATCCCG
>Ga0307373_10013908_pt1 | contig 11171 bp, 5 predicted proteins | sample OX2MG_FD_202534 | JGI IMG/M metagenome (GOLD analysis project Ga0307373, IMG submission 202534) | Soil microbial communities from Risofladan, Vaasa, Finland - OX-2 | ecosystem: Environmental > Terrestrial > Soil > Coastal area > Acid sulfate soil | place: Finland: Risofladan, Vaasa | collected... | reverse complement strand
CTTCGTCGGAGAGGCCGCAGAAGGGGGATCGGAGGAGAGACGCCAGGGCCACCCCGTCGAGCGGATTCTGGATGACTTTGAGCAGGTTCGCCACGTCTCGAATCTCTCGTAAGGCATAATAACCCCGCCCACCCACGATGTAATAATCCACCCGGTGGCGTTCGAGGGCGCGCTCGTAAGCATCCAGCGGCGTCGTGGTGCGCAGCAATATCATAAAGTCCCGGTACTTGAGCGGCTCGCCGAGGCGGCGCTTCCCGAGGTGATCTCCGACCGCGGTGATCCGGATCGTCTGGGAATCTATCATCTCGCGGATTCGCCGCGCCACGAGTTCCGCTTCGGCAGAGTCGGCTTTCCGTTCGGCGCCCTTTTCCGGCGCGGCAGCCTTATCGGGGTCGGTATCGGAAGGCGCCAGCAGTAACTCCAGCGAGGGCTCCTCGCGGGCTTTATAGACACCGTGGCTCTCCAGATGTTCGTATTCGATGCCGGCGCCGCAGCCAATCTGCGCGAACAGATGGTTGACCAGTTCAATGATCTCGGGCCGGCAGCGAAAATTCTGCTGCAGCGCCAGGTGGGCGTGGATCGCCGGGTCTCCGGCCTGCGTTTGCTGCGACAGCCGGCTGAAAATGGTGACATCGGCGTTCCGGAAGCCATAGATCGATTGCTTGGCGTCACCCACACAGAAGAGGTTCCGGTCGCCCTTAAGAAGATGCAGGATTTCGCTTTGAAGCGCGTCGGTATCCTGAAACTCATCTACCATCAGATGCCGAAGCCGACGCCGGTACCTTTCGCGTACCGCAGGCGATTCAAGAAGCAGATCCCGCGCCTTCGCCTGGAGATCATTGAAGTCGAGCCGGGCCTCAGCCCGTTTCAGTTCATCGTACTGCTCCCAGAGCCGCAGTGAAAGCCGCAAGAGCCAGTGCGCCTGCCGCGCGCTCTCCTCTTCAAACTGCGCCTGAAACCCGGTCAGGAGCTTCTTCTCATCATCTAAGATACCGCACAACGCCGTTAGCCGTTCCTTCAACTCCTGCACCAGGATCGGGTCGGCCCCCTTTTTCGGCTTGCGCTTCCCCGCCAGCGCCCGCATCGGCCAGACATCGCTGCACCATTCCGCGCACGCGGCCGCCGAGGCGTCTTCCGGCAGCGGGCAAAGCGCCTCTCGCATCGCCAGAAGCCGGCGCCGCGTTTCATCCATCTCGCACTCCACCCCTAACGAGAGGCGATCCATCCCGTCGATGAGCGCGGCGGCGCCGGCCCCAATTTGATTGAGATGAGCGACGACTATCTTCGTGCTCGCGTTCAGGATCGCATCCGGCCCCTCATCCAGCCATTTAAGCAGCCGCTGCTGACTCCATCCGCGACTCCGAACCGCGTCGCAGACTGCGATGGCTTCGCGACGGAGAAGGTTCAGCGGATCGATGCTCATATCGCCAAATCGCCGCGCCGTGCCAAACGCCCTGAAGAGTCCGATCACATCCGGCCACCCGGCCTCGAACCCGGCGTCGATCACCTTTTCGTAGGCCGATTCTAGGAGCAGGGCGCTCTCCCCCTGGCCCAGGTCAGAAAACTGCGGGTCCAGGCCGGCCTCAAAGGGATTCTCCTTGAGCAGCCGGCGGCAGAATCCATGGATCGTCGAGATATAAGCCGTTTCCACCTCGCGCCGCTCATCCGGCATTCCCAGCGCAGTCAGCCGCTCTACGAGCCGGCGCTTCATCTCCGTTGTCGCGGCTTCGGTAAAGGTGAGCGTTAAGATCTCTTTCACCCCGGCCCGGAGATCCGGCGGCAGCGAGCCATCCTTGCTGCGCTGCACGATCTTCACGTAACGCTCTACCAGGACCCGGGTTTTCCCCGTACCCGCCCCGGCCGACACCGTTGTCATCTTCCCCACGGCGTCTAAGATAGCTAATTGCTGCTGCGTGAATTCTAGCATAAGAAGGGTTGGGGTGTTGGGATGGGCGTGGTACGGGGCGCCCGGCGGCGGCTTTCACGTTCTGAATCTATTCAGCGTTCGCTGCCGTCCATTCACATTGTAGCGGATATACGGCAGGACGAAGGACGGAGGACGGAGGATGAACGATGAATCGAGCCAGCGCATTGCCCGGCCGTGAAGTCCCGGAGGGCCAAACGGGGTAAAGGATGAAGGGTGAAGGATGAAGGATGAGTCAAGACTACGGATTGGCCGGCCGTGCAGTCCCGGAGGGACGACCGAATGTAGCGAAGGGCTTCAGCCCTGGTAAAGAGCCCGGGCGTTCGTGTACCCCGAAGTCCTGAAGGGACGGCCGAGCTTTAGACGCCGCGCGTGAGATTCTGCCATTAACGGGGCGTTCGTGTTGGGCCGGGCGTAGGGGCGAAGCATTCGCATCAGATCTCTCGTGCCCGTAACCCCTCCGGCGAATGTTTCGCCCCTACAACGATACGGGTCGACCGGGCATGCGTTTTGCGGCGAATGCCGGTGGCCGTCCCTCGCGCCCGATGGCGCTCGGGAGCAGTTTGTCGTATAATAACCTTGGGTAGCTATTGCCCGCGAACTTCCCGCGAAAAGACTGATACCGCGCGAGACGAACAGCGATGGCTGCGCCGCCGGCCGAAGTGGTCGCGTGGACAGTGCGTCGTTCTGAGCAGGAAGTCAGTTTCACGGGTACTGGACGGGCGACACCCGCGCTCGGTACGGGAAGAATAGAGTTGGAATTCAGCCACGCGGAATTTAACAACTTTGTGCTCATCGGTTTGGTTGGCGTCGTCGTCGCGTCCATGTGGCTCTTCATTCCGGGACGTGACTCCAGATCAGTATGGCGTCAGGGTTTAGCTGCCTACACGGCCGCGTATTCACTCCTGATTGTCGTCACAGTGATGCGTCTACCGGACAGCCCGAATCACCGTCACTTGATGACGGTCATGGCATTCGCCTATGCAGTGGCATTATTGTTGGGCCTGTTGCGGAGACGGCGGTCGGGGCGTACCGGAGCGGCTACGTTGCAGCAAAGGCCGTGGGTTGGTAGCGCCGCGCAGCCTGGGATCAGGCCCGAGAACGATAGGTGCGATCCGTCCGGAATGGGCGCCGTTTCGGTGAGCGACGAGGAACGTGCTGCCTTCTGGACGAGCTAACCCCACCGTGAAAGCGCGTTAGAAGAAGTGAGCTAACTCTTTCTGGAGTCCCGCTTCCCGAAAAGAGGACGCATATTGGCCGCTGCCGTACCGCGGTGGAGTAAGCGCCGATGTCATCCAAATCGAGTTATGCGCCATCCGGAGCGCCGGTGTTCATTATCGTGGCGCTTTTGAGTTGGTTTCCGATCTGGTGTTTCCTTCTGCCGGGCAGTCGAAGTGATTTCGACCCGGTCTCGTCATCCGTCCCGGCCCTGGGTCTGCTGCTGTTGTTCACTTACGTCGATTTCAGGGATGGCGCCCGACTCTCATCACTGTGCTACTCTGGGCGCCCCGCGCTCTGGGCATCGCTGCCATTGTGGGGGCAGCGAATGCTGCTGCTCCTCGCCCTTTGCGTCCAATTCACGCTCCTCTGGGCGCGGAAGTACCTCTTACTGACCGACGGTGGAAGCGTAATATACTGGCTCGGCGTGATATCGGACGGATACGCGATTTTCGTACTTTTTTGGATCTGCGGCCGCCTACGAGCCGGTAATCCACGTTGAACGGACGAGGCAGAGTATGGCGGCGCGCGAAGATGAACAGGTCCAGGACGGTACAGAGGTTTACTGGAAGTTCTTCGAGCGAGTAGACCGCGCGCCAAATGATGAGGACGCTCGCCCGGTCGAAGATGAACGCCAGGGGTGAAAACATTGAGGGAGTGAGGATGAATCTCAAACCCGGCATACGTCCCCAAAGTCGCATATCCGGCAGTGGTCCCCGCGCTGGGTTTCGATGCGGCAGTCGGCGATGCGGCCGGCAGCGACAATGACGGCGGTTGTCGCGGTCTTCAGCAGCTCCTCGTACTTCGTTCCCGGTAGGATGCCGCCGTTGGCCTGGCTCGGCTGCGTCATGATCTGTTGGACGTGATCGCTCCGGATGATGATGGTCCTCTCGTTGCGATCGAAGCAGTCGTAGAACGCCGCAGCGGCTTCCAGATTAAATACCTTTTCCATCGCAAGAAAATACAGCGGGATCTGCAGGCTTTTGCCCTCCTGCATGTCTTTGAGCGTCCGGGCGGCGCCGAGCTTGTAATCCATCAACGCCGCCGTGCCATCGGGCGAAAAATCAACCCGGTCGATCCGGCCATGAATGCGCACCGGTTCGGCGCCATCGGCTTCGATCAGCAGCGGAGCGGAGCAGGAGGCCGAATCGGGCGTCTCTCCCTCTGCCGCCGCATTGGAGCTGTTTCCAAACGCCAGTTCCCACCGGCCCGGTTTGAGCCGGGTATACTCCCGGTACGCTTCTTCCCGATCCACGAAGGCCGGCAGCAGCGCCGCTAAGGTGAGCCGTAGCACCCGAATTTGATAGGGCTGCGCCTCTCGCGGGAGATCCGCCAGTTCTTCATCCAGCAGGGCTTCCAGGCGAACGATCGCTTCGTCCTTTGGAGGCAGCGGCGCAGCCCCAAGCTCCTCCAAAAACCGGCGGACAATATTATGCATCACCGCTCCGCCTTCCAGTCGACCGGGCGCGTCTCGGTCCGGGCTGAGCCTGAGCCGCCGGCTGGCAAAGAATTGATAGGGACAGGTCGCGAACGCTTCGATCTCCGAAACTCCGAAAGATCGCTGCTGATCGTACTGGCTCCAGCCGCATTGAAGCTGGTACGGCGGGGTCCGGTCAACACCATCCAGAAGCCGCGCCAGCAGCGCCGGCTCGGCCGCCACCAGCTTGTTGTAGAGGTCGAGGCGCTCCATGAACCCGTCGTCGGCGGTCTTTCGCCAATCGCCTGCCGCTATCGCGACCGCGCAGGCCTGATCTCGCTCCGTGATAACTTCGTCCGGTTTCGGCGCAACCTCGGAGAGCGTGCGTGAGACCGTGTATCCGGTCAAATCGCCGACCACGGCCTTAACTTCGTCCAGATAGAACGAAGGCAGGCTCTCCTTGCCCTCGTCGGTGACTCGGGGAAAGGTGAGGAAAAGGCGGTCACGAGCGGCCGTTACGGCGCGGTAGAATAGGATCCGCTCTTCATCGGCGCCCTCTAACGCTGTGCTCAAATGAACGCCGTGGGGCCGCAGCGCCTCTCGCTCATCATCCCGGAAGAACGGGTTCTCCGGAACCCGACGGGGGAATGAACCCTCCAGCAGACCCGAGACAAAGACCACGGGAAACTCCGCGGGCGATAGCGCATACGCGTCAAGAAGCTGAACCGCGTCTTCCTGCGAGTGAGAGGGCGCGTAAGTCGCGTGCTCCCACAGCGCCAGCAGGTCTTCCACGATCTCCACTGCATTCACCGGCGCCGATTCGCTCTCTACTTCGGCGTCAATCGAATCGGTGTTAAGGCGCCGGACGCGCTCCATTTCACCGGCGACGTGAGCGGCTGTCAGCAGCGCGGCCCGGTCGGTGGGCGACAGCCGGTCCTTGAGTCGCTTCGAGACGCTGCCCACCTGCGGCGCCAGTTCTTCCGGCGCGTCCGCTTCCCCTGCGCTTCCTGGAGCGGCGGGACCAAGCAGGCTGAAAATCGCGTTCCTGCGAAGCCACACAAGCTGCTCGCGGGCGCGGGCGGGCCGGGCGACCTCACTCCTCCACTTCACCAGTTTGCCCACGAAAACGAGAAGACGATGATTCCCTTGCCGGGCCGCCAGGGAGAGCCAACGATCGGGATCTTCGATGGCGCCCTCGCGCCGAGCCGCACGATCCAGCCTGTCTACGGCGTGCAGATCCAGCCCCAGGTAACTCGAATGGAGAACACGGATCAGATTCTCTCGCGTCCAGCGGCCCGGTATCAACCGGAACAGCCGGCTTAAAAACTGTACCGCCGGGTTCTGCATCAGCGGCTCCAGCGTAGTGGCCGCCAGCGGCACGTTGAACCGGTGAAATACACATCGCAGGCGTGCGGCGTGTTCGCCTACACTCCGCACCACGACGGCGCAGTCGCGATAGGCCACTCCGTCCACGGCATGGAGTTGGTGAATCCGGAGCGCAATCACCTCCGCCTCCACGTAATCCCCCGGCGCCTCCAGAACGGTGAAGCTGCTGCCGGCTGGAGGGACGGGATTCATCGATGCGCCATTGGGAAAGGGGACGGGGGCGAAGAGTGAACGCTCCAGCGTTTGCAGCAGCGGGGCGGGAGCGATCGTAGGGCGCTTTTTCACGGGCGCCACTGGTTGCTCGGCAATTGCCTGGAACTCGGCCAGGAGCCTCTGGAGCGTTCGCCCGGCTGCGGTGAAGAGGATCGGCCGGCTTTCGTCGTATAGCAGATGAATGCGAACATCCACGCGGGCCGCGGCCAACCCGGCCAACAGAGTCAACTGGGCTGCCGTGAATTGATAAAAACCGATCACGTCGAGCGACTTCGGCAGTTTTGAGACTTCCCGGCGCCGGAGCGCGGTCAGAGCCTCGGGAATCAGGTCGTCTTCATCCAGCAGCTGCCCGGCGCGCTGGCTCTCCTCAACCGCCTGGTAGAGGCGGACAATTTCGCGGCTTTTATCTCCGAACCGGGCGTCGGATTCGGCTTCCAACATTGCCGAGGCCGTCTCCGTAGCGCGCTCCAGGTCCTTTGGGTTGACACACGCCTGCTTGAGCTCCCGGATCAGCTCTGTGAGTGCGGCCGGAAACCCGGCGGTGTCACGCACACGACCGAAGTAGTCTTCGGGGCCCTGCCTGAGAACCCGCTGGATCGCCGCGCGGGTGAGCAGTCGGCGGAAAGTGGAGCTGATGGGCTGCGTCTTGCCGTTCGGATCGCTGCGAGAGCGGTTATCGAGCAGGATACCGGGCACGGACCGGAGCGAGATAAGACCATCGCCAGCGCGATTCGTTTTAACGGCCGGTGGCGCAATGCCGGCGGCGCTTCGAAATGCGTTTACCTGTCGCTCGGAGGGCCAGGCGATCCAGCGATCCGGCGCGGGCGGCTCGCACGAATCCCACAGGGTCGAATAGGTTACCGGATCAGGCGACACCAGTACGCGGAGGTGGGACACGGCGATTCCTGTTCGTTGAGAAAATCAGACCATCAGTCCCTCTCAGAGCTGACCTTTCCATTATCCTTCACCGACGCCAGGATCTCCTTTAGCTGGAGCGGGTCTATCGGCTTGGTGAGATGAACGTCGAATTCGTCGGGATAGGGATGTGGCGAGGCTGCCATCCGGGTATAGCCGGAGATCGCGATGATACTGGCGCTCGCGGTATCGGGATCCTTTCGCAGCGCAGCGGCCACCGCATATCCGTTCATACCGGGCAATCCAATATCACACAGCACCGCGTCGGGGCGCGTGCGCCTCGCTTCCTCGACTCCGGTTGGGCCGGAGGTGGCCACCGTCACCTGGTGTCCGAGAAGCTCGAGAAGATCGCGTAGAGTCTCAGACGCGTCGGGATTGTCTTCGATAATCAGTATTGAGAGAGGTTGGTCCCCATCCACCGCTGGAACCGAGGCCGGCGCCGTATCCACTGGCGCGGGCTGCTCCGGGATTGTAAAGTGGAAAAGGGAGCCCTTGTCATGTCCCTCACTGAAAGCTCCGGCATGGCCTCCATGGCGCTCCACAATACCCTTTACAAGCGCAAGTCCGAGGCCGAGGCCACCCTGCGTACGATCCAGGCTCCGATCCGCCTGCACGAACGGCTCAAAAAGCTGGGGCAGAATTTCCGGATTGATTCCGATGCCCGTATCCTGCACCTCAACTTTCACCATTGGAATCTTTGATTCCATCTTCCCGCCTGTCTCGGATTTCTCATGCTCCGGGGATCCGGATGATTCTCCGACCGCGCTCATATTGGGGCCGGGCGCCTCGGTCTCGTCCAGGCCCGCTCGGACGCAAACCGAGCCGCCGCTGTTGGTATACTTCGCCGCGTTCTGGAGAAGGTTACCAACAATCTGCCGGAGCCGGGTGGGATCGCCGTCAATCCAGAGCGGCCGACTCTTGATTTCCAGCGACAGGCTGAGACCGGCGGTTTGGAAGATGGCGCGATGGTCCTCAACCGTTGCCTCGATCAGCGCGGCCAGATCCAGCCGGCGGATCTGAATCTTTATCTTGCCTCGTGAGATGCGCGAGACATCTAACAGATCATTCACAAGGTACGACATGTGTCGAGTCTGCCGGCTGACCACGTCCAGGGATCGCCGAAACGCGTCCGTCGCCGGTGCGGCGGTCTCCAATACCTCGGCAGCGTTGTTGATCGCGTGAATCGGGTTGCGCAGCTCATGGGCCAGCATAGCCAGAAACTGGTTCTTACGACGATCTTCCTGAGCCAGCTCATCGGCCCGCTGCCAGAGCTCCTGATACAGCTCCGCCGTGGTGATTGCAGAGGCGGCGATGTTCGCCAGGGCGCCGGCGATTTTCAACTCGGTGGATCCGAACTGATGCGGCGCCCGGTGATAGAAAACGAGCGTGCCGGAAATGGCGCCGCCAATGTCCAGTGGCAGCACCAGGAGCGACCGAAACCCCTCGGAGTGTAGAAGGTCCTGGTGCCGCGACATGATCGGCTCGTTCTCAAGATCTGCAATCGCCATCACCCGCTCCGGCGCCGGGGTTGAATGATCCAGTAATTCAACGACTTCGCGCTGATACTTTTCGGACAATCCCCGGGACGCCGCGGTGCGCCATTGGCCGGAACCATCGTCCATCCGCCAGATAGCGTAGGCATCTGCGCCAACCAGCCGGCCGGCCAGGTGAATGATACCTTGCAGCACCGATTCCTGATCAAGACTTCCAATCAGAGCCCCGGTCGCTTCGGTGAGGAGAGTCAGTTTCTCCTCTACAAATTGGTGCAGCCGCACAGCCTCCGCGCTGGCTGCGAGCGCTGCTTGGGCTTCCGAATAGAGCCGGGCATTATCCACCGCAGCGCCCGCGCGGCGGGCCAGTTCCTCGGCAAGAGTCTGATCCTCGGCGGTATAGCGGCGGTCTGATTCGGCGTAGATCAGCGTAATGACGCCGAGAGTGCGTCCCCTCGCGAGCAGGGGAACTATCAGCGCGGACTTAAGTCCAAGCTCCCGCGCGATCCGGAGATGTTCCGGATCCTGCGCAGATTGCTCCAGGATCTCATCGGGTACCTCGGGATAGACCTCGGTTTCACCGGTTCGCATGACGTGGGGAGTCCCGCGCGGCGCGTTCGGATCGACCGGATAACGCCGATCCATTTCGTACGCCAGCTCGACCTTCGCGGGGTCAGGATGAACCACCGCAACCCGCTGGACCTTGCCGTCCTCGTTGAGCACCTGCACGGCGCACCAGTCAGCGAGCCGCGGCACGGCGAGCCGCGCAACCTGATTCAGCGTAGTGTGATAATCGAGCGAGGCGCTTAGTATTCGGCTTGCCTCCGAAAGAAAACTCAGCCGGGAGCTCGAGGCTTCGGCTTCGGCGCGGGCCGACTGTTCCTTTTCAAGAAGGCGGGTACGTTCATGTTCCACCGCGCGGCGTTCGCTGATATCCCGAAACACCAGCACCGCGCCCAGCAGATCGCCGTCCTCATTCCTGATGGGCGCGCCGCTGTCATCTATCGGCCGTTCAGCGCCGTCTCGCGCAATGAGCACCGAATGATTCGCCAGTCCCACCACGGTACCTTCACTAAGCGCCCGGTCCGCCGGGCTTCGAACTCCCTCTCGCGTCGCCTCATTGACCACCCGAAATATGTCGCCGCAAGGAGTCGCTATCGCATCTGATTCACTCCATCCGGTCAGACGTTCGGCGACGCTGTTCATGAAGGTGACGCGGCCGTCGGTATCGGTCGCAATCACGGCATCGCCGATGCTCCGGAGCGTGGTTTTTAAGAACTGTTCACTGGCCATGGCGCGCTGATTTGACCGACGCTGCGATTCGCTGATCAGCGCCGTCGCGAGGCCCACGAAAATATAGATCCCCAGCTCCCAACGATCCTGCGCGCGCGGCACGGCGAGGGCGTACGTTGGCGGCATGAAATAGAGGATGGCGACCAGCGACCCGAAGACGACAGTGAAAATTGCCGGGCCCAGACCGCCATACCACGCCGCGACCACGACCGCCGGAAAGTAAAATATGAATGGCAGCCTGTCACCCAGATAGGGCGCCAGAATGGTATGGGTAAACGACGCGATGATAATGGAGAGCAGCGCGATCCCGTATCCAATGACAGACTCGGGAATTGGCGTGGGCTGTGGCTTTGCACGCGGATGCGTGCTCTCATCCGCGCTCATTTCTCGCCCCTCACGCCCTACTCCTTGCCAACGTCGTCGTCTTCGTTGTTATTACCACAGGATTATGACTCCAGCCGGAACCGAGCTGTGCCGAAGGTGATTTCGTCGCCGGGATGCGCCGTTTGTGTGGTGATCCGGGCGCCATTTACAAAGGTGCCGTTGGAACTGCCGAGGTCGCTCACCAGATAATCGGCGCCCTGCGGCGTCATCGAGGCATGGCGGCGAGAGACCGTGGTATCCCGGATCAGAGCGATCTCGTTGCCAGGGTCCCGGCCAATGTTGATCACCCCGCCTGAGAGAGCGAATACCTCGCCTGCGTGAGCGCCAGAGAGCGCGATCAGGTGAAGAGCGCCGGTTGTTGAAACAGGTTGTGAAAATGGAGACGATGTTGGAGGGAACAGGGTCGAGGGGCCGGATGACGGCGCGACGCTGCAGGCGCACGCGCCCGTTGCCGGGTCGCGGCGTTCTCCGCAAAATGGGCACACTCCGTCGGGAACCACCGGGGGCGCCGCCGGCGCGGCGTGCGCCAGATCCACCTGCCGACGAACCGGGCCGGCCGTCGCTCGCTCATAAAACATGACCTGTGTATTACCCACTTGTATCAAATCACTATCCCGCAAAAGGGTGGGCGCCGCAACTTTTTGACCATTGACACTGGTTCCAACGGCGCTTCCGCCATCGACCAGCGTATATCGCCCATTTTGACGGTGAATTTCGGCGTGGTTGCCAGCCACGAGGCGGTCCCGGAAGATGGGAACCTCCGCCAGTTCACTGCGGCCAATATGCGTGGTGGCGGTTTCTAGAATGATCTCCCGCCCTTCGTTCCGGCCGTACACCACGAACACCCACGCGGTTTTTAGCAGCAGCGTTACGAGCGCGGTGAAGAATCCGATAAAACCGCCCAGGATGATCCAGCCAACCAGCCGGGCGA
>Ga0307373_10013906_pt1 | contig 11172 bp, 9 predicted proteins | sample OX2MG_FD_202534 | JGI IMG/M metagenome (GOLD analysis project Ga0307373, IMG submission 202534) | Soil microbial communities from Risofladan, Vaasa, Finland - OX-2 | ecosystem: Environmental > Terrestrial > Soil > Coastal area > Acid sulfate soil | place: Finland: Risofladan, Vaasa | collected... | reverse complement strand
CTTTCATGTTGGAGCGGCGTAGGCAGCCTGCGGGCAGACTCCCGACTGAGGCATTGCACGGGCCAGGACTCGACGCCGGGTTTCATCCTGTTGGTTTTGGCCATCGTTGTTCTTGGTTCTTCTAATTAGGCTCGTCCAGGGCCGAAGCGTCGTCTAATTGAGGTGACGTAAACATGAAAGCAATCAGTGTGCTTGGGGTTTTGTTAATCGTTGTGGGCATACTGGTCCTTGCCTATCTGGGCATCAACTACACGCGTCAGAAAAAAGTGCTCGATGTAGGGTCGGTTCATCCCACGACGGAAACTCATGAGCGACTTCCCCTTCCTCCAGGTACTTGGTGGGTTGGCATTGGTTGGATGGGTCGTCTTGCTGGTCACGGGGCGGGTAACAAGTTATAGGCCGGACTAAGGATCGCGCCCCGGCGTCTCGCCGCCACCGCGCGAATGGAGTGAAGTCTATGACAGGAATCGTGGGTCACAGGCTGAAAGGAGACTTTCGATGATACTACTCATTATTCTTCTGGTGCTGTTGTTCGGCGGAGGCGGCGGCTATTACGGGTACTCCAGATGGGGGACGGGCGGGGGCCTGGGGATAGTCGGGACGGTCCTGCTCATCGTATTGATCGTGTACTTGGTCGGCTGGTTGCGTTGAATTCGTTCGCATCGAACTGAAACCGGGATTATGGTGTTTGCAAATGCACTGGCAGTGAAAGACTCGTAGCCGCGACACGCAAATCAAAGCGTGCCAAAGGAGACAATCCATGAAGAAAAGCACTAAGAACAAAGCAAAAGGCAAGTTCCACGAAGTGGAAGGTGGAGTTAAAGAAAAAGTTGGACGAGCGACGAACAATCCCGACTTAGAAGCCGAAGGCCAGGTCGAAAAGATAGGCGGGAAAATCCAAAAGAAAATCGGCCAAGTGGAGAATGGCCTCGAAAAATAGCGGGTACGGCTCCGATTGGCGTGGGTGGGAGCCGTTTCAAATGGCTTAGCCCCATAAAAGGAGAACCATGAAAACGCTCGGATTGTTGGTAACCTTCCTCACGCTTGCGATCGTACTTGCAGGGTGCTCAGGTATAAGGAAGTCGCCCGATGTGTCTGAAAGCATCCGCAAATCCCTAGACCAGGCCGGTCTCCAGGATGTTTCGGTAAGCCAGGATCGCGATAAAGGAGTCGTTACCCTCGGCGGACACGTTCCATCTGACGGTGACAAGTCACATGCTGAATCTATTGCCAAGTCCATTGCGGGCGGACAAGTTGTGTCAAACCAGATTGGGGTGATTCCACCGGCTGCCCAAAGCGAAGCTAAGACAGTCAATTCGGATCTGGACAATGGTATCGAGCACAATCTGGATGCTGCGCTCATCCAGAACAGGCTCAACAGGGATATCAAATACGACGTAAAGAATGGCGTCGTGACATTGACCGGCGACGTTAATTCTCAAACTAGGCGGGCACAGGTCGAAAAGGTCGCCTCAGCGGTTCCAAATGTGCAGCAGGTGGTGAACGAGCTGCAGGTCAAGGATCAAAAGGCGACTTCGTCACACTGAGGATAACGTGCGCTATTTCTCGCACATTTGAGGGGAATCAGGTCTGGTTGGTACAAGACAGGGCCTGAACTCGGCGCTGATGCTGGCGGCAGAAGGCCGTCATTGCGACGTAGTTTGATGGGAAATAGAAGAGACGCGAAACGAAGATTCAGAAAGGAGACTAAAATGGCACAACCGCAAATGGCTCAGACGACCTGTAGTCGATGCAACGCTTGCTACAGCTCGGAGCGTGAATTGCACGACCACATGCGAACGGCCCATCGTTGGGTCGGCTCAGAACAAACTGTGCCTCCATCCTCTGTCCAGGCGGATAGTGCGAAGCAGGGCTGCACGACTTAAGGAAAACTTGAGTGCTCGCCCGGGAAACCGGCGCCTTACTCGCCGCGCTCGGGACTTACATAGATACTTACACAGTTTCACGCTGCCAGGAAATAAGTGTATTGCTAGCAGTTAGTTGCAAGCACAGGCATAGCACTTAAAATCCTCCGGCCCGAAAGGGCCGTGCGAGTTCGACTCTAGCCCCGGGCACCATCCGCCGATGTGGCGGGACCGCTGAGGCAGCGGTCCCCCGGAACATCATTCAACTTCTAACTTTCAGAAAGTCTCCGCCGGGCTTAGGCCAGATCGAAGCGGCCGAGGTTCATCACTTTGTTCCATACGGCGACGAAGTCCTTCACAAACTTCTCCTTGGAATCGGCGCAGGCATAGACTTCCGCGAGGGCTCGGAGTTGGGAGTTCGAGCCGAAGATCAGATCGACGCGCGTGCCCGTCCACTTGACCTGGTTCGTCTTTCGGTCGCGCCCCTCGTACACGCCTTCCGAACCGGCCGAGGGCTGCCACTCGGTGCCCATATCGAGCAGGTTGACGAAGAAGTCGTTCGTCAGCGTTTCCGGCCGCTGGGTGAAAACGCCATGTGCGGATTTGCCGACGTTTGCGCCCAGAACGCGCAGACCGCCGACGAGAACCGTCATCTGGGGGGCGGTGAGCGTCAGAAGTTGCGTCCGATCCACCAGGAGCGCCTCGGCCGACAGGCCCCGCGTGTCGTGGAGATAGTTGCGGAACCCGTCCGCCCTCTGTTCGAGCGGCGCGAAGGAGTTGACGTCGGTCTGCTCTTGCGATGCGTCCATGCGCCCCGGCGTGAAGGGAACTTTCACGTCGTGCCCGGCGCCCTTGGCGGCTTTTTCGATGGCTGCACAGCCGCCGAGGACGATCAGGTCGGCGAGGGAAACCTTCTTCCCGCCGGACTGCGCGGCGTTGAACTCCTTTTGGATCGCTTCGAGCGTTTTTAGCACCTTGGCCAGTTCGGCCGGCTGGTTGACGGCCCAGTCCTTTTGCGGCGCGAGGCGAATGCGCGCGCCGTTGGCCCCGCCGCGCTTATCCGAGCCGCGAAAGGTCGAGGCCGATGCCCAGGCCGTCGAAACGAGTTGGGAGACGGACAGCCCCGACGCGAGGATCTTCGCCTTCAGCGCGGCAATGTCCTGCTCTCCGATCAGCGGATGATTCACGGCAGGGATGGGGTCCTGCCATGGCAGAGCCTCCTTGGGAACCAGCGGGCCGAGATAACGCGCGATCGGGCCCATGTCGCGGTGCGTCAGCTTGAACCACGCCCGGGCAAATGCGTCGGCGAACAGATCGGGATGTTCGTAGAAGCGCTGTGAAACCTTTTCGTAGGCGGGGTCGAAGCGCAAGGCGAGGTCGGTGGTCAGCAGGGATGGCGCATGATGCTTCGACGGATCGTGCGCATCCGGCACCGTGCCGGCGCCGGCGTTGTTCTTCGGTTTCCACTGATACGCGCCCGCCGGGCTCTTGGTCAGTTCCCATTCGTATTCGAACAGGTTCGCGAAGAAGTTGTTGCTCCACTTCTTGGGCGTCTTGGTCCAGATGACTTCCAGGCCGCTGCCGATGGCGTCGTCCCCTTTGCCGGTGCCGAATTTGTTCTTCCAGCCGAGGCCCTGCTCCTCAATGCCGGCGGCTTCCGGCGCCGGGCCCACCAGTGACACATCGCCAGCGCCGTGGGTTTTGCCAAAGGTGTGGCCGCCGGCAATCAGCGCGACCGTTTCTTCGTCGTTCATGGCCATGCGGAGGAACGTTTCGCGAATGTCCTTGGCCGCCGCGATGGGGTCCGGGTTGCCGTTCGGCCCTTCCGGATTCACGTAGATCAGGCCCATCTGCACGGCCGCGAGCGGATTCTGAAGATCGCGGTCGCCGGTGTATCGCTCGTCGGCCAGCCACTTGCCTTCGGGGCCCCAGTAGATGTCCTCTGCGGGCTCCCAGGCATCCTCGCGCCCGCCGCCAAAACCGAACGTCTGGAAGCCCATCGACTCCAGGGCGACGTTGCCGGCCAGAATCATCAGGTCGGCCCAGGAGATTTTCCGGCCGTATTTCTGCTTGATCGGCCACAGCAGCCGGCGCGCCTTGTCGAGGTTCACGTTGTCGGGCCAGCTATTGAGCGGCGCGAAGCGCTGCTGGCCGGCTCCGGCGCCGCCGCGCCCGTCGCCGATGCGGTAGGTGCCTGCGCCGTGCCACGCCATCCGGATGAACAGCGGACCGTAGTGGCCAAAGTCGGCCGGCCACCAATCCTGCGAGTCCGTCATCAGGGCATGAAGGTCCCGGATCACGGCGTCGAGGTCGAGACTCTTGAATTCCTTGGCGTAGTCGAACTCCTCGCCCATCGGATTGGACAGGGCGGAGTGCTGGTGAAGAGCTCGAAGGTCCAACTGGTTCGGCCACCAGTCACGGTTCGTCTGTGTAGGGGCTGCGCCCGCGAACGGGCACTTCGTTTCGCTTGACATGCTTGGCTCCTTCTTTCCGATTCGTCAAAATTTAGTTTAAAGGACTGCGACGAACTGCGAACCCGTCCTGGCTTTCCCTTTTGCCAATCGCCGGCGGCCGCGCTTGCCGGCGGGCACACGATTCATTGTGCTGTCCACGCACCCGCCACCGTCAACGGGAAACGTGCCGCGGGGCGCACTGCGTACACAGCCCCCGGAAAATGAGCTCGGATTCGCGAAGAACCCGCCTGCCGAGAGATCCCGAGACAGGCCTGGGCACGTCGCACCACTCCATGTCCTCGACGCCGCCGCAGAGGTCGCAGATGAAGTGGTGATGCCGCATGCCTTTCGCATCGAACCTGGCGGCGCGGCCCTCGACGGCCACTTCACGCACCAGACCCGCCTGCACCAGATCCCGCAGATTGTTATACGTGGTGGCCCTCGAACAGCGCGGGTCCGAGCGATTCACGGCCTTGAAGATTTCCGCCGCCGTGGGATGACTGGCCTGTTCCGTCAGGAAAGCCATCACGGCGTAGCGCTGCGGCGTGCACCGCAGCCCGCTGCCCTCCAGGGATTTTTTGATCGCCTCGGCGTTCATGAGGGAGTTAGACTAAGTCTAAGGTTATAGTGTGTCAAGATTTATGCCTTCGATTCATGCCGCTTGCGACTTACACGGAAATTTACCCATTTTCACGCATGTGGAATACAACTTGAGTGTTTGCCGTTGATTACACGAACAGGAGTAGCGCTTAAAATCCCCCGGCCCGAAGGGACCGTGCGAGTTTGAATCTCGCCCCGGGCACCACGGATCTGTTGCCCCCGTGGAACTTGAACCGGGAACGCCACCAGCTCGTTTCAGCTGCATCGCCCAGCCTGTGGAAAACTCAAAAATACGTTGGCTCCACTCGAAAGGCATCGGATGTATATTGTGGCGAGCATCCTGTGAAAACTTCCGAACAAAGGCGTACGAAGCGGGAGCGGGCGGCGAGCAAGGCCCGCCGAAAACGCATTGCCGGTCAAACGAAAGAAGCGCTGCGCGCCCCCAGGCGGGACAACCCCCCTTCACCCTCGGTACCCGAAGCCGATCTGAAGCCGATGCTTGTTGAGATTGTCGATGCGGCCATCCACATTTCGGACGCTGACTTTGGTTGCATTCAGCTCGTAGACCCGAAGTCCTCGGCTCTCAGGATGGTGGCCACCCGCGGATTCCCGCGCTGGTGGGTCGATTTCTGGAACAAAATCCCGAGGGAGCGGGGAGTGTGCGGCGTTGCGCTCAAACGAGGCAAACGCGTCATCGTCGAGGACGTAGAACATAGTCCCGCCTTCAGTGACAAGGTCCTCGACGTGCAGCGCAGGACCGGGGTGCGGGCGATTCAGTCCACACCCATCGTCTCCCGGTCGGGGAAAACACTTGGCGTGTTCTCGACGCATTACAAGAAACCGCATCGTCCGGATCAGCGTACCCTGCGACTGCTGGACCTGCTCGCCCGGCAGGCTGCCGATATCATCGAGCATGCACAGGCCCGGGCGGCGCAGCGTGCCAGCGAGGAACGCTTGAAGCGGGCGCTCGATACCGACGCGATTGCCGTGCTCATCCTGGACAGCACAGGCACGTTGATCGAAGCCAACGACGCCTTTCTGCAGATGACGGGTTATACGCGGGCCGAGGTGCAGGGGAGGCAACTCACATGGAGGCGGCTGACGCCACCGGAATGGCTGGAGAGCAGTGAACAGCAGCTGGAAAAGCTCGCCGCCACAGGATACATCGGACCCTACGAGAAGGAATATTTCCTCAAGGACGGATCGCGCCGCTGGATGATGTTCGTCGGGCGCGATCTGGGCGATGGAACCATTCTGGAATATTGCATCGATGTCACCGACCGGAAGCGGATGGAGCAGGAACGGGAACGGGAGGGGCAGCGGAAAGATGAGTTTCTCAGTTTGCTCGGCCATGAATTGAGAAATCCCCTGGCAGCCATCTCCTTCGCGACCGAAATGCTTTCCTCCGACGTGATGGCCGAGCGGCGCGCGTCCCTCGAGGAAACGATTGCCCGGCAAGTGAAGCTGTTGCGGCGGCTGGTGGACGATCTTCTGGACCTCGCCCGTATTTCGCATGGCCAGATCAGCTTAAAAAGGGAGCGCATAGACCTCGCGGAGTTTCTGCAACGGGTGGGCGGAAGCGCCAGGTCATTCTTCACCGACCGCGGACAGGAACTCGTGCTCCGGCTGCCCTGCGAGCACGTCTGGTTCACCGCCGACGCCACGCGCCTCGAACAGGTCGCCATGAACCTGCTGAACAACGCCTCGAAATATACCGCCCGGCAGGGAAAGATCGAATTGTCCGGGAGCAGAGAAGGCTCCTATGTCGTGATCCGATGCAAGGACAATGGCATTGGCATTCCGTTGGAGATGCAACAGATGATTTTCGAGCCTTTTACCCGGGGGTCCCTCGATAGCGACAGCCGTGGCGAAGCGAGCCTCGGCGTCGGGCTGGCGCTGGTAAGGCAGTTGATGGAACTGCATGGAGGAACGGTCTCGGTTTCCAGTGGCGGCCCCGGCCTGGGGAGTGAATTCCTGGTGAAGCTTCCCCTGTTGAAGACGCCAACGGAGCCAAACGCGAAAAATCAGGCGGTGTCTGCTTCCCGGGGCCGGCGCGCTCTCTCGATCGTCATCGTGGAGGACAACCCGGACGTAGCCCGAACCTTGACGATCGCCCTGGAACGGGCCGGACACAAAGTGACCTATTTTCCCGATGGCGCCTCCACGCTTTCAGGACTTTCGGGTCTGAAGCCGGATGCCGCCTTGATCGACATTGGATTGCCGGGCATGGACGGCTATGAACTGGCGGCGAAACTGCGGGAGAAGCGGAATTTGCAACGAACCCTGTTTATCGCGGTCTCGGGTTTCAAAAAACGGGCGGAAACCGGCAAGTTGCGTAGTTTTTTTGATCATTATCTGGTGAAACCGGTAAGTCTTGCCGATCTTCTGACCCTTCTCGACAGGAGACCCCGCGCGGGAGTGGCGGCTGCTCTGGACGCTGCAACGGCGGACCTCCGGGAAAGGAACAAAATCGCATGGAGAAAAGAGGACAATTCACGCGGCGCAGCCTCCTGAAGGGAGCTGGAGCCCTTGCCGCGAGCGCGGTCGTTTCGCCCTGGCCGGCGCGCGCCGCTTCGTCCGAGGCCCAGCCGAAAGCCGTGGGAAGGGACATTACCGGCGAGCTCAGCGCGTACATGAGCGAAGCGGCGAGCCGGCAGTTGCCGTCCGAAGTGGAGGAGAAAGCAAAAGAGCATATCCTCGACACTTTTGCGGCGATGATTTCGGGAGCCGGTCTGCCTCCCGCCCAGACGGCGCTCCGGTTCATACGCGCCTACGAAGGCAAACCGGTCGCCACCGTCGTCGGCACGAGTTTCGTCTGTGGTCCAATCGAAGCGGCCCTGGCAAACGGCATGCGGGCGCACTCCGACGAGACGGACGACTCGCACTCGCCTTCGCATTCGCACCCCGGCTGTTCCATCGTGTCGGCGGCGCTGGCGGCGGGCGAGAAGTTCGGCATTTCGGGCGCCCATTTCGTTCGCGCGGTCACGCTGGGATACGATGTGGGGCCGCGAGTCACCATGACGCTGGGCGGACTCGAATATCAGATGAAATCACACCGCAGCGATCACAGCATTGCCGGCACCTTCGGGTCGTGCGCGGCTGCGGGTTCGGCGGCATCGCTGAATGCGCAGCAAATGCGGTGGGTACTCGATTACGCCGCGCAGCAGGCCTCCGGGATTGCAGCATGGCAGCGCGACACGCAACATATCGAGAAGTCCCTGGTTTTCGGAGGATTCCCGGCGCGGAATGGGGTCAGCGCCGCCCTTCTGATCCAGCTTGGGGCGACCGGCGTCGACGATGTCTTTTTCGGTTCCGACAATTTCTTCGAAGCCTTCGGACCGAATGCAAATCCGGCAGGCTTAGTGGATGGCCTGGGCCAGCGTTACGAGATCGCGCGGACGAACATCAAGAAGTGGACGGTTGGATCACCGATTCAGGCCCCGCTGGACGCATTGCAGATGATCATGAAACAGCATCCGTTTTCTGTAAAAGACGTCCGGGAAGTCAACGTGCGCCTAGCCCCCAGCGAGGGACGGACTGTAAACAACCGCGACATGCCCGACATATGCCTGCAGCATATCGTTGCGGTTATGCTGGTGAACGGCACGGTGACTTTCCGATCCGCGCATGACCGACAGTTGATGCACGACCCGGCTATTCTGGCCGCCCGCGCAAAGGTCAATCTGGTTCCGGACGAGGAGCTGGAGAAGTTGTATCCAAAACTGGTCGCTAACGTGGAGGTCGTTTTGAACAACGGGAACCACTACAGTCAGCGTGTGGATGCCGTTCGAGGGACGGTGGCCAATCCGATGTCGCCTGACGAGCTCGCAGAAAAGGCCCGCGACCTTATCGCTCCCTCCATGGGCAAGGAAAATTGCGATCAACTGATCGACGCGGTCTACCACCTGGAGAACGTGCCGGACATTCGGAAGCTCAGACCCCTTCTACAGCAGACCTGAAGCCGCCGCCCGCAGGCAGTCCGGGGAGCGCGGTTTCATGGTGTGGAACATCTGTGCCGGGCGAGACCTCCGAAGCGGCTTTCCGGGCCGGCCCGAGAGGGGTTGAGATGGCGGCGATTCGCCCCTTTCCCCGGTCCCTTTCATCGGGGCAATTCGCGATCGCACCAAAATTTATGCGCTGAAAAATGCGCCCGATCGCTTGCAAACAATCGGGGGGAGGGTTCATCATAGGAATCGGAGAGCGGGAAGATTCTTTATTTTATGTTCTCTTCCGTTGGGTCTTATTTCCTCTCTTCAAGGGAACTTTATGGCAGAACAAAATAGAGTCGACAACGCTAAATCTGTTTCCCCGCAGCATGCGGCAGGGAGTGCAACGGTACAGAAGGGGCAGGGCAGGGAAGCCGTCAATCAGGGCCGGCGCAATGTCGTTTTGGCATGCGTTTTTGGTTACCTCGGCGTCAACTTCCTGATGTTCCTGCGCTACTTCTTCCCCCGAACGCTCTATCAACCCGCTACGCAGTTCAACATCGGCTATCCGGGCGATTTCCAGAACGGCGTGAACCAGGAATTCCTGCAAAGCCACCGGGTCTGGGTGCGGAAAGACCCCGGCGACCTGTTCGTGATCCATGCCAAGTGCACGCACTTGGGGTGCACGCCGGACTGGCTGCCGAACCAGCACATCTTCCATTGCCCCTGTCACGGCAGCGAGTACGACATCAATGGCGTCAACTTCGCCGGACCGGCTCCCCGGCCGATGGATCGTTGCTGGATTGCCAAGCAGGCCGATGGCAGCATCATGTGCAATAAAGGGATCCTGTTCGTGGACGAACCCTACGCGGGAATTGACCAGTTCAGCGACACCAACGCCGTCATCTCGCTCTGAGGCGGCATCGCAGCTGGCTCCGGTCGGCGTCTTTTAGAATCCCCTCATAGGGGACGCGAAGAACGGTATGGCGCGTCCCCCAAGGCCGTTTGAGTATCCCCCTCCGGTCCCCGCAAGGGCCTATTCGCGGGTACCTGATCCGGGATTTTTTCCATTCCCTCCATTTCTTCGCAAGAATCCCCATCCCCGTTCGTCATGTGACCCTGTCCCGTTCCTGCGCCGTCATCCGCTCCGAGGGCGGTCCTGGGCCCAGGGCAGGCCCGTTCTTCCCTCCCATCCCGGAATTCTTGTATGATCAACATCTTTCGGGGCAGGGAGAGGCCGGAAATGTGGACGCGGTGGGTGGGACAAGGCGGGCGGTGGGCCCTCGAGAGGATTGTCAGGCCGCTGGGCGCCGCCGGTGTAAATCCGAACGTGCTGACGTTTCTGGGCTTTGCCGTCACCCTGCTTGCCGCGCTGGGCTTTGCCGTGGGCTGGTTCGGTTGGGCGGCTGCGGGCATCTTTCTCTCCGGCTTCCTCGACATGCTGGATGGCCAGGTGGCACGCGGCTCGCACCGCGTCACCCCATTTGGCGCCTTCCTGGATTCCACGCTCGATCGCTATTCGGACATCATGCTGTACATGGGACTGGTAGCGCATTACGCGATCGCCGGGGTCTTCTTTTACGTTGTTCTCGCCGCCATCGCCATGTCTAGCTCATTCATGGTGAGTTACACGCGGGCGCGGGCCGAAGCCCTGATCCCGAAATGCAAGGTCGGGTTCATGGAGCGGCCCGAGCGGCTGGTTCTGTTGATCCTGGGCGGGGCGTTCAACCGCATGGCTCCCGCGCTCTGGGTCATCGCCATATTCGCCACGGCCACGGTCATTCATCGGATCGTGCATACCTGGCGCGAAATTCGAGCCGGCCATACCCTGCCGGACTCGCCTTTGGGCGTTCGATAGCCGAATCGCCAGCCATTTCAGGAGTTCCTGTGCCCCTCGTAGCGTAATCCCCTGGGAGTACTGGTCCTGTAACTCTGTGCAAATGAACGGTTAATTCTGCATGTGCTGGTTGACGTTTGCCTGCCGGCAAGTAAGCTAGCATTTCTGATTTTTCGGTGTCTGATTCGTCCGGGCGCAAGGATCGTCTCGCAAAAGGGCCGGCGGGTGTGTCGATCTCTTCGCACTTCGTAAGGCGAAGAGCAACTTTTTGAGCGCGCAGCGATGGGGGCAACGCGGTGAAAACTAAACAGGTAACGGCCCTGATCGGAGCCGGTCTGCTTTTGGCGGCGATTTCCCTGGCGCCGAAAATGGTGAATGCCCAGCAGCAAAAGCTGCACGTGGTCGTCGTCCACGACGTGATCCACGTCATTTCGCCGCGGCTTGGCGGGATGAAGGTCGTTCCCCCGGCTAAGGGGGTGCGCCGCGAAATT
>Ga0307373_10013905_pt1 | contig 11172 bp, 9 predicted proteins | sample OX2MG_FD_202534 | JGI IMG/M metagenome (GOLD analysis project Ga0307373, IMG submission 202534) | Soil microbial communities from Risofladan, Vaasa, Finland - OX-2 | ecosystem: Environmental > Terrestrial > Soil > Coastal area > Acid sulfate soil | place: Finland: Risofladan, Vaasa | collected... | reverse complement strand
CTTGCACGCTTGACTTTCACGGGCAAATAAGGCATACTAGCCTCAAGACCTGATGTGCGCTGGCGCACGCTGGCAACTACCAGTGGACACCGGCGGGCGCTTCCCTACAAAGGGCAGTGTCGCGCGTTTTGGGCGTTCTGTCCCGCCCTGCGCCTGAAACCAAGTTGTCCAGACCGGATCAGGCGCAAAGACGAGACAGAACAATTGACAAAGGGTCTACCGGAGACGCCGGTCGCGGTTTTCGCGTCCCGCGTCCTCCTTTTGCATGGCAAGCTCAAAACAGAAGCGTGTCGTGCAAGGAGACGCCGGAAGATGCTCCCTGCCACCGGCGAACCGGTGCTGGCAAGGTGAGCATTCTCGGAACGGTGTCCGGTGACTTCCCTTATCTGCAAATAAGTATAGACGATAAAGACAAGTTTTGTCAATAGATTTTTGGCTAATTTTTGGCAAGTTGGAAGTTTTTGTCTTTTTGCGTTCGTTATCATAGTAAATACATTGATGAAGCAGGAGTTTCGTAGTGAGTGCAACGCCACAGCAAAACCAAGTTGGTCGCCGAGCCATTTCCACAGCCGAGGCCAGTGAGAGGTTTCACCTGAGTCGCACATACCTCAAGCATCTTGCCCGTACAGGCCGAGTCGAGGGAATCAAACCGGGGGGACACGACTGGCTGATTTACGAGGACTCGTTGCTGGCCTTTCTGGCTCAGCCGCGTTCTAAAGGGCGCGAGGGGCCACGCAAGAAACGCATTAAGCAAGACAATCGTGTATTGCTTTCCACCTCTGAGGCCCATGAACAATACGGCTACGCTCAAAACTACTTGTTAGAACTTCTGCGCTCTGGCCGCATTAAGGGCGAGAAGTTCGGTCGCACCTGGCTCATCGACGAAGACTCGTTGCTGGCATATAAGCAACGCAAACATCCGACCGTCGCTGAGTCCTCTCTGTTTAAGCCAGGAGAATCCCCTGCTTTCGAGTTGTCTGCTCTGCCTGAGCCAACTGAACTATCGTCGAACGAGTGATCGGCCAGACCGACACTCATGCTCCGCTCTAGGTATTCGGTTGTGGCGGCGTCCATCACCATCCTTTCATTTTGGTTGTCTGTTCCAAGTATAGAGGAAAGCAACGCCAGAAGTCGGCATGTTTTCGCCGATTTCCGCTATACTTTTGCCGATTGGTCGGGTATACTCTCTCTCAGGATAAGCGATTCTAAGAGGCTTTCTAGCAAGGAGAGGAGCGAGCCATGCTATCCCACCATCAGCGGACCGGGTACGATGCCCCTGTCATTTTTCCTATCCACCTGGGCGCGTTTCTGAAGATGCTCCGTGACAGGCATGGCCTTTCCCAGGCGGAGATCGTTCGTCACCTGACGGGCTGGTCGCAGTCGGCGTACTCTAAAGTAGAGAAAAATATCCACGCTCCGTCCTTCGACCAACTGGCCTCAATTTACCAGGCTCTAGCCTCGGCAGGCGTGCATTTGACGTTGCACGATCGCCAACAGTTTCTCTTGCTGGCACGCCGAAAAATCGAGAGCATGAAAACGCGCCACGAACGTCAGCCGGATGCCGCATGGGATACCCTCCGCGAAACGCTGGCGCACATAGACCAGCTTCCAGTGGACATTCCCTCTGCAAAACCTTCGCGTGTACCGCATCCAAAGCCGGGTTTTGTGGAAAGTCGTCACCTGCTTGGACGCGAGCCATGGTTGGCTTCCCTCCTGGCTCACCTGCGCGGCCCTGTTCCCACAAAGGCACTGATTCTGCAAGGCCCGCCAGGGATAGGCAAAACGCCAGAATTGCACCGCCTTGCGGCCCGCTTCCTGCATGCTGATCCCTCCACTACGATCGTTCTCTGCAGCCTGCCTTCCCTTGAGCAAGAAACGCTGGATGCAGCAAGTGCGTTAGAGCGGGTACTGAGCGATCTGCTGGAAGCCATTGGATCGCCCTACGCCTCCTTGCCGGCGACCAGTCTGCAAGCCCGTATCCGCTATGTCCTGGACCAGCTCGCGCAGGAAGAACGGCCAGTTCTGATCCTTCTCGACAACGCTGAACATTTCCTGACGGAGCAGGGACAAGTCGCGCCAGTATGGCACCAGTTTCTGGCAACGTTTTTGCGCACAACCCATCGCGCTCTGTTCCTGATCGCGACCAAAGAATGGCCGACCTCGTTCGTGGAAGAAACGCAACTGGTTCACTCCACGATGGTTCCTCCACTCTCACGCACTGAAGGCAGCGAATTGCTCCGTCGCCTGGGGCTGCAAGATAGTCCAGAGGAACGCCTCGCGCAAGTGGTTGACACCGTGGGCGGTATCCCCCTCTGTTTGCACTGGGTCGCCCGGCTGGTGCAGGAACCTCTTTTGCATAGCGATTGGGCCGATTTCGAGGAAGCGGCAGGAAGTGATGCCCAACTTCGTCGGCTCCTTGAAGATGCCTCACTTTTTGGCGGCCCAGTGGCCCACAAACTCCATCTGCTGTTGGAGCGCGTCACGAAACGGCTTTCGGCGGAGGCAGTGATGGCATTGAGAGATTTGGCAGCTGCCCCCGTTCCTCTCGGCGGCGCGGCGCTCCAAGCGTTGTATCGCGATCCGGGGCCGATCAAAGAGTTACGGGACGCTTCGTTGTTGGTTGCCTACCCCAAACGCGTGCAACTATTGCCGATGGTTGCTGCAACAGTGCGCGCGCAGCTTTCGGACGAACAGAGAGCGCAGGCGGAAGAGCGAGTGATTGTTGCACTGACGACTTGGCTGGAGAGCGGCATCGCGGGCCTTCGCGAGCAGGGGATCGTTTTCAGCGGGTTGGCAACCCTGTTGCTGCGCCGCCATCGGCTGCTGGCGGCTGCCGATCTGATTCTCTATCATGGCTGGCTCGCTGCCCATATAGGGCAAATTTTCCATCTGGCTCAGCTGGTTCGGCAGGTTCTCGATGCGCGCCCGTGGCCCGATTCACCTGAAACGGAGGCAGAGACGGAATGCGGTCGCATGTTGCTTCACTATTATCTCGATTCCTACCTCGGAGTCAGCATCGATGAACAGGAACGAGCCGAAGCATACCAACACCTTCAGGACCTGGTTGCTGACGGTCAGGTGAGCGTTGATCCGCTGATGGAAGTCCACCTGGTCGATCAGATCATGCTCGCCTTGTTCAATAGAAACCAATTTGACGAGGCACATCACCTCCTCGATGCGTGCTTGCAGCAGTTGGAACCCTTACTTCCAACCGATGCTGAACTGCATGCTACCCTGCTCTCGAAACAGGCCATATTGTATAATCGGCAAAGTGGCTTTCTTCAGTTCCACGGACAGGAAGAACAGGCTAGGCAGTTGCGTGAGCGGGTGATCGCTCTCTATCAACATTGCTTGAGCTTGCTCGAAGAAGCGCAATGCCATGTCAAAGCTGACACCTTGCGCGAAAGTACCCTCAAAAAGAAACGCGCATCCTTTTTGAACAATCTTGCCTACCAACTCAATCTGGTCGGACGCTATGAAGAAGCTCGCGTCCTCATCACTCGATGTCTTGAACTCAAAGAGCCAGGGTACGCCGAGCGAGGATCCATGGCGGCGGCTCTTGGAGAGAAGTCGCAGATTCTCGCCTCGCTTGGACACTTTCAAGAGGCTCTTCGGCTCGACGCCCAGGCGCGGGAAGAGATTCGGCGGTTAGCTGATGCTGGCGATACCCTCGCGCAGGAAGAGCAATGGATTTTTCAAGTGGATCAGGGACGGATCTTTTGGCTTCTCGGACGAGTTGACGAAGCAGAACGCTTCTTGCGCGAAGCCGAAACGCAGATTGCAGAACGTCGCAAGATTTATCAAGTAAAGGCACGAACCATGATCGATGAAATCGAGCGCTGGCGCGCGACAGCTGGAACCACGCCCTATCAACTTGATTGGCGATGGATCGAACGATATCGCACCTTGTGCGCTTATGATGATTACTGGTGGCTTGCGCACGCTGGCCCGTTCACCGAAGACGAACAGCAGCAATGGGACTACCTGTTTCCGCCTCAAGATGAGGGAACAAAGGATCAGTTGCGAACGCTGCTGCTCCACGCTCGTGATCGTGAGGTGGAAGCGGCCATCCAGGAGCGGCGCGAACCACACCTGTGCTATCCCGCTATTGAGATCGTGCAGGTGCGGGAGCGGGTTGCTGGCCTGCTAGCGTTGGACGCCGAGATTGCACGAGAAGAGCCGAACGCAATTGTGCGCCGCCTGTACCACGGTGCCATTGAAGATAATCTCTCCTATCTGCGTATGATCGAAGCCGCTTTCACCGGAGAGCGTGACAGCTATTGGGAACATATCCGGCGGATCTATGCCCCCCCCACCTCTGAAGAAATGCACTACACCCTCATGCAGGTTGCACAAGTTCTCCAGCAAGGATTACAGCGGGAAGATACCCAGGAGGCCAGCCAGCAGGCGTTTCAGATTCTCGAGGCGTGGAAAGTAGTTCCGCCAGATTTCTTGCTTCATCCGCGTCAGACGCAAGACGTATCATTGACGAGCCGTCCTGATATCACCGCTCGCCGCCAGCAGATGGTCTCTCCGCAGGCGGCTCAACGCTTCTTTGAGACCGTCTTGCGCGACAGCGGCTATGAGGGCTGGCAGGTCATCCTGGATCCCAATGCCAATGGCCCTCGTGTGGAGTCCGGGCAGCGACACCTGTACTTGCAGGATCGTCCTGTTCCCTTAGAGGATATCAGAGAATACCTGTCCCATGAACTGTTGGGGCATATCACGCGCAGTGTCGCTGGCGAACGCTCACCGCTGGGGTTATTAGGGTTAGGAACCCAAAACTATGCTCCGACAGAAGAAGGGCTGGCGACCTATCATGAACGTCGCGTGGCAGCCATTCATGACGAACCATTTGACGATTCCGCCTTGTGGTTGGGAACGCTCGCGATTGGTCTAGCTTGTGGGAGTGTGGGACACCCACAGACCTTTTTCTCGCTCTTTACCTTCCTGGAGCCGTTCTTGCTGGTGTACCGGTTGCTTTGGCGCAGTGACGAAGATCGGGCCACCGCAGAGGCGCGCGCGAGGAGAAATGCCCGCATCTACTGCCTGCGAACCTTTCGAGGCGTTCCAAATTTGGAATGCCCAGGGGTGTGTTTCACCAAAGATGTGGTATATCTGCGGGGCTATTTGCAGATCGAGCAGGCAGTTGCTCAAGACAAAACCGTCCTGGATCGCCTGACGGTGGGGAAAGTTGCGCTCGATCAGCTCCCTGATCTGCAAGAACAGGGGATCATTGCTTCCAGTCAACTGCTGTCATTACGCGATCGTATCTATGATCCGGGACTGGATGATTACATTCTCTCCTTTGAGGCAGAAAAGCAGAACCATTTGCCCCAACAGGTTTGAGAAGGCGTGTGTGGTAGAATTAAAGAGAAGCGTCTTCGTGTTTCCTCTGAGCGTCTCGGTAGGTTGTTGAGCGTAGCGCGTTTTGCAGGCAACAACGGAACGAAAGGAGTTCGCATGAAGCCCTGGTACCACAACGATTCGCCATCCGATGAGGATATCAAAGGTGGCGGTAAGTAAGCCGTCATGATCCACCGAGAGATGACTCCTGGTAAGCAGGAGTCATTTCTCTTTTTTGTATGCAGTTTGCCTTATTGAACGGCCTATCAACGAGTCAGGTGGCCTTTTTTCAATAGGCGGCTTGATATCAGCAAGGTTATCTCCATTACTATAGTCAACAGGCGCTTGCTCGCGTGGCTTGAATCAGGCAGCGAGCAGAGAGGCGCTTGATGGGAGTCGTGAGAACGATTAAAGCCTGAGTGATGGGAACCAGAGAGCGGGCGTGTGATGCGTCTCGTTATAGTAGCCGCCGATCAGATCGCTCACCACTTCTCGAAGATGGAAAGAAGGAATCTCTCGCCCAAATGACGTGTAGCGAAAATAGCGCTGCTGGTTTCTCCACGCACTCTCATCCGTTTCCTGCTGCATCGCCTGATAGATGTCACGAGTCCACTCTACTTTGAGGAGCGTCCAGGATGTGTCGAGAACGGCATACACACCGGGGAGCGGAGGATAGCGGGCTTCCCATTGCACCAACCAGCGGGTATGCCTGCTCCTGAGCGGAGTATCTCCTGACCAGTGCAACGACATCCACCAGCTATCCGAAACCCGGTTGGCGGCGATAGCTAACAACGGCGCAGCGCCTTGACCGCTGGCAGCGTTTTTTGCTCCTTCCTCGAGAAGGATGCCCTGCTGGTAGCTGTCCCCTTCCACCGGAGCGACATAGGACGGGTGGAAGCGCCCAAAGTTCGCACTGGGAGAGGCGTGCATTTCCCGCCGGTAGAACCACAGCAGAGCATGGGCCGTGGCTGCCATTCGCTGCGGTTCATCCTCTTCTCCCTCAGTCGCTTTCGCGGCGGCTGAACATTCAAAGAGACTCCCCTCAGCACTCTGCCAGGTCCAGAGTGCTGGTGCTGCTGGGTACTTCCAGAGCAGCGATGCACCATACCGCGCACTATGGCGAAAAGCAGCACGCCACAATCCGGTCAGATAGAGACGAAGCGGACGCACTACTGTATAGCCGAGGTAGAAGAGTTCGCGTTGTCCAGCCATTCTGAGACGGTAGACCCCTGGATGATTGGGGAGCTTGCTCACGCCATTTCTGGTCAAAGGCACCCAGGCTGACCAGGGAAGTCCGCCCCATTGCTCATCGAGAAAGGAGGCATTGTAGCCGTGCCACTCTGGCACGAAGCGATAGGTATAGGCTGTGGGGTCTCCCCAAATGGCTTGCCCAATCGCTCGCGTGAGATGCTCTCCTATTGCTGCCTCATCGCTTCTGTCCCAGAGCAGGCCCCGTTTTTGCGTCTCCTCGGCCTTGCCCATCGACGTTTCAAGAAGATCAGCAATGGTATCGGTGAGATTGCGTTGTTTCTCTTGCGCAGTAATCACTGAAATATCAATCACCGGCGCGCGAACACTATAATGCAGAGTGGTTCCGCAATCATGTAAGAGGAGCGTTGTCCCACGAGCAAGCCGCGCTTGCAATCGGCGTCGGAGGTCATCCAGATAATTTCTGCGAAAGATTTCTTGCTGGAAGCCGTCAAATCCTTGCACCATGCGACTCTCCTTCACTTTCTCAGAGCGATTGCTCCGCTGATGTTCTGATCATTCCGGTTTTCACCCGGAGCATTTTCGCCGCTTCTTTGCAAGTGCGTCAGGAACCAGTTTGCTACCCTGCCCCATTCCGTTTCGGCGAAGTCCTGGTAGCGCACGACCGGGATGACCTGTAGACGAACGGATGTCGTTCATGCACTCCCGAAAAGACAGAAGCAAAGTCGCCCTCTTCCCGCAGCCTTGTCAGTGGTCGCCCTTGTTCGCCGCCGCGTCGCCTGATAGTGGTTCAGTCAGGGCCGACGACGACACTTCCGTAGCAGGAGCCTGGTTTTCTGGCTTCTGCGGAAAGTGTTTCCTCAGCAGAATAATGGTAGCATAGAAAAAGCAAAGGATATAGACACCAACTGCCAATAACAGGAAAACTATTCCATACAATAGTGATATATGCCAGAACAATGCTATGAGCGCGATTGTCCCGGTAAGAAGTGATAACCCTGATAAATTACTGTGGATTCGCCCATACGTCTTAATACCATACCCCTGTTTGAGAAAACTGAAAAAGAGGGAACCGGCGGCTAATGGGAACAAAATAATCAAGGCGAGTAGAGCAACAATCAAGGAAAGATCGGGCGTTCCCATGGGAATAACCACTGTGAGAAGAATAAGATCGATAGCGCCGATGCCTCCAACCAGATAGCGATCAATGCGATGAAACGCTTCATCATCGCGGCGGGCCTCCCGCCAAGCCGTGAAAAAGCCCTTGAGTAGCTCTCTCACAGATGGCATGTGTTCTTCTGGGACGCCGACATTTTTGACAAGCTTGAGCAATTGCTCCACGGCCTCGTCGTGTGAACGTCCGCGCCATGTGAGCCTGAGTATGTTCCTGATAACCGATAGTTTCGGTTTTGGAGGCTTTTGCTCTGGTTCTCGTTGCTGCATAGGAATCTCCGCAAAAGAGTCTAGCAACCAGATCCAATGATCACCGGCAGCGTTTTCAAGAGAAAATGGGGGATGACATCAGTGCTTCGGTTCCCACTGACCAGGCTGCTTATCATACCAATAGATGGTAGCATCGTGCGCTCCGCCGCCTAGCTGAAAATGATACAGTTGCGCCTGCGTAGGAGAAATGACAGCGACAACAATGCTAGGAGTGAAGGCGCCATCTGACGGATGTAAAAGAACAATGTCATCGATCTCAGCATCATTCATGATAAAACTCCTCTCAACTCTACAATAGAAAAATCTCTTACATGGCACAATGATACACCACTGTGTAAATATATTCGGTCAGCACAGCCGCCTACCAGCAAATACCCGTCGCCTGCCATGATAAAACCTGATATCGCCACACTATCACGAACCGCGTAGCGGCTTCTCAACCGCCAGCACATCGGGCCGTTCGCGCACCTCTTCCACCGTTTGTGAACTGGCGGAGATAGCGATCCCATACGGGCTATAGACGCACTCCGACAGGCTGAGATCAACTTTGGTCCAGTCTTCATCTCTCTCAGGCGATAGCTTGAAGCACAGGCATACAATAGAGGAGGGATCATCTCTTCTCAGAGAGAAGACGAATCGATCATCGTCAAGCACTCTCCCCGGCGAGGGACAGGAAAGCAAGCACCATGAAACCGCATCTTGATCAGACGACCTTCGGCTCGATCACCATCGACGGCACCACGTTCGCGCATGACGTGCTGATCCGGCTGAACGGTCGCATCAAAAAACGCAAGAAGAAACTCTCGAAAGCGGTCTATGGCACGTCGCACGTCGTATCGCTCGCGGAAGCGAAGCACGTCTATGAACCTGGAGCGCAGCGGCTCATTCTCGGCACCGGGCAGCAGGATCAGGTTCGGCTGTCCGATGAAGCGGTGGCCTATTTCCAGCGCAAGCAATGCCAGGTAGAGTTGCTTCCTACGCCACAGGCGCTCGCTGTCTGGAATACCTGTTCCGAGGCGGTCATTGGACTGTTCCATGTCACCTGCTAAATGCAACAGGCGGGCCAATTGAACGCTGTCCGCTCCGAGGTAGCTTGCGGTGACGAGCTATGCGGGATGCAGGTGAAGTATCGTTTGGAGCAGGCAACGGTCACACACAGTGCAGTGCCTGTGCGATCACTCGCGCAAGCCGGGCGAGCAAAGACGGCTTGAGGAGCACCGACACGCCGAACCACTCGTGTACTTCCGTCAATGCTCGCGCGTTGGCCGAGAGGGCAATCACTGCTCTCGCCGGCTGCTGTCTCCGCAGCCAGGCGATCACTTCCCGGCCCGTGATACGCCTCGGAAGACCCAGATCGACCAGCGCCAGGTCGTAAGGCCGTAGCTTTGTGCTATCGCTAAGCGCAGCGAGCCAGGCGTGCCGCCGACAGCAGCCCGCCTCTCCATCGCTATTGGCGGCACGCCTGGTTTGCTTCCCGACTCGTTCTTGCTTACGCCCCTGCGCTGGCTTGCAGTCTTTCCTTCCACGCGGCAATAGAAATCACCTCAGCCTGCCGGGGAAAGACTTTGGTGAGGAGAACGCGCTGCACTTCCTCATCGGCATCCACACAGCCATCAGCTAAGACGGTGAGTTCGTAATCCTTATCCGCCGCTTCCCGCAGCGTCGATAACACCACGCCGCTGGTCGCGATGCCGCAGAGAACCAGGTGCGAGATGCCCTGCGCTCTCAGCACCACTTCGAGATCACTGCCGCTAAAGGCACTGACCCGTCGTTTCGTCACGACGATATCCGTTGGCTGCGGGGCAATGGCAGGATCAATCTCCGTTGTGGTCATGCTCGTTTGCCATGACCCCTGTTGCTGTTTGAGAGCAGTGAACGCTTTATTCTGCAAGCTGATTTCGGGGAAACTCGGACGAAAGGCCACTCGAACGGAGATCACCGGGATCGAGGCACGGCGAGCCGCCGTGATGGCCGTCTCGATGCGCTCAAGAAAGTCGCCTGCGTGGGCGAAGTGGCTAACGATGCTCTCCTGAACATCCATTTCGACCAGGGCCATCGGTGAATACGAGTGCGTGTCAGACACGATCGCTTCCTTTCTGCTTCTCTGAGACCGGTCTTGCTCCAGTCCCAGGATCGGCTGGTTCATGAACCATCAGACCCGGTGAGTTCCTGCCGCGGTTCTTCCGTCAGGCGCTGGACCAGGTCCGGTCTTCCATGAAATTGCGCTGGCGTTGTCTGCAAGAGGGCAATGCGCCAGACGCCATCGTGCCTGGCAGCGACCAGGGTCTGATGCGCGTTGAGAGCGGGATTGAGATCCGCCTGTCCGGGCGGTATCATCCCGACGATGGCGCGGAGCAGGGCCACGTCAGGACGCACGAAGCGCACGGCTGTGATCTTGCTCACGTAGGGAGCCGTGACATGGTCGGTAAAGATCTGCCCCAGCGTCTCCGCGATCTCCGCGCGCCCGCTCATCTGGCTCCCATCGAAGCCGATGACCTCCCCGTCCTAAGCAAAGGGCGTGGCGAACATCTCCGTACTGCGTTGGTTTCAACCCTCGATGATCTGGTGAGAGAGGGAACGAACCGCACGCTCCTCAAAGGAGAGCGCGTCTGGTGGTCGCAATGGGTCTGAACTCATGGGTGCTGCTCCTTCCTGAGACCGACCGTGTCAGGGCATTGAGGTCGGGACCTGCTCCTGGCGTCTTCTTCAATCTCGCACACGAGAGGGAAAAAGTCGAGGCAGATCGCAACATGGGGCCCTGAGTCAGTATGACAGCAGCGGCAATCCTGCCTCAAGAGACACCGAACACGGCACATGACGGCACGCAAGCAGCCCCGCGAAGGGCGCAGTGCCGCCACATACCTTGTTCGAATTACACACAACGAACCGGTGGAAAAACCACCAGACTCCTCGCCGTGATCGTCTGCGGTACTCCGCACACGCCGCGTTCACCACAGCGACGGTGGACACGTCAACACCGCTCGCTGCCGCCTCTCACTATGACAATACAACCCGTCGTCATGTTGGCAGGCACGAACCAGCTCCACCGATACGCTGAGCCTTGTCCCCTGTTCGCCAGGGTAATCGGCAGCTCCTCTTTTACGCCCTGTCCAGGCTCGATCTCGGTCGAGCGGGAGCAGGCCGTGCGCCGAAGGGGGCGACTAGCGTATGGGC
>Ga0307373_10013904_pt1 | contig 11172 bp, 11 predicted proteins | sample OX2MG_FD_202534 | JGI IMG/M metagenome (GOLD analysis project Ga0307373, IMG submission 202534) | Soil microbial communities from Risofladan, Vaasa, Finland - OX-2 | ecosystem: Environmental > Terrestrial > Soil > Coastal area > Acid sulfate soil | place: Finland: Risofladan, Vaasa | collected... | reverse complement strand
GATGATGAAGAAGACCGCGATCCTCATCAACACGTGCCGCGGCCCGGTCGTCGACGAAAAGGCGCTCTTTCACGCGCTGACCAATGACGTGATCATGGCCGCCGGGATCGATGTGATGGTCGAGGAGCCGCCGAAGCCCGACCACGAATTGTTCACCTGCAAGAACGCGATCTTCAGCCCGCACTCGGCCGGCCCGACCTGGGACAATCACCCCAAGCGCTGGCGCAACGCGTTTGACAATTGCGAGCGCGTCGCCCGCGGCCAGCGCGCATTCTGGATCGTGCCCGAACTGCGCGATTCGATGTAACCCATCAACCGCAGAGACCGCGGAGGACGCGGAGACCGGGTGCTGCCGCGCTCGGTGCCCTCGGTGTCCCCGGCGGCCTTTGTGGTGGAAGAAGACGGTCAGGGGAGGGTCGCCATGCCGACCGGCATCGGTGCGTCGCATCATCATGTCTGTTGTGCCGCCCCGTCGCGTCGCGCGGTGCTGGCGGGAATTGCCGCGGCGGCGCTGCCGCTGTCCGGCGCTGCCGCTGCCGACGCGTTCGACCCGGCGCCGCGGCGGGTCGATGTGCACCACCATTTCTTCCCGCCCGGTTATGTCGACAAGGTGGCCGAGGTGGTCGGCAGCAAGCCCAGCCCGCTGATGACCGGCTGGTCGGCAGCGCAGGTGCTGGAGCACATGGACAAGAGCGGGGTGGCCACCGGCATCGCCTCGATCTCGCCGTGGGGCCCGCACTTCAAGGACACGGCGCAGGCCCGCGCGCTGGCCCGGCTGTGCAACGACTACGCGGCGAAGATGATCGCCGATCATCCCGGGCGCTTCGGTCTGTTCGCGGCGATGCCGATGCCCGACATCGACGGCACGCTGGCCGAGATCGCCTATGCGCTCGACACGCTCAAGGCCGACGGGATCGGGTTTATGACCAGCTACGGCGGCAAATGGCCCGGCGACCCGGCCTTTGCGCCGGTGTTTGCGGAATTGAACCGGCGCAAGGCGGTGGCCTATTTCCACCCCAACACGCCGCAATGCTGCGGCAATCTGCTGCCGGGGGTTTCCCCGGCGCTGATCGAGTGGCCGGTCGATACCGCCCGGGCGATCGTCAGCCTGCTGTTCAGCGGCAGCCTGGTGCGCTACCCCGACATCAAGTTCATCTTTTCGCATGCCGGCGGCGCGCTGCCCGCGTTGTCGGGCCGGATCAGCAATTTCGCCGTGCGCGACAAGAACGCCGCGCACTTTGCCCCGCATGGGGTCCTCGCCGAGCTTGCCAAGCTGCATTACGACACCGCCAATGCCTATGCCGCCCCGTCGATGGCGGCGCTGATGGCGATGGCGCCGGTGTCGCAGATCCTGTTCGGCAGCGACTACCCGTATTTCGCGCTGGAACAGAATGTTGCAGGGCTGGCCGAGCTGCGCCTGACGGCAGCCGAGCGCCAGGCGATCAACCGCGGCAACGCCGCCCGGCTGATGCCGCGCTTCGCCTGAGCCGCGGCCGATTGCGGCGATCGGATAGCCGAAGGGAGCCTGCGTCAGCGAGCCGCCTCAGCCTCGCGGCACTTGACCATGCGCAGCGGGGTGTAGACGAGGGCGGTGCTCCCGTCCTGCTTTACGACGCGCACGCGGGTGCGCACCAGCCCGCGGCCCGGCCGGCTTTTCGAGCGCCGCGCCTCGATCACCTCGCATTCGGCGTGGATCGTGTCGCCGGCAATGACCGGGCCCTCGATGTTCAGCTCCATGTGGAGAAAGGCAAAGCCGGTGTGCTGCATCGTCGCCTGGGTTAACAGGCCCTCGGCAAAGGCATAGACCAGCGCACCCGGCGCCGGCCGGCCCTTGATGTCGCTCTCCTCGCGCAGAAATTCGAGGTTGGTAAACAGCACCTCGACCATGCCGGTGCAGTTGACGAAATTGGTGATGTCGGCCTCGGTCACGGTGCGCCCGATCGTCTTGAACCGACGCCCGACCGGCAGATCCTCGAAATAGAGGCCGAGCCCGACCGTTTCCATTGCTGCCCCCTGCGCTGCGCCACCCGAGGATACCGTGTCACCGCGGCCGCGTGCTACGATTGCGACCGAGAATAGATCGGAGACCGAGGCCTTGCCTGTCGCCCCCGCCGGTTCGCCGCCGCGTATCGCGCTGATCCACGCCGTCACCGTCGCGATGGCGCCGGTGCACGCGGCCTTTGCCAGCCTGTGGCCCGAGGCGCGTTGTGTCGACATCCTCGACACCTCGCTGCCCGGCGACCTCGAACGCGACGGTGAGCTGACGCCGGCGATGATCGGCCGGTTCACGACGCTTGCCGGCTATGCCGAGCGCAGCGGCGCCGCCGGCATTCTGTTCACATGCTCGGCGTTTGGCGCGGCGATCGACACTGCCGCCGCCCGCGCCGCGATCCCGGTGTTGAAGCCGAACGAGGCGATGTTCGAGGCTGCGTTCGCGCACGGCCCGAACATTGGCATGCTGGCAACCTTCGCGCCGAGCGCCCCCGCGATGGAGGCGGAATTCCGCGAGATGGCGTTAGCGCGCGATTCGCATGCCGCGATCCAGACGCTGTGCGTCGATGGCGCAATGCCGGCGCTGCGCGACGGCGACGGCGAAACGCACGACCAGCTCCTGGCCCAGGCGGCGCCGCGGCTGAGGGGCTGCGACGCGATCCTGCTGGCGCATTTCTCGACCGCCCGGGCCGAGGCGGCGGTGCGTGCCGCCGTCTCGTGCCCGGTGCTGACCGCGCCGGGCGCCGCGGTCGAAAAGCTCAAGGGCCTGATCGGCTGACCGCCTGAGCCGCTACCCTTTATTTCGGTGCCGCGGCCGCCGCCTGCTTGCGCGTGCCGGCGTAATTGACGGTAAGGCCGAGCGCCTTGATCACCTCGTCGGCGCCCTTGGCGCCGGTGATCGTCTCGACCGAGGTCTTGGGCGGCGGGTTGAAGGTCAGGCGCAGCGGCCCCTTCGGCGATTTGTAGTCTTCGAGAAACGACTCGATCGCGTCGAACACCTTGCCGGCCGCTTCGCCCTGCCCTTTGCGCAGCCCGTCGAGAAAGGCCTTGGCCATCGTGATCACCGCCGCCGGGTCCATGCCGCCTGCCTTGGCCGCCGCCGGCAGCGCGGTGCCGAGCAGCGAATGGTCGTCGTAAACGAGGCTGGCGGTGCGCAGCGTCGCGTCGTTCATCGCCTTGTCGGGCTTGTCGACATCGGAGACCGTGACGCCGTCGAGGATCATCGACAGTTCGAGCCGACCGAGCCCGTCCAGGGTGAAGGTGAGGTGGTTCAGCGTCATCGTCTTCTTGGCCGGATCGATCCGGTAGTCGAGATCGACGTCGGCGGTGGCCTTGTCGATCCCGGTGAACGCCTTAAGATCGATCCCGGTGGCCGGGTTCTTGTCGACGTCGATCCCCTCGATACGCATCTTCACAAAATTCGGCGGCGCCTTCTTGGCGATCGAATCGAAGTCGATATTCTCGACCGTGACGGCGTGGATCTTGATCGGCTGGGCCTTGGCGCCGCCGGTCGAGTCGGGGGGCGGGGTCACGACCACGTCTTCGAGCGCAAAGCCGTAGTCGCCGACCGCCTTGGCGCTCTTGTAGGTCAGCGCCCCGGGCGGCATCTTTGCCTTGATCAACTCATTGAATTTGCTGAGCCCGTCGGCGTGTGCGGCGCCTGCCGCGAAAAGCACGATAAGAGCACCGGCCGCGAGGCCGCATTTGCGTGAGATCCACATAATGTCCTGTCCCGAAGGCGTTGCATCACCGGGTTATACGGGGACCTCGCGGTAAGGACAACGCACCCGGAGCGTTAGCGGCCGCCGCGCCGCTCGCCCGGAGGGGCGGCGGAGTGGTAACAGAGGCGCGGAACCACAGGCCCTTCCGCCGCGCGGCTGCCGCTTGCGGGGCGAAGCAGGCTCGAGAGGAGGCGCCCATGCCCGGACCGCTTGCCGGAATCCGCGTCGTCGATCTGACGGCGGTCGTGCTGGGGCCGGTGGCGACCATGATCCTCGCCGATCTCGGCGCCGAGGTTATCAAGGTCGAAACGCCGGAAGGCGACGTGACGCGCTCGCTCGGGCCTGCGCGGCATCCCGGCATGGCGGCCTATTTCCTGACCATCAACCGCGGCAAGAAGAGCGTGGTGCTCGATCTGAAGCGCCCTGCGGCCTTGGCGGCGCTGATGCGGCTGGCCGCGACCGCCGACGTCTTCGTCCACAACATGCGGCCGAGCGCGGCGGCGCGGCTCGGCATCGCCTATCCGGCGGTGCGCGCGGTCAATCCGCGTATCGTCTATGCCTGGGCGAGCGGCTATCGCGCCGACGGCCCCAATGCCGACCGCGCCGCGTTCGACGACGTGATTCAGGGCGAAAGCGGGCTGGCCGCGCTCAACGCCGGGCCCTCGGCTGCGCCTGATGGCGGCGCGCCGTGCTATTTGCCGATGGCGGTGTGCGACAAGCTGTGCGGCCATGCGCTCGCCTCGATGATCGGCATGGCGCTGTTTCACCGCGAGCGCACCGGCGAGGGGCAGGAAGTCCACGTGCCGATGCTGGAGACGATGGTCGCCTTCAATTTGATCGACCACATGTGGCACGCTGCGCTCGGCGAGCCGGAAAAGGGCCTCGGCTATCCGCGCATGATGACGCCCTATCGCCGGCCTTATGCGACAAAGGACGGGCATGTCTGCCTGCTGGCGACGACCGATCGGCAGTGGCGCAACCTGTTTGCCGCGCTTGACCGGCCGGAACTGGCCGACGATCCGCGCTATGCGACGATCGCCGGGCGCACCGCCCATATCGACGCGCTCTATGCGCTGATCGACGAGATCTTGCGCACCCGCGCCACCGCCGAGTGGCGCACCCGGCTCGATGAATTTGACGTGCCGAACGGCGCGCTCAACACGCTCGCCGGGGTCGTCGCCGACCCCTATCTGAACGCGACCGGATTTTTCGTGCCGATCGCGCATCCGAGCGAGGGCGCGACCGTCACGATGGCGATCGCGCCCGCGTTTTCCGCCTCGTCGCCGGCGCTCGGCCTGCCGCCGCCGCGCCTCGGCGAGCACGGCGCGGCGGTTCTCGGCGAGATCGGCTATTCGGCCGACGAGATCGCCGCGATCACTTCCCCATGACCGTGTCGGCCGCCTTGCTCAGCATCGCGTCGCCGTTTTCGGCGCAGTACTTGCCGAGCCCCGCGCCGGTCTTCGCCATCCGGTCGAAATCGATGATCGGCGGGGCCTTCTCGCCAAGATAGTAGGCGTCGAGCCAGGTGATGATGATCGAGATGTTGTCCTTGCCGCTGCCGAGAAAATCTTTGCAGCTGACCTTGGACAGGTCGAGCTGGTTCGCGGCCAAGGCAGGAGTCGCCGCGATCAGCGACGCAAGCAGCGCCGCCGCACCGAGTTTCCGCATCATGTGCTCCAGTTCGCGCAGAAGGTGAATAAGGGGCAAACATAGGAGAAGATCGGCACGCGGCCAATCGAGGATTGACCATCGCCGCCGGACGGTATCCCATCGCGCCAACCCTGGGAGGACCGGCCCGCGATGAGCATCCGAGACAAAGCATATATCGTCGGCATCTACGAGCACCCGACACGGCTCGCGACCGACAAATCCGTGCCGCAGCTGCACGCCGAAGTCGCCGCGGGCGCGCTGGCCGACGCCGGGCTGACCAAGAACGACATCGACGGCTATTTCTGCGCCGCCGGCGATACGCCGGGGCTGGGCTGCCTGTCGATGGTCGATTATCTCGGCCTCAAGCTGAAGCATATGGATTCGACCGATACCGGCGGCTCGTCATACCTGCTTCAGGTCGGACACGCGGCCGAGGCGATCGCCCTCGGCAAGTGCTCGGTCGCGCTGATCACGCTCGCCGGGCGGCCGCGCTCGGTCGGCCAGGCGACCGGCACCGCGCCGCGCGAGCCTGCGGTGCCGATGCCGGAATCGGGGTTTGAGCTGCCCTACGGGCCGGCCACCGCCAACATGTACGCGATGTGCGCGATGCGGCACATGCACCAGTACGGCACCACCAGCGAGCAGCTCGCCTGGGTCAAGGTGGCCGCCTCGCACCATGCGCAATACAACCCGCATGCGATGCTGCGCGACGTCGTCACGGTCGAGGACGTGGTCAACTCGCCGATGATCGCCGACCCGCTGCACCGGCTTGATTGCTGCGTGATCAGCGACGGCGGCGGGGCGATCATCGTGACCAGCCCGGAAGTCGCGAAGAGCCTCAAGCGGCCCCTCGTCAAGGTGCGCGGCGCCGGTGAGGCCTCGAAAAACCAGGCCGGCGGCAAGGTCGACCTGACCTATTCCGGCGCGGTGTGGTCGGGGCCGCTGGCCTTTGCCGAGGCCGGGGTCAAGCCGGCCGACATCAAATACGCCTCGATCTACGACAGTTTCACGATCACCGTCGTGATGCAGCTCGAGGATCTCGGGTTCTGCGAAAAGGGGCAGGGCGGCAAGTTCGTCAGCGACGGCAACCTGATCTCGGGCACCGGCAAGTTGCCGTTCAACACCGATGGCGGCGGGTTGTGCAACAACCATCCGTCGAACCGCGGCGGCCTTACCAAGGTGCTGGAGGCAGTCCGCCAGCTGCGCGGCGAAGCGCACCCGGCGGTGCAGGTCAAGAATTGCGATCTGGCGCTGGCGCACGGCACCGGCGGCTCGCTCGGCACCCGGCATGGGTCGTCGACCGTGATCCTGGAAAGGGAGTGAAGGCGATGGCTGAAGGACAGCAGGCCCGCAAGATCCCGGCGCCGCCGGGCAGCCCGGAAACCAAGCCGTTCTGGGATGGCGCGGCCGAAGGCAGGCTGTTGATCAAGAAATGCACCGCGTGCGGCGAGCTGCATTTCTATCCGCGCAGCGCCTGCCCATTCTGTTTCAGCGACAAGACCGAATGGGTCGAGGCTTCGGGCAACGGCACGATCTACACGTACAGCGTGATGCGCCGGGCACCGATCCCCTACGCGATCGCCTATGTGACGCTGGCCGAGGGGCCGACGATGATGACCAACATCGTCGACTGCGACCTCGACAGCATCCGGATCGGCGCCGCGGTCAAAATCGTGTTCAAGCCCAGCGAAGGCGGCCCGCCAGTGCCGATGTTCGCGCCGGCGTAGCTACTGCTCGGCGAGCTGGCGCACCGCTATGTTGCGTGGCAGCAGCAGGTAGTATTGCCCGTCGGCATAGAAATCGCCGCCGCGATGTGACGCTTCGCTGCCGCTGCCCCAGAAGAAATCGCCGCGCACCGGGCCGGTGATCCCGTCGCCGGTGTCCTGGGCCACAACCAGCCGCCGGACCGACACCGGGCGGTATTTGTCGTGCGCGGCGAGCCACACCGGAATGCCGAGCGGCACGAACCGGCGGTCGACCGCGAGGCTGCGCTCCGGCGTCAGCACCGCGCCCTGGGCGCCGATCGGGCCGTCGCCCTTGTGCTCGCGAAAAAAAACGTATTCCGGGTTCTTGCGGCGCAGCGCCTCGGCCGCCGCCGGATGCTGCCGCATCCACGCGCGCACCGCTTCCTGCGAGAACTGGCTCGGCGGGATCACGCCGCTGGCGAACAGCAGCTTATCGATGTTGACCGGCGGCAGCCCGTTATTGCCGTCGTAGACCAGGCGGATCGTGGTGCCGTCGGTCAGGTGCATGACGCCGGAGCCCTGGGTCTGCAGCACGTAGAGATCGTCGGGGCTGGCGAGCCACATCAGCGAAAGCCCGCGGCCCTTGAGCGCACCGTCGTCGATCGCGCCGCGGTCGAGGTAGGGCTTGCCGCGGACGAGGTCCGGGGGCGTGCGATAGACCGGGGTCTGGAACTTGCCTTCGCGCCGGCGCGAAGCGGTGAAATCGGGCTCGTAATAGCCGGTGAACAGGCCTTGGCTCTCGCCGCCGTTGGCGGCCAGCTCGGGGATGAAGTTTGCCTCGAAGAACTGCCGCGCCAGCGCGACGTTGCCCGGCGGGACGAGTGATGCCTGGCGGCACAGCCCGCGCCAGTCGCCGACCGTACCGAAATCGGTGCCGGCCGCATCGGGGTCGAGCGGGGTTGAGGCCGGCTCTTTGGCAAAACGCGCACAGGATTTGAGAAAAGCCGGCAACGCCGCGGCGACGTCATCGTCGGTCCAGCCGGGAAGCTGGGCAAAATCCGTCGGGGTCAGCATCAGGCGGCCGCCGGGATGGCTCGGCATTTCGGCGGCGGTCAGCCCCTGCACGGCGCAGGCCGCCAGCGCAATCGTGAAACCGACAATCGCCAAGTGGCGAAGAGGCCGCGATTTTTTCACTGATTTCAGCAATGTCCTGCGATCCCAAAGTGCCGACCCTCGCCGCGCGCGGCGCGAACATCTCTGGGTAAGGCCGAAACTCTAACTTTGGGTGAACGCGATGCCAACCGCCATGCGGCTTGCGCGGCGTCGTCGCCTCGGGGCAAGATTTCGCCCGGTTCCGCGAGGGAGCGCGCCCGCCCGATGCCCGATGCCGACCCGCCGCGCCTGCCGCTCGCAGGCATCACCGTGCTCGATTTCGGCCAGATCTTTCAGGGCCCCTACGCGACCCTGCTGATGGCCAAGGCCGGCGCCGACGTGATCAAGATCGAGCCGCCGTCGGGCGAGCCGCTGCGCCGCCGCGCCGCGCCGGGCACCACCGCGACCCTGCCGTTCGCGATGCTGAACCAGAACAAGCGCGGCGTGACACTCAACCTCAAGCACGCGCGCGGCCGGGCGCTGTTGTTCGAGATGGCGCGGCGTGCCGACGTGCTGTTGGAGAATTTCTCGCCCGGCACGATGGACGATCTCGGCGTCGGCTGGCGCGTGCTGCGCGAGATCAACCCGCGCCTCATCTATGCCACCGGCTCGGGCTTCGGCATCACTGGGCCGGACCGCGACAACCTGGCGATGGACCTGACGATCCAGGCCGCGTCAGGGATCATGAGCGTGACCGGCGCGCCGGACGGGCCGCCGATGAAGGCCGGCCCGACCCTCGTCGACTATATGGGCGGCATCCATCTCTACGCCGCGGTGCTGACCGCGCTCTACGAGCGTGACCGCAGCGGAAGCGGCACGCTGTGCGAGGTGGCGATGCAGGAGACTGTGTATTCGAGCCTCGCCTCGAGCTTCGAATACACCTACCGCACCGGCAACCCGCCGCCGCGCACCGGCAACCGCCAGGCCGGGCTGTCGACCGCGCCGTACAACGTCTATCCGGCGGCCGACGGGCATGTCGCGATCCACATCGTTACCGAAGGGCACTGGAAGAACCTGGTCAAGGCGATGGGCCGCGAAGAACTGGCCAACGATCCGCGCTTTGCGACCAACGGCGATCGCATCCGCCATCTCGACGAGATCGACGCAGTCGTCGCGGAGTGGACGCAAGCCTTGCCCAAGATGGAGATTTTCGCCCGCGCCAAGGCCGGACGCATCCCGTGCGCGCCGGTGCGCACCGCGCCCGAGATCATGGCCGATCCGCATATGCACGAGCGCGGCTTTCTCGAAGAAATCGACCACCCCGAACTCGGCCGCATCACGGTGCCGTCGACGCCGCTGCGGCTGCACGGAACCGACCGGCCCGCGCCGCGCCCCAGCCCGACGCCCGGCCAGCACAATGCCGAGGTTTATGGCGGCTGGCTCGGCCTCTCCGCGGCCGAGATCGCGGCACTGAGGGACGCGGGTGCGATATGAAACGACTTACCCTCACCCGTCGCGCTGCGCGCGCCACCCTCCCCCCGCATGCGGGAGAGGGAAGGGGCCCGCGCCGAAGGCGTGGGAAGGGTGAGGGGCCACTGCGCAGGAGGGAAGGATGACAGATCTGGGCTTGCCGCGGGCTGAGCGCCCCGAAGAAATCGGCCTGTCGTCGGAGCGGCTCGGCCGCATCACGGCGACGCTGCGGAACGATGTCGAGCGCCGGCTGATCCCCGGTGCGGTGATGATGATCGCGCGCGGCGGGCGGGTCGGCTATGCCGAAACGTTCGGCTTTCGCGACCGCGAGGCCGGGGCGCCGATGGCGCTCGACGCGATCTTCCGCATCGCCTCGATGACCAAGCCGATGGTCTCGGTCGCGGCGATGATGCTGGCCGAGGAGGGGAGGCTCGACCTCACGGCGCCGGTCGCCGACTACATCCCCGAATTCGCCGGGCTTACGGTCGGGGTCGAGCGGCGCAAGGCGCAGCGGGTGATGAGTGTGCAGGATCTGCTGCGCCACACCTCGGGCCTCACCTATGCGGCGTTCGGCGATTCGCCGGTGCAGATGATGTGGCGCGACGCCAAGCTGATGGACGAGAGCCAGACCAACGCCGAGCTGATGGCCAAGCTGTCCCAGCTGCCGCTGATGTTCGAGCCGGGCACGACCTGGGAATACAGCATGTCGACCGACGTGCTCGGCCGCGTCGTCGAGGTGGCGTCGGGGCAGGATCTGGCCTCGCATATCGCGGCGCGCATCGCCGGCCCGCTCGGCCTCGTCGACACCGGGTTTGCTGCCGAGGGCAGGAGCGAGCGCATCGCTCAGCCGCAGACCGATGCGAGCGGCCAGCGCCCGCCGATGCGCGACCCGTCGCGCCCGGCCAACTGGTTTTCCGGCGGCGGCGGCATGGTGTCGACCGCGCGCGACTATCTGCGCTTCTGCCAGATGCTGCTCGACGGCGGCGCGCTCGACGGCACGCGGCTCTTGGCGCCGAAATCGGTCGTGCACATGGCGAGCGACCACCTGCCGCCGGGCTGCGAATACGGCGACACGGCGCGGAGCCGCTTTGGCGCGCTCGCCCCGGTGCCCGAGATGGGATACGGCTTCGGCCTCGGTTTCTGCGTGCGCAAGGCGCAGGGAATGTCGCCGGTGCCCGGCTCGGTCGGCGAATTCTTCTGGGGCGGGGTCCACGGCACGTATTTCTGGATCGACCCGCAGCAGCGGATGGTCGTCGTGGTGATGATGCAGGCGCCGGATCAGCGGCTGCACTACCGCTACCTGTCGCGCCACCTGGTCTATGGCGCGATCACCAGCCCGGCGGGGCGGCGGTATCGGTAGGGGCTATTCCGCGGCGGCGGGTTCGTACCGCAGCACCATCAGCTGCTCGCCCGGCAACGCAAGCTGCGCGTAACTGCGCCCGGCATCGTCGCAAAACTCGACCTCGTAGGCGTCGGGGCCGAGAAGTTCGACGACGGTGCCGACCTGCCCGCGCACCAGCCCCCGGTCGGGGTGGTCAACGGTTAATGCGACAACGTCGAGC
>Ga0307373_10013902_pt1 | contig 11173 bp, 10 predicted proteins | sample OX2MG_FD_202534 | JGI IMG/M metagenome (GOLD analysis project Ga0307373, IMG submission 202534) | Soil microbial communities from Risofladan, Vaasa, Finland - OX-2 | ecosystem: Environmental > Terrestrial > Soil > Coastal area > Acid sulfate soil | place: Finland: Risofladan, Vaasa | collected... | reverse complement strand
ACACATGCGCACGGCGTCGACGAAGACATCCACGTGGCGGTCCCGCTGCGGGTCCTGGTAGTAGAGGCGTTCGTTGCCGTGGAGGCTGTTGAACATCTGGTCCCCGACGTAACCAAGGCTCTCCATCAACTGCGTGATCGCCTTGTGCCCGCTCTTGCTGGTCGTCGCCAGGTCGATGTCGGCGTAGGTCCTCGCGAGCGGTGGAAGAGTGGCCGAGTGGTGGCGCCGCCTGATCGCAAGTCCGCCCGTAAGGCGGATCGGCACGTTCGTCGCTTGCGCGGCAGTGATCACCCGCTCAGACTCGGCGACCAGATCCTCGAGCGGCATATCCTTGACGTTCACCACGCTACCCACTGACGAACTGGGAGCCTTTGACCCGCTCATCGTCCAGGTGGACCAGCACTCCGTCGATGCGGCCGGTGTTGTAGCTGGAGCCCGGGTTGATGCACAGCGTCCTGCCGATCTTCTTGGCTCCCTTGGCTTCGTGGATATGGCCGTGAAGACCCAGGAGCGGCTGGTACCGCTCGATGGCGGCGCGCACCGCGGTCGAGCCGACCGGGACCATGACCGCGTGGCCGGCCTCGAACTGAGGCCGAAACTCGGCGTCGAGTAGGGGCGCCACGTCCAGGTCTGAGTTGTAAGGCGGCACGTGCAGGTTGAAGATCGCCCTGGTCATGTCGGGGACCTTGACCGCCAGGGCGTCGATGCGCGATTCGAGGTCCCTCTCGTCGAGCTCGCGCGGGCTGTCCCAGGGAGTGCGATTGGCGTAGCCGAGCGAGAGCATGGTGTAGCCGTCCCCCAGGTCGAGGACCTGCTGGTCGCAGTTGATGACGCGGTGGTCCGCGCTGAAAGCGCGATCGATGGCCCATGCGTCATCGTTGCCTGGCATCACGTAGCAGGGCAGATTCGTCTTGGCGAGCTTCTCGTCGCCGATCTGGAGCCAGCGATCGAAGGTGCGCTCCATCAGCTGGTCGAACAGCTCGTCCTGGAGCTCCGGGTCGGCCGCCGCCTTGGCGACCTCTTCCGGGAGGCAGCGATACGGATACATGCCGTTGAAGCGAATGTCCTGCTCGAGCGCATTCAACTGCTCTTCGCTGGCCAGGGTCATGCGCCGCCCCATGAAGGTGGCGAGGTGGGTCCCGTCGGGCTGCTGGACAATCGGCACGATCCCTTTGCCGGTCACGTCGCCGCCCATGATGAGGACGTTGGCCTTGTAGAAGGGGCCGGCGTTGAGGAACTTCCGCCACAGCAACTCCGATCCGTGGATGTCCGACGCGTAGTAGATGGTCAGGCGGGACATCGCGGGTCCATGATCTCAAAATCCATCACCGCCGCCGCGGACGGGCGGAGCCATTCCCTCAACCGCTGGCCTTGCCCATGTAAACGGTCGAGAGAAGTCCGCCGTCGGCAACCAGGACGGCCCCGGTCATGAACGACGAATCCTCCGAGGCAAGGAACACCGCGATGCGCGCGATCTCCTCGGCCTGCGCAAAGCGCTTCATCGGATAGAGGGCCTCCACCTCGCCCCGGGCCGCCCGCGGATCCGGGAACTGCGCCCAGTACCGGTGGCTGAGGTAGGTGTCGACGTCCGCGGGGGCGATGGCGTTGCAGCGAATCCCCTTCGCTGCATAGCTCACCGCGACGCCCTTCGTCATCGCGATCAAGCCGCCCTTCATAGCCGAGTAGGCGATGAGCACTGGATCGCCGACCAGGCCCATGACCGACGCGATGTTCACGATCTGACCGCCGCCGCGCCGGAGCATGGCGGGCACTGCGTGCTTGCAGGCGAGCATCGGGCCGCGCAGGTTCACCCGATACATGTGGTCCACCTGCTCGACGGTGAGGTCGCCGAGAAGTACTTCGTACTGCACCGCGGCGTCGTTGACGAGGATGTCGACGCCGCCGAAGTCGGATTCGGCCCGGCCCACCATGGCGGCAACCTGGGATTCCTCTTGGAGGTCGGTCGGCTGGTAGGTCGCCCGCCGTCCGACCCCCTCGATGAGGCTCACGGTCTCAGCGCCGTCGAGCACGTCCGCCACGAGGACGGACGCGCCCTCGTCCGCCATGGCGAGAGCAATGGCCCGTCCGATTCCCCGGGAGCTCCCGGTGACGACGGCCACTTTGCCCTCCAGCCTCATGGCGAACGGTCGGTCGCTGCCCGCGGGTTATTCCGGTGGAACGACTGCGAAGTTGAGGTCCAGGTTGACACCCTGCCGCATCCGCACGGCGCGGGCGATGAAGTAGTACACGAAGGCCAAACCGAAGGTCCCGAAGGTAACCCATGCGGCACCCTGCGGGTTGGCGAGCAAGCCGGGCTGGGTCAGGTAGTCGTAGAAGCCCCAGATGGCCGTGATCATGGCCCCGACTCCGACGACGCTGACCAGAGGTATGCCGAGCCACTTGATTCCCGCGGCCGACGTTCGGAAGAGCTCAGGCCGGCGCCAGGGGAATATGAGCGCGCTGATGCCCACGAGGAGCATGGCCGGGAAGCCGACGATGGCCGCCAGCGCCAGCAGCGCGAAGAAGGACTTGGAGAGGAACGTCGCCCAGACCAGACACCCGATGCCGATAAGGGTGGTGAGGATGGTCGCGTTGATAGGGGTGTGGAAGCGGTCGTTGACCTGCGCGATCCACATCGGGAACACGCCATCGAACGCGTAGGCGAACAGGGCGCGGATGGGCTGGATCCACTGGATGTAGACGACGAGCGGGAACCAGGCCAGGAACGAGACGCCGAGGATCACCGCCAGGATCGGGTTGTTCCAGATCAGCGAGACCAGCATCACGTAGTAGGGCGGGGCGGGCAGAGTGTAAGCGGCCGTTCCGTTGAGGTTGTTGAGAGCGCCCAGGAAGGTCTCCGAGATGATGTTGTAGAGGAGGATCGTCATGACGATCAGGCTCACGTAGGTGATGGCCTGGCCGATCAGAATGGCTCCGACGTGCTTGAGGGTGTTGCCCGACTTGACCTCACCGGCGAGGTTCACCGAGAACCACGCCCAGATCCCGGTCGACATCACGACGCCGGTCGCGAAGAGTGTCGCCTTCCAGTTGTGCTGGCCCGTGAACGTGTAGCCGTTCTTATTCGCCTGCTGGAGGAAGTAGTTGTAGGAGTCACTCTGGTGTGTGTACTGCTGAGCCCACGTGTTGAACCCGGACACGAAGGCGGCGTGGCTCGTGAACAGCAGAAGGATGATCGTGAAGATGAACCCTGACATGGCGATGACGAACAGCCAGAGCTGAATGCGCATGACAAGGCGCAGGCCGCTCACCAAAGCCCAGGTGGTCAAGAGGACGAGAAAAAGGGCTCCGATGAAGGGCGCGGCCCCGCTGCCGCTGAGCGTCGAACCCCACGACTCGAGGGTCGTGTTGTTGCCGACCGAGGCGCCGATCTGGATCAAGGTCGGGCCGACGCCGCCCTGGATGGTCCAGAGCGACCAGTATCCGATCGAGAGCAGACCGGAGATCATTAGGGTGACGCTGCCCGCCAGTCCGAGGGCGGGGTGCAGCGTGCGGCTGTTGAGGATGTAGTCGGCGCCTGAGCGGGGCATGGCCACCGAGAGAAAGCCGAAGGAGAGGGCGAGCAGGGTTGAGAAGACGCCGACGATGATCATGTCGAGGATCAGATTGGCGCCGGGGAAGGCGGACAGGCCCCAGAGCAAAAAGTACGCGATGACGGCTCCCGGGACAGCGGGCAGCACATTGAATATGGCTGCGTCTCGAATCGACATCTCACGTACAAGGCCTGTCGCCTTGCGCGAGAAGAACGTCTGTGGCGCGGCCGCGCTACCTTGACTCATGTGCCCTCCCTCAAACCATGCCAGCATCCAGCCGGCGTTGACCTGACCCCTTCCAGGTTGCCGCTATAGTAGGCGCGGCATGGCAAGTGGTCAAGCCACCTGACGTCAGCTTCGACCGGCCTGGGACGGCGGACGCGGTCGCTCCTGGAAAAGGCGCGCTGCCGGCCCTGCCCGGCCACTGCTGCGGCTGAGGAATCCGCCGATTGAAGATCCTCGTCACGGATCCGACGATGACCATGCACGAGGAACTGCTGCGCCGGTCGCTCCCCTCTGACATCGAGTGGGTGTTCACCGACATGTCGGATGAGGGCGCTGTCTGCCGGATCGTAGAGGAGGCCGACATCTACCTCGGCTACCAGTTCACCGCGGCCATGGGACGGGCCGCGAGGAAGCTCGTGCTGCTGCAGGTCTCGGGCACCGGCACGGATGAGATCGACTTCGAATCTCTGCCGCCGCAAGCGGTGGTTGCCAACACCTTCAATCACGAGCGTTCGATCGCCGAGTGGGTGATCATGGCCATGCTGGCGCTCAGTCGGCAGCTCCTCCCCAGCGACCGGAACCTGCGCATGGGTGTCTGGGACTCGATCTTCTACGACCCCAAGCAGGAGCTCTACCCGACCCTACGGGGGAAGGTGCTCGGCCTGGTCGGGTTCGGCCACATCGGGATCGAGGTGGCGACGCTGGCGCGGCCGTTCGAGATGAATGTCATGGCCGTCAAGCGGCAGCCCTCGCCCGAGCTCGCAGCCCGCCATGGGCTCACCTTCCTGGGCGGCCTCTCCGAGCTGCCGATGCTCCTCGAGGCCGCCGACTATCTCGTCCTTGCGCTTCCGCTAGTGCCGGACACACGCGGGATGATCGGCCGCGCCCAGCTCGAATCAATGAAGCGCTCGGCGTTCCTGGTCAACGTGGCCAGGGCCGGGCTCGTCGATGAGGACGCGCTGTTCGACGCGCTCGCGAACCGGTGGATCGCCGGCGCCGCGCTGGACGTCTGGTACCGCTACCCGGAGGAGAGAGACGGAACCGGCAATGCGCTTCCCGCTCGGCGAAGCTTCCAGCGGCTGGACAACGTGGTCATGACCCCCCACAGCTCCGGCAGCACGGAGGAGACATACCGCCTCCGGGCCGAAGCTTCAGGCGACAACATCAAGCGATTCCTGGCGGCGCAGCCGCTGGTCAACGTCGTTCGCAAGAGCCAATCCAAAGACTGAATGGAGGTCGGGCATGGATTCGAACGAGGTTGAGCTGTTGGTCGATGCCCACGCACAGGTCGGTGAAGGACCGTCCTGGGATACGCGAGAAAACGTCCTGTGGTGGGTGGACATCACCGGCCACCTGGTGCACTGCTACGACCCGGCGACTGGCATCGACACCACCATCGACGTCGGTCAGGCCGTCGGGGCGGTGGTGCCGCGCGCATCCGGAGGTCTCGCCCTCGCCGTTGAGGAAGGCTTTGCAGTGCTCGATCCCAAAACAGGCAATATCCAGCTGATCGCCGAAGCTGAGAAGGACCGGCCGGAGAACCGGATGAACGACGCCACGTGCGACACATCGGGCCGGCTCTGGGCCGGCACCATGGCATATGACGAGACCGCCGGCGCGGGAGCGTTCTACCGCCTCGACCCCGATCGATCGGTGACCACGATCCTGGAGCATGTGACCTGCTCGAACGGGACCGCCTGGAGTCCCGACGACAAGCTGATGTACTACATCGACAGCGGCGCGCAGCAGGTCGACGTGTTCGACTATGAGCGGACGACCGGCAGCGTGTCCAGCCGGAGGAAGCTGATCGACATCCCCGCAGACGCTGGCGTTCCCGACGGGATGACCGTCGACGCCGAGGGACACCTGTGGGTCGCACTATGGGGCGGCGGCGCGATCATGCGGTACTCTCCCGATGGGAAGCTCGTGAAGGTGCTGGCGATTCCCGTGACTCAGCCGACCAGCATGGCGTTCGGCGGGCCGGACCTGACCGACCTCTACATCACGTCGGCCACCGAAGGCCTGACGGAAGCGGCGCGCATCAAAGATCCGCATGCGGGCGCCCTCTTCCGGCACCGGCCCGGGGTGAAGGGCCTGCCGACCCAGAGCTACCGGGGCTGACCTAGATCCGGACCCGGTCGATCACGCCTCGGCTCGGCCATCGGTGTCGAGCCGAGACACTGACGTGACGCCGCTGTAGAGGGCGGCCACCACCTCGGTGTCGAGAACCTCGCCTGGGTTGAGCACGCGAGCGCGGCCTCCGGCGATGGCCTCCTGGAGCGAGGTCGGATAGCCGGTCCAGGGCTCCATGATCACGTGGTGGTAGCCCCGCCAGCCGCCGTAGCACTGCCACAGCCAGATCACCTTGAACAGGTCGGGATCGAACACGAGGCCGAAGCCGCGCTTGCTCGCGACGTCTGTCGCCGCGATCCAGCCGCTCTTGTGACCGGTCAGGTAGTGGAGCGCGAAGGACTTCGAGTCAGGCCCAAGCGGCTTCCGAAGGTCGAGCTTGCCGAGCATCGGCCAGTCGTACGTGTCGCCCTCCTTGCCCAGTGCACCTCCGCCCCACTCGTTGGCCACCTCGCCGCGAGTCGCGGGTGTGTCCAGGCGCAGGCCTGGCGTGATTTCGAGGCAGGGATGGATGCCCCAGTTGAAGTCGAACGGCATGTAGCCGTTGTGTTCGACGTGATACGAGATCTTGAGCAGCGGGTCGGTGCCGAGCCGCAGCGTCCGGCGCCAGCGAGCGGGCGTTATCGGTGTCGACAGCTCCATCACTAGCTCGACGTTTGAGGGTGAGCTTTCGGTGATTCTCCAGCTCCAGGGCATCGACCAGAGCTCGCCGAAGTACGGCAGGTCGTCGCCGTAGCGGTTCTTCAGCGCGACACCGTTTGGAAATCCCTCGTCCCAGCCGCCCGCCCAGTGATCGTCGAAGTTGTCGTGAAGGTCGACTCGGTGGAGCTGCACGCGCGGCGATTTCCACAGCACGTCGCGATCTCGCGCTTTGTCGATCAGCCGGAAGATCTTCCCGCCGAGCTCGGGCAGCACCTCGATCCGCAGATGCTCATTCTCGAGCGTGACGCAGCGAAGGCCCTGGTACTCCCACCTGTCGTCGATCCGGCAGCTCAGCTTGCGAACCTAGATGACGCCGTAGGCGCGGAACGTTTCCCAGAGCCCGCGGCCGAGGGCGAGCTCCCCGCGGACCTTGTTCTCACCCGAGACCTTCTCCTCCGCCTTGGCCAGCACCTCCGCGGTGACCTTCTGCGGAACCACGACTACGCCATCGTGATCCGCCAGCACGAGGTCGCCTGGATTCACCGTCACGCCTCCGCAGACGATCGGCACGCCGGTCGCCTTGACGTCGATCCTGCCCAGCGAGTCCGCGCAGTTGATGCCGGCGGTAAACGTCGGGAACTGCATCTCGATGAGGGCCAGCGTGTCGCGGCAGTAACCATCCACGACTACTCCGCGAGCTCCGCGGTAGCGGGCCGCAGTGGCGAGCAGCTCGCCCCAGTACGAGCCCTTCGTCTGAGAGACAACCATCACCTCACCGGTGGTAAGAGCATCGATTGCCTGCAGCTCGCCCTTGTACCACTCGTCGGGATTGGCAGGAACCGCATTGATGTCGGCGACCTCCACCGTGGCCGCGATGCCCGCCAGCTTCGCCTCAGCGAAGAGCGGCCGGATGTAAGGCGCCAGCACCTGGTCGCGGTAACCGATCCTGTCGAGTACGTCGGCCACTACCGCGGTGTACAGCTTCTCCAGTCGATCTACATCGCGGAGTCGCTCAGCCCTGCCGGCCGCCGCCTCTGATGACTTGTCTTCCACTGTCAGTGCCCCCTAATCCGTGTCGACTGCCCTTCGAGGCTCAATGTAACAAACGAAGAGCGCTACCTGGACGTCACCACTGGCCCTGGAACGGAGGGTTGCGGCGCTGCTCCTCGTCGTGGGCATAGATCAGGATGTCGCCCTCGCGACGATTGGCCTCTTCCAGCTCCGCGAGTCGGTCCTCGTCGATCTCGACGCCAAGTCCCGGCCCTTCTGGAAGCGTGAAGCACCCGTCGACGTACACGTGAGGGGCCGTGATCACATCGAGCGTCTGGTGGTGATAGTGGGAGTCGAGCGCGTACGGGAGCACGGGCAGGCTCGCCGCGATGTGAAGGTACGCCGCGGTAGAGATTCCGATCTCGCCACCCGAATGAAGGGTGAAACCCATCTGGAAGGTTTGGCATGTGGCCGCGGCCTTCTTGATCGTGATGATGCCGCCCCACTCCTGGCTGTCGCCGAGGAGGACGTCGATAGCTCCAAGCCTGATGGCCACCGGGAGGTGGTCGAGGTTGGTGACGCACATGTTGGTCGCGAACGGGATCCGCACGTTGGCGCGAGCTCGGCTCATGCCCTCGATCCCCCAGCACGGGTCCTCGTAGTACTCGAGGTCGAGCTGCTCGAAGCGCCGGCCGATCCGGATCGAGGTCTCGACGGACCAGAGCGCGTTGGGATCGAAGCGGAGTCGGTGCTCCGGGAACGCTTCACGGAGGGCTGCGGTACACCGGTACTCGTCCTCTGGTGGGAGCACCCCGCCCTTCAACTTGATCGTCTTGAAACCGTGCTTTGAGACCAGATCACGCGTGTGCTCGACGATCTCATCGGGAGTGGTCTCGCCACCCCGACCTTCCTTCGAGCGGTGGCGGTAAAAGATGTACGCGGCGAACGGGATCTTCGTCCGGAGCTTGCCCCCGAGCAGCTGACACAGGGGACGCCCGGTCGCCTTGCCCATAATGTCCCAGCAGCACATCTCCAGCCCGGAGATCGCCAGCCGGCCGGTGGTGCCGTGATAGAAGGGAACCCACCACGTCTTCTTGAGAATGTGCTCGAGGTCGAACGGGTCCTCGCCGAGGAACATCGCCTTGATTTGGTGGAGCTGAACGAGAGTCGGCTCCCCGCCCTGCGTCTCGCCAATGCCTTCGAGACCGTCGTCCGTCCTCATCTTAATGATGCAGCGGGTCCAGCCCGCCTCCACCCCGCCAGACCAGCGGAGCGGTGCCTCGAAGGGGATGTTGACCTTGTGAAAGGTGATCTCGGAGATCTTCACGCGGGTCACATTCTGGATCAAGCGGATATAGGCCGTCGGCGCCGCGTGGCGACCCGTCGGTCCAGCCGAACGCTGATAGGCTTTAAGCGGTTGAACGACCCCGATTCGATTGCCGAGCCGCTGAGAGCCGGGTACGTCGCCCTGGGTTCGGATTTCTACGAGCCCGCTCGACTGGCGGGCATCAGCGCTGGAGCCGAGAAGCAGCTGCGGGCCGCCGGCATCGAGCTCGTGCGCACCGACCCCGTCTTCTCGCTGGGACAAGAGGGGAGGGCGATCCAGGAGCTCAGCGCCGAGAAGTGGGACTTCCTGATCGTCAACGTCATCAACTGGATCGAATATCGAGCCGCCACTCGTGTGCTGCTCGCCTTCCGGGACAGGCCGATGGTGCTCTACAGCTTCGGAGGCTTCACCGAGGACGGGACGCTGGTGTCACCGGCGGCGGGCGCCGGCTCGACCTCTCTTCGGTTCCCCCTGGAGCGGTGGGGCGTCCGGTTCAAGTACTTGTTCCATGGCCCCGACGAGACTATGGACGTGCGCGGCATCGTCGCGTTCGGCCGGGCCGCCCAGGCCGCGCGCAAGCTCAGGACGGCGCGCGTCGGGCTGGTCGGCTGGAACGACATGGGGCTCTACACGACAGCCTTTGACGTGACGCGCCTGCGCGGGCAGATCGGCCCGGAAGTGGAGAGTGTCGACCTGTTGCAGGTGCAGCGTGCGATGGACGCCCTAGACCGCGGCGAGGTGGCGGCCGAGATGAAGCGCGTCACCGCAAACTGGGAATACCCGACCGGTAAGCCCAGCACGAGCTCCATCGAGATGGCGGTGCGTCTGTACCTCGCCACGGTTGAGATCTGCCGCCAGAAGAAGTTCGCAGCCTTCTCCTACAAGTCGGTCGAAGGCATATCGCTGGTGCTCAAGGTGCTGCACAGCATCCCCTCGTCGCTGGTGGCGGGCGCCGGCATCCCCTACGTCGACGAGAACGACGTCGGCAACCTCGTCGCGGAGCTGATGCTCAAGTGGATCTCGAACGGCCCGGTGACCTTCCTCGAGCATTACGAGCACCACCCGGAGTGGATCCTGCTGGGAGTCGACGGGTTCGTTCCGGAGCAGATGATCACCGGCAAGCCGCAGATCAAGCGCACCGACCTGCTGGTCGAGGGGATCGCGCACGCCTCGGTCATGCGAGAGGGCAAGCTGACCCTCGCCTCGCTGGCCGAAACCGGACACGGCTACCGAATGCACGTTGCGGTCGGGATGGGCCGCGCCGCGCCGATATGGATCGAGATGGGCACGCAGCTGCCGTCGTGGCCGAGCCTCAAGTTCTATCCCGACGCATCGGTCCGCTCGATTCTCGACCATGTGCTGTCGCAGCATTTCGCGGCGGCATACGGCGACTGGACGGAGGAGCTCACCGACCTCTGCCGCCTGCTCGACATCGAGATGGTGATCGACCGCTGATGGTCCGCGAGCAGCACATGGACAAGGTGCTGACACCTGCCGAGATCAGGGACATTATCGACCGGCTCTACGCCCAGATGAACCAGCACGACATCGACGCGTGCGTCGCCTTCTACACTCAGGACGCCGAGCTGCAGGACCCGACCTTCCCGAACCCGGTGCGAGGAGCGGATCACGTGCGGGGGGGGTTCACCGACTGGATGACGGCGTTCCCGGACGTGAAGGTGACCGTCGTGGACGTGATCGTGGAGGGCCAGAAGGCCGCCGTCGAGTGGGCGTTCGAAGGCACGCACTCCAGCAAATACCTCGGCGTTCCCGCGAGCGGCAAGCTGTTCCGGACCCTGACCATCTCGCATTTTCACTTCCGCGGCGGCAGGATCTCGCGGGACTTCAGCATGTTCGACGCGACCGCGCTCCAGCAGCTGCAATCGCTGGCCGAGCAGGCCGGCAAAGGTCAAGGTTGACGGCGGCGTAGCCGCCCTCGGTGAACACCCGTCAAGCGAAGGGTAAGGAGACGGTTCGAGTGGTCCATGATCTCCTTCTCGCGGAAGCGGTGGATAGTGATCAAGGTCGTGCCAAGGCCGAGGGCGCGGGCGGCCAGCATCAGGTTTCTGGATGCCCGGGAACACCGAGGGGAGTCGCTGCCTGCGGGGCCGCAGGGCAGGACCATCGCCGGCTCGGCCTGACCTTCGGTCAGATCGCCGACGAGCTCATCCCAACCCCCGTTGCAGGGACACCATCCGCGAGCAAATCGCCGCACCCCGATCGCATCCGGTCCCGACCGTGCTGAGCCAGGTTACTGCCGCATGCCCCGTATTTTCTTAAGGATCCTCCTATAGAAATCAAGAGGCAT
>Ga0307373_10013900_pt1 | contig 11175 bp, 11 predicted proteins | sample OX2MG_FD_202534 | JGI IMG/M metagenome (GOLD analysis project Ga0307373, IMG submission 202534) | Soil microbial communities from Risofladan, Vaasa, Finland - OX-2 | ecosystem: Environmental > Terrestrial > Soil > Coastal area > Acid sulfate soil | place: Finland: Risofladan, Vaasa | collected... | reverse complement strand
AAGGCCGATCCGGCAGTGAAGGCGATACCGGTGGTGGCTCTGACGGCTCGCGCGATGGCCGGCGATCGCGAGCTCGCCCTGGCGGCGGGCTGCTCCGGCTATATCTCCAAGCCCATCGATACGCGGACAATCGCCGACGAGGTTGACCGTTACCTCGGGTCCGCCAAATGACAGCTTTTCCACGGCCTCAATTTCGTGCTCATCTGGATCGCCCACGAATTTGCCTTACCTGGGATCGGATTCTGGAGCCACCGTCTATTCTGGGGCACGGATGCGCAACCGGACCGTTAATTAAGCACTTTCGATGACCACGATGGAATTCAGCCCGAACTTCGACGATCTGCCTGGCGCGCTGGTTGTCTACGACGCCGCCGGCACGCTGATCAAAGCCAACCAGGCCGCCCTCGACATCCTCGGGGCGGCGCCGGAGGAACTGATCGGTTCGAGGGCTTCGGATGCCGAATGGGTGGTGACCGATGCCGTGGGGTGGCCCGGCGCCGAGAACCTGCACCCGGTTCTCGCCGCCATACGCAGCCGGCAGCCGCAACGGGGAGTGGTGGCCCACGTGGTCCGACCCGACGGCCGCGAGGCCTGGATCCAGGTCGATGCCGTACCGGTCATGGCCGGCACAGGCAGCATCAGCCATGTGGCGGCGACGCTGGCCGACCTGACTCGGATCGTGACCGACAACCGGCTTCCCCACCCGGGCTATGGCGACGATGCCGTGCTCAAGGTCACGGAGCAACTCGCCGACACCCGACTCGACCCCCAGGCGATTCTGCGCACCGTGACCAGCACGCTGAGCAAGCTGAGGTCTGGGACCTGGGTGGCGGTCCTGCTGAACAAGGACCCACGCACCGCCCGAGTGGTGGTGGCGAATGACGCCGATCCGCAAGTCGGCCAGTACATAGAGAACATCCAGCTACGACCAAACGCACCGACGTTCACCATCTCGACCCGAGTCATGGAGAGCGGAGAACCGGTGCTCCTGCCGAGCGTGCCTTTTGACGAGTTCATCGGCATGCTGAATCCGGATGTCCGCGACTATATGGAGAAGAACGCGCCTCCTGTCCCATCGCCCGTACGGTACCTCGGTGTACTCGTGGCGCCGATGCGTGCACGAGGCGCGGTCGTGGGCACGCTTGGATTGTTCGAGCGCCGCGGTTCCAACTCACTCACCGAGAGGGATGTCCGATGGGTGCAGGAGATCGCCGACCGCACCGGGCTGGCAGCCGACAACGCCCAGCTGCACGTGGATGCGATCAACCGGCTCGACCGATTGTCTGCTCTGCGGAGCGTGACGAAGGCGATCTTGGGCAGCACCAACCTGCACCTCACCCTGCAGGTGATCCTGGACCAGACGATTGCCAAGCTGGGTGTTGACGCCGCGGACGTGATGCTGGTGGATGAGAAGGACGGGATGCTCGGGCAGGCGGCGAGCAGCGGCTTTCATTCGAACTCGGCACCGGATTACCGCCTGCCGGTCGATGAAGGGCTACCGGGCCGGGCCGTCCTCGGGTTACCGATCGAGACCGTGACTGCGCCTGGCGCATTTACACAATTCCGGCGCCGATCGCTGTTCGCCCGAGAGGAATTCAAGGCGTACGGCGCCGTGCCTCTGATCGCGCGAGGCAAACTTGTGGGCGTGCTGGAGGTGTTCCACCGGTCGCAGCTGGAGCGGGACCAAGAGTGGACGGAGTTCCTCGGTGACCTCGGCAGCGACGCCGCGATCGCGATCGACAACGCAATCATGCTGGAAGGCTTCAAGGCGGTCGGACCGGAAGGTTCGATCAAGCTCAAGGCGCCGGCGCCGGACCTGAGGCCCTCTCGAGAAGGAAATCCTGGTCCACGTCGTGGAAGGACTCCCGAATCGGATGATCGCCGAGAAGGTGCACCGCAGCCAGCACACGGTCAAATTCCACGTCGCCCAGATGCTTGACAAGGTTGGGGTCGGCAACCGCACCGAGCTGGCACGGAAAGCGACGCAAGAGGGCTGGCTCTAGAGTTCGAGCCGATCGGCTAATCAAAACCGACCGAGTGGGCGGTAATTGAGCCCATTAGTTAACACTCCGTGAGCTGGTGCGCTCGTAGCTTGAAGATCTCATCTACATGCAGGCGATCCACTATCGAAAGGAGACACGATGCGATTCAAACGACTGGTTCTTAAGCACAAGCTGGTGGGAGCGTTGGCTGCGCTTTCTCTGTCTGCGCTGGTCGCGGTAGCCGGCGTTGTTCCGGCTATGGCCTCCACCGGCACCGTGGCCGTCACCGGCGGCACGCTCGCCTTTGTGAGCACCCCAGGCAACCCGTCCCTGACCGCCATCACCCTCAACGGCACCAACCAGAACTCGGTGGGCACCCTCCCCATGGACGTCGGCGACAACACCGGATCCGGCGCTGGCTGGAACATCACCATGACCTCTACCACGTTCGCCCAGACCACCCCCGCCGAAAGCCTAGCTACAACAGCGACCACTGCGATCGCGACTCCAACTGATGCATGTGACGCCAGCGTCACCTGCACGCTCGCCACCAACGCCATCACCTATCCCTACGCGCTGCCGGCCGCCGGTACCGCGCCCACCGCCACCAAGATGTACAACGCCGCCGCCCTCACCGGCTTGGCCAACCAGACCGTCACCCCGACCTTCCATGTCGCCATCCCGGCCAACACCATCGCTGCAACCTACGTCTCGACCTGGACCATCTCCCTGGTCAGCGCCCCGTAGTTCGAGGAAGAATTTCACGACCCCCCGTCCCAGCGCCGATCCCTCGTTCGGGATCGGCGCCACCTCACTCCAGCCGGCAAGCGCGGGGAGGAAGCGCGCGGCAAGGCCATGATCGAGAACTTGACCAGAGGCATCCGGCGAGTCCAAGCTGGCGGAGCCCGAGCGGCAGGCCGAGCAGCTGATTGAAATGCGCCTGATCTCACGCTTGCTCTGCGCCAGCCTATTCCTGCTTCTGACGGCCTTGCTCGTCAGTCCGGTCGCCGTCTTCGCGGCCGGCAGTCAGGGAGGAATCGGCATCGCCCCGGCGCATACCGACCCCAACAATCCGGCCACCCGCGCCTACTTCATACGCGCGGTTGCCCCGGGCGGCAGCTTCAGCGACCAGGTCATCGTCTCCAACAGCACGACATCGCCCATCCAGTTCTACGTGAACGCGGTCGACGGGCTCACCTCGCCCGCCTCGGGAGCCGTCTACGCCAACCGCCAGGACCCGGTGCGCAAGGCCGGGCTCTGGGTGACTCCAGACGTCTCGGTGATCACTGTACCTGGGCCGAGCCGGACCCTGGTCGGGTTCACCGTCCATGTCCCCGCCGCCGCCGTCCCTGGCGACCATCTGGCCGGCATCGCCTTCGAGAACGCAAAGACGACCACCACGGGCGGGGGCGCGATCGCGGTGACCACCGTCTTTCGCTTGGTGATCGGGGTCTTGGTCCAGGTGCCGGGACCGGCCGCCTTCCACCTGCGGATCGACGGCGTCAGCATCCAGCCCCTGCCCGGCTTTGGGACCGCCTCTGTCATCGTCACGCTTGTCGACGACGGCCTGCTGCTGGGCAAGCCGCTGCTCGAGGTCAGGGTCAAGGGCGATCACTACGACCGCACCATCAGCCGGCAGCTGGACACCCTTTTGCCCGACGACGTGATCCCCTTCGCGCTGCCCTGGCCGGATGGCCTGGCACCAGGCGCTTACCAGGTCACCGTCACCGGATCGGGAGCCGGCCTCAGCGACCCGGTCAGCTTCGTCGCCACTGTTCATCTCGGCCAGGAGATCAAGGGGACCCAGCCAACACCACGGGCGCCCATCCCCTGGTGGCTGCTGGCGGCGGCCGCCGCACTCGGCGTCGGCATCGCTGTCGGCTGGCTGGCTCCACGCCTGAGTCGCAAAGTGCGGCGGCCAACCCCGGCCCGGGCGCGCGGCATCAAGCCATCACGTTCGAAGGCGGCTCCTGCGGCAAAGCAGGGCGCGACCCAGGGCGCGACCCATGTCGCGATGCCCGGCCTGCTCATCGCGGCGGCCGCTCCGACAGCCTCGCCTGGGCAGGAGACGCTGGCGTCGATCGAGGTCGAGGTCACCCCCCGGCGTTTGCGATTCGTCCTTTCGCCCGGTCAGCGCTTCTCGTTCGGCGAGGAGGGCGAGATGATCGCCGAGGTGCCGTTGACGGCCGAAGAGGAGCGCCGGGTGCTAGAGGCCGCGCATGCCCTGGCCGTTTCAAACCGGGTCTGGGAAACGGCTGGCGATGACGCCGACCGCGCCTTCAGCTCGGAAGCGCTCGAGCAGGCCTCTCTGCATGTGCGCCTGGGTTTCGACTCGGGCCTCCGGTGGGCGACCTGGTACCCGATCGCCTCGGTACCGCCAAATCTGCGGGCCTTCTGCGATGGGCTGCATGACCTGGGAACGAGAACCTTGGACCGACAAGCGTCGGAATTCCTCGCCCAGAGCTGAGCGGCGGTGGCGCAGGTGACGACCAGACGACTATTGGCAGGGCGCTTAGCAGTGACGGTTATGGAGCCGGCTTCGGGAAGCCGAGGCCGGCACAGCTTCGTCAGCAACGCCCCGCTCGCAGGCTCCCTTGCGGCTGCCCTTCTGGCCCTGCAGCCATTGAGCGCTTTCGCCGCGCTTTCGATCTCGCCTCCGACGTCTGTCTCGTTCACAGGCGTGCAGCTATCCGGCGCCAACCTGCAGACGACGGCCAGCCCCGCCGTCGGGGTCACCGACAGCGATGCCGTCAGCAACGGCTGGAACCTGACCCTGAGCACGACGGCCTTTTCGGGCCCCAACGCCGCCTCCATACCCGACCCCGCGCTGTCGATTCAATCGGCGCCGTCGGCGGTCTGCGCATCGACCTGCTCTTCGATGCCGACCAACGGCGTCACCTACCCGGTGTCGATCCCCCAGAACAACACCGCAGTGAAGTGGTTCAACGCCAGCGCCGGGACCGGGCTCGGCGACTTCACCATCACACCCACGCTGTCGCTGGCGATCCCGGCCAACACTTTCGCGGGGTCGTATACCGCGACCGAGACCTATTCGATCGTGAGCGGTCCCTGAGCCAAATGCCAAGCCGCATGAGAAGCAACGACTGTTCGGGCCGGCAGCAGGCTCGCCCAGCGGCTGCGGCAAGGTCGGCTGGCGGATGCCCGGCCTCATGCCTCAACCCGATGCGGCGGATCCGGGGAGGGGCGCGCGCCCCCGAACTTGCCCACAACCATCACCTGCAGAGCGTGGCCGACTCCAGGCGGTGTGCGATTTTGGGCGACCGCAATCGCCCCGACGCGCGACTACGAGGTGGCGCTGCAGCCGCTCGTGTTTAGCTCGTCGCTGTTGGCCTGACCACTGTCGGGGTGGAACTCCGACCCGACGCCGGCAGCGCTCTCGAACCAGATCCTTCCGCCATGAAGCTCAACGATCTGGCGGGCTATCGGCAATCCCAAGCCGCTGCCGGCGACTTCGCTTGCCGGGCTGTCTGCGCTCCCATGGTGGCGCCCAAACAGCTGGTCGTCGAAGTCGGCCGGCATGCCCAGCCCATGGTCCTTCACGCTGATCTGAACGTAGCCCGGTTCGGCTCGGCTGGACACGACAACCTCGCTGCCCTCCGGCGAGTACTTGAAGGCGTTGCTGAGCAGGATTGACATCACCTGGCGCAACATGGCCGCGTCGCCTTTGACCGTGGGCAAAGCAAGATCAAGCTTGGTGTCCACATGGTGCCTGTGAGCCTCTGCGCCAGCTCCGGTGTTGTCGCCGGCGCCGGACCTGAGCCCTCTCGAGAAGGAAATCCTGGTCCACGTCGTGGAAGGACTCCCGAATCGGGTGATCGCCAAGAAGGTGCACCGCAGCCAGCACACGGTCAAATTCCACGTCGGCCAGATGCTTGACAAGGTTGGGGTCAGCAACCGCACCGAGCTGGCACGGAAAGCGACGCAAGAGGGCTGGCTCTAGAGTTCGAGCCGATCGGCTGATCAAAACCGCCCGAGTGGACGGTAATTGAGCCGATTAGTTAACACCCCCTGAGCTAGTGCGCTCGTAGCTTGAAGCTGGCCCATCAGGACTTGGTGGGCGAGACCCACTTTGAATCCCCACCCTACGACCCACCACACCACGCTCGGGCGAGGCCTGTTCGCCGAGGCAGGAGACGCCTTGGGGGCTGTCGAACGGGTCCGGCCGGCGGGTGCGTCCGCCGGGAGGGCACTCGCCGTGCTCACCCTGCTCGGGGTCGTTCTCGTCCTCATGATCGCCCCCGCCCTGGTCGCAGGGCTTTCGTTGCTGGATAGCCACCTCCTGGATCGAACCCAAAGCTGGTTCGATTGGACCAGCGCGCTGACTCGATACCTCGACCTCGGGCATTTGGGATCGACCCTGGCGTTGCTGGGCATCGTTTCGAGAGCAAAGGAGGACCAATGAGCCTTGGCGACGGCGCAATGCTCGGGCCTTACCGGATCGTGGAGCGCATCGGGCGCGGAGGTATGGCCACCGTCTACAAGGCCTATCACGCTGCCCTTGACCGCTACGTCGCGATCAAAGTCCTACCCGACTTCTTTGCCGAGGACGATGGGTACCGGGAACGCTTCCAGCTGGAGGCCCAGTCGGTCGCCCGGCTCAGGCACCCCAACATCCTCAACGTCTTCGACTTTGGCCAGGAGGGCGGCATTACCTACCTGGTCCTCGAGCTGGTCGAAGGTGGAACCCTGGCCGACCGGCTGGGCGCGCAGATGGACCTCCAGGGGGTGGTGGCGATCCTGCGGCCACTCGCGAGCGCCCTCGACCACGCCCACTCCCAGGGCGTAGTCCACCGCGACATCAAGCCTTCAAACATTCTCATGCACCGGGACGGGACCCCCATCCTGGCCGATTTCGGACTCGCCCAGCTGGCCGCGGTGGTCAGAAAGCTGACCGCCAGCGGGATCGTTCTCGGGACGCCCGAGTACATGTCACCGGAGCAGTCTGCCGGCGGGGAGATCGGCCCTCCCTCCGACCTTTACTCGTTCGGGATCGTGGCTTACGAGATGCTGACCGGGCGGGTTCCATTTCAAGCCGACACGCCGGTGGCCGTGCTGCTTTCGCACCTGAACAAGCCGGTGCCACCGACGCTGGAGCTTGCCGGCGAGCTCTCGGGTCATGTGGAAGTGGTGCTGAGGAAGGCGCTGGCCAAAGCGCCCCAAGACCGCTTTGCGAGCGCAAGCGAGTTCGTGGCGGCGCTCACGCCCGCGGCGTGGCCAACTCGGGAGCGCTCGGGCGCGAACGGCGCATCAAATGGTGAGACGCCCCAGCGCAAAGTCTCCCGCAGCCGGCCCAAGGTGCTGGTGGTTGACGATGGCGAGGCCAACCGGGAGCTGATCGAGGCATGCCTGGCGGGAGTCGACTGCCAGATCCAGCTGGCGGAGGACGGTCCGAGCGCGCTGCAGGCGATCGAGGCTGCGCCGCCCGACCTGGTCCTCCTCGACGTCCAGATGCCCGGCATGGACGGCTACGAGGTATGCCAGCGGATCAGGGCCGACCCCAAGCTCCGGCTGATCCCGGTGGTGATGATCACCGCCCTCGACAACGGCGCCGATCGGGTCAAAGCACTCGATTCGGGCGCCGACGACTTCATGTCCAAGCCGGTCGAGCGGGTGGAGCTGGTCGCTCGCGTAAAGTCCGCGCTGAGGCTCAAGGCGGTTTACGACAGGCTGGACAGCGCCGAGCAGGTCATCTTCGCGCTCGCCGCGGCGGTGGAGGCCAAGGACTCACACACCGAACGTCACACGCGCCGCGTCGCCGAGGCGGCCAGGCACCTGGGCCTGAGCCTGGGCCTGGGCGGGGCGACGCTGGGCGCCCTGTACCGCGGGGGCATGATCCACGACATCGGCAAGATCGGCGTCGACGATGCCATCCTGCGCAAGCCCGGGCCGCTCGACGCAGTTGAGCTGGTGAAGATGCGCGCGCATCCGGTGATCGGCACAGACATCGTGCGGCCGCTGCGCTCGGGATCGGACATCCTTCCGATCATCCGCCACCATCACGAATGGTTCGATGGTCGCGGGTACCCGGACGGCTTGCGTGGGCAGGAGATTCCATTGAACGCCAGGATCGTCGCCATCTGCGATGGGTACGACTCGATGATCAACGACCGTCCGTACCGGGCCGCCCGCTCTGTGGACGATGCGATCAGGATCCTCAGCGAGGGCGCAGGCAAGCAGTGGGACCCAAGGCTCGTCGAGCTCTTCGTATCCGAGTTGCCCAAGATCATGCAGATGGTCGCGGCATGAGTGCCCTGGCATGAAAGAGGTCGTTACCTTGCTCCAGAACCTTGACGCCTTGGCGTTCGTGCTGCTCGGCCTGGTTATGGCAATCAGTTGGGCGCGACGGCCGAACTCTTCTTTTGGCCGGAGGAGGCGCTCGAGCGGCTGGGCGCCTGTACCCCGGATTTGATCCTGATGGACGTGCAGCTGCCGGGGATGGACGGCCTCTCCCTCACCCGAGCCCTGAAGTCTGCACCTGAGACCGCCGCCATCCCGGTGGTCGCGCTGACCGCGCACGCGATGATTGGAGATCGCGAGCAGGCGCTGGCCGCGGGCTGCGCAGGCTACATCTCCAAGCCCATCGATACGAGGACGCTCGGCGAGGAGGTGCGGAAATTCCTGAACCCCGTGGCCGGCGGACCCAGTCCAATTCAGAGAGTGAAAACACAGGAAAGCGAGGCTCGCTCACCTTGATCAACCGGCCCTCGTCCGATGCGACCCTCGACGCTGTGATCGCCCGCGCACCTTTCGGAGTGATGCGCATCGGCCCGGATTTGAACGTCATCGACGCAAACCCAAGACTTGCCCGGCTGTTCCTTGCCAAAGCAGACGAAATGGTCGGCTCACCGATCGAGCGGTACTTTTCTCCCGACGAGGCGGCCTGGGTGATGCACCAACTGCGCACCCTGTCCACCGGCTCGGTCGAAGCCGCCGAATCTGAGAGTCAGGGCTTGCGCACCGACCGGAGCACGGTCTGGCTGGCCTGGAGCGCGTCCGCGGTGAGGAAGGCGGATGGCGAGATCGACTACTACATCGCCATGTTCGAGGACAGGACGGCCAAGCACCAGGCTGAGGTGGCGGCGGCAAGAAACCTCAACGTCCTCGAACGGCTGAGCAGGCTCAAGACCGAGTTTCTGACCACCGTCAGCCACGAGCTGCGAACCGCCCTGGTCGGCATCCAGGGATTCAGCGAGCTGATCCGCGACGCCGAATCGCTCGACCTGGCTGAAGTCAAGTCGTTCGCCGCCGAGGTCTACAGCGAAGCCCGGCGATTGGATCAGATGCTCGACAAGATGCTAGAGCTGGACCGAGCGCCTGGCAGCCAGACCATTGCTCACATCACCGAGGTCAATCTGAACTCCGCCGTGCATGAGGCGATTGCGGCAACCGGCGCCGAGGCTCACCGGCACCATGTGGTTGCCAATCTCGAACTTGTTTTGCCCCCGGTCAAAGGCGACGCGGCCATGCTGCGTCAGGTGTTGGCAATCCTGCTCAGCAACGCCTTCAAGTACTCGCCGGAGGGCAGCGAGGTTGTCGTGTCCAGCCGAGTCGAATCGGGCTGTGTTCAGATCAGCGTGAAGGACCATGGCATGGGCATGCCGGCCGACTTCGACGACCAGCTGTTTGGGCGCCACCAATGGAACGCAGACAACCCGGCAAGCGAAGTCGCCGGTAGCGGCCTGGGATTGCCGATCGCTCGCCAGATCATTGAGCTTCATGGCGGACGGATCTGGTTCGAGAGCGCTGCTGGCGTCGGGTCGGAGTTCCACTTCACCATCCCGACCGCGGCCAACCAAACACCAGCAGTCAACGCTCGTCAGTCATAGATTCGTCGCGTCGAATAAGTCACGGCCTCGCAAAGGATGGCGTGAGGCCCGCACCCCCACGTAGATCGTGAACCTGACAGGGGTGGAATTCCGGACGTTAAACGTATGATTAGCGCGCGCGGACGACCCGCCAGGTATGAGATGTGGCGATCCACCAATGCCGATGGCGGGGCGGGTCAAGCGCACGATTCGCCTGGGTGGCTTGCTCAGCAATTACCAGGTTGTGGCCCAGGCCGCATGAGCGTTTCACTACCGAGGCAGCGCAGTTGCGTATCACAACCCTGAGGTTGTGATACGCTGACGATCGGTGGGCTCCTTCATGAGGGGCCGGGAGATCGTCGCCATTGCTATGCGCCATGGCTGGAAGGATGCTGGGCCAGGAGCCAACCACCCACACATCCTCAAACGTCAGGGTGATCGCCCGGTGCCGGTACGCCACAGGCTGGAGAACAAATACGAGGCCCAGGGTCTGCTCAAACAACTGGGCATTCCAAGATCGGATTGGCCGGAGAAGCTGAAATGAGGAACCTTTACGTGCCGTATGCCAAGGTTTTCGACAAGGAGACATCGACCTGGTGTCTGACCGGTCGCGATTCCCGGCGTCGCGACTTTGGAGTTGCGGCAGCCGACAGCGTCGAGAAGGCCGAGGAGCGCCTTCGCAACTGGGTTTTGGATTCCCTGCTCTCAGCCGCCGATGACGGCGAGGATCGCCTCCGGGATCTCTACGTTAGGTGCCCGGCCGAAGCCAGGTGTGTAGTGCTGGGGCCGCGGGACCTCCTGCCCATCCGCATCCGCCTCTTGAGGGTTCGGCACGGTCTCAGCCAGGCGGCCATGGCAGAGCGGCTGGGGATTACGCAGCAGGCATACGCGAAACTCGAAAGACCCGGCTCGAATCCTGGACTAGACACGCTTGTCCGCGTCGAGCGTGCGCTGGACGATTCAGTGCTCGAGTACGCCAGCTGATTGTCAGGTCGGCCGCGTGATGGAAGAGGGTGATGTGTTTTTTGAACTGTGAGAATCGAAAGCGTGGCGCCCTCAGGTGCGGCGCATCGCCGCCGACGAGAGGCTGCTGGAGCTCAACGACGACTTGCACCTGCCAGCTGCGGCGCGACGTGGAATCGCCCTGATGGTGCGGGCGGTCGTGGCCGAGGGGACGAGCAGCCGATCTTCGTAGCCGTCATCGGAGACGCCACCGGCCGACCTTCACATCGGCGAGGAGTGTCGGCAACCGAAGCCGCGCATCCTCGCGCGAGCAACCGGTTTCTTCGAGGAGCGCAGCAAGACCGCCGCCGCTGAAGGTGGCGCTGTAGGCCTTCAGCCTCAGCATCAAATCGTCGGCCCCGCTG
>Ga0307373_10013899_pt1 | contig 11176 bp, 11 predicted proteins | sample OX2MG_FD_202534 | JGI IMG/M metagenome (GOLD analysis project Ga0307373, IMG submission 202534) | Soil microbial communities from Risofladan, Vaasa, Finland - OX-2 | ecosystem: Environmental > Terrestrial > Soil > Coastal area > Acid sulfate soil | place: Finland: Risofladan, Vaasa | collected... | reverse complement strand
GAGCGCCGCACGGCGGAGACCAAGGCGCCCAACCTGGTCTTCCAGGAGGCCGATCTTCCGGTGCGGGTACTGCGCGACGTCTTCCTCAGCGATTTCGAGAAGGCGATCATCGACTCCCCGAAGCAGTTCGAACGGGTCACCGGCTTCTTTCAGCGCACCGCGCCGGAGCTGGTCGGGGGGGTCGAGCTCTACGACGGCAAAACGCCGCTATTTGAGAAATGGCAGATCGACCGGGAGATCGAGTCGACGCTCAACCGGCGGGTCGACCTGCCCTCGGGTGGCTATCTGATCATCGACTACGCCGAGGCGCTGACCGTGATCGATGTCAACAGCGGCAGCTTCACCGGGCGCGGCAAAGGCGGCCTGGAGGAGACGATCACCAAGGTCAACACCGAGGCAGCCGACGAGGTGGTGCGCCAGCTCCGGCTGCGCGACATCGGCGGGATCATCGTCATCGACTTCATCGACATGGCCCGGGCGCGCAACCGCGACAAAGTGCTGAAAACGCTGCGCAAAGCGCTCGACGCCGACAAGTCCAAGAGCTATGTGGTCGAGGTCTCCCCCCTCGGTCTGGTCGAGATGACCCGCCAGAACGTGACCGACGGAGTACGGGAGATCCTCACCGCTCCCTGCCCGACCTGCGAGGGCCAGGGGGTGATCCTCTCCGCCGAGACGGTGGCGCTGGAGGGACTGCGCAAACTGCGCGACATCGCAGCCGAGAACCCGGAGCCCGAGGCCTTCCTCCTGCGGGTCAATCCGAAGGTGGCGCGCGAGCTGACCGGTTCTGGCAGCGAGCTCGCCGAGCTGGAGACCCAGACCGCCAAGCAGTTCCACTTCGAGGGAGGTGAGGCGCTGCCGATCAACACCTTCGACCTGGTCGAATCCGGCAGCCGCGAGGCGATCGAGGAGCGGGCGCTGCCGTTCAAGGTGGGCGAGGAGGTGCTGGTCAAGATCGACGAGCCCCACATGTACAACGCCGACGATGCGGTCGCCCGCATCGACTCCTACATCATCAGCGTCACCGGAGGCGGGCGCTTCGTCGGCCAGCGCAAGCTGGTGCGGATCGAGGCGGTTGCCCGCTCCTCCGCGGTCGCCTCGCTGCCCGGGGTCGAGGCGAGCAACGGGGGCGGCGGGGGCGGCGAGGACGCCTCCGAGCTACACTCCGACGCTTCGCGCCCGCGCAGCCGCGGCCGCAGGGGCGGTCGTGGGCGTTCGCGCGCCAGCCAAGGCAGCAAGGAAGAGTGAGCATGTACGCAGTGGTCGAAAGCGGCGGGAAGCAGTACAAGGTCGAGCAGGGAACCTCCCTGCTCGTCGACCGGCTGAGCGCCAAAGAGGGCGAGGTGGTCTCCCTGCGCCCGGTGATGTTCCGCGACAAGGAGGTCGTCGCCGAGCCGCGGGAGCTGGAGAAGGTCAAGGTCGAGGCGACCGTCGCAGAGCACCTGCGCGGGCCGAAGATCAAGGTCTTCAAATACAAGCCAAAGAAGGGCTATCGTCGCCGCGCCGGGCACCGCTCCGAGCTGACCAAGCTCGAGGTGACCGCCATCGGGGTCTCGGGCGGCAAGGCGGCGGCGAAAAAAGAGCCCGCCGAGAAAAAGGTGGTCGCGCCGAGAGCCACGGCGAAAAAAGAGCCCGCCGAGAAAAAGGCGGCCGCGCCGAAAGCCACGGCGAAAAAGCCCGCGGCGAGAAAACCCAAGGCCAAAAAGGAGGCTGGCGGTGGCGCATAAGAAGGGACTCGGCTCCAGCCGCAACGGGCGCGAATCCAACCCCAACATGCTGGGGGTCAAGGTCTTCGCCGGGCAGAGGGTTTCCGGCGGCGAGATCATCGTGCGCCAGCGGGGTACCCGCTTCTGGCCCGGCCAGGGGACCGGGCTCGGGCGTGACCACACGATCTTCGCCACGCGGGCTGGGCGGGTTGAGTTCAAGCCCTCGCGCAGGGGCCGGACGATCTCGGTTCTGGAGGCGGACTAGGACCAGGCGGTGGGGAGGTGCCGGCGCACCTCCGCCCGCCGGCCGCTGCGCAGTCGCTCGTGGACCGGGGGCTTCCGAGCGCGGCCCTCGTTGGCCTCGTGGCCATTTACCGTTGAGTCGTGTTCGACCGGGCGAAGATCTGGGTTGAGGCTGGCGCCGGTGGGAATGGGTGCGTCAGCTTTCGACGGGAGGCGCATGTGCCCAGGGGAGGACCTGACGGTGGGGATGGAGGCCATGGGGGAGACGTGGTCTTGGTCTGCGAGGCCTCGCGTCGAGACCTGGGTGCACTGCGCGGCACCAAGCACTTCCGCGCCGGACGGGGGCACCACGGTGAAGGGTCCAACCGCAACGGCGCTCGGGGTGAGGATCGGCTGATTGCGGTTCCGGCCGGCACCCAGGCCCTGACCGTTGAGGGGAGCGCGGTGGACCTCGTAGGGGCCGGGCAGCGGGCCGTGGTGGCCCATGGGGGGCGCGGGGGGCACGGGAACAAGCGGTTTACGACGTCGACGCGGCAGGCGCCGCGATTTGCCGAGAGGGGGACCGGGGGGGAGGAGGGCTGGATCGAGCTGCAGCTGAAGCTGTTGGCCGAGGTGGGGCTGATCGGCCTGCCGAACGCCGGCAAGTCCTCACTGCTGGGGCGGTTGACCAGGGCGGCGCCCAAGGTGGCCGAGTATCCGTTCACCACCCTCTCGCCGGTGCTGGGGACGATCGAGAACGACGATCGCCAGGCGGTGCTGGCCGACATCCCCGGCCTGATCGCCGGGGCGGCCGAAGGGGCTGGGTTGGGGCACGAGTTCCTGGCTCATGTCGAGCGCTGCTCGATCCTGGTCCACCTGGTCGACCTGGCACCGCCCGAGGGAGAGCCGGCGTCAAATTACGAGGCCGTCCGGGATGAGCTGTCCTCCTACGGCGCGGGTCTTGACCGCTTGCCGGAGTTGGTCGTGCTCTCCAAGCGCGATCTGGTGGCCAGGGAGGCGATCGAGCCGACGCTGGGGGAGTGGGAAGCGCGGCTGGGCGGCAGGGTCCTCGGCCTGCTGGCGGTCTCCTCGGCGACCGGCGATGGGCTGGATCAGCTGCGCCAGCGGATCTTTTCCCTCCTTCCCGCGGTTCCAGCTGGGGCTGAGGCGGGGGGTCAGCCCGCCGCCGGGTTCGAGGCCGAGCACCGCGTCTACCGTCCGCAGGGGGACGGCGGGTACGGCATCGAGAAAGACGCAGACGGTGCCTTTCGCGTCGTCGGCCGCGGCGTCGAGCTTCTCTTCGCCCGCCACGACCTCGGCAACGAGGAGGCGCTGGGCTACCTGGAGCAACGGCTGAGAGAGATTGGCGTTATCGCGGCGCTGGTCAGAGCCGGCTTTGAGCCAGGCGATGAGATCCGCGTCGGCGACCAGGAATTCGAGCTGCACATCTGACCGCCAATCGCTGCGCCCACGGGGCGGCGAGCGCTCTTCCTACACTGCCCCAATGACACTGGTGGTCAAGCTCGGCTCCTCGATCGTCGCCGCCGACGACGGTGAGCTGCGGGTCGACGTGCTCAATTCCGTCTGCGCCCAGGTCGCCGCACTGGAGCGGGGAGGAGAGCCGGTCGTGATGGTCACCTCCGGCGCCATCGCCAGGGGAATGAGGTTGTTGGAGCTGTCGGTCAGGCCGCGGGCGATGGAGGAGCTGCAGGCCGCCTCGGCGGTCGGCCAGGGCGATCTTTTCCGCGCCTATGAGAGCCGGCTGGCGCAGCAGGGGACGCGCGCGGCGCAGGTCCTGCTGACCGCCGCCGACATCGCCGCCCGCACCAACTATCTCAATGCGCGCCGAACTCTGGGGCAGTTGATCGAGTGGCGGGTTGTGCCGGTGGTGAACGAGAACGACACCACCGCCACCGACGAGATCAGCTTCGGCGACAACGATTTCCTCGCCGCCCAGGTGGCGATCCTGCTGGGCGCCCGTCTGCTCGTCCTGCTCACCGACATCGACGGCCTGCACTCCGCCGACCCGCGTCTCCGGCCGGACGCGGAGCTGATACCCGAGGTCGAGGATCTCTCCCGGCTCGCCGATCTACAGATCGGCGAGCGCACCTCGGCCTTCGGTTCCGGTGGCATGCGCAGCAAGGTCGCCGCGGCGGAGATGGCCGGCGAGGCCGGCATCCCGGCCACGATCTGCAACGGCACGGTTGAAGGCACTCTGGCCGCAGCCGCCGCTGGCCAGGCCGTGGGCACGCGCTTCGTGGCCCGGGAAGGGCGGGCGTCCAGCTTCAAGCTGTGGCTCAAATACGCCAAGCCCGCCCACGGTCGGCTGACGGTCGACGCCGGCGCCGAGCGCGTGCTGCGCGAGCACGGCTCGAGCCTGCTTGCGGTGGGGATCATTTCGCTCGACGGCAACTTCGACGCGGGCGACGCGGTGGAGGTCGCCGCCGACGGCACTTTGATCGGCAAGGGCATAGTCGAGTACTCCGCCAAGGAGCTGTCCCAGGTGATGGGGATGAAATCCGAGCAGGTGAAGGAGCTTCTGCCCCAGGCGGCGGATGAGGTGATCCACCGGGACCGCTTCGTCCTCATATAGGGGGAAGGAACACCGGCCCCCTATACGCTTGGTCGGTGTCAGTCGCGACGACCACGATCTCCGAGGCCTGTGCAGCGGCGCAGCGGGCGGCGCGGAAGCTGGCGGGCGTTTCGACCGAGGCCAAGAACGCTGCGCTTGAGGCCAGCGCGCGGCTGCTGGAGGAGCGAAGCGCCGAGATCCTGGAAGCGAACGCCGCCGACCTCGACGACGAGCGCGCCGGCGGGCTGAGCCCGGCGCTGCGCGACCGTCTGGCGCTGACCGAGGCACGGGTCGCGGCAATGGGCGAGGGCCTGCGGGCGCTCGCCGCGCTGGAGGACCCCGTGGGCGAGGAGCTGGAGCGCCGGACGCTTGCCAGCGGCATCGACCTGCAGAAGGTGCGGGTGCCGCTCGGGGTGGTTGCCGTGGTCTATGAGGCGCGGCCCAACGTGACGATCGACTGTGCCGCGCTGACGATCAAGAGCGCCAACGCGCTCGTGCTACGCGGGTCCAGCTACGCCGAGCGCTCCAATGGAGTGCTGGCGGCGATCGTGCGCGAGGGGCTGGCCGAGGCGGGCCTGCCGCAGGACTCGGTGCAGCTGCTGGCCGGCGGCGGTCGGGGGGCCCTGGCTGAGCTGGCGACCCAGGACGGGCTCGTCGACCTGCTGATCCCGCGCGGTGGCGAGGGCCTGAAGCAGGCATTGAAGGCGGTCGCGACGGTACCGGTGATGTATGCCGCGGCGGGCAACTGCCACGTCTACGTCCACGCCGATGCGGACCTGGAGATGGCGCGGCGGATCGCGGTCAACGCCAAGGTGCAGCGGCCCGGGGTGTGTAATGCGGCCGAGACGCTGTTGGTCGATGCGGCGATCGCCGAGCGCCTCCTGCCCGAGGTCCTGTCCGATCTGCGTCAGGCTGGAGTCGAGCTGGTCGGGGACCAACGCGTGCGCCAGCTGGCGGTCGGGGTCGAGGTCGGCGCCGCGACCCCTGAGGACTGGGACACCGAGTACCTGGAGCTGAAGATCGCGGTCGGCGTGGTGGACTCACTCGAGGCGGCGATCGAACACGTCAATAGGCATGGAACGGGGCATTCCGAGGCGATCGTCACAGCTTCGCAGGAGGCGGCGGAGCGCTTCGTCGCGGGGGTCGACGCGGCCGCCATCTACGTCAATGCCTCGACCCGCTTCACCGACGGCTTCGAGTATGGGATGGGCGCCGAGATCGGCAACTCGACCCAAAAGCTGCACGCCCGTGGCCCGATCGGGTTGCGGGAGCTGACGACCTTCAAGTACGTGGCGCGCGGAGACGGCCAGGTGCGTGAATAAGAGCCCCGGCGCTGTGGCCGGCATCGGCGTTCTCGGCTCGGCGTTCAACCCGCCCCATCTCGGGCACCTGGCGCTCGCCCAGGAGGCGCAATGGCAGCTTGGCCTGAGCGAGGTGATCCTGATGCCGACCGGAGAGGCCCCGCACAAGCGGCTCGTCGATGACCCTGGACGCGAGCTGCGGCTGGCGATGACCCGGCTCGCCGCGGCCGATGACGCCCTCTTCTCCGTCTCCACCCTGGAGGTCAATCGCCCCGGTCCGTCCTACACGTATGAGACCTTGGAAATGCTTGGGCGAGAGCGAGGCGAGACGGAGTTGGTGTTTGTGATGGGGGCGGACGCCGCCCTGGGTCTGGAGAGCTGGCGCGAGCCGGCGCGGGTGGTCGAGCTGGCGCGCCTGGCCGTCGCCCGCCGAGCGGGGGTGGCCGACGCCGAGGTCGGTGCGGTCCTGCGCAGCCTCGGGGCCGCGGACCGGGCCACGATGCTGGAGATGCCCCAGTTCGGGGTCTCCTCCTCGGCGGTGCGTGAGCGCGCCGCCGCGCGCCGGCCGCTGCGCTACCTGGTCCCTGAGGCCGTGGCCCGCTTCATCGAGGAGAAGGCGGTTTACGGGTGAGCGGGCCGGACTCCGAGACGCTGGCCCGGCGGCTGGCGGAGCTGGCCGATTCCAAAGGGGCCAAGGAGATTGTCGTCCTCGATATGCGCGACCTGGTCTCCTACACCGACTTCCTGGCGATCTGCACGGCCCGCAACGAGCGCCAGGCGGGGGCGATCGTGGAAGAGGTGAGGCTGCGGCTGAAGGAGGAGGGAGGCCTGCTGCCGGGCGGGATCGACGGGGCGGGGAACGCGGGCTGGGTGATCCTCGACTACCTCGACTGCGTCCTGCACGTCTTCACCGCCGAGGAGCGGGAGCGCTACCAGCTGGAGGGTCTGTGGAGTGAGGCACCGCGCCTGGAGCTGGGACTGGAGCGCTCCGAGGCGCCTTCGGCCCTGCGCGCCTGAGGCCTGCCCGAACGTCTGTTCGAACCAGAGCGAAGCGAGGCGAAATGCCGTCCGAGGGGGTCCCTACGGTGCCGCGCATGGGTAGCTTCAAGAGGGCGCTCCTGGGCTACAGCCGCCCCGACGTGGAGCAGGCGATGTCGGCCCGAGACGCGCTGATCGCCAGGCTCGAGCCCCGGGCTGAGAGCTTGGCCGGGGTGGAGGAGGAACGCCAGGGGCTGGAAGCGGAGTTGAGCCAGCAGGTTTCGGGCACGATCGAGCTGGAGGGGGAATTCGACGAGTTAGAAGGGGAATTGGAATCCCTTTCGGCAATGGTGATCGAGCGGGAGCGGGAGATCCGCGGCCTGATCGAGCGGCTGCGGGAGGCAAACGAGCGCCACGACCGCAGCATCGCCTCGCTGGAGGCGGTCTCGGCCCGGCTGGAGGAGATCGAGGCGCAGGCCCGCGGTCAGGCGACCAGGATCCGGATGAAGGCCCTGCGCGAGGCCGTTGAGGTCAGCCGGCGGGTGCAGGAGCTGACCGAAGCGCATGCAGAGGTCGCGCTCGATGGGGCTGCGGGGGCCAACGGCCAGGTCGAGGCCGAGACGCAAGGGCTCTTCCAGGGTCTGGTCAGGGTGGAGATCGGGCCGCTCGGCGACTTCTCCCAGCTGGTCGGCTTCGAGGATGCCGCGAATCAGATTGGCGCCACCTCCGAGATCTCGGTCGAGCGCTTCTCCGAGGGAAGGGCGACGCTTTCCATGCGCCTAGACGAGCCGGTCGAGTTGCTGCGCGAGCTGGAGGCTCGCTCCCCCCTCGATTTCCGCGTCCGCCACACCGCGGCCGATAACGTGATCCTCGACATCGACGAGGATCAGGGCAGCGGCCGGCGCGCCGCCTAGCGCGGTCGGCGCGAGATTAGCGTCTAAAATCGCGCGTTGCGGGGCTGTAGCTCAGCTGGAAGAGCGTCGCGCTGGCAGCGCGAAGGTCAGGGGTTCGAGCCCCCTCAGCTCCATTTCTGAGACACCGAGGTCCCCGACTCCAACCCGACCCAAGCTGTTTGGCGGCTTTCGCTTCGCCGCGAAGCAGGCGGGTGATGTAAGCCGGAAAGACGCCTGGGTTTCGCTCCGTCAGCGGGCGACGAAGTACGTGAATGCGCGTCGGTGATCGTCCTCGGTCTCGGACAGTCGGAGCTTGCTGAGGATGCTGTGAACGTGCTTCTCTGCGGCGCCCTCCCTGTTGATCGGGGCCGGACCGGGAGTCGACGCCGGCGTGGTTCGGCGCTTCGGCCGGGAGGGCTTCCGCAGCACGCTCATCTCCCGCAGTGAAACGGTCGACCAGCTCGCCCTGAACTGCGCGACGGTGGCCTTGGGATAGAGGCGATCGGCGCGGATATGGAGGATCTGGACGGCTACCGCGAGACGCTCGAACGGATCTTCGTCGCCCCGGGTGCCCCCGGTGTCGTCGTGTACAACGCTGCCCTGCCAGATCCAGGCCAGATCTTCGACACAACCGTCGAGCGGCTCCGAACCGCCCACGACGTCGATGTCCTCGGCGCCGTCGTCGCGGCACAGGTAGCCGCGCCCGTCCTGCGAGCAGCTGGCGGCGGCACCCTACCGGTGGCTTCGCCGACAATCCTGTGCCCGCACTGGCCAGCCTCTCGATCGGGAAGGCCGCCCTGCGCTCGGCGCAGACGCTGATTGCGCCGGCGTCCGGGAGGACGGCATCCATGCCGCGACCGTCACGATCGCCGGTGCCGTCAAGCCGGGGACCGACTTCGATCCGGACAACATCGCGGAGCTTCTGGACCGCCCACACCGACTCGCAGGACGCCTGGCAGACTGAGTATCGATTCACAGACGCATAGCGGGGCGCCAGCGCAGACGCGCTGCAGTAGCCTGCCTCCGCGTTGCCGATGCTGAGCGCCGCCGTGGATCAGGACCGCCTCGAATCGAGCCGGCGTGGGAACGACCAGCGATCACACCATCACAGGACAGCGATATCTGCCAATCGCCGAGCACGGGATCATCGGCGACCTCCACACCGCTGCGCTGGTCGGCAGCGACGGGACGATCGACTGGTTCTCGCCGGGGCGCTTCGACGGGCCGAGCGTGTTCGGAGCGCTGCTTGATCGCGCCAATGGTGGCTTCTATCGGATCGCGCCGCCGGACTCGGGCGCTTCGACAAAGCAGCTCTACCTGCCCCAGACCAACGTCCTGATCACCCGCTTTCTCTCGCCCAAAGGCGTGGCGGAGGTCCAGGACTTCATGCCCGTGGGCAAGGGCCCACAGCGGTTGATCCGAAGCGTGCTCGGCGTGCGCGGCGCTCTGCGCTTCCGCCTCGAAGTCGAGCCACGCTTCGGCTACGGCCTACACCAGCCAGAGGTCACGATCGAGAAATCCGGTGCGGTGTTCCACGCTCACGGGGAGACGCTCGCGCTCGGCTCTGCGCTGGCGCTCACGCCAACCCCATCGGGGGCCACGGCCGAGCTCGAGGTCGCCGCGGGGCAGCGCCACACGTTCGTCCTGCAAGCCGGAGATCAACCGGCGCCGCTCACAGCGCCCGAAGCAGAGCGGCTGGGCGATGAAACGGTGATGTTCTGGCGCCGATGGCTGCAGCAGTCCTCATACCAGGGCCGGTGGCGAGAGATGGTGGAGCGCTCGGCGCTGACGCTCAAGCTGCTCTCCTACGAGCCGAGTGGCGCAATCGTCGCCGCGCCAACGACCAGTCTCCCCGAGCGAATGGGCGGAACACGCAACTGGGACTACCGATACGCGTGGTTGCGTGACTTCGCCTTCGCCATCTACGCGCTTTCAAGCCTGGGGTTCGTAACGGAGGCGCTCGCCTTCAACGACTTCCGACGCAAGATCTCAAGTGTCGCTGCCGCACGAGACGGTGGCAGCCCACTCGATGTCATGTACCGGATCGACGGCGGCCGGTGCCTGGACGAGCACGAACTCGACCACCTCGAGGGCTATCGCGCCTCACGGCCGGTCAGGATCGGCAACGACGCCGCCCGCCAAGTGCAGCTCGACATCTACGGCGAGCTGTTCGACTCGATCTACCTCGCCGAGCAGCAAGCGCTTCGGGGTCATGGCGAGCTCATCGGCTACGACGACTGGATGAACCTAACGCCGCTGATCGACTGGGTCTGCGAGCACTGGCAGGAGCCCGACGACGGCATCTGGGAGACCCGTGGTGGGCGCAAGCGCTTCACCCACTCGCGTTTGATGTGCTGGGTCGCAATCGATCGCGCGATGAGAATCGCGACCAACCGTGGCCTGCCCGCGGATCTCACCCGCTGGACCGAGGTGCGCAACGACATCTTCGCCTGGATCATGGCTCGTGGCTGGAGCGAGCGCCGCCAGGCGTTCGTCCAGGCCGAGGACTCCGATGTGCTCGACGCCTCGCTATTGCTGATGCCCCTGGTCCACTTCATCGCTCCCACCGACCCGCGTTGGCTCTCCACGCTTGACGCGATCGGCAGCGAGCTGGTCTCGGACACCCTGGTTTATCGCTACGACCCCTCGGCAGCGCCCGACGGACTTGACGGCGAGGAGGGGACATTCTCGATGTGCAGCTTTTGGTACGTCGAGTGTCTCGCGCGGGCCGGGTATCTCCAGGAGGCGCAGCTCGCGTTCGAGAAGATGCTTACCTACGCCAACCACCTCGGCCTCTACTCAGAGCAGATCGGGACCAGCGGAGAGCTACTAGGAAACTTTCCCCAGGCGTTCACCCACCTGGCCTTGATCAGCGCCGCGATCAGCCTCGACTCCGAGCTGCAAACGCCACACCCCCAACGCCGGCGCCCCCGCAGATGATGACCAGAATCGGCGATCTTTTGGAGGCGGCACCTCCTGCGACCTGCTCGAACTTCGCCAGCTTGACAGTCATCAGGCTGAGGGTGGCCCCATCGCAAACCCAGGGTGCATTTCGCCGAGGATCGCGCTCCTGTCGCGTGTGGGCGCTACCGTGAGATCACTGTGAAGCATTCGGTCCTGAGCACGATCCCGACCCCCAAGAAGCCGGCGCCGAGCGATGAGCTGCGCGCCGAGCGGCTGCGGCTGCTCGCCGAGCGGCTGCGCAGGCCAGACGGGCTGGATCGCGACGCGCTCAAACACATCGAGCAGCTGACCAACGCCGAGCGGTAGCAGGAGCGCGAATTCGACCGTCCTCGGTTGCCTCTGGACGGGTCCGGCATCACAGGACGCGCCGTCGAGCAATGCCTCCAGGGGTCCCGGAGGGTTGGAGTGGTGTCCACTATGGTCCACTGCTCAAACCCTGGTCCTCGGCTGTCGATGAGTGATCGGTGAGCGCCAATCAGCACGTGTTCTCGCATGGGGTGCAGGACACCAGAGTTACGCTTGAGACCTGGAGCGAGCGACCCT
>Ga0307373_10013898_pt1 | contig 11177 bp, 11 predicted proteins | sample OX2MG_FD_202534 | JGI IMG/M metagenome (GOLD analysis project Ga0307373, IMG submission 202534) | Soil microbial communities from Risofladan, Vaasa, Finland - OX-2 | ecosystem: Environmental > Terrestrial > Soil > Coastal area > Acid sulfate soil | place: Finland: Risofladan, Vaasa | collected... | reverse complement strand
TTCCCTCCACGAATCCGAGTCGATTCCAGTCGCTCGAAATCGTATTCGGGGGCGGCGTGCCCTCAGTTCAGGAAGACCCACTCAAACGGCAGGAGACCCAAATAAACGCTATCGGGGAGCCGACGCCGTTCTCTAGGGTGGAAGGCAACATCCGTGACGGCGCCAGCGCGAGCCGTTGGGAACCCCGCGGGGTCGAAGAACCGCCGCATGCACGGAACCTTCATGCGCGAGAACCGGGAGATCCCATCCCCGCCGGTCGCCCACTGTCGGGGCGACGGGCCGCTCAGCGAAGGCTGAGGCCGCAAGCCTGAGATGCACGAGTGTGGGAAGTCAGACAGCCCCGTATTACCGACGAAGCCGCCGAACAAGGCCGCGGCCGCGGAGGCGGTGGAGTGAGCCCTAGCTCCTGCTAGATTCGCGGTGATCCGGTCCTGGTCGAAAGGCTGGTCGGCAACCTGGTGGACAACGCTCCGCGCCAAAACCTAGCAGCCCGTCTGAGTAATTCTGGAGCGGGGTTAGCGCGCGCGCGCGCGAGGGCTGGCACAATGTGGCAATGCAGAAGACCTAACCTGCCCTGCGACCAAGACCAATTCCTGCTGCTACCACCGTCGATCCGGGAATGGGTGGAGCCGGGGGATCTGGCCCACCTCATCGATGACGTTGTGGAATGCCTCGACCTTGGCGCGATCGAGGCGGTCTACGAAGCCGAGTTGGGTGGGACGCCGCCTTACCACATCAGCCGGGAGATCGAGGCCTGGTTCAAAGAGGCAGATCGAGTCGATGCCGCCGAGGACAGGGTGTACGGAGACGAGCAGGGCGAGGAACTGCCGCCCGAGCTGCAGAACGCGGCGCGGCGACGGCTGGCGATCAAGGAGGCGATGGCCGAGTTGGAGCAGGAGGCCAAGGAGAAGGGCAAGGGGGAGCCCCTGGCCAAGGCCCAGCCCAACTTCACGGATCCAGAGTCGAGGATCATGAGATCAGGGGAAGGGGCCTTCATCTAGGGCTACAAGGGCCAGGCGGCGGTGGACTCAGAGCACCAGATCATCGTCGCCGCCGACCTCAACAACCAGGCCGCCGACTCCCCGCAGCTGATTCCGATGCTGGATCTGGTCCGCCGCCACCTGGGGCGCAACCCAGAGCAGATCTCGGCCCATGCCGGCCACTGCTCGGAGGCCAACCTGAAGGTTCTGGAGCGGCGCCGGCTGGATCCCTATGTCGCTATCGGCAAGCGCTCGCGCGACCGCCGGCTCCCAAAGACCGAATCCCGGCCCCCCTGACCGTCCGCCAACGCATGGAACGCAAGTTGTTGACCAAGGCCGAGCGGGCGGCCTATCGGCTAAGACAGCAGGTGGTCGAGCCGGTCTTCGGTCAGATCAAGAACAAGGGTCTGGTCCGCTTACTACTGCGAGGCGAGGAGAACTGCCGGGCAGGAATGGCTCCTCCACTGCACCGGCCACAACCTCTGCAAGCTGCAGGCCGCCTGGAGATGACCGGCGGCGCGGAGATTGCCTACTCCAACCGACTCCCAGGCCCGAAAACCTGCTCGCACCCGGCGCGCGACACGAATACACAGCCATAACACGCCCTCGCTTGCAGCTCAGGCCCGGCGACGCACGATCGCGATGTCTTACTCGGACGGGCTGCTAGTACTACAACGCCGCTTGGCTCTCCTCCGGCCAAGTCGACGTCTTTCTGCCTGCCTGCTGAACTCGCAACAGGCACCTCCGCCAGGTCCCGAGCGCGTCGAACGTGGTGGTTCAGAGCCTCGTCCAAGATCAAGGGGCGTTGTAGTACTAGCCGCGCTCGGGCTGCGCCGTTGCCAAGTAACCTGGATGCCCGAGGGGGTTGACAGGCAACCAGTAGGCGCGTACCCTTCGCCGGATCATGGACGCCCTGAGTACGGCTCGGTTGGATCACACGTTGGCCAAGGCTGCGCAGAAATGCACGCTGTAGGAGGCCTTCGTACTGGGCGCAAAGACGGCAATCGAGTTTGGAGGTGGGCTGTGGTCCGAAGCTCTATCGATGGCAATAGCTAGGGCTCTTGACAGTTGTGCGGACGTGACGCTCTGGAGGGTCGCCTGATCATGCACCGAATTGACCATTTTTGTATTGGCGTGGAGCATCTGTACGAAGGCCAGTTTCGCTTAAGGGATGAAACGGGCCTCGATGCGTACGATGGAGGCTGGTTCAAGGATATCGGCGTAGCCCAGAGGACCGTACCGCTGGGCAACGATTGCTATATCGAAGTCGAGAGCGTGATCAGCCACGCGATGGCTGCTAGCCATCCATTTGGGCGGTGGAATGAGGCTGTACTGGCAACCGGAGGTGACCACCTCTGGGGCTGGGTGATTGCAGTGGATTCGCTATCTGAGCTTGAGGAGGTCGGCCGCCGCATCAAACAACCAGTGCAAAGGACTTGGGGCAGAATCCGACCTGATGGTCAACGTAACAAAGGATACGCAACCCCCTTTGGAAAGGACCACGCCTGGCCACGCGGCCTGCCATTGTGGCAGTTCTGGGAGGACATGGAAGATCATCCAGATCGAATAGCCCTGGCGAAGTCGGTGAACCATCGAGTTCGACCGCGAGGGATCGCATGGGTGGAAGTCGGAGATGAGAAAGGCACACGCCAATGGCTTGGACCGGAAGCTTCGTCAATGGATGTGCGCTACGTGGATGGGCCCCCAGGATTGTACGGCGTCGGCATAGCGACAGATGAAGGCGAAATCGTGATTCGCCGGCCACCGGTGCCCACTGATTTGGCCTATTTGGTCCGAGACGGTAGCTAGAGCATGGGGTCAAGTCAGCTCTCGCCCGGCTTAAGCAGATTGATGAGATCTGCCCCAATCTACCAACTCACCGCGATCGCATGGCAGACGTTCAAGGCTCACACCAGTAATTGACAAGGAGCGTGCAAGGCATGGGATTCGATGAAGAGACGAATTTCTATCGCAACGTGCTCAACAGCCAGGTAGAGCGGCGGAACTTCCTGGGACTATCAGCTGGTGCGTTGCTAGGACTTAGATTCCCGACAGTTGTCGACGTCCAGGCGAGCAGCCCAAAGAGACTCGTAGCTGTGGTGGAAGAAGACCCGCCGATAATCAACCCTGCGATCACAACCCTAATCGCTAGTTACGTTACGGGGACTCCAGTCTATAACGCCCTAACCCGAATCTACCTTGACTACTCGATTCATCCTGAACTAGCCGAAAGCTGGGAGGCATCAAGCAATGGATTGAACTACACCTTCAAGCTGAGACGCGGCGTTAAGTGGCATGACGGGGAGCCCTTCACATCGGCCGACGTGAAGTGGTCGCTGGAAAACGCAAATTCGAAGCTCCAACCCTATGGAGTGAATGTCTATGCGTATCTAGACCACGTGGACACTCCGGACGACTACACAGCCATCCTACGTCTCAGGCAAGCCACTTCATACCTTATGCAAGGGACCGGAATCACGTGTAGCTGCATATTGCCGAAGCACGTGTTTGAGGGTACACGGTTGTCCGCAAATCCGGCCAATCAGCATCCTATAGGTACGGGGCCATGGAAATTCAAGGAGCGTGTATCCGGGGACCACATCACGTACGTGCGTAATCCGAACTATTTCATGCCAGGCCTGCCGAAACTGGACGAACTGGTCTTTCAGATCATTCCTGCGCCAGCGTCGCGAGTGGCGGCCTTCCAAGCACGCACGGTCAACACGATCTATCAAAATGCACTCCCTTCTGTTAATGCCCGCCAGCTCGTCAACCAGAAGGGAGCCCACCTAGTGATTACTGACCAGCGCGGCGGGTCGATCATGTGCCTTTTTAACGTGCGCAGCAAACCTCTGTCGGACGTCAAAGTTAGGCAGGCGATCGTGACAGCAATTAACCGCCCATTCCTCGTTAAATCCGTCGACGCCGGATTCGCATTTGAGCAAATCGGGCCTATCAGTCCTTCTTCTCAATTTTATGACCGGAGCCTGAAGGACTACCCATACGATCCTTCCACTGCGAACCAGATGCTCGATGCTGCAGGTTATCGCAAAAACAGCAGCGGCGCACGGTTCACTCTCCAGTACCTGCTAAACAACACAGACTCCAACCAGGCAGACGCAGCTCAAATCGTCAAACAAAACTTGGCTGCAGTAGGGATTCAGGTAAACATACAGGAGCTTGATCCTGCCACGTTGAGTAATACGGCGATGGTCGCACTCAAGTTCGACATGCTTAGCAACAGCTTTTCATTGGGCCCTGATCCTGCTATTGGGACACAGCGACTCTACGACTCACATCAGATCTTTAATCCTCCCCGACCTTTCACTAATTCCAGCGGTTACGTCAATCCCACCGTTGATCAATTGTTCGCAGAAGCGAATGTTGCCACGAGCGTTGCACAGCGCACTAATCTGCTCAATCAGGCACAAGCGATCATTTGGAACGACGTGCCCGCGTTCGCTTTGTACGCATTCCACGGTCCCAACGTGTACCAAGGAGTCGAGGACGTGTACGTCAAATCAAGGGTCCCGTTGAGCAATCAGGAGCCGTACGAAGAGGCTCAACTAGTCTCCTCATCAACTTCGTCACCGGCGGGGCCACCCGCTGCAGCAATCCTGGTTCCTATCGTTGTCGTGGGAGCGGCTGTAGCTGGAATCATTCGTTTCAGGACTCGACTCAGCCGGGGTCAAGGTGGCACGGCTCCCCGGGCCTGAAAGACGTAGGAGAAATGTTAAGTGACTTCTAGCAGTTCGGAGCTTGGTGAATACATAGACGGGCACATGGACGACCTCTTGGGTCAGGCTACTCAGTTTGTGAACCAGACGAGTTGTTCCGTCGTCGATGGTCTGAATCCGGAAGTCTTCAGGACTGCCAATCTGCTTGAACTGTACTGCCGGCGGCTGGGATGCGAGAGAGTCGAGCAGTATCAGCCGGATAATGGGTATCCGATCGTCTATGCCGAGTTGATGGCGCAACGTCCAAATGCGAAGTGGCTTTTGATCTCGTGCCTTTATGACGTTGTGCCATGGGACGAAGATGATTGGTCCGTGACGCCCGACCGTGCCGAAATCCACGACAGCCAGGATATTCAGTTGCCAAAGGAGTGGGGGCCTGTACTAACTGGGCGCGGAACGAGAAATCAGAAGGGCCCGCTCACCTGCGTGCTGTTCGCTCTCGACGCCATGCGCCGCGCTGGGGAACTTCCGTTGAACATCATGCTGGTAGTTGAAGGGGAGGAGGAGATCGCGAGCCCTCACCTAAGTGAGTTCCGCGACGCCTACGTGACCGAGCTGAGTCGGGCGTCAGCTGCGTACCTCTGCAATCCGATAGAAGACGTAGCCGGACGCCAGCAAATCTTTCTTGGGCTCAGGGGCCTTATAACGCTCGAACTAACTGTAAGAGGCGGGGATTGGGGAGGACCGGCAGAACGCAGTCTCTTCGCCACAGACGTGGCCTGGGTGGACAATCCCGCTTGGCGCCTGGTTTGGGCGCTATCAACGCTCAAGGAGCCCCGAACTGACCGGGTTCTGATCGACGGATTCTACGACCAGGCGAGAGTATGGGCCCCAAGCGACCTAGCCCTTTTTAAGATTGCCACTGACGAGTTCGATGAAGCTGCTGTGAAGACGCAGCTCGGTATACGAAAGTTCAGGTGCGGAATACCAGGCACGCAGGGGCTCGAAGCTCTAATGACGCAGCCATTAATCAATATCGATGGGCTGGTTAGCGGGTATTTAGGGGCCAACGTCAAGACCTCCTTCCCAAGGGACGCGACGGCCAAGCTAGATATACGCCTCGTCCCGAACATGGACTACCAAAATATTGTGCAATTGCTCCGTAGACACCTGGATCGCCAGGGATACCCTGAAGTAGAGATACAGCTCCGAGGCGGATACAACACAAGCCAGACTCCTGCGGAGGCTGGAATTGTGCAGTGCGCCATAGCTAGCGCCGAGGAGTGTGGACACGAAAGCAGAATGTGGCCAGTCTACTTCGCATCCAATCCAATGGTAGTTTGGAGCGAGCCCCCCCTTCGACTGCCATCGGTGTCAGCCGGGATTGGCAAGATGGGGAGGCCGCACATGGCTAATGAGTACTTCACTATTGACGGCATGCGGCAGTATTCCTATTGGCTAACTCGGTTCTTCAGCATCTTCGCTGAATGGAAGGAATTAGCAGACGGCCAGAGGCTGGAATCGAGAATCGACTAACTAGATGGAAGCGGGCCTCCTAGCATTTGTAGGCCGCCGACTGGCGGGTGCAGTGCCGCTCATGGCGGTAATCGTCGTTCTTACCTTCCTCCTAATACACGCTGCGCCAGGAGATCCCGCCACGCTCCTAGCAGGGGACGCTGCGTCACCCAAACTCATTGAGCAGGTGCGTAATGAATATCACCTGAACCAACCGCTCGTCGACCAGTTGGGCATCTACCTACTGAATATGATCCATGGAAACATGGGGATCTCTATCTATTACGATTTGCCCGTCAACCAAGTGATCCTACAACGTGCGCCAAATACGCTGCTGCTTATTGGCGTATCACTTATCCTCGCAGTTTGCTTGGGAGCGATTGCAGCCGTGTTGAGCGTGGCTAATCGCGACACCATAGTCGACTCATTGATCAGCGGCATCTCAATATCGGGGTACGCCATACCTTCTTTTTGGCTGGCGCAGATGCTGGTCATAGTATTCGCGGTGGGATTGCATTGGTTCCCCACAGGTGGAATGACAACTATAGGCCAGAGCCTGCCTGGTTTCGCGCACATTGAGGATGTGCTTGGACACCTTATTCTGCCCGCCGTTACGTTAGCGGTGTTCGAGATGGGTCTTGTAGCGCGATTCATGCGTGCCGGTCTACTAGATGCATTGGATAAGGAGTTCGTAACAGTTGCATATGCCAAGGGCCTGGACAAATGGGCAGTCATCATCAGGCACGCTATCCCGAACTCTGTTCTTCCTGTCGCGTCTGTTGTAGGTCAGCAGTTCGGGGTACTGGTCGCGGGCGCCGTGGTGATTGAGACTGTGTTTTCCTGGCCTGGGATTGGACAGCTGTTCTATGGCGCCATCTTCAATAGAGACTATCCGCTTTTGATGGGGTGCTTCATCTACGCGACAGTCGGCGTGGTGCTGGCGAACCTGGCTACGGATGCGATCTATGCCGCGATCGACCCTAGGGTATACAGGTCATGAGCACTGGGCTCTTGGCGGAAGATGCTCCGTCTGTCCCTACCAGGGGCTCGGTATTCCGAATGCGGCCCAGATTGGGTGTATCCGCTGCATTGGGTGTCACAATCGTGGGGGCCGCTGTTGCTGCGGCGCTGATTGGGCCACTCGTGTATCGAGTGAGTCCATTGGCCCTGGGAGCGTCTCAGCTTGCCCCACCAAGCCTTACGTACCCAATGGGGACTGATAACTTGGGTCGCGACATACTGGCGCGCTTCATCTATGGGGCACGAGTGTCCCTAGCTGTTGGTACTCTGAGTGCACTGGTCGCAGTTGGGATTGGGAGCTTTGTCGGCGGCCTGGCGGGGTATCTTGGAGGAAGGGCCGACTTCTTCCTGATGCGCGTCACAGAAGTATTCCAGGTAGTACCGCTCTTTCTCCTAGCAATCATCATTGTAGCGCTGTTCGGTTCGGGCCAGGCTAACGTGATTCTAGTCATTGGAATTCTGAGCTGGCCAGCTACCGCGAGAATTGCTAGGGGACAAGTGCTTGTGCTACGGGAAGAGGAGTATATTCTCGCAGCCAAGCTAAGTGGGGCGACTTGGGCCCGCATACTGACAAAACACATGCTTCCCAATGTGGTGCCCTATCTGGTGGTGAGTGCATCACTCCAAACCGGCTCCGCGATTCTTGTCGCTGCCTTTTTGGGCTTTCTTGGCCTTGGCGATCCCAGCCAACCCAGTTGGGGACTGCTACTAAATCAAGGCCAGCTATACCTGACCAGTGCTTGGTGGTTACCTGTATTCCCAGGCCTAGGACTGTCTCTGACAATCCTAGGCCTCAACCTACTGGGTGACGGCATCGGTGCCACATTGTCTCAGCGACAGGGAACGCGATGAGGCCTCTACTTGAGGTGTCGGATGTGAAGATTGAATTCAGTCACTCTTCAGGTCCATCTACGGCGGTTGATGGGGTGACTTTCGACGTTCATGAGGGCGAGTGTGTCGGAATTGTGGGGGAGTCGGGATCTGGCAAGTCGGTAACGGCTCGCTCGGTGCTGAGACTACTGCCTTCTGCGGGGAAGATGACTAGCGGCCGTATTGCGTTTGAGGGAGAGGACGTCCTCGGCATGAGCGAGCTCAGGCTGCGCGAATTCCGAGGTGGAGATGTGGGCATGGTATTTCAGGATCCGATGAGCTCCCTTAATCCGGTCATTAGAGTCGGCCCGCAGATAGAGGAGGCAATGTTGTATCACTCGAGGTATGGAGGTCAGGAAGCGAAATCTAGAGTCGTCGACCTCCTAGCGAGGGTGCAAGTGCCAGACCCAAGGATGCGGTCGCGGGCGTATCCGCACCAGCTCTCTGGAGGGATGAGACAGAGGGTCATGATTGCAATGGCATATGCGAATGAGCCCCGCCTTCTAATTGCTGATGAACCCACTACAGCGCTAGACGTCACAGTCCAAGCACAGATCCTAAGGCTCCTGCGGGAGTTGGGTAGGGAATTCGGCACGGCGGTGATATTGATTACACACAACCTGGCCTTGGTGGCAGATTTGTGTGACAGAGTTGTCGTGATGTATGCGGGACGAGTCGTAGAGCAAGGTCCCTGCCGGGAGGTTATCTCAAATCCACAGCATCCATACACTTGGGCCCTGTTGGAGACGGCGCGCCAGATGGGTGCGAAGGGCAGAAAGCTCTTTGCGATACCCGGATCCCCCGCAAGTGCGAAGGACCGGATTCACGGATGCCGCTTCCATCCTCGCTGTGCCTTTGCGGTTGATCGCTGCCGTGATCAGGAGCCGCCATTGATTGACTTGGGCGGAGGTCGGGAGGCACGTTGCTGGGTACTAATGCAGAACGTATCACCCGACCTAACTCGAGGGACGCCTCAGTGAACAACGCGATCGACTCAGACTCAATGGCGCTAGTGAAGGTGGATAACCTAGTTGTGCACTTTCACTTAGGTGTGGGCTTGCTGAATGCGAAGAAAGTGATCCACGCTGTGGACGGGGTAAGCTTGGAATTGGAATCCGGCCAAACCTTGGGGCTAGTGGGTGAGTCTGGTTGTGGTAAGTCAACTTTGGGGCGCGCACTCGTTGGACTTCAGCGCGCCACGGCCGGTCGCATCTACTTTCGCGGCGTCGATGTAGCGCAGGTTAAGAGCAAGGCGCTGCGAGAACTTCACAAGCATATCCAAATGGTGTTCCAAGACCCGGTTGCGTCTCTGAATCCTCGGATGACAGTAGAGGACATAATCGGTGAGCCTCTCCGCAACTATCGAGTTGCATCGGGACTAGAACGTCGGAGCCTCGTGTCCAAGGCGCTCGAGGCATGTGGGTTGAGCCGCGATATGATGCATCGATTCCCACATGAGTTCTCCGGAGGCCAACGACAGCGTGTGGGCATTGCCCGAGCATTGGTGCTGCGTCCGGCATTCGTTGTATGCGATGAGCCAGTCTCGGCCCTGGACGTGTCAGTTCAAGCTCAAATCCTGAACCTTCTTGAGGACCTTCAAGATCAGCTCGGTTTGACCTACTTGTTCATATCTCACGACCTCGCTGTTGTCCGGCATGTGGCTCATCGTGTGGCGGTAATGTACCTCGGCAAGTTAGTTGAGGTTGCTGCTTGCGAAGAGTTGTATGCAAGGCCATTGCATCCTTATACGAAGGCCATGCTCGTCAGCAGTCCCGGTCTTGAGCGAGACGAACGCAGCAACGAAAGGGCGCTATTAAAGGGAGACATACCTTCGCCGGTGAATCCACCATCGGGATGTCGTTTTCACACCCGGTGCCCCATTGCCCAATTCCCAAAGTGTCAGATGGAAGAGCCTCCCCTACTCCGGAATGGCACCGATCACTGGGTGGCTTGTCACTTTCCGGGAAAGGCCTGAACAGGGTACGGGGTGCCTCGGTGGCCCAGGCGACGACGTGAAAGGGATCGAGGCAGCGGATGGCATTGGGACAGCGCAACGCGACCACGTTGGCGATCCAGCTGGCGCCGTCGGCGCTGACGTGGGTGATCAGCTTGCAGCGCGCCTCGCCGAGCTCGAAGAAGAAGCGGTCGAGAGTCGCTTCGTCGCGGCCCTCGTGGGCCCAGACCAGGCGTTTGCGATCGTGGTCGACCACCACTACCAAGTAGCGCTGACCCTTACGGAAACTGATCTCGTCGATACCGATCCGACGCAGATTGGAGAGCCGGTCCTGGCCCTTGAGAAGGCGGCGGGAGACCCGGACCAGAATCCAACCCACGCTCCGCCAGCTGACTCGCATCAGGCCAGCGACGGCAGTCTTCGAGCATTCCACCGCCAGCCAAGCGGCCTGCTCCTCGAAGGCGCGCGTGAAGCGGGCATCGTGGTCCGCCCAGGGCACCGCCGCCACCACCACGCCGTGCTCCGTGCAGCTCACCCGCGGTGCCTCGGCCTCGATGAACGCCGCCGTGGGGGTCGGCGTGCCGGTCTGACGAGCACTGAGGTCATACGAGATCAGGGGCTGGGCTCATTGGGGTGACCTATAGCCGACCGGCCGGACCTATCCGATCGTGGTCGGCATCCACGGCATTAGTGGAATTCGCGGGAGCATCCGAGTTGCGATAACCGGCGAATGGCGACATTTCGAGGCGGATCGTGCCGCCCTCGAACGGGTCGCGGACCAACAGCGCTGTAAAAGTGAAACGACGTAGTCTCCTGCGGTAGGTCTGTAAACCACCACTGGAGGACTACGCCGTGACGAAGAGATTAGCGCCCAGCGCCGCCTTGGAGACGGCCATCGAAGAGTTGTTGAGCCAGGGGCTGGGGGACGCAGAGCAGCTGGCCGAGGTGGGCCGGCTGGGAGCCCGGCTGGTGCTCCAGCGAGCGCTGGAGGATGAGGTGGCCGAGTTCTTGGGGCGTGCCCGCTACGAGCGCTCGGCCCAGGCTCTGGGGTCTCGCAACGGGGTCCGGCCGCGGCGGGTGCAGACGGCTGAAGGCGAGCTTGAGCTCCAGATGCCGCAGCTGCGCGACACCGCCGACAGGTTCGTGAGCCAGGTCCTGCCT
>Ga0307373_10013893_pt1 | contig 11180 bp, 11 predicted proteins | sample OX2MG_FD_202534 | JGI IMG/M metagenome (GOLD analysis project Ga0307373, IMG submission 202534) | Soil microbial communities from Risofladan, Vaasa, Finland - OX-2 | ecosystem: Environmental > Terrestrial > Soil > Coastal area > Acid sulfate soil | place: Finland: Risofladan, Vaasa | collected... | reverse complement strand
GCAGCCTGTCGCATCTTCGGCTCGCCCGCCACCCCACCACCCGTTCTACTGAGCCCGAGCCACCCGCCCGCAGACGTCCACCGTCCTGGGGCGTGGGAGGCCATGCTCCGGGCCGGTGAACGGGACGGAGCCCACCAACCGAAACCATGCAGCAAGGGGGCGGCATCATGACGGACAATTCGAACAAGCTCAGGAAGGCGGCAACGCGCGTGCTCAATCGCAAGATGCTGGTGCTGGCGATCATCGTGCTGGGCGGCTACGAGCTGTACCGGCATCCACCCATCGAAACCATCGGGCCGCAACAGGTCGGGATCCGGTTGAACGAGTTGACCGGCTCGGTGACCGAAGTGGGCGAGGGTGTGTGTCTGATGATTCCCGGCATCCACAGCTTGCGCAGGTTTCCGTTGCAGGACCGGATCTACCGTCCCGAGCGCAGCGCCAAGGCCGACGGCCCGGCGCCATTCCAGTCATCGGAAGGCCTGTCGATCGGTGTCGAACTGGCGATCCGCTACGCGCTCGATGCAAAGAGACTGCCCAAGGTCGCGAAGGTCCTGCCCGACCATATCGGCCGCGACCTGGTCGAGCCGCTGGTCCAGGGCGTGATCTACAAGGTGTTCACGCGCTACACCGTGCGCGAGATCTTCTCGACCAAGCGGCAGGAGATCCAGACCGTGATCGAGGACGAGCTCAAGCCGATGCTGGCCGCCGACGGCATCATCCTGCGCAACGTGATGATGGGCAACGTCGACCTGCCGCCGGATTATCGCGAGGGCATGAACAAGGTGCTGGCCACCGAGCTTGAGACCCAGCAGATGCAGTACACGCTGCAACTGAAGGCGAAGCAGGTGCAGGAATCGAAGCTGCAGGCCGAGGCGGAGAAAGCCCGGCGCGATACCGACGCCGAGGCGGCGGCCGACGAGCAGGTCATTGCGGCCAAGGGGCAGGAAGAGGCGATGAAGCATGTGCTGCCGTTCAAGCGCAAGCAGATCGAGCAGCGCGAGCTCGAGGCCGAAGCCGATAGTGCCGCCCGCATCCGCACCGCCAAGGGCGCTGCCGAAGCGCAACGCATCGAGGCCGCCGGCGAGGCCGATTCGCGCCGCAAGCTCGCCGATGCCGAAGCGTATCGGCTGGAGGAGATCGGCAAGGTCAACAGCGAACAACTCGAGCGCGATGGAATCCTGATCGACAAGCACCCGCTGCTGATCCAGAAGACCCTGGCCGACAAGCTGTCCGACAAGATTTCGGTGATCATCGCGCCGCCGCCAGCCACGGGCGGATTCATCGGTCAGGCCCTGATCGACGGTGCGCAGCACGGCGGTTCGGCGGGCCATGCCTCCGGTGGCGCGCAATGAACGCACTGACATGGATTCCACTGCTGCTGGGCATGGGCTTCGCGCACGCCAAGCCCGCGCTGCCGTCCGCGAACCCGCTGGCGATCGTCACCCAGGACGGTATCGCGTTGCGTGCCGAAGCGCGCCACTCGGCGGCCCGGCATGCGGTGTTGTGGCAGGGCGAAAACCTGGAGGTGCGCGGGCACACGCTGGACTATCTTGAGGTCTACGATCATCGCATCGAGCGTGCCGGCTTCGTTCGCGCCAGCCGGGTGCGCATCATCTCGACGCGTCCCGACGACGCGCCCGAGCTGTTGGCGATCGTGCGATTCCTGCGCGACACGCCGGGTAGCGAGGCGCTCGGGATCGCGTATACGGCGGCGTACCTGAAGGCTGCGCCGGGCAAGGCCATCGACGCCGAGCCGTTCTCTGCGCTCGGTGTGATGGCCGAGCGTCTGGCCGAGCGCGCTTCGGCGAACCGCCGCAAGTCGCAGGAGCAGAGTCTGTCCGGGCAGCTGGAAGTCGTTGCGGACTACGGCGTCGCGATTCGCAGCATCGATCGCAACGGCAGCATGCGGTTGTGCTATGACGGCGATGCCTTCCGCCGCGTCATGGCGCTTGACGCCACCGCGATGCAGAAGGCGACCGCCGCGCTGGCTTTGACCGATCCGGCCTGCGTCGACCCGGGCCTGCCGCCGGTCCAGCGTACCGCGTTCGATGCCTGGCGCGCCGATCTGCTCGACCGCGTGCCACAGGTGGGTCTGCTCCGCTACGTGCGCAACCGCCTGCACATGCGCGCGGCGTCAGTGTGGTCGGCGATCGCATTCGAGCGCACGCGACGCCATGAACCGGCGCAGCAAGCCGCGTCACGCGCCATCGATGAACTGGCGGCAGTCGATACCCATGCGCTCCTCGAAAGCGACCGCGGCGACTACAACGATGCGGCGATGCGTGTTGGCGCCTCGCGCTGGGCCGCCGAGCCGCTGCTGAAGCCGGGCGCGGGCCTGCATATCGTCACCGCGGCGGGTCGCCCCGGCCAGACCTGCATCAAGCTGCTGGATCGCAGGCACGACGCGAAGGCACCGTTGCTGCAGCGTTGCACCTACGGCACGGTGTGGGCGAGTTCGGCGCGTGCCAACGCACACGGCACCGCGCTGGCGCTGGCGGTGCAGCCGATGACCAGTTGGCGCGAGCTGTGGCTGTTCCATGTGGTCGGCAAGCAGTGGGCGATCGACGTGTTGCCGCCGGCGGACGACGACCCGCGGCTTGGCTACATCGAATTTGCCGGATGGGTGCCTGGCGGCCGCTTGATGCTCGCGGCGCGCGAGGCACGGGTCAACGGGCGCTTCATCCACCGCTTCGAGATCCTGGACATGGCGACCCTGGCCGCCACCCGGCAGGCCGACAAGCCATCCTCGCTGAGCCCGTTCTACCGCTACCAGGATGCAATCTGGAAAAGCCAGACGGTGAGTCTGCGGGACTGAGGCCGGGCGGACGAAGTTGCGCATGCATGTCTGCGCATGGGCGCGGTGAACCCTACCGGAGCGGTCAAACCATCAACCTCATCCCCTCACATGCCAGCCACCGCCAACCATGTCGGTGAGAGCTCCGACCCCAGTTAGCAACCGTTCCCGTCGCCCGCTATGCTCGGCCTGCACGGCGCAGGGGCGCCGATCACCAGGGGAGCGACACCATGACGACACGATCAAGGAGACCGTTGGCCGGCTTTGGCTGGCTGAAGCGCGGCATCAGCGTGGGCTACCGCCATCCAAAGCCGCTACTCGGGGGTGCAGCGTTCCTACTGCTGGCGTGTCTCTTGCCGTCGCTGATCACGCTGCCGCTGCAACTGCCCGCGCTGTGGCCGGGCACGCAGCCGAACCCGGCCGCCTTCGGCTGGATCATGGCGGGCTCGTTGCTGCTGGGTCTGCTGATCGTGCCGCTCTACGCGGGCTATCTGCAGGTGGTCGATGCAGCCGAGCGTGGGCTGCCAGCCCGCGCACGCGACATCTTCAAGCCCTATCGACAAGGCGAAGCACTGCGCCTGATCGGCTACGGCTTGACGATCATCGCGATCTACGTCGCAATGCTCGGGGTCATCATCGCGTCCACGGGAGGGAGCATCGCCCGTTGGTACATGCAGGTGCTGACCGCACAGGCCAGGCACCAGCCGCCGCCGATGGCGTTGCCCGGCGGCTTCGGGATCACCATGGCACTGTTCATGGTGCTCGGCCTTTTCATGATGGCTTTCTATGCGATCAGCCTTGGCCAGGTCGCGCTGCGCGGTCACAGCGTGTTCGGTGCCATCAGTGACGGCATCGCCGGCGCACTGAAGAACCTGCTGCCGCTGCTGGTGTTCCTGGTGAGCCTCGTGCTTGCCTGGATTGTGGTGGCCCTCGCCGTTTTGCTCGTGGCCGGCCTGCTCGTGCTACTTGGCAAGTTCGTCGGCGCGTGGCTGGTGCTCGTGCTGATCGTTCCGCTCTACATCGCCGTGGTGCTGATGATGTTCGCGGTGATGTTCGGAGTGATGTATTACCTGTGGCGCGATGTATGTGGCGACGACACCGTGACCGGCATGGCGCCGTCGATCGTCGCCTGATCTGCGTCGTCCGTTCCAAAAACGAAGGCGGCTACGGCCGCCTTCGTTTTTGGCGCCAAGCACGCTCCTGAGTCAGACTGAAATAGGAAGTAAACCTTTGTAGTTTGCCTTCGTTCATGAGAGAATGCCGCGCATGGACACCAGCAAATCCGACCTGGACGACGCCCCGTTGCACGCGATGGCTGGCGAGCTGCGCGTGCTGGTCGGTCAGCTGCGGCGAAAGCTGCGCGAACAGGCTGCGCCAGGTGATCTCACGCCCTCGCAGGTCTCCGTGCTGGGGCGACTGGAACGCGATGGCCCGACCACCGTCACCGGCCTGGCGCAGGCCGAGGGCGTGCGTCCCCAGTCGATGGGTGCCACGGTGGCCGCATTGCAGGCGGCCGGCTTCGTGGAGGGCGCGCCGCATCCCACCGACGGCCGCCAGACGTTGCTGGCGGTCACGCCGCTGTGCCGACGCTGGATCAAGGCCCATCGCGCCGCACGCGAAGACTGGCTGTACCGCAGCATCCGGGCCAGGCTGTCGCCGCCCGAACAGAAGAAACTGGCGGCGGCCATCGGCCTGCTGCAGCGCCTGCTCGATACCTGATCCCTGCCCGAGACCTGCCACCATGGCCGTAACCACGCTCGATCCCAACACCGCCCTGATCGTCATCGACCTGCAAAAAGGCATCCTGGCGCTGCCGGTCGCCCAGCCCGTCGACACGGTGGTGAAGCACGCGCGCGCGCTGCTCGACGCCTTCCGTCACCACCGGCTGCCGGTGGTGCTGGTGAACGTGGCCGGCGGCCCGCCCGGACGCACGGAACAGCCGCCCCGCAGCAACCCGCCGCCCGCCGACTGGGCCGAGCTGATCCCCGAGCTCGACCCGCAGCCGGGCGACCACCGCGTCACCAAGCAGACCTGGGACGCCTTCACCCACACCGACCTGCATGCCTGGCTGCAGACCCGGGGAGTGACCCAGGTGGTGGTGGTCGGCGTGGCCACCAGCATCGGGGTGGAGTCCACCGCACGCGCCGCGCACGAGCTCGGCTACCACGTGACGCTGGCCGTCGACGCGATGGCCGACCGCAGCGACGAATCGCACCAGCACAGCATCGCGAAGGTGTTCCCCCGCCTGGGCGAAACCGGCAGCACGCAGGACATCATCGACCTGCTCGACCGCCGCGTCTGAGCATGCCCGCCCTGCCGTCCACCGTCGCGACGAAGGAAGCAGCGAGCGGCATGTTCCGCTCGTTGCGTGTCCGCAACTTCCGCATCTGGGCCGGCGGTGCGATCGTGTCCAACGTGGGCACATGGATGCAGCGCGTGGCACAGGACTGGCTGGTGCTCACCCAGCTCACCCACAACAACGCCTCGGCCGTGGGCGTGGTGATGGCGCTGCAGTTCGGCCCGCAGCTGGCGCTGCTGCCATGGACCGGCTACGCGGCCGACCATTTCGACCGGCGCAAGCTGCTGTTCGCCACCCAGGGGGCGCTGGGCCTGCTGGCGCTGGGCCTGGGCCTGCTCACCGTAACCGGGCGGGTGCAGTTGTGGCAGGTCTACGTGTTCGCCATGCTGCTGGGCTGCACCGCCGCCTTCGATGCGCCCGCGCGGCAAACCTTTGTCTCCGAACTGGTGGGCGAGGTGGATCTGTCCAACGCGGTGGCGCTCAACTCCACCTCGTTCAATGCCGCGCGCATGATCGGTCCCGCCATGGCCGGCCTGATGATCGCCGCCATGGGCTGCGGCTGGGTGTTCATCGTCAACGCCGCCTCGTTCGCGGCCGTGCTGGGCTCGCTTGGCTTGCTGCGCACCGGCGATCTGCACCCGAACCATCGTGCCGCGCAGGACGCCAGCCACTACGCCGACGGCTTCCGCTACGTCTGGCAGCGCCCGGACCTGCGCAGCATCGTGCTGATGCTGGCGCTGGTCGGCACCTTCGGCCTCAACTTTCCCATCTTCATCTCCACCATGGCGGTGAAGGTGTTCCACGCCGGCGCCGGCCGCTACGGGTTGCTCACCTCCGCGATGGCAGTCGGCTCGGTCACCGGCGCCCTGCTCGCCGCGCGCCGCGCCAAGCCATATTTCGCCTTGCTGGCCGGCGCTGCCGGCGTGTTCGGCGCAGGCCTGTGCGTGGCGGCAATGGTTCCCGACTACGGGCTGTTCGGCGTGATGCTGGCGGTGATCGGCGTGGCCGCGCAGACCTTCACCACTTCCACCAACAGCTACATGCAGCTGACCAGCGAACCGCAGATGCGCGGGCGCGTGGTGGCGGTGTTCCTGGCCGTCGTGATGGGCGGGACGCCGATCGGTGCGCCGCTGGTCGGCTGGGCGGCCGATACGCTGGGGCCGCGGTGGGCGATGGGCGCGGCCGGCGCCCTTTGCACGCTGGCCGCCGCGGTCGGCCTGCGCCATCTCGCGAGGCATGGCAAATGGCGCATACGCGTGGATGCCAGGCGGCTTCGCGTCACCATCGTTACCGACCCGGTGTCGGAAGCCTGAGCTAAAAAGGTGTCACCATTTCAACTGAACCTGCTGACATGCCGTTGTCAGCAGGAGGTCGCCATGCTGGGCGCACTTTCCCCCAGCGGAGCATGAGCATGTCCTCCACCGGCATTACGTTGTTCGCCACCAGCCCGATGTTCGGGCTGCCCGATAGCAGCCCGTTCGTGATCAAGACCGAGGTCCAGTTGAAAATGGCCGGCCTGGCCTACGACAAGGTATCGACTACCCCGCCGCAGGCGCCGAACGGCAAGCTGCCCTATATCAACGACCACGACGAAGTGGTTACCGATTCCACCTTCATCCGCGCGCATATCGAGCACAAATACGGGCTTGATCTCGACCAGGGACTGGACGCGCGCCAGCGTGCGGAAGCCTGGGCGATCGAGCGGCTGCTCGAGGACCATCTGTATTTCGCCATGGTCTGGTTCCGCTGGATCGAACCGGACAATTTCGCCAAGGGGCCGGCGCATTTCGTCGACCGCGCGCCCGAGGCGGACCGCGCCCGGCTGCGCGAGGAGATACAGACGCGCAAGGCGGCCGATCTGCATGCCCAGGGAACAGGCCGGCATTCGCCGGCGAAGATTGCCGAACTCGGCGAACGCTCGATCGACGCGCTGGCGCAGTTGCTGGGCGATCGCCCGTACCTGATGCGCGATACGCCCAGCGGCGTGGATGCCACGGCGTTCGGCATGCTCGCCAGCGTGGCCACGCCCTTCTTCGACACCCCGCTACGCCGCGCCGTGGGGGCCCGTCCCGCACTCGTGGACTACGTCGCACGCATGATGCAGCGCTATTACCCGGAGCATGGGTGGAGCGCGACGCCGACGGCGATATGACGCACGGCAAAGCCGGGTCAGAGTGGAATGGCACTTACTTAAGCTTTTTTGGATGGCCATTCAATCGGATAGCTTCGCGGAGTACGGCGCGAGGCTTGGTCATCAAGGGGAAAGGCTTGGGTCGTCGCTTGACGGCTCTGGGCTCAACGCGCCCGGGCCGGTTGGCGACGCGTTGCTGGCCGATGAGCGCAAACAGAACCTGCCACGGGTCGTCCGTGGTGTCATCAAACCGATGGCGCTGCCAGGCGTCGTAAAGTTGCAGCACATGCTTGAAGCTGAGTTGTCGCGGCAGACAGCCTACCGACAAGGCCGCTTGCGCCATGAGCAGGCGGATCAGATTGTAGGCCAACAGGTAAACCCAGATTTCCTTGATCGCCATGTCCGGCGTTCGGCAGCTGAGCGTTTCCATACCCAGCGTGGTTTTGATGTGGCGCAGGTCCAGTTCGACGTTCCAGCGCTGGCGATAGAGCAGCTTCAGCGCCTCTTTGGGCGTCTCTTTGGGGCACAGCAAGGTCGTGACCAAGGTCTTCCCACCGGTACGCAACTCGCGCACGATCACCGTCGCGGGCGCACGGTCGTACTGCGCCTGGGTCATCCATTCGGGTTTGAGCTTGGGCTTGGGCAGGGCCAGCAGATGATCGCGCGCACCCACGATCAGGCCATAGTCGAAATCGGTCGTTTTTGCGCGCGCACCGCGCTGCTCGAAGACCGCATCGATGCCCCGTTCGTGCAAGTCGGCCAGCAGGAAATAGGTGGCGTAGAACGCATCGCCCAGCAGCACCTCGCCACGCTTCAACGTGTCGAGCATCGACCGCAGCAGCGTTTGCTCGTCGCTGCCTTTGCCGTGATAACCGCTGCTTGCCGCATCCAGGAGGGCACCACCGCCCAGACAGATGAGGGCCGCCAGGCGGCACAGCGGAAAGCCCAATCCCGGTTGCTGGCTACGCGGTTGGGGATACTGCGCTTGATTGACCGCGGTATCCGGCATCGACACGGTCGTGCCATCCACCAAGCGCACCGCACGACCTCGCTATCGCCACGCGGGTGGCACGCGATCGGTCATGTGTCGCCCACTATGGCGGGGTGAGGGAGGTGATCAGTGGGGTGGGCAGGCGTTGCCGCGCACGACAATAGGCCCCGGTGTGCGTACTGCACCGCGGGAGGTTGCCCGAAAGGCGGGCGATGGCGGTGGCGTTGACTGCGCGCGGACAAGAACGATCTTCGCTCAGCGCCTGGCGCAAGAACATGGCCAGTGTTTCCGTGGGTGGAAACCGTCGCTCGCGATGCGCGGGCAACAGCGCTTCCAGCGGATCGAACAGCTCCGGACCGGTGAGGATGTTGAAGAATGTAAAGGCGTCCGATTGTCCGAGCTGACGGCGAATCTGCTGTTGCTGGAGAGGGACACGACGGCTACGCTGCATCAGGGCTGGTCTCGGGTGGTGAGGGGATGTCTGGCGACACCACCTTATCATTCGAGCCAGCCCTTCTTGCTTGTCAGATCAGTGGGTTGCGGCTTAAGTAAGTGCCATTCGGGTCAGATCGCACTTTAAACGGTCGAAAGCCGTAGTCACTGAAGCCAAGCAACTTCAGTGACCACCAAGCGACCTCACCCCTCCAAACAATCAAACCGCCGATCCGCCTCCACCTCGGCGTCGTAATCCACATCCGCCCGGTCAAACCCGAAGAGCTGCAGGAACTCGTGCTTGTAGCCGGCGTAGTCGGTGATCTGCTTGAGGTTCTCGGTGGTGACGGTCGGCCACACGGCCTTGCAGACGTCCTGCACGTCGTCGCGCAGTTCCCAGTCGTCCAGCCGCAGGCGCCCTTCATCGTCGGTCGCCGGCGCCGCGCCGTCGGCGCGGTAGAGGCGGTCGTGGAACAGGCGGTTGGCCTGCTCGATGGGGCCTTCGTGGATGCCTTTCTCCTTCATGATCTTGAAGGCGATGGAGACGTACAGCGGGATCACCGGGATGGCGGCGCTGGCCTGGGTGACGACGGACTTCATCACGCCGACGTAGGCTTCGAGGCCGGGGTAGCGGCTGCGCAGTTGCCTGGCGGTGTTGTCCAGGTGCTGCTTGGCCTGGCCCAGGGTGCCGTGCCAGTACATCGGCCAGGTGATCTCGGTGCCGATGTAGCTGTAGGCGATGGTCTTGGCGTGCTCGGCCAGCACGCCGGCGGCGCTCAGCGCGTCGATCCACAGCGCCCAGTCCTCGCCGCCCATCACGGTGACGGTGTCCTTGATTTCCTGCTCGGTGGCCGGCTCGACGCGGGCCTCGATCACGGTGTCCTTGTTGGTGTCGACCGAGGTGTTGACGAAGGTTTCGCCGATGGTCTTCAGCGCCGAGCGCACCACTTCGCCGGTGTCGGGCAGCTTGCGCACGGGCGAGGCCAGCGAGTAGACCACCAGGTCGATCGGGCCGCCCATCTCGTTCCTGATGATCTCGATCGCGCGCGCGCGGGTCTCGTGGGCGAACGCGTCGCCGTTGATCGACTTGCTGTACAGGCCGGCCTGCTTGGCGGCCTGGTCGAAGGCGGCGGCGTTGTACCAGCCGGCGGTGCCGGTCTTCTCGTGGCTGCTGGGCTTCTCGAAGAACACGCCCAGCGTGGCTGCGCCGTAGCCGAACGCGGCGGTGATGCGCGAGGCCAGGCCGTAGCCGGTGGAGGCGCCGATCACCAGCACCCGCTTCGGCCCCTTGTCCGCTGCGTGGCCGGCGGCCCGGGTGACCTTGATCTGGTCGAGCACATTGTGCTCGCAACCGACCGGGTGGGCGGTGATGCAGATGAAACCGCGGACTTTGGGCTTGATGATCACTCGATGGCTCCTGCTGCTGTTCGGCTGCTGCTATTCGGCAATTCGCCATAGTAACCAAGGCGGCGCCCATGCGCTGCCGTAGGGTGGGTCGGATAGCAGCCTCCGGAACATCTGTGCAGGAGCGCACCCTGTGCCCGATACCCTTACGCGACGTGACGGAGAGCATCGCGCACAGGGTGCGCTCCTACACAGGCGCGGACGCGCGACTGATGCCGCGCAAACAAAAAACCCCGCACAGGATGCAGGGTTTCATTGTTGCCCAACCACGCCAGCCTGACGGATCAGGCCGCCTCGACCGCCGAGGCCTGGGCGCCTTTCGGGCCCTGGGTCACTTCGAACTTCACCCGCTGACCTTCCTGCAGGCTGCGAAAGCCCTTGCTGGTGATCGCCGAAAAATGGACGAAAACGTCCGCCCCCCCGTCCTCAGGCGCGATGAAACCGAAACCCTTGGCATCGTTGAACCACTTGACCGTACCGAAACTCATCGTGTAACCCCCGCATCATGAAGTGAATACGCCGGGCCCGCCCCCTGGACGAACCCTCTCTCCATGGTTCGTCGCCCCGACCTGTCGAAAAATACCAAGAGGCCGAGGGCAAGCGCAACTCGAAAAAGTCGGGGGCCGGCCAAAACCGGGATGCCGCTCAGTTTTCCAGCAGGGCCGCAAGGATGCGCGGCACCTGGGCCGTGGCCATCGCCAGGTGCGCAAAGATCTCCTCGATGCTGATCTGTGCCTCATCGCCGCAGCCGGCGGCGAAGTTCGCGACCAGCGCCAGACAGGCGTAGTCGAGCGCCAGTTCGCGCGCCAGCGCCGCCTCGGGCATGCCGGTCATGCCGACCAGGTCGCAGCCGTCGCGTTTCATCCGGGCGATCTCAGCGCGGGTTTCCAGCCGCGGCCCCTGGGTGGCGCCATAGCAACCGCCGCCGATCACCGCGATGCCGGCCTTTGCCGCCGCCGCGAGCAACTGCTGGCGCAGTGATTCGGTATACGGCGCGCTGAAATCGATGTGCTTCACCTCGGCGCCATCGACATCGCAATAGCTGGTGAGGCGGCCGTGGGTGTAATCGATCAGCTGATCGGGCACCACGATCGCCCGCGGCCCCATGTCGCCGCGAATGCCGCCGACC
>Ga0307373_10013891_pt1 | contig 11181 bp, 9 predicted proteins | sample OX2MG_FD_202534 | JGI IMG/M metagenome (GOLD analysis project Ga0307373, IMG submission 202534) | Soil microbial communities from Risofladan, Vaasa, Finland - OX-2 | ecosystem: Environmental > Terrestrial > Soil > Coastal area > Acid sulfate soil | place: Finland: Risofladan, Vaasa | collected... | reverse complement strand
GTCGCCATCGTCGTGCCGTGCCACCGCGTGATTCGCTCGGATGGCAGCTTGGGCGGTTACGGCGGAGGCATCGAGCGCAAACAGGAGCTGTTGAGGCTCGAAAGTGAATCGGCGGGCCACCCCGTGCCAATGCGCCCGGCTCATGTTCGCAACGCCCGGTCGCCGGCAACTTTGCCGCTGCGAGGTAAAGCCAAGGCTCGACAATGAGAGCATGGCGGGATCAGGATTGCAGCCGTAGACCATCGCGGCAAGGTGCTTCGCAAAGGATTGAATATGGCTATTTTTAGCCGCACAGCCCTTCAACCGGGCGACCAAGCGCCAGATTTCAGTCTGGCGGATCAGAATGGCCAATTGGTAACACTCAGCAGCTATCGAGGGCTAAAGAATGTGGTTCTAGCCTTCTATATTAAGGCGTTTACCGGACTTTGAACTCGCGAGATGAAGGCGTATCAGGCTGATATGGCCGAGTTTGAGCGAGCAGGGACGCAGGTGATTGGTATCAGCGTGGACAGCCCGGCAACGAACAAAGCTTTTGCCGAGTCCCTAGGCGCTAGCTGCCCAATTCTGAGCGACACAGGGCGCGCGATTTCGCGGGCGTACGGAGCTTTGATTCCGATTGTGCGGCTTGCGCGGCGAACTACGTTTGCGATAGACCGGCAGGGCGTGATTCAATCAATCTATCGTGGCAAGCAAGCTATCGATCCGGGCGCCGCGCTCGCAGGGTGCCGTTTCGAGTCGCGGATTTGAAGGGTGCGGGCTGCGGAGGCCCGCTCGAATAGGGTTCGCTTCGCAAGTCACTTTTTCTGCAAACTCATCACGACCAGAAGGGAGCATGAATGCAAAACAGAATGCGAGTTCTCACTGCAGGTTTGGTTTTAGCCCTAGCCTTGCCCGCCGCGGCGCGGGCTGCGACGCTACAGGTGGGCGCCAAGGCTCCAAATTTTACTTTGCCGGATCAGCAAGGCAAGCCCGTTTCATTGAGCCAGTTTGTCGGAAAGAAGAATGTGGTGCTGGCGTTTTACGTGCTTGCCTTTACCAAAGGCTGAACGGAGGAACTCAAGGCGTATCAGGCTGATATCGCCAAACTGGAGAAGATGGGGACGCAGGTGCTTGGTGTGAGCGTGGACAGTGTGTTTGCAAACCGGGCGTTCGCGCAGCAGATCGGCGTGACCTATCCGCTCCTGAGTGATTTTCAGAGGAATGTAAGCGCCGAGTACGGAGTCTTAAATTCGGCGAAGGGCTTTGCCAGCCGAACGACGTTCCTGATCGATAAACAGGGGATTATCCGCCACATCGAAAAGGATACTGAGGCCATCGATCCGAACGGAACGATGCAAGCTTGCAGCCTTATTGACCATCGCAAAAAGAAGTAGGCGAGGCGGGAAAAGACTCCCGCCCGCCAGCGGCCACGGCGCTCGCGCCTCGCATCCTGCGGCGCACGATTACCTTAATTCCGTTACGAGGCCGGAGCGTGAGCGATGGGTTGATCGAGACGGGATGATCAGTCGCCAGGCTGATGTCATACTGCTGCGCGATCGCCGCGAGCAGCAACGGGATTTCTGCCTTGGCGAAACCGTCCCCGATGCATAGCCGCGGCCCAGCGCCAAAGGGAAAGTAAGCGCAACGGGGCAGGCGCTTTTGGAAATCGTTCTCCCATCGCTCCGGCATGAACTCTTCAGGTTGGTCGAAATAGCGAGCGTCACGGTGCACCGTCCATTGGAACATGGCTAACGTGGCGCCTGCTGGGATGGTGTACCCCCCGATTTCGCAGTCTTCCACCGCCGCCCGAACCACAGCATAAGCCGGCGGGTAAAGCCGCAGCGATTCCTTCATCACCATGTCTGTATAAGCTAGCCGGGGCAGGTCTTCAAAAGTGGGAGAGCGATCTCCCAGCACCGCATCCACTTCAGCCGTCAACTTGGCCGCAGCTTCGGGGTTTTGTCCAAGGAGGTACCACGTCCAGGAGAGCGCCAATGCCGTGGTTTCATGTCCGGTGAAGAAGAGCGTCATCATTTCGTCCCGGAGTTGGGTTTCGTCCATCCTGCGCCCTTCCTCATCCCTGGCAGAAAGAAGAGCCGAAAGAACATCGCCGCCGTCACCTGGCGTGGCCAGGCGGCGGCGGATGATGGCGTTCACCATATCGTTTAGCCGCCTGATCGCCTTGCGGTAGCGCAAATTTCCGGGAGTGGGCAGCCACTCCGGAATCAAATACAGTCCGAACCGGTCATCAAACTGGGTAAAGAAGTGCTGAATCGCTTCCCCTACCTGTTGTGTCTCGCCTGCGATGTCTTCCCCAAACAGCACGCGCGCGATGATTTCCATGGTCAAGTTCATCATGTCCTGGTGAATGTCGCGCGTTTGCCCGTCTTCCCACGTGGCGAGCATTCGCTGGACGTGCTCCACCATGACGGCGGTGTAACGCCGGATACGGTCGTGGTGAAAGGCCGGCTGAATCTGCCGCCGTTGCTGGCGCCAGTAGCTGCCGTCGCTCGTCAAAAGCCCCTGGCCGAACAGCGCGCGGCTCTCGGTCAAGTACACGGACTTGATGAAGTTCTTGTGGTTGGTGATGAGGACGGACTCGATATAGTCCGGACGGCTCAGAACGTAGGCGGGAAGGTTCACCACCTTCACGCGGCAGATATCGCCGTATTCGCTTACCAGGTGAGCAAGGTAATTGAGATCATCTTTCCGTATTTCTGGTAAAACGCCCAGCAAAAAGTGACCCTTGGGTCCGGGTGGCGTACTCGCAGCCTGCATCAGTGGTTCTTCTCCGGTTAGCTCAGCGTGAATTCAGCATGAGAACAAAAACAAAAGTGTATCATGCGGCTAAATTGCCCGTCAAAGAAGCGTGCTGTGTGGTAATGGGTCAGTTTGCTGTAGCGGCGGCCTCTGGCCGCCGAATTGTTTGAAAAATAAAGACCGGCGGCCAGAGGCCGCCGCTACAGCAAACTGACCCATTACCTGCTGTGTTATCGCGATGATTTGCCACAAACATTAATATAAATTAATGTCAATTTAATGTATTGTCGGCAAAGCGGTAGTATGCTCTTGCCGAATTAACCCAAACAGACAGGTCGAGAGGGGAGGTTAGCTATGGTTTCCACACTGAAGCCAGGAACGTTCTCCACTTGGGTTTTAATGAGCGCATTAGTGATGCTATTTGTGTGCACGCCGGCTAGGCTCAGGGCGCAGGTCTCGGGCGCGACGTTGACCGGATCGGTGACGGACCCCTCCGGCGCAGTGATTCCCAACGCCAAGGTCTCCATCAAGAACACCGCGACGGGAATTATCACAAACGCGACGACAAATTCGGCTGGCCTTTACACGGTTCCTAATTTGATCCCAGGGCCTTATCAGGTCACTGTGTCGGCGCAGGGATTCCAGACCGAAGTGCGATCTGGCATTACGCTGACCGTCGGCGCGCAGCAGGCGCTGAACATATCATTGCGGGTAGGGCAGACGACGCAGACCATCAGCGTCAGCGGCCAGGCTCCGACCGTGGAGTTGGCCTCGTCAACCCTAGCTGCGCAAGTGAATTCGGCGACGGTGCGGCAGTTGCCGCTGAATGGGCGTGATTGGGCGTCGCTGGCGACGCTGCAACCCGGTGTGGCGCAGGTGCGAACGCAGGAATCCATTACCCAGGTGGGAGGCGCTGCGCGTGGAATCGGGATGCAGATGACCATAGACGGCAACAGGCCGACGCAGAACAGCTACCGTCTAGACGGAATTATCATCAACGATTACTCGAATGCCGGGCCGGGAAGCGTCTTGGGGCAAAACCTTGGCGTGGACGCTATTCAGGAGTTCTCAGTCCTGACCAACAACTATTCGGCGGAATATGGTTTTACCTCGGGCGGAGTGGTCAACGCCATCACGCGGTCCGGGACGAATCAGTTTCATGGAAGCGCCTATGAATTCTTGCGCAACAGCAACCTGGACGCAGCGAATTCCTTTGATAACGCCGGCAACATCACGAAGCCGCCATTCCGCCGGAACCAGTTTGGGGCGTCGGCGGGAGGGCCGATCAAGAAGGACAAGATATTCATTTTCGGCGACTACGAAGGCTTGCGTCAGAGCTTAGGTGTGACCAACACGTCTCTTACTCCCTCGGCTAATGCACGCCTCGGGAACATCCACGACGCGGCTGGCAATCCTATTACAGTTCCTGTAGATCCTAACATTGCCAAATTCTTCACATTTTATCCGCTGCCCAACATCGGGCTGATCGGTAATGGCGATACAGGAAATTACGCCTTTGCGGGCCAGGAAGTGGTGCCTGAGAACTACTGGACGACGCGGGGGGACGTTAGGATTTCAGACAAGGACAGCATGTACGCGAGTTGGTACTGGGACAATTCGACGCTAAGCCAGCCTGACCTTTTGAACCAGGTGTTGGATGGTTTTACATCGCTGCGAACCGGCGGAGGCGTGGAAGAAACACACATTTTTAGTCCAGCCACAGTTAATACGGTTCGCGTGGGTTGGAATCGCACCGTGATGGACAGCGGTCAGACTTTAAAAGCAATTAACCCGGCTGCGGCCGACCCATCACTCGGGATGATTACTGGGTTCTTTGCGCCGAGAATCCATGTTCCGGGGTTACAGCAATTTACGGGTGGGCTGCGGGGCCAGTCGGTTCAAAACTACATTTCACAGATGTTCCAGGTGTATGACGATGCCTTTCACACCGTGGGAAACCATAGCCTGAAATTCGGCTTTGAGTTTTTGAAAATTCAAGACAACGTTTACGCGCCGTTCATTGAGGATGGGACCGTCAACTTCAGTTCGCTGGCCAACTTTCTGCAGAATATATCGCATACGGTGTCTGGCCCCCCCAGCGTTGCTGCAATTACACCGCACAATGACCGCGACTCGGTCTTCGGAGGATATTTACAGGATGATTGGAAGGCAAGACCCAACCTGACTCTGAACCTTGGATTGCGCTACGAAATGGCAACGATCCCGGCCGAGGTTCAGGGTAAGATTGCGAATTTGCCGACCATCTTCACCAATCCTGGCAGTTGTGTGGCCACTAGCGGCGGGAGCACCACCGCTCAAAGTTGTCCTGCCTTGAACAAGTTCTACTATGGATCAAACCCTACCGCGAAGAATTTCGAGCCGCGAGTTGGTTTCGCTTGGGACCCATTCCACGACGGCAAAACCGCCATTCGAGGAGGCTTCGGGGTGTTTGACGCTCTGCCTCTTCCTTACGAACTGGTGCTTAACAACGCGCAAACTTCTCCGTTCCATGTTTCAGGTACCGCGTTCAATCCTCCTCAAGGTTCGTTTCCTTTTGGGATAGAACCGCTGATTACCAACCCGCCGGACTCAGCACAGACATGGAACTTTAACGACGTTAATCCTAAACGCAATTACGTTTTCCAATGGAACTTTAACATCCAGAGGCAGCTCACGCCGAGCACGGCGGTGACGCTAGCCTACGCGGGTTCGCACGGCGTTCATCAACCCTTTCAGGTAGACACCGTTACCCAGGTCATGCCCGCTTTGACGCCTGCGGGATACCTATACCCCAACCCCATCGGCAGCGGCACTACGAATAATCCAAATGCTTCAATGGTGCAGACTACGATGTGGATGAGCTACTCTATTTACAATAGCTTGCAGGCTGAGGTGGTGAAGAGGATGAGCCACGGCGTGCAACTGCAAGGTTCATTTACCTGGAGCAAAGCCATAGACACCTCTTCCGGCAGCTTCGCGGGCGATAACTATGCAGAATCCTACAGTAACCTTCCGTGGTTCAATCTGAACCTTGACAGGGGACTGGCGGACTACAACGTAGGACGCAACCTGGTGATAAATGCTCTCTGGGACATTCCCACGCCGAAATCGCTTGGCGGGCCTGCGGGCTGGTTAGCCAAAGGGTGGGAAATGGGTGGTATTCTTTCGTTGAGCGACGGTGTTCCCTTCACCCCAACCCTTGGCCAGGAAGGAGACCCGCAGGGTACGCTCAGCGGCGAGCCGTGGCAGGTGCCGGACGTAGTTGCGAGTCCGGCTTGTACTCCTCTCATCAACCCCGGAAACCCGAACGCTTACGTGAAAGCCAATTGCTTCACCATACCGAGCGCACCGAGCCTTGCTTACTGGAATGCGAACTGCGACCCCAACCCACCTATTGCCCCGAATGGTTCCAGGGTTCCGGTCACTTTTCCACAGTGCTGGAATCTGCTCGGTAACGCGGGACGCAACATCATGGTAGGTCCAGGGCTGGCAGATTTTGACTTTTCGCTGCTAAAGGACAACCGCATTCCAAGGATCTCGGAGAACTTTGACATCCAGTTCCGGGCCGAGTTCTTCAACGTTCTGAATCGTGCTAACTTCGCTCCACCACCCGAGGGTAATCTTGAGGCTATCGACGCGACGGGGGCATCGGTCGCAGGCTTTGGTGCAATTACTGCGACGCAGACTCCGGCGCGCGAGATTCAGTTTGCGATCAAGGTGATCTGGTAACGGATTGGGTAGTTCACGACAGGCGTGGGGTTCGGGCTTATCCGCCCGAACCCTAAGCTGGCTCAGTAACAGCATTTCTGAATTGCGTCTTTGCGATTTCGTTGTTGCTGGCTGGAATCGTTTACTAGGCTTGGCGGCTCAAAAGGCTGAGCGCGGTGCCTTGTTGCTCCAGGCTAAGTACTGATGTTCGCAATGACGGTGACGTATAAAAAGCAAGCCGCCGATCCTGCCCCCAGCCCTCGCCCCCTTTAGGGGAGAGGGTGGCCCGCGGTGCGGGACGGGTGAGGGTCGCTTCAGCTACGTCACCGTAATTACGAATAGGAGCACTAAGCCGCAGGACTGACGTAACCGCTTCACGAACACAGACTTGCCATGACCACCAACCTGCGAAGGTTAGATGCGCTTGTTTTTGCAGGGTTTTTTCTGCTCCTAGCGCCATTTGCGGTTATTGCTCAACAGAGTGCGCCAACATCCGGCGTGGAATACGGCGTTGTTGTGGCTAGGAACGTCATGGTTCCGATGCGCGATGGCGTGAAATTGGCGACTGACATCTATCTTCCCGCGCGAAATGGCGCGCCAGCTCCGGGCAAGTTTCCTGTGCTTGTTTCGCGCACGCCTTACGGAAAGAACGCACCCCTTCCGCCTCCAGGTGTGCTGACCCCCCTTCAGGAAAAGGAACGCAACGCGCCCTTTTACCTCGCCCGGCACGGCTACGTTGTGGTGCTGCAAGATTGCCGGGGCCGTTACAACTCACAGGGTAAATTTTATCTCGATATAAACGAGGGGCCAGACGGCTACGACACGGTGGAGTGGGCGGCGCGGCAGCCGTGGTCAAACGGCAACGTGGGGACTTACGGCGCTTCATACTTGTCGCAGGTTCAGAATTCCCTCGCCGTGTTGCGGCCGCCTCATCTGCGGGCGATGTTTGTGATGGTCGGGGCTTCCAACTATTACGACGAAGGGGCGTACCGGGGCGGGGCGCTCACTCTGCTGCACAATCTCTTCTATGCATTGATGTTTGCCGCGACCAGCAGAAAGGCTGCCGTGGATCCTGTGTTGAGGACGGCGATGCTTGAGGCGTCCCATCAGCAACTTGGGTCCTGGCTGCTCGCCTATCCGTTTCGTCCTAATGCGTCGCCGCTGCTGGCGTCACCGCCCAACGAGCGGTGGTTTCAGGACATGACGGATCATCCATACTACGGCGCGTATTGGAAGCAGAATGGTTTCAATTTTGAAGTTTCCTACGACAAGTACCCGGACATTCCCATATATTTCCTCAGCGGATGGTACGACCTTTTTCTGCACGGCACGCTGCACAACTACATGGGCCTTGCCTCACGGCACAAGTCTCTGACGAAACTCACTGTAGGTCCGTGGGTGCACGCCATCGGTACGCGTTTTGCGGGTGATGTGGACTTTGGCCCTACGGCTGAGGTTGACCTGCTTGCACAGATGCAGCAATGGTTCGATCACTTTCTGAAAGGCGAACACACAGGCATCACGAAGGAGCCGCCCGTGCAGTTGTTCGTGATGGGCGGGGGAAACGGCCTGCGCACGGCGGACGGGCGAATGGAAGACGGCGGGCGCTGGGTTACCACGACCACGTGGCCGCCGCCGGCCTCAGTTTCGCACCCCTTCTATTTTCACGGGAACGGGCTGCTCAGCGAGCAGTCGCCGGGCGATGAGAAGCCCACCGCTTACATGTTCGACCCCAGGCATCCGGTACCGACCATCGGCGGACAGATTGACTCGGGTAAGAGTTTGATTCCAGCCGGCCCGCAAGACCAGCGGTGCAATCTAAAACACTTCGGCTGCGACAATGACCTGCCATTGAGTTCTCGGCGCGATGTGCTGGTGTATGAGACGCCAGTCCTGCAGTCCGGCGTGGTGATTGCCGGACCGGTGACGGTGGACCTGTGGATTTCTTCTTCGGCCCCTGATACCGACTTTACCGCCAAGCTGGTGGATGTGGCGCCTCCGAACAAGGACTATCCTCAAGGATATGCGATGAACCTGGCGGACCGGATCACAAGAGTGCGCGGAGGCGACAACGTGACGACGCCAAGGTTTTTGAAGCCTGGAGAGATTCGCGAGGTGACGATTGACCTGCTCGGAGTGGCGAACCGGTTTGCGAAGGGACACCGGATTCGAGTGGACATATCAAGCAGCAACTTCCCGTTTTTCGATGTAAATCCGAATACAGGGAAACGCGAGGGTCATCAGACGCACGAGGTGACGGCTGTAAATACCGTCTATCATGACCAGCAGCACCCTTCGCACATTAATCTTCCATTGTTCCCGGCTGGCGAGGTCCCCGCCCAATGAGGTCAGGAGACGAGAGCGCCATTTCAGTTGACGGCCCGCCAAGGGCAAAAAACCTCTCGCAAAGGCGCAAAGCTGCAAAGGCCGCAAAGCAAACTATTGAGAATTACAAATTATAGTGACAACATCCGCTGGTGCGGCGCTGTCCTCAGCGCCGAAAGACGCCGGTGGGGACACCGGCGCTACAGAAAAAGCCGTCACTATAATTTGTAAACCTCAATAGGAGGGGAATATCGCAGCCCCTACCGCGCCCTCAGCAAGGCGTCCAAGTGCCGTTACGCTTTTAAGTGGAGTAGGCGATTGTGAGAATTTGGAGACAAATGAGACGCTTTATTTTCACCCCGTGGGCCGCAACCTTAGAACATTCTAATCTTTTGCATAAGGCGCAATGACTTATTCCGCTGTACTACTAATCCCGAACTTCTTCTCGGCGCGCGAAGATTTGGTAACCTGTCATTCTGAGCGCAGCGAAGAATCTGCTTTTCCGATTGATTCCCAAGCAGATGCTCCGCTCAGCATGACATCCGTTTGGTTGCGACCACCGGGCCGCGCTGCGTATATCTCAAAGGGTTTCGTGCGCAGGCAAGTTCTGGCGGTGGTGAATTGCAACGGGCCGGGTTCAAAGCAATGGTGGTGGAACGGCGCGGCGGGATGGAGTATAGTGGCTCAAGCTGTGCGCAAGAATCGCAAACCCAAAGTTTCTGCGCCAGCCTGTGCCATTCATCGCGCGGGTCGATCACATTCACTGCTGCTGTGAGCGTTGGAAACGTGAGGCGGTCGTGAATAAAGCAGAGTATCTCAAATTCTGTCGGCCGTACGACAGAGTACTCCGTCAGCTCTTGCTTGAACTTGAATTCTTTATTGAGGACGCCGCGGGCGTAAACATCCATTCCGTTCAGCACCGCATAAAGACTTACGAGAGCGCCGTGAAGAAGTCCACCCGCCTCAAACTTTCCATCGCCAAAATGCAGGACATCGCAGGAATTCGCATTGTCGTGGCGACGGCAGACGAAGTGGACGTTGTAGCACGCTTCTTCACCCTGAAAGCGGCCTTGAAAGACCTCACTGTGCAATCGGACAAACGGATAGACAAGAACGATGGTTACCGCGCGAGGCATCTTGTGTTGCAGTTTCAGGGTTCCTATACGAGAGGCTCGGCCTCTCCTGCTCTCGTCGAGCTACAACTTCTCACCCTCTTGGAACATACCTTCAACTATATTTCTCATGCATGGGCTTATAAACCCGGGCGTTCTTTTCCTGAGAAGTGGCATGCCGAATTCGTTCGGCTATCAAGTGATCTCGCGTCCCTCGACAAGCGGATAGCCAAGCTGCAAAAGCAGGTAGTGGCGTTAGCAAATGATGACGAACCTCTCACTCCGTTTTCTTATCAACGCATTATCGCGCATGTTTTTGGGGAACACGAAACTATCGATAATGCGGTTGACAGCGTTCGGATGCTGATTGACCTCCAATGCGATACAAATGGAAAATTAGGGCGTTTCTTTAGTAACCCGACGATTCTTGATTTGCGTACACGCCTCTTGAAGATAAAGGGCGAGCCACGCAGTGCATTCGCCGAGGTTGTCGCTAGTATGACAGTTCACGACTTCTTTTTAGCGTTTGGTGTTCGTCGTGAATTCTTAGAAGAACACGTGCGAGCCCTTGAAGCAAAATCAAAAGAGGCAGGGACCAATGAGTAAAACGGCAGCGGGTAGCCACGGTCAGTGCTTTTCTGACCGCGGGTGGCGCATCATACATGCCGCCGTTTGGCATGTGTGCGATCAAGGCGATCCATGGGCAGCGCGGAGGAATCCTCGAGGTAATAAAAGCGGTAACTGGACCAAGGCCACTTTTCGGGCGAATCCACCAAGCCGCGTTTCAGCGGAATGTGATGCATGTAAGCCAGTTTTTCGAGCCGCTTCTTTTCGCTTCAGACGTTCAGATCGTAAAACCGCCGTTGCCAGACGCGGTGCGGGCCATGAAGGTGAACGGTTTGGCCGTCGTCCCCTGACGGCGGAAATTCTTATCGGAGGTTTGTTATGAAACGTTTAGTATTAGTCCTGCTGGTCTTCCTGGTGGCGCCGTTGGTTGGCCTCTCACAGTCGCCCCCAGAGATTCCTTACACTGTGGTTCCCGATTTTCTAAAGATGCCGCCGAACCTCTACCTGGGTGAGGTTGCCGGGGTGGCGGTGGATAAAACCGGAGACATCTACGTCTACACTCGAAGCGGCCACACCCGGCTCTTTGAATTCGCGCCGGACGGAAAATATATGCGTGAGCTCGGGCATGACCTGTACTCATTTGTATTTGCGCACGCCGTGCGTATCGACCCGGAAGGGAACATTTGGGCTGTCGACGAGGGTTCCAACATGATCGTCGAATTCAACCCCG
>Ga0307373_10013888_pt1 | contig 11182 bp, 13 predicted proteins | sample OX2MG_FD_202534 | JGI IMG/M metagenome (GOLD analysis project Ga0307373, IMG submission 202534) | Soil microbial communities from Risofladan, Vaasa, Finland - OX-2 | ecosystem: Environmental > Terrestrial > Soil > Coastal area > Acid sulfate soil | place: Finland: Risofladan, Vaasa | collected... | reverse complement strand
CCCGAGCACCCGCAGAGTGAACTGATTGGGATCGCCCTGGCGGACGTTCTCCACCACGTACACATAGAAGTCCGGATTGGCCCTGGCCTCCTCGACCTGGCGGACCTCGAACCACAGGTCGCAGCCGCGGTTCGACGTGCCGAACGATTTGACCTCGATCAGCCGGGGTGGCGACTCGATGTCGGCGGGCGCGCCAACGCAACGGGTGTCACGTGGCTGCCGCCCGGCCGGCGGGCCCGGCCCAGCGGCTCCTCACCGGAACCCAGCTCGGCCGCGCCGAGCGCCACCGTCGCCTCCCGCACCCCGGCGGCCCTGGCCACCAGCCGGATCCCGCCATGGCCCAGCGCCCGCGCCTCGGCACCCAGCAGCAGGCGACGCTGCCGCTCGTCCAGGTGCGGGAACAGCACCGTGAACTTCGCCGCCAGCGACTCCTCAAATCCCCCCGCAACTCGCATACCACAACAATGACAGCCAGAACGCGAAGCTACGGGTTAATCCTCTGCGAGCCCTAAGCGTCCTGATCGCCGTGACGGGGAAGAGATGGCCGGTGGAAGAATGCCACCAGCAGGCAAAAGGCCAGGCCGGCCCCGATCAGCACCAGGTCCGGCTCTGGCACTCCTTCCACCGCCACACCGTGCTGTCCATGTGCGCCCTGGCGCTGCTCGCCGTCGCAGCCGCCCGCCCGCTGCGCACCGCCCCGTTAGCACACGCCACAAGCGCCATCCCGGCCGGCGCCGCTGCCCAGCCCGCGGCCTGGGCAGACACCGGGGCGCTGCCATCCAGCGCAACCGGGCAGCCCCCCGAAAATCCCGGCCTGGTCAAGGTCAGCGTCCCCGAAGCCCGCCGGCTGCTGCGCCTGGCCACCACGCCCACGACCGCCGCCACCCGCCAACTCGGCTACGCCTGGTCCCGCTGGCGTCGACGACACCAGGCCCGCGCCCGCTACCACCACTACCAGGCCCGGCTCCGGGCAGCCCCGGCATAAACCATGATCAGATCACAAACCGGGACTGTAGTACCGGGGACCAGGAACTGGCCGGCTGGCTGGAGCGTGTCGAAGCCGACGACCAGCCTGAACTGCACACTTTCGCTGCCGGGATCCGTCTGGACCTGGCTGCGGTCACGGCCGGGCTGAGCCTTCCCTACAGTTCCGGGGCCGCCGAGGGCAACGTGAACCGGCTCAAGGCGATCAAACGACAGATGTATGGCCGCGCCAGCCTCGACCTGCTGCCTAAACGCGTCATCCGTCACCCAGCGTGACCCCGGATCACAGAATTCGCGCCAGATCCCATGAGGCTGTCGGACGACACCGTGCGAATCGCCGGGAGCCGCAGGCCTGGCACATGACGGCATACCTAGGGCGGACGCGAGCCCTACCAGGGCGACCGTCGGCACCGCAGAGGGCGCAAGCTACCGATCTTCCTGCCGAAAGCCGAACCACAGGGGTATCGCCGTAGCTGACTGGCAGGCGACAACCAACCACGGACAGTGACCTATAGCTACTTAAAGCAAGCTGACATTTAGGCTTGAGACGTGATATATCACGTAGTACATTGTCTGATACACAAGGAGGGGATCCTGCTTCCGTGGACGACAAGGCCATCACCAGGGCACAGAGCTCACGGAAACCGCTGAGGACAGCGTCCGACGTCGCTTACAGCGTCATACGCGACCTGATCCTTAGAACTGAACTGAAGCCTGGGCAGGTGCTGGCCGAGTCCGAGCTGATGTCCGCGCTCAAGATCGGGCGAACCCCGTTGCGCGACGCCTTGCGCCTCCTCTCCCATGACGGCCTAGTCGATATCGAGCCCAGGCGGGGAACGACCGTAGCGCCCCTCAGAAGCTCAGACCTAAACGCAATCTTTGAAGTCCGGATCGCGATTGAGCCGTTGATCGCAGATGCGGCCATCGCGAGAGCGACGCCGCTAGACCATGAGCACCTGCGCGCACTTGCCGAGCAAGCCGAGCGAAACTCGGAAACTCAGTCAGACGTTTCCCTTGACGAAGAGCTCCATAGGCAACTCGTCGGTATTTCGAGAAACCGCTTCCTCGTGGATTTCTACAAGCGTTTGCGAGACGAGTCCCTGAGATTTCGCTTCCTCACCGGTTCCGGCCTGGACTCCAAGGAACAGCAGTCGGTCTTTATCCGCGGCGTCAGCGAGAGCCTCGACGCAGGGGACAAGCCACGACTGTCAGGCCTACTCGTGCGGCACGTGGAAGAGTTCCAGCAAACAGTCTGGCAAGCTCTCTCTCAGGCCAGCCACCTCGGTGAAAACCTTTCGCAGGAAGCCAGCGATATCTCGCTGTCTGCCCCTGACGACTAGGCGGCCGCCAACTTCCAACTGTAACATGATCTGCCCATTAATAGGGGATCGCATAAGTCGTCCGGAGGCGAGTAAGCAATGAGATTGAAAGTCACATTCCTGCTTGTAGCCTGTGGGCTGCTACTACTTGCGGCCTGCAGTTCTGGCAACGCTGCTTCCAGCAGTTCATCCAGTACAGAGACAAAAACGGCGAGCCTCGGGCTCGAACAGCCTGGGATTCTCAATCTCGCTGCAGACTTCTCTGTGCCTCCAAACCAATATATTCAGAACGGGCAGTACAAAGGTATCGACGTAGACCTCTGCAATGCGGTCGCCAATGTAATGCATCTGAAGATAAAATGGACAAACCTGGCCTTCGACTCTCTCATCTCAGGCCTTGAGGCGAATCGATATGACGCGCTCTGCACCGGCGTGTTCATCACGGCGCCGCGCGAGCAAGTGATGAACATGATCCCTTACGTGCAGTGGGGGGTCACCATGGGCATCAGCAAGTCCACCGCAAGCACGTATAAGTGCAGCCCTCAAGGCGGCAACTTCCTGCCCTGCTTCGAACGCTTCTCGGGCAAGACGGTCTCAACCGAATCAGGAGGATTCGAGGAGCAACTTCTCCAGGACGCCAATAAGAAGCTCCAGGCAGCGGGCAAGGCGCCGATGAAAATCCTGGGGTTCGCCCAGACTACCCAAGCCTTCCAAGCTTTCACCAACGGTACTGCACAGGGGGTATGGGTGGACGACCCGCAGTTCTACTTCTTCAACTCGAACAACAGCAACAAATACATGGCGGCCTTTGGAGGGGACGATCCTACTCCGTTGTCCCTCACCACCACGAAGCAGAACAAAGCACTCGCCCAAGCGTTCGTCAAGGCGCTTGAGACGCTGAAAGCCAACGGAACTTATCAAAGCATCCTGAAGAAATGGCACGTCGAATCCGTGCCGACCTTCACCATCAATCCCCCGGCGTCGTGAGGTATCGTGCTCTGGTCCTGGCACGTATTCTTTGCGCAGCTAACCACGCTCGGCTTCGCCCGCGCAGCATGGGCCACGCTGTGGTCTGCCTCCGTGGTCGAAGCCGGCGCGGTAGCTGGCGGGTTCTTGCTAGCTATGGCAGGGCGCTCTAGTATTGCGTCACTGCGACGGCTAGTTGGCGTGTACGTGTGGGTGTGGCGTGGAACGCCGCTGCTGGTCCAGCTCCTAATCGCGTATTTCGGCCTGCCGGAAGTCGGAATACGCCTCGGCGTTATCGGCAGTGGCGTTCTCACACTCACTCTGAATGAGTCGGCTTATCTCGCAGTCTTGGCGGCGGCTGCGCTGGACGCGATACCAACTGGCCAGTCCGATGCCTCGATGAGCCTGGGGCTCACAGGGTGGCAGAGGTTCCGGTACGTCATCTTCCCGCAGGCGTTCAGGCTCTTCCTCCCTGTGTTCGGCAATCAGTACAACGCCATGCTCAAGACGACTTCGCTCTTGTCAATCATTTCCTTCTCAGAGCTTGTTGAGTACGCGCAGGTGCAAATGAATGTGACTTACCGCCCCACCGAAGTGTTCGCCGTGGCGGCCATCTATTACCTGGCCCTGACGCTCATGTGGAGCGGTGTACAACGCTTCTTGGAGCACCGATTTGCCACTGTCAGGCACGCAAACCGAGAGATCGTCCGCGACGTCCCGGTTCCAGCTGGCACATAATAAGGCGCCGTTGCCATGATGCACGACTTGCTCGGCTCGCTCAGTTCAACAGAGTTCATCAGAGCAGCAATCACTACAGTATGGCTGACTACCGCCGCGCAGGTAGCAGGGACGATCGGCGGTGCGCTGCTGACGCCGCTCAGGATGGCGCGGCATCGGGCGCTGAGGGGATTCGCATCGTTCTATTTGCTGATCTTCCGCGGCACCCCAGAACTTCTTCAACTGATCGCTTGGTACGCCGTTCTTCCGCTGGCAGGCGTCAACCTGAACCTGGTCGAGATCGCCATCGTTGGGCTTGGGGCGAACGAAGCCGCCCGAATGGTGGAGATCACCCGCGGGGCACTGCTCGGAGTTGACCCTGGGCAGGATGACGCGTCGCGGGCAGTCGGTTTGTCCAGGATCCAGGCGCTGCGCTATGTCATCTTGCCTCAGGCGATGCCAGCGATCATCGCGGCGCTGGGCAATGAGGTCAACATCATGTTCAAGACGACGTCCCTCGTCTCCGTCATCGGCATGACGGAACTGCTGAGGCAAAGCCAACTTGTCGCAGAGACGGCGCGCAGCCCACTGGGAACCTACCTCGCCGCGCTCTTGTACTACCTCGCGCTGACGACGTTGTGGGGTGCTGGGCAAGGGCTATTGTCAGGCCACCGAGGTCAGGGACAGCGTAGGCCGTCGTTGGCGAGGTCGTGGTGGCATGCTCTCAGTGGCGGGCTGTAAGGGGATGGCAATGGGGTCGTCGGAACCGGTCGTGAGCTTGGTCGGCGCGAGCAAGAGTTATCATGGAAAAGAGGTTCTCAAGGATGTGAGCGCCGATTTTAAGAAGGGCTCCGTATCTGTCTTGCTTGGCCCTAGCGGCAGCGGGAAGACCACGATTTTGCGGGCGATTTGCCTGCTCACCCCCTTGGATGGCGGCTACATCCGAATGAATGGTACCCTTCATGGGTATGAGGAAACTAGTTCGGGCTACCGGGCGCTGCCCGAACGTAAACTTACAAAACACCGGCGCGGCGTGGGCATGGTGTTTCAGCAATTCAACCTTTTCCCCCATCTCACAGCCCTCGACAATGTGACGCTCGCTCCTGTGAAGGTCGCCGGGCAGAACAGGGACGAGGCGGAGTCGCTAGCGAAGAACCTCCTGGCCCGGGTTGGGCTGGCGGACAAGGCCGAAGCCCATCCTGCGCAACTCTCCGGTGGGCAGCAGCAGCGAGTGGCGATCGCCCGGGCGCTGGCCTTGCGTCCGGCAGTGCTTCTCTTTGATGAGCCGACCTCGGCCCTCGACCCAGAGATGGTCTCTGAGGTGCTCGATGTCATGGTCGAGCTCGCTGCCGATGGTATGAGCATGATCGTGGTGAGCCACGAAATGGGCTTCGCCCGCAAGGTGGCCCATGACGTGATGTTTATGGACGAGGGAATGATCGTCGATCGAGGCACGCCGGAGTACATGTTCGGTTCAGCGGCGCACCCACGGGTGCAGAACTTTATGAGGAGAATCTTGTGACAAAGCGGGAACGTGTTCCCTGGCGCGGCTACTGGCCGGCGAGTCCTACCCCGTTCTCGCAGACGGGCGAGGTTGACCTGCCCGCGCTGCAGGGCACGATCCGCATGTATATAGATCACGGCGCGCATGGCGTCTTGGTCAATGGAACCACCGGAGAGTGGTGGTCGCAGACGATCTCAGAACGCAAGGACGTTGCCCACGCTGCCGTCGAAGCCGTCAAGAGTGCGATCCCTGTAGTGGTGGGCATCACGCATTTTGTCCTTGACAAAGCCGTAGAACTAGCTGAGAGCGCGGCTAGCTCTGGAGCTGACGGCGTTCTGTCCACTGTGCCTCCCTATGTTCATCCGACCGACCCTGAAGTGCTGGCGTGGTACCGGGCTCTCGCGGAGCGGTCGCCGTTGCCGGTTATGGTCTACAATTGGCCACGCGGGGTCGGGGTGGATCTGTCGGTCGATCTTCTTGCGGAACTGGCTCAGATCGATAACGTCGTCGCCATCAAAGAGTCATCGGGGGATGAGCTCAAGACATTGACCGCGCTGGAACGCCTGGGTGATGAGGTTCGATTCTTCGCAAGGTTTATCAGCCGACGCGGGCTGGCGATGCTGCAGGAGATAGGTGGAGACGGCAATATTGACGGAGGCGGGATCGGGGCCGTCTTCGGATCTGAATATTACGAGGCCGTCTGGCGCGGGGACCTTGCAAGGGCTCGTGATCTCGCAACTCGGTATCAGGCGGTTTCTGCTGCGTTGGTCCACACCGACTACAGCGGAAAATTCGGGTCGCCGGTCGCTCAGGTGAAGGCCGTGATGCGCATGCTGGGTCAGCCGGGTGGCTACGTTCGGCCGCCTCTGTTGGATGTATCCGAATCCGTCGCGAAGGAAGCAGTGGAAGAAGAGCTCACCTTGGCGGGGTTGATGGCGGAACTCGCGGCGCGGCACGCGGGCTGCAAGGCGCAGGGCGAGGATAAGGCGGCGAACCCCCGATCGTGAACGCGCGACCAAGGGACCCGGGCCTGCCAAAGTGCCGGATCGTGGTCGCTGGCCACGTAGTGGAGGCAGTGCCCGGAGTGAGTATTGCCGCAGCGCTCTGGGATGCGGGCTGGCGAGCTTTTTCCTCGCATCCTGTCACTGGCCGACCTCAGGGGCCGCTGTGTGGCATGGGAGTCTGCCAAGAGTGCCTCGTCTGGTTGAGAAATCATCACGGATCGGTAGGCGATAACCCCGCCCACGTTCGGTCATGCCTCGAGCCCGTCAGAGAAGGCCTACGCGTGGAGTTCGAGCGCCCAGACGGGGTGGAGCATGACAGGTAACTGGGATCTAGTCATTGTCGGCGGCGGGCCGGCTGGCCTGACGGCTGCCCTCACTGCTGCCTCCGCTGGACTCCGCACCGTGATTGTCGACGAGTCCGACGAACTCGGCGGTCAGTACTTCAAGCAACGCCCCTTGGCGCTGCGCCTCAGTCATGACCACCGCCCTCAAGGGCGCCGGCTCATCGACCAGGTCCTCTCTCGTGGAGTCGCGGCGCTCACCGGCCATGTGGTCTGGGGCGCCGATGAAAGCGGGGCCCTCATGGCAGCACCGCGGTGGGGCGGCACGACGTCTCGCTTGGAGGCGCGGTTTATTCTCATCGCCACAGGAGCGCATGAGTTCATGCTGCCGTTTCCTGGCTGGACGTTGCCGGGGGTCGTGACTCCAGGATTTGCCCTGCACACGGCGGTCGTTCACGGGGCGAAGCTCGGTGAACGTGTCGCCGTAGCCGGAACTGGGCCATTTCTGCTCCTTGTCGCCCAAGAGTTGCTCCACGCAGGCGTGAACGTAGTGGCTGTGGCGGATGAGGCGTCGGTCACCATGGCCCCTGGCAACATCCGCGGGGCAGCCATGCACCCCCGGGAGGTGCTTCAGTTCGCGCACATGCTGAGCACTCTGGCCCGGCACCGCGTGCCGTGGTGGAGGGCGACCCGCCTTGTCGCTGCTAATGGTGGGCCGTCTGGCATCGAAGGCGCCGTCTTCGAACGTAACGGCGCAGAGCACAGCACTCGGCGCGTCCGCGCTGACGTGTTGTGTGTCGCGTATGGGTTCAAGCCAAACAGCGAGTTGGCCCGGTTGCTGGGGTGTGAGTGCCGGACGGATCCGGTCACCGATATGCCGGCGCCCGTCGTAGACTCCGCAGGGCGGACAACAGTGGATCACATCTACGTTGCCGGGGATGCAGCAAGCATCGGCGGGGCCGCTCTTGCGAGCGCACGTGGGTACCTTGCGGTTGCCGATATGTGCCGGGCACAGGGACATCCCCTGCCCACCTCGGAGGTCCGCCGTCGGCAACGTCAGGCCCGGCGTCTGATCAGGTTCGCGCACCTCAACGCGCAGATCTTTCCTACACCCATAGGGCGCCTCGAGTCTCTGCCCGACGACGTAGTGGTATGCCGCTGTGAGGCGGTCACTGCCGGGCAGGTGCGGCAAGCAGCGGCCACCGGCTGGTACGACCTTTCTGGAACCAAGGGTCTTAGCCGCGCAGGCATGGGACCTTGCCAGGGACGAGAATGTGCTGTGGCGGTGTCGGCGCTGACCAGTGGAGGTGAGCGGCGCGCCATGGCATGGTCATCTCGTGAGCCGGTCCGGCCGGTGCGGTTGGGCACCGCGGCCGGGATCATCGACAACTATCCGCAACTCCTTCGGCATGTGAGTCCACCAGAAGAAAGCGACGAGGTGTGACCTCTCATGCACAGACCACGGACGTTGTGGTCATTGGAGCTGGGGTCGTGGGAGCTGCGACTGCGTGGACACTGGCTGACAAGGGGCTGAGCGTGCATGTGCTGGATCGTGGCCCGGTCAACCGGGAGGGCTCTGGCTCGACAGCGGGCAACCTCCATATCCAGGCTGTCCACAGCGAGCGCCCGGGTCAGCAGGTGCCCGTTGACGTAGCGAGGCTCCTGCCGCTGCAGCGAGCAGCCTCGGATATATGGGCTGTTGTCGAAGATCGGCTGCAGGTGGATATCGGTCTTAGGCGAACTGGGGGCCTGACAGTGGCGGAGACCGATGCGGAAGTGGCCTTGCTCTGGGCCAAACGCGATGTCGAAGCCGAGCATGGCATTCCGACAGAAGTACTCGATGGTTCCAGGCTGCGCAGCTTCGCCCCGGGAATCAGCCCGGACATCCCGGCGGCAACGTGGTGTCCATGGGATGGATATGCCAATCCGCTCGCGGTCACTCCTGCCTTCCTCGGCGCCGCGGTACGGCGGGGAGCGCGTGTCGACGCCTTCCGGCCAGTGACCGCGGTGGAACGACAACGCCGTGGCTGGCTGGTGCACACGGCATCAGGACAACTTTCCACGCCTCTTGTGATAAACGCCGCCGGTCCAGAACTGCCCGAGATAGCCCGTATGGCAGGCGTGCGTGTGGCAGCCCAACCTGCTCATTTGCAGATGCACATTACGACCCGTGTCCGGCCGACTTTGCCCTACCTTATCCAGCACATAGGGCAGGGGTTGTCCGTCAAGCAGGTGTCGACGGGGCAGATCCTCATAGGCGGAGGATGGCCCGCGTCTGATCGCCTCACTCCTGAGGGCCGTCACCGTGCGAGCATGTCAAGCATCGCTGGCAATCTCTCGCTAGCCTGCCGTATCATCCCGGCGCTCGCTGACCTTGAACTTCTGCGTGTATGGACCGGGCCTGTACTCGCTACGGCCGATGAGATGCCGGTGATCGGTGAAATCCCTGACCGTGCCGGGCTGTTCGTCTGCGGCGGAACATATGCATTCACCCTCGCTCCGTTGTGGGCTCAAGTCCTGAGTTGCATGGTTCTGCGGCAGCCAACTCCAGTGCCTGTCGAGGACTTGGGCCCAGAACGCCTAATGGACTACTCGCCAGGTCAAGCAAGAGCAGTAGCCGAGAGCTGAGGAGGACGTCATGGAGAACGTCAAGATGTTCGTCAACGGAGAAGCCATGCGAGGAGGACGGCTCGCCCCCAGCCTCCAGGACGCACGCTTTCTCGGACACACGTCCACGGCTCCCGTCTACCGATTCTTCTCTGTCCGCGACGAGTTCCCAGCACTGGCGACTGGGGGGCATGAGGGATGGGCCGTTCATGGCGAGCTGTACGAAGTTTCCTATTCGGATTTGAGGGAGAAGCTTCTCCCGAACGAGCCTGCCGAGCTAGAGCTCACCATCATCGAACTCTCGGACGGGTCTGGTTCACTGTGCATGAGGCTCCGCCCCGAGTGCGCTAGCCTGCCCGGTCTCACTGACATTAGCCCGATCGGCTCCTGGAAAAGATACCTGGCCTCGCTCAGCGACAAGGCTGCCCCATGAACGAAGAGATCGACCTGATCATCAGGGATGGCCGGGTAATCAACTCTGACTGGTCAGCGCATGCTGACGTCATGGTCAGCGGCAGTCGTGTCGTCGCTGTCACCGAACCGGCCCACCCTGTCTCAAGCGTTGGCAGACCTCGCGAGATCCAGGCGAGCGGCAAGTGGGTCCTGCCTGGGGGAGTCGACCCGCACTGCCATGTTGGTTTCACTTCTGGCGAGTTCACCTCACTGGATGATTACAGGCAAGCCACGACGGCAGCGCTTTTCGGCGGCACCACTACCATTGTCGATTTCGCCATTCCCCGCCCCGGCGAGACGCCGGCGCAGGCGACTGCGCGACAACGGGAAAAGGCGTCATTCGGACTGTGCGATTCGGCACTACACGGATGCGTGGTGAGCTGGGATTCGACGATCCCAGAGCAGCTGGCCGCAATGGTCTCCGATGGCGTTGTCACGGTAAAGATGTTCACGACTTACCGTGGCGAGACAATGGCCAATGAGGACACGATTCTCAAGGTTATGAAGGTGCTGGCCCCTCTCGGGGGCATGGTCGTTATTCACTGCGAAGCAAATCATGTCATCGAAGAATCCCAGAGAATGTCTGCTGCACGCAACGCCATCGACGCTGCGCACCTTCCAGAGACGCGCCCCGAACTCGCCGAAGACGCATCGGTCGCTGAGATCCTCGCTATCGCCGAGTCTGTCGGCGCTCCCGTGTACTTCGTGCACCAGTCAACTCCACAAGCGGTTGACCTAGTCAGGAGTGCGCGTGCCCGTGGTGTCCGCGCATGGTCGGAGTCAGTTACACATCACCTTGTACTTGACGCCAGCGCATACGGCGGCCCATATCCCGAACGCTACGTCTGCTGTCCCCCGCTGCGGTCTCTAGAAACTGTGGCAGGACTCCGGCAACGCGTGATCATGGGACAGGTCGACACAGTCGGCAGCGATCACTGCTGCTACGACGTTCATCAAAAGGAAGCTCACGCGCACGACGTGCGATCAATGCCCAATGGCCTGCCAGGGGTCGAAACGCGCCTCCCTGTCATCTTCTCCGAGTTTGTTACGACGCAACTGATCAGCCCGGAACGGTTCGTCCAGATCACCAGCACAAACCCGGCACGCCTCAACGGCCTGTATCCGCAGAAGGGCGTGATTGCGCCAGGTTCCGATGCGGACATCATCATTGTTAACCCGGACGCGGAAACGATCCTCCACAGTTCAGGACTTCACATGGCGACGGACTACACGCCTTACGAAGGACTCGAAATGCGAGGCGAGATAGAGACAGTCATCGTCCGAGGGCAGCCTGTCATCGAAAGCGGTACTCTCGTCGAGGCTGAGCAAAGAGGAGTAGCCCTGCGC
>Ga0307373_10013886_pt1 | contig 11182 bp, 12 predicted proteins | sample OX2MG_FD_202534 | JGI IMG/M metagenome (GOLD analysis project Ga0307373, IMG submission 202534) | Soil microbial communities from Risofladan, Vaasa, Finland - OX-2 | ecosystem: Environmental > Terrestrial > Soil > Coastal area > Acid sulfate soil | place: Finland: Risofladan, Vaasa | collected... | reverse complement strand
TCAGGGCTCAGGGCTCAGTGCTCGGGGCGGGCCGAGCTGACCGCCTTCGCCGGGGCGACGGCGGGTCCGCCGAAGCTGGCGCGGAGACGGAAGCTCGGGGCGACGATCAGCCTCAGGCGCTCGAGGCTCGCGACCGCTCGCGCGGGTGGCGCCGGACGGGGCCGCCCCGCCCGCCGCGCAGGCCCGACGGCCGTGACAAACGCACTTCGGGCCGAGGACGGGTGGGGCTGGCCGGCGACAGGACCCGCTACGGCGGCTGGAATTCGGTACTCGGCGCTCAGGCGCTCGAGGCTCGCGACCGCTCGCGCGGGCGCACGCCGGGGAAAGGCGTTCGCTCCGAAACCGTTTCCGGCGAACGTCTTCCCCCGGCGGCTGCCCACTCCTACTTCTTCAGGTTGTCGGTCTGCTCGATGAAGTGCGTGAGGTTCGCGTGCAGCTGCTTCAGCGACGCCATGTTCGCGTACAGCATGTGGCCGCAGTCGTAGTACGCGAAGGACATGTTCTTCGCGATGCTCGGATCGACCGCCAGATGGTGCATGGCGTATTCGGCCGCATAGAACGGCGTCGCCAGGTCGAAATAGCCGGCGTTGTTCATGACCTTCAGGTCCGGGTTGTACTTCATCGCGTCGGCCAGATCCGGCATCACGTTGGTGGCCGCGTACAGCTCCTGACCGGTGCCGGGCGGCGCGTGCAGATAGTCCCAGTGCGCGAGCACCGACCCGTAGTACTCGGGGCGGTACGGCATATCCACCTTGAAGTCGAGCGTCTGGCGGATGTAGGTGTTGAAGGCGGCCACATAGGCCGAGCTGATCGCCGCCGCCTGCGGGTCGTATTCGGCCTCGCGCGACATCGGGTCCATGCTCGGGCCCGCAAAGCGGGTGTCGAGCCGGCCGGTCGTCTCGTCCGGGCCGAGGAGCTGATGCTCGAACTCGCCGCCGTTCACGCGGAGGTCGGCCTTGAGCCAGTACGCGGTCGACAGGCCCGTGTACTGGGCGAGCTGCTGCGCGACCTGCTGCTCCTGCGCCGCGGGCAGCGTGGTGCCGGCCTCCAGCGCCTTGGCGTAGCCGTTCATGGCGAACTGCTCCACCTGCTTCAGCAGGGTCGGCAGGTCACCCGACTGCAGCGGGCCCGACAGCTTGTGGTGATACCACGCCGTCGCGGCGTAGGTCGGCAGCGCCAGCTGGTACGGCAGATCCATCCCCGGGTTGTGCTGGGGATCGTCGTCGTTGGAGATGTCGAAGTTGAGGATCTGCGAGAGGAGCATCACGCCGTTGAGATCGACATCGTCGCGCGTCTCGAGGTCGTAGGCGAGCACCGCCGACCGCGTCGTGCCGTAGCTCTCGCCCAGGAGGTACTTCGGAGAATTCCAGCGCGAGTAATCGGTGAGGAACTGCGTGACGAACTGGGCGAACGCGCGCCCGTCGCCGTCCACGCTGTAGAAGTCCTTGGGGACGCCCGCGCCCCCCTCTTCCTTGCTGATGGTCCGGCTGTACCCCGTGCTCGGCGCGTCGATGAAGACGAGATCGGAGGCGTCGAGCAGGCTGTAGTCGTTGTTGACCAGCTCGTACGGCGCCGGCGGCGTGTGGGAATGGTCGGACGTCACGACCCGCTCGGGCCCGAACGCGCCCATGTGCAGCCAGATCGTGGAGGAGCCGGGACCGCCGTTGTAGAGGAAGGTGACCGGCCGCGTCGAGGGATCCTTCACGCCGCTCTTGAAGTAGGCGACGTAGAACATGCTCGCCGTCGGCTTCTCCTCCTCGTTCTTCAGAATGATGGTCCCGGCCACCGCGTCGTACGGGATGCGCTGCCCGCCGATCGTCACCACGCCGTGGGTGACCGACTTCAGCGGCTTGATTTCCTTGCCCGCGGGCGGCGCCTGCTCCTTCGGCTGCGTTTCCGCCGGATGGCTCGCGGTCGCCTGACCCGCGGCGAACGCCGGCCAGGCGGCCAGACAGGTGGCCGCCGCGGCGAGAGCGACAAGACTCCGTCTCATCTACAAACCTCCTGTTCGAACCGGCGGCGCACATCGCGTCCGCCGGACGTCCCGCGCCGCCCCTGCGCTGCTCGCGTTCGTCGCGGCGCCGTCATGCCTGTTGTCGGTCGCTCGGTGTGACCACGCCCGCACGGCCGGAAGGTCGCGCGGACGCGGGCCGGAGGGCGGACTGTGCGCGTCACCAGCAGGGTGGGGAGCAGCGCCAGACGACCGGTCCGAGCCTCAACGCGGCGGGGCGTGCCCCGCACGCGACAAGGCCAGCCGGACACGATGCCGCAGCGACGACACTCACGCTGGCATTGTATGCCGACCCACGGACCGTCGCTACTGGGCTGCACGCGATCAGCCACGGCTGGGCTGCCGCGCCCCGCATCGTACTTGTCAGCAGCCCATCCGGCGGAGGACACTGGGCGCCGCCGGCCCGGCCGTGGATCGCGATGTCGCGTCCACCCCTCGGGCGATCGGTCCACGGGAGTCTCATGCCTTCCAAACTCTGGATGACGCTCGCACTGTGCGCGACCCTGCCAGCCTGCCGGCAAACACCGGCGCCGGCGTCGGGCCCGACGGTCGCCTCGATCAATGCAGCCGTCACCGCCAAGATCCTGTGCTCGGGCGTCTTCGTCGCCGGGCGCGCGCCCGCCGAGATCCTGCGGGATGACATGCGCATCAATGCGCAGGCCGTGCTGGCGAGCGGCGACGTCCGGGTGCGGCGCCAGCCGCCGGCCGTGATCATCAACGAGCCGGGCATTCACGTCGAGGCGGTGTATCGGCCGGGCCTGGGATGCACGCTCCTCAACGGCGACTCCGAGCAGACCGTCTACCGGCAGTTCTCCGAGCCGCCGGCGCCTCCCGCGGCGCCATCGTCCGCCCCGTGGCCGGCCGGCGACGCCGGCCCCGGCCCCCTGCCGGCGGATGTGAACGCCGCCGCCCTGAACGCGGCGATGACCTACGCATTCTCGGAGCCGCCGCCCGGTCCCGACGCGCAGGCGCCGAAGAACATCCGCGACACCCGGGCGGTGACGATCGTCTACGGCGGGCACCTGCTCGCCGAGCGCTACGCGCCGCCGTTCACCGCGGCGACGCCGCTGCTCGGCTACTCGATGACGAAGAGCATCATCAACGCGCTGACCGGCATCCTGGTCGGCGAGGGCAGGCTGTCCGTCGCCGCCCCGCCCCGCGTACCCGAGTGGCCCGCCGGCGATCCGCGCCGGGCCATCACGCTCGATCAGATGCTCCACATGAGCACGGGCCTGGAGTTCGTCGAGGCGTATTCGGACAAGCCGGTCGACACGGTCCTCATGCTCTACGCGCAGCCGGATGCGGCGCACTACGCGGCCGGAAAGGCGCTCATCCACCCGCCCGGGACGGTCTGGCAGTACTCGAGCGGAACGACGAATCTCATCTCGCGCGCCTTGCGATACGCCGTGGGCGGCTCGCTCGCCGACTACCTGACCTTCCCCAGAACGCATCTGTTCAACAGGATCGGGGCCGACAGCGCCGTCCTGGAGCCGGACGCGTCCGGCACGTTCGTCGGGTCGACGTTCATGTACGCCACGGCCCGCGACTGGGCTCGGCTCGGCCTGCTCTATCTGGACGATGGCGTGTGGAACGGAGAGCGGATCCTGCCGACGGGCTGGGTGAAGTACACGGCGACGCCGGCACCGCATGCGCCCGACGGGCGGTACGGCGCGCAGTTCTGGCTGAATGCCGGCGACCCGGCCGACCCGGCGAAGCGCTCCTGGCCCGACATCCCGACCGATGCCTTCGCCATGATCGGCTACCAGGGCCAGGCGGTGGTCACCATTCCGTCGCGCGATGTCGTCATCGTCCGCCTGGGCGAGACGATGCCCGATCCGCCCGACCCCGGCAAGGGCGACTCCGACGCCTTCAGCCTCGATCACTTCGTCGCGCTCGTGCTGAAAGCGCTGCCGCCGAAGGCGTCCTAGTCCCCCGGCCGCGAGTCGCAGGCGCGGGGACGGTCATACGGGCTCTCCGGCGATCGTGTATGATGGCGGTATCAGGCAGTCCTGAGCCAGCCAGCGTTCGAGCAGTGCCCCTCCCGTCCTGGTGGGTGCGCGCCGACAGGCCCACTTCGGCCACGGATCGGAGCGCACGCGACAGCTCCCTCCCATCGTTCACCGTCGCCGACGCGATCACTTTCCGGCTCCCGTGATCGTGCCACCGCTCGCATGGATCCCCATCGAGGGGATGCCGATCCGGGGACTTCTCGAGCCGTCGTCCATTCGTGAACAAATTGAAGGAAGGTCGACACATGTTGAAACGTGCATCCGGCACCCAGTGGCTCGGCATCTGGTTCGCCGCAATCGCCGCCGTGGCCATCCTCACGGTGCTCCTCGGCGCGACGGTGACGGTCAGTGCGGGGCTGCTGCTGGCGGTCGTGGCCATGGTGCCACCGGCGGTCATGCTGTTCGTCTGGCGGGGCGATCCGCCGGTCACCGTCGCGGAGCTGCTTCACGACGTCGACGGCCAGACGCAGGAAAACCGCCGCTGACTCCGGTCCGGGTGTCCCTGACGCCCGGCGTCGCGCCGGCCGGATTTCGGTCGAAAGGACGTGTGCCCCGATGTCCGAATGGCTCAGTCAACCCCAGCCGCCCGCGAAGGACCCGGTCCCCGCGCGGTGCCCGTTCTGTCGCTCGACCACCATCGGGACGACCAGCAAGGTCGCCGATGCTGACAGCTACTGGCGCTGCCGGCAATGCGGGGAAATCTGGAACGACCTCCGCCTCGCCAATCAGTCCGCCGGCACCCGCCGGTGGTAAGCACCTGACGAGCGCCTTCGTGCTGACCGCCTTCCTGCTGCGCGACGCGCGGGAAGCCTGGTGCGACGAGCCGTGCGGCGATGCGTGCTGCGGCGACGACACCTCTCATCCGCGTCCCGCCTGAACGATCGGCGCCCGCGTCCGGACGCGATGGCAAATCGCGAGGGCTTCTGGTAGTCTGGGATGGTCTGGGTTGCATCCGCACGCCGGGAGCGACACCGGAGGACCACATGAGCGCCACACCTTCCGCGGGCCGCGGCAAGCTGACCGTACCCGACGTCCTCGCGACCAAGCGCCAGCGTTCGACCGGTGAGGGGCCGCGCCTTGCCTGCCTCACGGCCTACGACTATCCGACCGCCGTGCTGCTCGATGAGGCGGGCATCGACGTGCTGCTGGTCGGAGACTCGGTCGGCATGACGGTCCTCGGCTACGACACGACGCTGCCGGTGACGCTGGAGGACATCCTGCATCACACCCGCGCCGTCCGGCGCGGGGCGCGCCGCGCGCTCGTCGTCGCGGACATGCCGTATGGCACCTGCCAGGTCTCGGCCGAGGAGGCGATACGCGCGGCGCTGCGGCTCGTCAAGGAGGGGGGCGCCGAGGCGGTGAAGGTCGAGGGCGGCGAGCGGCGCGGCGACCTGATCAGGCAACTGGTCGACGCCGACATCCCGGTCATGGGGCACGTCGGGCTGACGCCGCAGTCGGTGAACACCCTCGGCGGCTTCCAGGTGCAGGGCCGCACGATCGAGGCGGCGGACCAGCTGCGCCGGGACGCCCGCGCGGTCGAGGCCGCCGGCGCGTTCGCCGTCGTGCTCGAATCGGTCCCGCGCGAGGTCGCGGCCCGAATCACCGCCGACCTGCGCATCCCGACCATCGGCATCGGCGCCGGCCCCGACTGCGACGGCCAGATTCTCGTCTTCCACGATCTCGTCGGCCTGACCGGCCCGGGCCGGCCGCGGTTCGCCCGCGAGTACGCGCAGCTCGCCGCCGAGGTGTCACAGGCCGCCCGCCGCTACTGCGCAGACGTGCAGGGCGGACAGTTTCCGTCGGACGCCGAGTCGTTCCACCTGCCGGCCGGGTTGCGCGACCGGTTCCCGGTCCCGTCCCATTCATAGCCGACGCGTCGGCCCGGCGGGACCGGTCCGCGTCCGTCGTGCCGGACGCGGCGGGTTCCCCGCACGGACCTCATCGAGCCCCCGATGGAAATCATCCGCACCGCCGCGCAGATGCAGCAGGTCGCCCGTGAGGCCCGCTCCGGCCCGATCGGGCTCGTGCCGACCATGGGCGCGCTGCACGAGGGCCACTTCTCGCTGGTCCGCGCCGCACGGGCGCGCTGCGCCCCGGTCGTCGTCTCGATCTTCGTGAATCCGACGCAGTTCGGCCCGGCCGAGGATCTGGCCCGCTATCCGCGGCCGTTCGACGCCGACTGCGCGGCGCTGGCCTCCCTGGGCGTCGACTGTGTTTTTGCCCCGACGCCGGAGGAAATGTACCCGCGCGGGTACTGCTCGGCCGTGGTGGTCGAGCGGCTCGGCGACCGGCTCGAGGGGCGCGTGCGCCCCGGGCACTTCCGGGGCGTCACGACCGTCGTCCTCTCGCTCCTGAATCTCGTGCAGCCGCGCCTCGCGTTCTTCGGCCGCAAGGACGCCCAGCAGCTCCGCATCGTCCGGCAGATGGTGGCGGACCTGCACGTCGACACCGAAATCGTGGCGTGTCCGATCGTCCGCGAGTCCGACGGGCTCGCGTACTCCTCGCGCAACGCGTATCTCACACCACCCGAGCGGCGGGCCGCGACCGTGCTGTCGCGCAGCCTGCGCGCGGCCGGCCGGGCGATCGACGAAGGCGAACGGGATGCCTGCCGCCTCCTCAACGAGACACGACGGATCATCGGGACGGAGCGGCTCGCGACGCTGGACTACGCGGAGCTCGTCGATGCAGAGACGCTCGAGGCGGTTGACCGGCTCGAGCGCCCGGCGCTGCTGCTGCTGGCCGCCGTCGTCGGTTCTACCCGCCTGATCGACAACGCGCAGATCGACACCTGGCACGGCCGATTCACCGTCGTCGTGTGAGCGCCGGCCTGAATTCTTTCAACCGCTGCGCGGAATAGTGCCCGGGGCGCTCAGATTCGGCGGTTCCTTTCCCGGAAAACGGATTGCGACGGCGGCCGGCATTGCTCTTGCTGTCATTGCGAGCGTCCGGAAGGTGCAGCCGCCGGCGCCACCGCGGCCCGCGCGGACGGCGAAGGCGAAGAGGTCCACGAGCCGGCCCCGGAACGAGCCATGACCGAGTCCTCGCCGGTCCCACCGAGGCGGGTGCTGATCGTCGATGACGAGCCGCTGGTGCGCTGGGCGGTCGGTGAGAGTCTGCGCGCGGCGGGGTACGCCGTGGTGGAAGCGGGCGCGCTCGCCGACGCCTGGCCGGTCGTGGCGAATCACGAAGAGGCGCTCGACGTGGCGATCCTCGACGTCTGCCTGCCGGACGGCAACGGCCGGCAGCTGTTGACCAGAGTGATGCGGCAGCGGCCGGGCTGCGCGGTCATCATGATCAGCGCGTACTGGGGCGCCCACGAAGCGGCCTCGCTGCTGCAGAGGGGCGCGCGTCACGTGGTGGCCAAACCGTTCGACGTATCGGCCCTGGTCGGAATGGTCGGGCGCTGTGGCTTCCGTTCAGCCTGACTCACCGGGAAAGAAGAGGGCAGCGATGCGGGCCCGGAGCATCGACGACGATCGGCCGGGGCCCCTGCCCCTGATCCAGGTCGAGCACGACGACGTGGTGTTCGAGTTCACGATCGCGGGCTCGAGCGTGGAAGGTCTCCTGCGCATCCGCTGCAGTGCCGACGGGAGCGCGACGGCATCGATTGGCGCGACACCCGGATCGGCCTGGGCGGAGAAGCTCCGGCGCTTCCGGCGCGACGCGATCGAACTGGCGCGCAGCGCCCTCGCCGCCATGACCGGCGGGCGCTCCGATCGTCACGCCCCGGCGTCCTCCCGGACGCCGGCGGCCGGTCGCGAGCAGCCCGGACGGAAACGCTGACAGGCCCGCCATCCGCCGCCCGCACGCCCCGGCGCCGCGGGCCGCGCGTTCACTCCTTGAAGGACGTCGCTTCCGGACCGGACTGGCGGCCGCGCACCGTGACGACGGGACACGGCGCAGAGCGGGCCACCCGTTCCGCGACCCGTCCCATCAGCCAGTGCGGCACCTTCCCGCCGCCCTGCACGCCCATCACGATCAGGTCGCTGTGATGCGCCCGTGCGTATCGCACGATTTCGATCGACGGCTTCCCCTGGACCACGTGCTCGCTCAGCGGAATCGTGCCGCCCGGCGAGCGCAGCCACGCGGTCAGCCGGCTTTTCACGTCGAGCTCGACGCGGGCCCGGTACTCGTCCGGGACCGGCACGTACCCTTCCGAGGCGAACGGCGCCGGGCCGGGCAGATCGATGACGTGCAGCACGTCCACCGATGCCCCGAGCGCCGACGCCAGGTCGGTCGCCAGCGCCAGCGCCGCACGCGAGGCGTCGCTGAAGTCGACCGGGACGAGCATCCGCTTCAGTGTCGTTGGCATGGAGCTGTGGCCTCCTGACTGGTACCGGAATGAAGAGGGAAAATGCGAGTCCTATTGTATCCGCCCCGGCCGCGAGGAATTTTCCACTTTCTCCGCGAATCTTTGAATTCACCGTCGCGTATCTCTGAATTTACCGTCCCGGAGACGCCCGCGTGCCTCCACCAGCCGGCCCATGCTCACGGCACATCAATTGCCAATCTCCCTGGCAGGTGACGGCGGGATCCCGCCTCAGCGATCGTGCCGCCCCGGAACCCGTCGAGGGCGCCCCACGCCTTCCTCGCCTGTTCGATCTGGCGTACGGCCAGGGCACGTTCGTCGTCGGGTCGTACACGGCACCGGTCGTCAGGTACGCGCCGAGCCGGGTCAAGCACCTGATGAAGATGATGATGGCGTACATCTACTGGCTCAGCCTGCGGGGCGTGTTCGAGCCGGTCTTCGACTGGTACTTCGCGTTCACCGCGCCGGAGAAGTTCGCCGCGCGTCACGCCAGGTAGACCACCGGCGGCCCGGCCGCCGGCCCGCGACGTCCCCGTGCTATAACCAGAGGCGGTCTTCCGAGCCGGGGCGGCGCGCGGCGCGCCGCCGGCCGGCTTCCCCGGAGCCTGCCTGGCCGCCGCCCCCTGAAGAGGCGCCAAGGAGCCGTCGTTGGATTTCCGGTTGAGCGTGCTCGATCAGTCGCCGATCTCCGAGGGATCGACCGGGCGCGATGCGCTGCGGCACTCGATCGATCTGGCGCGGCGCGCGGAGGCGCTCGGCTACCACCGGTACTGGGTGGCCGAGCACCATGCGACGCCGATGCTCGCCTGCACGAGCCCCGAAGTCCTCATGGGCGCCATCGCCGCCGTCACGTCGCGGATCCGCGTCGGCAGCGGCGGCGTCATGCTCCCGCACTACAGCCCCTTGAAGGTCGCGGAGGTCTTCAGCCTCCTGAGCGCGCTCTATCCGGATCGGATCGACCTCGGGGTCGGCCGCGCGCCAGGCTCGGACCCGCTGACCGCCTTTGCCCTGCAGCGGGACCGCCGGCAGGCGGCGCCGGACGACTTCCCGCAGCAGATCGCCGAGCTGCTGGCCTACCTGTTCGACCGCATGCCGCCGGGGCACCGGTTCGCCCGTCTCGCGGCGCTGCCCGGCCGGCCGCACCGTCCGGAGCCGTGGCTGCTGGGCTCGTCGCCGCAGAGCGGACTCTGGGCGGCCGAAGCCGGCCTGCCCTACGCCTTCGCCGACTTCATCAACCCGGCCGGCGCGGAGATCGCCAGGCGGTACCGCGACACGTTCACCCCCTCCTGGCTTGGCGCGACCCCGCAGGTCATCGCGTGCGTGTCGGCGATCTGCGCCGAGACCGACCAGGAGGCCGACCGCCTCGCGGCGAGCGGGCGGATGGCGTTCGCGCTCCTGCACCAGGGCGAGCTGATCCCGGTGCCGCCGGTCGAGACGGCGCAGCGCTTTCTGGCGGCGCGGGCGGCGCGGGAGGACGGGGTTCCGCGGCGACGGCGGGCGGTCATCGGCGCGCCGGACGCCGTGCGGCGCGGCCTCGAGGCGGTGGCGGCCGAATATGCCGCGGACGAGATGATGGTGGTGACGATCACGTACGATCACGAGGCCCGCTGCCGGTCGTACGCCCTGATAGCCGACGCGTTCGGACTGCCCGGCGCGCGGCCGTAGCCGGCGCCGGCCGGGAGGCGGTCCGCGCACGGCGCCTCTTCACGCCGGTTCGCCTGGATGCCACGATGGTGACCGAGGCCACGCCGCGGCGCGCAGCCGGCCGGCGGTGCGTCTCGGCGGAAGGAGTCGCCCATGCCCGCAACGCGCCGGATCCTGCTCGCGTCGGATTTCTCGCGAGTCTCCACGAAGGCCTTCGCGCACGCCATCTCGCTGGCGCGCACCCTCAACGCGCGGCTGATCGTGCTGCATGTACTGGAGCCCGCGACGACCGCCGTCGACGCGGAATACGTGCCGCCATCGGTCTGGGAACGGATCGAAGCCGAGCGGCAGAAGGCGGGCCGGCGGCGGATCGCGGCGGTCGTCGCCAGAGCGCGGCGGGCCGGTGTCCGCGCGACGCCGCTGCTGTTGTGGGGCGACGTCGCCGGAACGATCCTGCGGACCGCCCGCCGGGAGCGCGCCGACCTGCTGGTGCTCGGGACCCACGGCCGGTCCGGGGTCGCGAAGCTGATTCTCGGCAGCGTGGCCACGCGCGTGATTGCCGGCGCCCCGTGCCCGGTGCTCACCGTGCGCGGCCGGCCGCCGCGCGGGTGAGCGCGGGCCGGCCGGGGGGCGTCCGCGACCGGCGCGATCCCGGCGCCGGCGGCGGATGCCCGCGCCGCGCGCCGCGCGCCCTCGCGGCCGCTCCTCACGGCGTCGGACCGAAGCTGAGGAAGACGAGCACCAGCGTCATGCCGATCATCAGGACGCTGGAGGTCCAGGCGATGATGTTGAGCGGCTTCGTGTTGCGATGGGCCCCCATCAGGTCCTCGCGGTTGCACAGGCGCAGCATGAAGATCAGCACGAACGGCAGCAGCACGCCGTTGGCCACCTGCGAGAGGAGGATGATCGGCACCTGCATCCGCTCGGGGATCAGCAGCACGGTCAGCGCGCCGCAGGCGATCAGGCCGGTGTACAGCGTGTAGAACACCGGCGCCTCGTGGACCCGCTGGTCGATGCCCGCCTCGAAGCCCAGCCCTTCGCAGACGTAGTACGCCGTCGCCAGCGGCAGAATGCTGGCGGAGAAGAGCGAGGCGTTGCACAGCCCGAACGCGAACAGGATGCTGGCGGCCCGTCCGGCCAGCGGGCGCAGGGCGACCGCCGCGTCGGCGGCGTTGCGGACGTCGTGATGCCCGGTCACGTACAGCGTCG
>Ga0307373_10013885_pt1 | contig 11182 bp, 10 predicted proteins | sample OX2MG_FD_202534 | JGI IMG/M metagenome (GOLD analysis project Ga0307373, IMG submission 202534) | Soil microbial communities from Risofladan, Vaasa, Finland - OX-2 | ecosystem: Environmental > Terrestrial > Soil > Coastal area > Acid sulfate soil | place: Finland: Risofladan, Vaasa | collected... | reverse complement strand
CTGTCGACGCGGCCCGTGATCTCGCCGGGGAGGTCGATCCCCGTCGGGACGCCGAACCCGTACTGGTGCGCGACGTTCTGGATCGCTGTGTTGCCGTAACGGCCGCGTGCGTGCCAGAACTGGAGCCCGAGTGTGTAGAAGTAGTAGTCGTCGGACTCGGTGAGGGCGAGGCGGACTGTCACGATGCCGGCGTCGCCCGGTGTCGCGTCGTGGAAGGCACACCTTCCCACGCATGTCGGGTAGCCGTGCTTCTTCACTGTGAACACACCGGTGTCGTCGATCGTCGTTGTGGTGCCGATGACCCCGTCCTGCAGCGCGGCCGTGGCGGTCGCGAGCTTGAAGGTCGATCCAGGGGTGTACAAGCCCTGGATCGCGTAGTCGTTCAACGGGCATCCGCCTGTCGTCGCTGTACAGCCGTTCTTCAGCCTGTCGTAGTTCGCCGTCGAGATCCCGCCCACCCACTCTGTGAGGCTGTAGGACGGGTTCGACGTCAGCGCGAGCACGTTGCCGTTCTCGACGTTCATGACGACTGCCGCGCCGTTGGACGCCGCGGGGTAGTGCCCGAATGTGAGGTGCGACCGGTCCGCGGTCATGTCCTGTGTCAGGGCTCGCTGGACGTACATCTGGAGGCCTGCTGTGAGGTTGAGCTCGACCGTGCTCCCCTGCACCGGCTTGCTCTTGTGCACGACCCCCACCTCTGTCCCGGTGGGGGTGACCTCGAGGGACTCGCTGCCGGGCTTCCCGCGGAGGTACGCCTCCTCTTCGGCTTCGACGCCGGTCTTGCCGATCTGCGAGGTCTGCGTGTAGCCCTGGTTGGCGTACTTCTTCAACGCTGTCGCTGTGATCGGCCCGGCATACCCCAGGACCTGGGTGGCCGTTGTCCCTCCCTGCGGGTAATCGCGCACCGTCACCTGGACGACTGTGACTCCCGGGAACTGCGCCTGGTGCGAGCCCAGGTACTGCACCACCGCCGGCGACGCGTCCTGGAGGACCGGCACCGGCTCGTACCGGCTGTACTGGAGGTCTGTCAGCGCCGCCCGGACCGCGGCGGGGGTGATGCCGCACAGCGCGGCGACCTTTCCGACGATCCCCGGGTCCGTCGATGCCTCCGCGCGCGAGAGCACGATCTCGTTCTCGACCTTGTTGCCGGCGAGCACGCTGTCCCGGCGGTCGACGATCAGCCCCCGAGGCGCGGGGACTGTGACCTTGCGCAGCGCGTTCTGGTTGACGGCGGACGCGAACTGCTGGCGGTTGATGACCTGCAGGTCCCACAGTCGCAGCGCCATGACCCCGAAGAGGACCAGCACGATCGCCCCGACGACGTGCATGCGCAACCTCGGCCGGGAGGGGACCTCTTCGGGAGAGGCGACGATGGCGGCCACGTTCACGCTCCGGCGCGGCCGCATGCGGAGCCGCGCGCGGTGCTTGGAGCGTCCGGCGTCCCCGCGGCCCCTGCGCGCCGGCGAGCGGGGGAAGAGGCGACCGCCGCGCCATGGATGGCGCAGCGAGCGTCGGCTCACCGCGAACCCCCTCCCACCGGGCGCTCGGCCGCCGAGACCAGCGCCCAACGCAAGATGCGCACCGCCGGGCCGGCGAGCAGGGCGTTCGCGATGGCCACCACGGCGACGACCACGGCGAGGTCCACGTGGAGGAACTGCGACTCCCCGAGGACGGCACCGAGCACGGCGTACAGCATGACCCCCACGGCGCTCGCGCCGAGCGCGACCAACGTGGGCAACCCACGCAGCTCGCGCACGATCCCGCGCGAGACCGCACCCACCGCGAACCCGACGAGCGTGCCGACGAGCGCGGCCATACCGAGCGGGGTGGGCGTGAGCAGGTCCAACGCGAGCCCTGCGACGAACCCCACGCCGGCGCCTTCGATCGGTCCCGCGACGACGCCGGCGGCGATCGGCAGCAGCAACATCACGTTGGGTGCTGCACCACCCACCCTGATGTCCAGCACGACGGTGGTTTGGACCAGGAGGGCCAGGGCGATCACCACCAGGGTCCGGAGGAGGGCCCGGCCCCTCACGGGCCTGGTCGCCGGGTCAGGACGATCCGGACCATTGGATGACCTCCACGTAGCTCAGCCCGTACAGGTCGGCGAGCGACCGGGCGGAGATCTGCTTGTCGGCGGCCCCGACCACGCTGTGCACGGACGTCACCTTGGCGACCGGGATCCCCGGGGGGAACACCCCGCCCTGGAGACCGCTCGTCACGATCAGCTCGCCGACCGACACCGGCGCTGTCGACGGCACGTACTGGATCTGGAGCGGCCGCCCGGCGCCGGTGCCTCCGAGGGTCGCCTCCTCGTGATGGCCGAAGGACACGCCGATCTGCGACTTCCCGTCGGTGAGCAGGCGGACGATCGCCGTCGTGTGCGTGGCTGTCACCACCTGCCCCACGAGCCCCCCGGGCCCGACGACCGGATCCCCGAGCGTCACGCCCTGGTCGCGTCCTTTGTCGACCGAGATGGTGGCGGCGAAATCGGACACGCTTTGGGCTGTCACCTGCGCGACGACCGCAGACAGCGACGCCACGGACGGCAACCTGTCCGTCGCGAGCAGCCGCTGGAGCGCGTCGTACTGACGGCGGGCCGAGGCATCACCCGCCTGTCGGTGCTCGAGCGCCACGATCTGATTGCGAAGCTTCTGGTTCTCCTGCTCGAGCGAGCCGTAGTCGAGCGCTCCCGCGAAGAACCGGCCGATCGGGTCGATGACGCCGTTCACGCCGCTGCGCAGCGGCGAGTAGATGTCGCTCGCCACCGACTTCGCCCCGGAGGTGAGGAAGGAGGCCTTCCCGGTCTCGTCCAGGGTGATGATGGTGACCGACAACAGCACCAGCACCAGCAGCGTGGTGAGGGTGCGACGCGACCGTCTCGGCCTGATCGCCCTCGCCACGTCGAGAAGAACCTGCCTCGGTCAGCGGGTGGACGAGGTGATCAAGACGCGCTTGAGCGCCTCGAACTCCTCCAGGCACTGCCCGCTGCCCACCGCCACGCAGTTGAGCGGGTCACGCGCCACCACGATCGGCATCCCCGTCTCGTGCTGCAGACGGGACTCGAGACCGTGGAGCAGCGCACCTCCGCCGGTCAGCACGATGCCCTGCTCCATGATGTCGGCGGCCAACTCGGGTGGCGTGCGGTCCAGGGTCACCTTGACGGCGTCGACGATCGCCGAGACGGGCTCGTCGATCGCGCGACGGATCTCCTCGGTGGACACGACCACGGTCTTCGGCAGTCCCGTGACGAGGTCCCGGCCGCGGATCTCCGCATGAAGCTCTTCTTCGAGGGGGTAGGCGGAGCCGAGGGCGATCTTGATCTCCTCCGCCGTCCGCTCCCCGAGCGCGAGGCTGAACTCCTTCTTCACGTACGAGACGATGGCTTCATCGAGCTCGTCTCCACCGATGCGAACGGACTGGCTGGTCACGATGCCGCCGAGAGAGATCACCGCCACCTCGGTGGTGCCGCCGCCGATGTCGACGACCATGTTGCCGGTCGGCTCGTGGACCGGCAGCCCGGCACCGATCGCGGCGGCCATTGGCTCCTCGATGATGTACGCCTTGCGCGCGCCGGCGTACTCGGCGGCCTCCATCACCGCACGCTGCTCCACCCCGGTGATCCCCGAGGGTACGCAGATCACCATCCGCGGCTTCGCGAAGCGCCGCTGGTGGACGCGGTGGATGAAGTAGCGCAGCATCTTCTCGCAGATCTCGAAGTCGGCGATGACGCCGTCTTTGAGCGGCCGGATGGCCTGGATGTTGCTCGGCGTCCTGCCGATCATCCGCTTCGCCTCGGCGCCGACCGCCAGCGGACGCCCGTCCTTCACGTCGACGGCGACGACCGACGGCTCGTTCAGCACGATGCCCCGCCCGCGGACGTAGACCAGGGTGTTCGCCGTGCCGAGGTCGACCGCCATGTCGCGGCCGAGGAGGTTGAGACGGTTGTCGGGCATCGACCTAGGTCTCCTCTCAGAGGATCGAATCGCCAAGAACGTCAGGTCGGCGACCACTCGGGCTCGGCCGACGACGGGTACGCCGAAAGGCTACGGGACCCCACCTTCCCACACAAGGCGGGCCGGTGCGCCGCCGCCCGTCAGCCCAGCTCAGGAAAGAAGACGGCGATCTCCCGGGATGCCGACTCGGGCGAGTCGGACCCGTGCACGAGGTTCTCGGTCATCTCGATCGCGAGGTCGCCCCGAATGGTCCCCGGCGCCGCCTGCTTCGGGTTCGTGGCGCCCATGAGCGTGCGGACCACCCCGTAGGTGTCCTCGTCGGGTCCTTCGACCACCATCACCAGCGAAGGAGAGCGGGTGATGAAACCGACCAGGTCGGAGTAGAAGGGCTTGCCCTCGTGCTCGGCGTAGTGACGGCGCGCGACCTCGGGCGTGATGGTCCGCAGCTCGGCCGCGGCCAGGCGGAGCCCCTTGCGCTCGAGGCGCGAGACGATCGCGCCGGTCAGGCCCCGCTCGACGGCGTCCGGCTTCACGATGACGAGGGTGCGGGTGGTCACGAGCGCAGGACCCTACCAGGCGTCGTGTCAGCTCCACGGTGGCGTGCTCGCCGGCTGGCCCACGAGGAACGCGCGGGCCTCGGCCACCACGTAGAGCGACCCCGCGACGATCAAGAGACCGTCCTCGCCGGCGAGGTCCCGGCCGAGGCCGACCGCGTCCTCCACGGTCCCGGCCACCTCGGCGTGCATCCCGGAGGCGTGGGCGGCCTCGGCGACCGCCAGCGCGGGCTGCGCCCTCGGCGAGTGCGGTGCGCACGCGACCACCGTCCGCACTCCGGCCGTCGCCAGGGGGGCGAGCATCGCGGAGGGGTCGCGCCCCGTGAGCATGCCGACGACCGCCACCGCTCCTCCGGCGACGGAGAAGTCGCCGAGCGCGCGGCCGAGCGCCTGCATGCCGGCCACGTTGTGGGCGCCATCGACGACGCACAGCGGCCTGCGGCCGAGCACCTCGAGGCGTCCCGGCACCGTCACCCTGGCGAGCCCCTCCGCCACCACGTCCGCGTCGAGCGGCGCACCGAAGAAGGCTTCGACCGCAGCGACCGCGCACGCGGCATTCAGTCCCTGGTGCTCGCCGTGGAGCGGCACCGTCACCTCGTGGTAGACGCCACCAGGGGTCCGCAGGTCGACGAGCCGGCCGCCGACGGCGAGCTGGTTGCTCGTGCAGTCGAACTCCTCACCGCGCAGCCAGACCTGCGCGGCACCCGCTTCGTCGGCGACCGAGCGGATCGCGGCGACGAGCGAGGGGTCGGTCTCCCCGACCACCGCGACGCTTCCGGGCTTCACGATCCCGGCCTTGTCCCGGGCAATTCCCTCGAGGGTGGGCCCGAGGAGGTCGGTGTGGTCGAAGCTCACGTTCGTGAGCACCGCGACGACGCCGTCGATGACGTTGGTCGCGTCCCAGGTCCCACCGACACCCACCTCGACCACCGCCGCGTCCACCGCGACGTCCGCGAACCACGCGAACGCGGCGGCCGTAAGGAGCTCGAAGCGGGTCGGCCGGTCCGAGAGCGTCGGCTCGACGAGGGCCAGAGCGTCCAGCACCTCGGTGAGCGAGGCGTCGTCGATCGGCACGTCCGATCGGGAGATCCTCTCGTTCACCGTCGCGAGGTTCGGGCTCGTGTACGTGCCGACCGAGAGCCCCCGCGCGTCCAGCAGCGAGGTCACCATCGTGGCGGTCGAACCCTTGCCGTTCGTGCCGGTGAGATGGATGGCGGGGTACGAACGCTCCGGATCGCCGAGCATCGTCATGAGCTCGCGGATGCGCTCGAGGGTCGGCAGCGCCCGCTTGGTCGGCATCTTCGACTCGAAGTCGATATGGGCGTCGAGCCAGGCGAGCGCGTCCCCGAGGGACGCGAAGCGCGGGGCCACGGCGGCGCGTCGTGTCCGGAGCGTCAGGAGGCCGCCCGGCGGCTGCGGGTGGCGGCCTTCGCCGGCGACTCGCCGAGAGGGACGAGGGTGGGGTGCACCCGGTCGAGCACCACTGCCCGGTCGACGACGCACTTGCCGACGTCGCTGCGGCTCGGCAGGTCGTACATGACGTCGAGCAGGACCTCCTCGAGGATCGCGCGGAGACCGCGGGCTCCGGTGCCACGCAGGAGCGCCTGCTCCGCGACGGCCTCGAGCGCGTCCGGCGCGAACTCGAGCTCGATCCCGTCCAGCGTGAACACCCTCTGGTACTGGCGCGTGAGGGCGTTCTTCGGCTCGAGGAGGATCCTGATGAGGGCGTCCTTGAAGAGCTGGCTCACCGCGCCCACGACCGGGAGACGGCCGATGAACTCGGGGATGAGCCCGAACTTCATCAGATCCTCGGGCAGGACGTGACGGAGGATCTCGGTGTCGTCGCGCTCGCTACGTTGGCGGACCTCCGCCCGGAAGCCGATGCCTTTGCGACCGATCCGGCTCTCGATGATCTTGTCCAGCCCGGCGAACGCACCGCCGCAGATGAACAGGATGTTGGTGGTGTCGATCTGGATGAACTCCTGGTGCGGGTGCTTGCGGCCGCCCTGCGGCGGGACCGAGGCCGTGGTCCCCTCGAGGATCTTCAACAGCGCCTGCTGCACGCCCTCACCCGAGACGTCCCGGGTGATCGACGGGTTCTCGCTCTTTCGGGCGATCTTGTCGATCTCGTCGATGTAGATGATGCCCGTCTCCGCCCGCTTCACGTCGTAGTCCGCCGCTTGGATCAGCTTCAACAGGATGTTCTCGACGTCCTCGCCGACGTAGCCCGCCTCCGTCAACGCCGTGGCGTCGGCGATGGCGAACGGCACGTTCAGCATCCGTGCGAGCGTCTGGGCGAGGAGGGTCTTGCCGCATCCCGTCGGACCGAGGAGAAGGATGTTGGACTTCGCCAACTCGACGGTGTCGTCGTCGCCTTGCGTCCCCGCCTGGACGCGCTTGTAGTGGTTGTAGACCGCGACGGACAGGATCTTCTTGGCGTACTCCTGGCCGACCACGTAGTCGTTCAGGAAGTCGAAGATCTCTCTGGGCTTGGGCAGCTCCTCGAAGCTGAGCTCGGTGGTGTCGGTCAGCTCCTCCGCGATGATGTCGTTGCAGAGGTCGATGCACTCGTCACAGATGTAGACCCCGGGACCGGCGATGAGCTTCTTCACCTGCTTCTGCGACTTGCCGCAGAAGCTGCACTTCACCAGGTCCCCCCCCTCGCCGAACTTCGCCACTTCCCTCTCCTCTGCTCGACGTGCCGCTGCCGATTCCTCGCCTTGTTGCTTCATTCTTCCCGCCGTCGTGACGGCAGGTCCGGCACCCCCCGGTCACCGGAACGTTCGAGGGCCTCCGACGGCGTCTGCTACGCGGCCCCCACGGCTTCGAGCGCGGGTGCGTCGCGGGCCGTGATCACCTCGTCGATGAGGCCGTACGCGACTGCCTCGTCCGCGGTCATCACATAATCGCGGTCGGTGTCCTTGGCGACCTTCTCGGAGGGCTGGCCGGTGTCCGCGGACAGCATCCCGTTCAACAGATCCCGCATCCGAAGGATCTCTTTGGCCTGCAGCTCGATGTCGCTCGCCTGCCCCTCGACGCCGCCGAACGGCTGGTGCAGCAGGACCCGGGCGTGCGGGAGCGCGAAGCGCTTGCCGCGGGCGCCCGCCGCGAGCAGGACGGCGGCCGCGGATGCTGCCTGCCCGAAGCAGAACGTCGAGACGTCTGGCTTGATGTACTTCATCGTGTCGTAGATCGCGAAGAGCGCAGTGATGTCCCCGCCGGGCGAATTGATGTAGAGGTGGATGTCCTTGTCCGGTTCCTCGGACTCGAGGAAGAGCAGCTGGGCGCACACGAGATTGGCGACCGTGTCGTCGATCGGCGTGCCGAGGAAGATGATCCGCTCACGCAGGAGGCGCGAGTAGAGGTCGTACGCGCGCTCCCCTCGGTTCGACTGCTCCACGACCGTGGGCACCAGGTAATTGCTCGCACGCCATCTCTGGCCTTGCAGGGCGCTCATGCGTTGCTCTCCCCGTTGTTCGCGCCGGCGCCGGCGCCGGCTCGGGCGACGGCTGCTTCCGGCACCCCTTCCGCACCATCGTCGCCGTCCCCCGCGCCATCCTCCGGCCCACCGTGCGGAGGTGTGGCCTCCGCGCTCTGGTCCACTCGCAGGTCGTCCCGGGAGACCGGAGCGCCCTCCTCGTCGACCAGCTCGACATGGTCGAGAAGCCAGGCGAGCGCCTTGGCCTTCCGCTGCTCCGAGCGTACCGCGGCAAGCCGGCCGGCGCGCGTGAGGCGTTCTCTCACCACGTCGGGCCCGAGCTGCAGGCGGGAGGCCATCGCGTCGATCTCGGCCGCCAGCTCCTCCTCGGTGACCTCGAGCGACTCCTGGTCGGCCAGGGACCGCAGCGCGAGATCGCTCTTGACGGCGACACGGGCCTCCGCCTGGAGCGTCGAGAGGAACTGCTCCTCGGTCTGCCCCGTCACCTGGAGGAACTGTCCGATGGCGACGCCCTGTTGCTCGAGGCGCTGGCCGAGGTCCTGCAACCGCTGTCGCAGTTCCTCGTCGACGAGGACCTCGGGGACCTGGTCGTCCTCGACGAGATCCGCCAACGCTCCGAGCGCACCCTGGCGCATCGACAGCTGCGCCTGCACGACCTTGACCTTCCCCATACGGTCACGCAGGTCCACGCGCAGCGCGTCGACCGTGGCGAACTCGGACGTCTCGGCGGCCCACTCGTCGCTGACGTCCGGCAGCCTCTTCTCCTTGACGTCTTTCAACAGGACCTTGAACGCGACGTCACGCGCGTCGCCGGACTCCGCTCCCGGAATCTCTGAGTCGAACGCCAGGACGTCACCGACCTTCGCCCCCCGAAGCTGCTCGTCGAGCGCGGGCACCATGCGCCCGCTGCCGACGTCGTAGAGCAGATCGTCGGCACCGAGGACCTCGGTCCCGTCGGGAAGTGACCCGTGGACGTCGATCGTGACGTGGTCGCCGTCCTTCGCCGGGCGGTCGACCTCCACGAGCTCGGCATCGGTCTCCCGGAGGCGGTCCACCTGGGCGTCCACGTCGGCATCCGAGACCATGGGGGAGGGCACCGTCACCCTCAGGCCGGCGTACCCCGGGATCGGGACGACCGGTCGCACCTCGACCACCGCGTCGAACGCCAACGCTCCGGCCTCCTGGCCCGAGGTGATGTCGATCTCCGGCGAGGAGATGGGGTCGATCTCCGCCTCGGCGAGCGCGCGCGCGTAGAAGTCCGGGATCGCATCGCGCAGCGCCTCGGATCGCAGGGCCACGGCGCCGCCCATGCGCGCTTCGAGGACCTGTCGGGGCACCTTGCCCGGGCGGAAGCCCGGGATGCGCGCCTGGCGGGACATCGTGCGGATCGCGTCGCCGAGGACGCTGTCGACTTCGGTTTCGTCGACTTCCACCGACAGGCGGACCTTGTTGCCGTCGACCGCTTCGGAGGTGGCGCGCATGGGTCCCACACTCTACCGGGCCACCCATCGGGCCCCGCGCCGTGTCCCGGGTAGCGGTGGGCACGGCGGGCGTGGTGCTCCCGGCCGCCGGCTCCGGGCCGGTCGCCGAGGGCGCCCGAGGCTCCCATCCCCCAACCCGCAGGTCGCGGCGGCTAGCTTGCGCGCCAGGCCCGGAGGGCGGCACCCGCAGCGCGATGCCGGCGTGTCGAGTCGCGCCCGAGGTCCGGCATGGAGAAGAGACGAGAGAGGAGCCACCCGATGGCGGATTACGAGGGGTACTGCGTCAAGTGCCGCGAGAAGCGGACCTTCGACGGCCAGGAGGTCGAGCTGGCCAACGGGCGCCGGGCCGCCCAGGGTTCCTGCCCGGTGTGCGGTACGAAGATGAACCGGATCCTCGGAAAGAAGTCCTGATCGCAGCGGACCCGCCGTCACGCGGGCGGTACGTCCGCACGCGGCGGTGCGCGTACGCTGGGCGTCCGCGGCCAGCGGTCGTGGACGCGGGGAGTGGCGCAGCCTGGTAGCGCACGTGCTTTGGGTGCACGAGGTCGGGGGTTCGAATCCCCCCTCCCCGACTCGAGGGCGATGCTCTGACCTGGGCGAATGTTGCCGGATTCGGCCGTCAGGACGCCGAAGGACACGAACAGGACACACGAGCATCCGCGCCCGCGTCGCGGCGCATCGCTATCCCCGCTCCCTGCGATGGTCACCTTGAAGCCCTTCCCCCGGCACTGGCCGCGGGCAGACATGGACGCAATCGTACGGAGGGGACTTTTGGTGCAACCTCCACTTCTGCGCCGAAGAACGAAAGGGGCGGAGCGGTAGTTGGCCTGAGGCCCGCGATGGTCTTCGCCGTCGCGGTCTTCGTCCTCGTCTCGTACCGGGGGACTCGCACCTGGGAAGTGCTGCCAAGGGGTGCCCGCAGAACCGGCGATCGACGACTCGACGCGGACGGTTGGGGATACCCGAAGCTCGGCGCGTCTCGCTACAGCGATGTCTACGGAGGGATGTGGAAAGATACCACAGACACCCTGCACATCTGCGTCGTGGAGTCAGGCGTTCGGGTCAGCGTCTTCATCGCGGAGATCGAGCGGTTGGCGACTGAGCTGGGCAGGAAGTGTGCCGTCTCCCCGGTCGCTCACACCTGGCAGGAGCTCGCGTCACTGACGCCGATGATCAGCGAGACTCCCGGCCTGGAGAGCGCCGGCATCAGGCCAGTCGCCTGGGGGCCAGACCCCGCGTCGAACTCGATCTTGGTTCGAGTGATCGGAAGCGTAGATGCTGCGCGAGCACTCTTCGATGAGCAGTTCGGCTCGGGCCGGGTCACGGTTGAGCCCTGGGTAGGCGAACTCCCTTGGCGGCTTTGAAGTACCACTCAGCCTCGCGGCTAACCGACGATCGGACGACAACTCCGAAATGTGCAGTGGTCGCACCATGAGGTCATGAAGTACCGCGCCGCTCTCTTCACGATTCTCGGAACGGTTGTAACTGGTCACCGTGACTGCAACCGCTGTGGCACAGACGGGACCGCCGCAGAAGAAGGGCCCAAGCACCGCGCGGGCTGCGCAGCTTCCGACGACGGGCACCAGCACCTCGCTACCGCCGCCCTCGTCGACGACGTCAACGGCATCAGAGAGCGCGCGACCCCACTGACCCGCCTGCCCGGCGCCCAGATTGTTCGACCGCATCCTTCCTGCCTCCGAACGGGGGACGAGTCCAGCTACGCCGTACTCGGCACGGCGGCTCCATGGGGGG